>SDBV01004298.1_pt1 | contig 20602 bp, 16 predicted proteins | sample 2277081 | NCBI WGS metagenome assembly SDBV01 (sample SAMN10402039, study PRJNA504765) | marine sediment metagenome | isolation source: marine sediment core GS10_PC15, 223 cmbsf | place: Arctic Ocean: Southern Knipovich Ridge | collected 2010 | reverse complement strand
AGGATCATTCTCTCATTTAAAAGGATTAGTGCGTGTACATCAAGGCATTAAATTAGACCTGAAACATAAAATCATAGAATCTGTACTCCAAAACAGACACCGAAATTAAGTATTACGCCAATATTCACAAACCCCCGTGGTTTCTGCCAGTCACGGACTGGTTTTACTCACTCTCAATGTGCATGTCCCCAAGTGAAATGGTGCATGTGGCACCCGGTTTCTGATTTACTGTAGCTCTAAGGAAGTCGGCACGTCCTTAGAGTCGCCCACGACAGTCGTTGCGACAAAGTATGAAGGGGCCATGGGCCCAGTTCTAACGTACTTTGAGGGGCATCCCTTTTACATCCGATATCAATGGTTAATCTCCAAGAGGATGCAGGGTCGGGTCGTCGCGACCAATGTCCCGCACCGGAGGTGTTAGATCACCAGGTCGCCGAATTCGGTGGCTAAAAAATCCTTGAGCATGGTGGTGGATTTGAAGGCGCGTCTCAGTACGTCCTTCTCCCTGGGGGAGAGCTTGTCCGGGTCCAAGTAGGTGTCTATCTCTTTTCCGTCCAGGTGCTTGCCTACCTGGGTGCTGAGCGCAAAGTGCAGCAGCAAGCGGTAGGACGCTTCAAAATATTCACCGTCATCAGGGTGTATGAACCCCCTATCCACAAGGGCGTCAATGCGCTTTAAGGTCGATGTGGCCCTGATCCTGTGCTGGAGCGCAAGTATTCTCACCGCCTCCACCATGAATATGAGCCCGCTTTTCTTTATGTCCATACTGCCGCGGTGGGGGCCGCTCTTTTCGGTTATGAAGCGTCCGAGCAGGCCGGTGGGGACCCTGTGATGGCCCTCCTCTTCGTGCAGAATTCTCAGGGCCTCGTGGTGTTTTGAGAGCTCGTTGAAGGCATAGTCCATCATCTCCTCAAACAGGGACTCGTCCCCGTATATCGGGATGGAGTCAAACAGCACCGTTATGAAGCGCGAGAGGTTTAACACCTGTGCGTTGAGCCAGTAGGAGATCTGCACCTTCCACTCCGAGAGGCTCTTCCTCCATGTGGGGTTTACGCTCATGACGTAGCCCGGGCACCATGAGAAGCCTATGTCCACCAGCATGTTTGAGAACTGGCTTGTAAGCTCCATGTAGTACTCGCTGTACTGGGTCACACCGTCGGCGCTATCGGCAATTACCATGCCGTGGTCCTGGTCCGTGACAAGCAGGTTCTCCATCCTGCCGTGGCTTCCGGTGAGGAAGAGGCAACAGCCCGAGGGCGGCTCCCCAAGCCTCTCAAGCGTGAGCTCAAAGGCCCTGCGGTGTATGTCCTGGTTGATCAGTGAGATCATGGTGACCACGTTGTAGGCGCGCACCCCAACGGTGAGCTTGCGCGTGGCAAGCTCTGGCAGCTTCTCCCTGACCTGCATGAGGTCTGCCGCATCGCAAGCGCTTTTGATGCTTTCCACAAATGTCATTGGCTCCGGGTAGCGGAGCTTCAGCAGATGCCTGAGCGTCACCAGGCCCACCGGGCGGCCTTCCTCCAGAAGGGGCAGGTGTTTTACACCCTTGACACTGAGCACGCTCAAGGCCCTGTATACGCTGTCGTCGGGGCTTAAGGAGATGGGGTTTTTCGTCATCACCACCTCGACCTTCACGCTGTCTGAGGTCACACCGTCGCTGGCCACGATGCGCTTCATTATGTCGCCCTCGGTGAGTATGCCAAGCAGCCTGCCGTCCTCGTTAACCACCAGGGCGCTTGAGGTCCTGTTCTCCACAATGCGTTTGACCACAGGGTTGACCTTCTCCCCCGGCGAGCAGGTTACCACCTGCGTGACCATTACGTCCCGCAGGTCTTCGCCATACAGGAATGTCTCGGCCCCCCTGAGGGCCTCCTGCCTTCCTTTGAGCTTTCTCAGTGATGCTGCGTCTATTACTGGTTTTTTCATAACTTTAGGGGTTCTCTAATAATTCATGTCTACGAGCCAAGCGGTCTCCCTTATTATAAGGCGCGTAATGCTGTGTTGTCAGAAGTATTTGTACTTGATGTAGCTATTGCTACACCCCCATCCCCTCACGGAGGCCTTCACGAAGGCCCCTCACGAAGGCCCCTCATGGAGGGGTTATCTTAGGGCAAACAGCACATCGATCCCTTCTTTCTTATGGCATTAATGTTTGAGGCTGGTGCCACCAGTTTAAAAGGAGCCCGTGGCTCCCTTGCACGATTTCGCTCGCTTTCATTACGGTATCAATTATTAACGGTTCCCCTATGGTTTATCACATGGCATTAGAAAGTGCAATACTTGTATGGAACATAAAGTCCTCACCTGCTTAACCCCTTGGATTTTAAAGATTAAGCTTGTTCAAGGTTAACACTATATTTTGGGTGTTTTCAATGTAATAGCACTATATACAGTATGGTATTGTCATTATGATTTGATTCAGGTATAATGGCTTCTAATTTACGTATTAGTAACACTGATTTTCATATACTTGAACTGCGTTTTACAGTACACAATGAAAGCGTTCTTGCTTTAACACATCAAGGAGAAGAAGGAGGATCAAAGATGTCTGAGAAGGGAATTTCAGTCTTACAGGGTGAGGGTCAGACATTTCCGCCAGACCCAGAGTTCCAGAAGCAGGCTCATATCAAGAACATGGCCGAGTACGATGAGATGTACAAGCGCTCGGTGGATGACCCGGAGGGTTTCTGGGGCGAGCAGGCCGAGAAAAACCTCGACTGGTTCAAGAAGTGGGACAAGGTGCTTGAGTGGGATTTCCGGAAGCCCGAGATAAAGTGGTTCCAGGGCGGCAAGCTCAACGCCTCCTATAACTGCCTTGACCGACATCTGGCAAAACGTGGTAACCAGGCCGCCCTCATCTGGGAGGCTGACGACGGCAACTACAAGACATACACATACAGGCAGCTCCACCGCGAGGTATGCCGTTTCTCAAACGTGCTGAAGAAACATGGCGCCAAGAAAGGCGACAGGATCACCATCTACCTGCCCATGATCCCGGAGCTGGTTATCGCCATGCTGGCCTGCGCGCGCATCGGCGCCATACACAGCATTGTGTTCGGCGGATTCTCCTCAAACGCGCTCCGCGACAGGATCAACGACTGCCAGAGCAACATGTTGATCACCGCTGACGAGGGTATTCGTGGCGGCAAGAAGGTCCCACTCAAGACAAGCGGCGATGTTGCCATAGAGGAATGCCCCACAGTGAAGACCGTTGTCGTGGTCAAGCACTCAATGGGCGACATCCCCATGAAGGACGGCCGCGACGTATGGTATGGGGAAGAAATGTGTGCTGACGATATCTCTAGCGAGTGCGCCCCGGAGGAGATGGACGCGGAAGACCCGCTGTTTATCCTCTACACCTCCGGCAGCACGGGCAAGCCCAAGGGCGTGCTCCATACCACCGGCGGCTACATGCTCTACACGAACATGACCTTCCGCTACATCTTTGACTACCAGGAAGGCGAGACCTGGTTCTGCACGGCTGACATCGGCTGGGTCACCGGGCACAGCTACATCACCTACGGTCCGCTCAGTAACGGCGCAACCACCCTCATGTTCGAGGGCGTGCCTACCTACCCCGATCCGGGCAGGTTCTGGCAGATAGTGGAGAAGCATCAGGTAACCGGGTTCTACACAGCTCCTACGGCAATCCGTGCCCTTATGCGCTCGGGCGAGGAAATACCCCAGAAGTACGAGATGAAGAGCCTCAAGATCCTCGGTTCGGTTGGAGAGCCCATCAACCCCGAGGCCTGGGACTGGTACCACAGGAACGTTGGCAAGGGCAAGGTGCCTATTGTTGACACGTGGTGGCAGACAGAGACCGGCGGCATCCTCATCACGGGCCTCCCAGGCGCTACAACGCTCAAGCCCGGAAGCGCGAACAAACCCTTCTTCGGCGTTAGGCCCGTCGTGCTCAACGACAAGGGCGAGAAGGCCCCTGCAAACGAGGGCGGCAAGCTCTGTATCGAGTTCCCGTGGCCCGGAATGATCCGCGGCACCTACGGCGACCCGGAGCAGAAGCGTGTAAAGGAAGTCTACTTCTCTGACTATGACAACATGTACTTCTCAGGCGACGGCGCGCGCGTTGACAATGACGGCGATTTCTGGCTCATGGGCCGCCTTGACGACGTTATAAACGTATCGGGTCACAGGATGGGCACGGCTGAGGTGGAAAGCGCACTTGTGAGCCACGCCAAGGTCGCAGAGGCCGCTGTTGTGGGCTACCCGCATGAGATCAAGGGCGAGGGCATCTACACATACGTTACGCTCATGGCTGGCGTTGAGGCCACTGATGACCTCAAGAAAGAGCTCATCGGCCACGTGCGCAACGAGATCGGGCCCATCGCGACCCCTGACAAGATGCAGTGGGCCCCGGGGCTTCCAAAGACCCGCTCTGGGAAGATCATGCGCCGCATTCTCCGCAAGATCGCCCACGGGATGGTTGGAGCGGACGACCTTGGAGACACCTCCACTCTTGCTGACCCGGCTGTTGTGGACGATCTTATTAAGAATAGGCTGGGGAGTTAATCACAGCAACCGCCTTAGATGTTAGGTAGATGTAGCAGAAGATTGAAAAACAAAGAGGCCGTCTCCCGTAAAAGGGGGCGGCCTCTTTTCTTTTTGGTATTTGTGATAAGAACATGCGATAATAAGTAAATAATTGTTTCCATGGAGGTCAATGATATGGCTAATATATCAATAGACAGGTTCAAGCTGGATAAGGACAAGGCTCTGCTCGTTGTCGTGGACATACAGGAGAAGCTCGCGGTGGCCATGAAAAAGCGCAAGAAGGTGGAGCACAATACCTCTATCCTTATAAAGGCTGCGGAGATAATGGGGATTCCCGTTATCGTCACCGAGCAGTACCCAAAGGGCCTGGGCCCGACAACTGATGCGGTAAAGAAGCACCTCAAGGACTATAAGCCCGTAGAGAAGATAACCTTCTCATGCTGCGGGGAAGACAACTTCATCAAGGCGGTAAAGGCCACAGGCAAGAGCGAAATAATCCTCTGCGGCATGGAGACACACGTCTGTGTGTGGCAGACATGCCTTGGGCTTCTGGACCGCGGATACATCGTCCACCTGGCTGGCAATGCCTCATGCTCCCGCAGCAAAGACGATTACCTGGCGGGCGTGGGCCTCATGCGCGACGCAGGGGCGGTCATAACCTCCACAGAGACCGTCTGCTTCCAGCTCCTTGTGCGCGCTGGCACCGACGAGTTCAAGAAGGTCGTAAAGCTCGTAAAATAGGTAAATGGAGGAATCCTGTGAATAATAAACCATTTTGGATGGTAAGGGCAGGTGAGAGAGCGTTCCTGATCGACGAGTTCGATATCTCTCTGTGATACTGCTATTAAACACCTCTTGTTTGATTTTACAGAAAGTGTCAGGCAAAGTCCCTATTTTCACACATTAAGCTCTTATATGATTTTCCTCATATTTAATACATATTTTGCGCGCTATAATTGTGCATAAAGGCCTATATGGAGGTATTGCCTATGGCCCCCCAGCACATGTCGAAATACAGGTCTAATATTGCGTTCCTGCTCGTGTCCTTTCTCATAATAACGACGGTATTCCTTCTGGCCATATTACTGGCAAGCAACCTTGTGTATGCATCGTAAAAAGTTAAGAAGGAGGTCGCCATGACCCCTATGACCCCTATGACCCCTATGAACAGACTGGCAAAGGAATCAAGCCCATATCTTCAAAAGCACGCCGCCAATCCCGTGGACTGGTACCCATGGGGGCCGGAGGCATTTGAAAAAGCGCGTAAGGAAGACAAGCCCATATTCCTCTCCATCGGATACTCAACATGCCACTGGTGCAACGTGATGGAGGAAGAAAGCTTCAATGACCCGGAAGTTGCCGCACTTATGAACGAGGCGTTCGTCTCCATCAAGGTGGATCGCGAGGAGCGCCCGGACATAGACAGCGTGTACATGTCCGCAAGCATGCTCATCACCGGAAGCGGAGGGTGGCCCCTGACCATACTAATGACCCCGGAGAAGAAACCATTCTTTGCCGGAACATACATACCCAAGACCGCCCGCTTTGGCAGGACAGGGATGATGGAGTTCATACCAAGCATCAAGGACGTATGGGAGAACCGGCGCGAGGATGTGATGCGCTCAACCCAGAGCATCCTTGCGGCCATGGCCAGCGCAAACAGTGCCGTAACGGCTGGCAAGGCAGACGGACCCGGCCCTGCGGAGCATGGTAAAGACGAGCTCGGAAAGAAGGAGCTTGAGGCCACATATGAAGAGCTTAAAGCGCGCTTTGACGCTGATGAGGGCGGGTTCGGGCAGGCACCGAAGTTTCCCTCTCCGCACAATCTCATGTATCTGCTGAGGTACCACAAGCGTACGGGCCAGGAGTACGCGCTTCATATGGTGGAGACGACTTTGAGGGCCATGCGCGCAGGCGGCCTGTACGACCATCTGGGCTATGGGTTCCACCGCTACAGCACCGACAAGCAATGGCTGGTGCCGCACTTTGAGAAAATGCTATATGACCAGGCAATGCACGCAATGGCCTACACAGAAGCGTTTCAGGCCACGGGAAACGAGGAATATGCTCGCACTGCGCGGGAGATATTCACCTATGTCATGGAAGAGATGACCTCCCCTGAGGGCGGTTTCTATTCCGCTGACGACGCTGACAGCGAGGGCGAAGAGGGGACGTTCTACCTGTGGAGGGAAAGCGAGATCAGGGACGTGCTCGGGCCGGAGGACGCAGAACGTGCTCTCAGGCATTTCAATGTGAAGGCCGGGGGCAACTTCACTGACCAATCTCAGGGACAACAAGGAGCGCCAACTGGTGAGAACATCCTCCATATTGACCGCGATACGTTGTCCCGTGCAGAGGGGGACAAAGATTTTGAAGAGATCAGGCTCAGACTGCTTGCATACAGGAACAAGAGGGAGCACCCATTCAGGGATGACAAGGTTTTAGCTGACTGGAACGGGCTCATGATAGCAGCACTTGCAAAGGGCTCTGGCGCCCTCGGCAATGAGACAGGGGATGTACAATACGCGGAGGCCGCACAGAGGGCTGCGGACTTTGTGCTGGCAAAGATGAGGCTTAAGGGCGGCGCTCTGGCGCACCGCTGGCGAGCTGGAAATGCAGGCATACGGGCCGGGGCCGAGGACTATGCATACCTTATCTGGGCTCTGGTGGAGCTGTATGAGGCGGTGTTCGACCCTCGATACCTTGAGGCCGCCCTTGAGTTGTCCGATGTATTTGTGGATGAGTTCCTCGACGAGGCAAGCGGGGGTTTTTACCTCACCTCGGACAGTGGAGAGAAGCTTATCACCCGTCCCATGGAGGTCTATGACGGTGCGGCGCCTTCATACAATTCCGTGGCAATGTTCTCACTTTTACGGCTTTCGAGGTTAACGGGCAATGCTTCCTTAGAGGAAAAAGCCCATGGCGTGGCTGCTGCGTTTTCAGCTAACGTGAGACAGGCCCCATCGGCGCATACGATGTTGATGAGCGCGCTTGACCTGGGTGTTGGACCCTCCCACGAGGTGGTCATCGTGGGCATGAGGGGAGACAGCGCCACCGAGGCCATGCTCAGGGCCGTGCACTCGGTATTCGTCCCTGGCAAGGTCGTGCTCTTTGTGGACTCAGACAGCCCGGCGCGTATCAGGAAGGTTGCGAAGTTCACCCAATGGATGGGTATGAAGGACGGCAAGGCAACGGCCTATGTCTGTACGGACTATGTGTGCAAAAGCCCGACAAACGATCTTAAGAAGATGCTGGAGCTATTAGGAAGCTGACAGCACCACGAGTATGAAACCCGCGAGCATTAGGGCGGCTCCCCAAAGGCGCTCTTTTAAATTGCGCTCCTTAAAATAGAAATACCCTAGTAACACACCAAAGATCAGGCTCGTGCGCTTGACCGAGACCATGTAGGCAACCTTTGTCATGCTCACAGAGACCATATGGGTAACTAGAGAGACGAACATGAGGGCTCCGGCAAGCATGAGCATCCAGGCCCCCCTTGCTGAGGGTCTGCGCAGATTCCTGAGCCCGATGGGCGCGTAGGCAATGGAGAATATCACGAAGTACGCAGCGCCAAAAAACAGAGGGGAGGAATTGTTTATCCCAACCTTTATCATGCTGCCAGTCACTGCGTATAACAGCGATACAATGAGCATCATGGTGGAGCCGCGCTCCCGGCCTATGGCCTTGAGAGGACCGAGCAGGCCGTCCTTGATATGATGAATGTTAAGCGTGTAAGACCCCCCGGCAATAAGCAGGATGCCCAGTACTCCGCGCATAGAGACAAGCTCTCCGGCAAAGACGAAACCGGTCAATATCATAAACACAGGCGTGAAGGCCAGAAAGGGCAGGGTGAGGCTCATTGGGGACTCCTTGAGCGCCCGGGTGTATAGGAATGTGGCGATAACCTCAAAGGGAATGCCTATGGCAAGGGCTATGTAGAAGCCCGGCCTTATCTCGGGCTTGCCAGCCATGAATGCCAGCACCGTAAGGGGCACTGTGGCGATGGCCACCCTTGACCAGGCTGAGAGGAATTCGTTCGCCCCCTCCTGCATGGCCTTCTTCAGTACTGTGTCAGAGGCCGCGAGCGCGAGGGCGCATAATAAGGTTATGGGAACCCAGAGAGGCATCAGTAGCCATATTTCTGTGATATCCGCATGCATGTATTCTACTTGTTTCAGGATTACAGAAGGCGTGGGGTTGTTCAGGGGCAGGCGAGTCAAGGCAGACAAGGGTCCTGATGCTATTGGGGAGTATTTTATTGAGGCATGGTAATTATAGAAGTTGCGATTAATATTAACTCACAGTTCGCAGGTGAGGTGTTGTCTCACATTGAGGGCTAGTCTCATTTATTTCTCAGGCCTGAGAAAGGCACCGGGGAATCCCCCATGCCAATGCATGACCCGGGGTAAAGTCAAAAAAAGATTGTCAATCAAGTGCTTAGGGGAAAGTTTTGCCCTTTTGCTGTAAAAAAGGCATTTTGGCATCTTTTATGCTTATCAACAGATAGCAACCCGAGCGAGGCTTTTACGTATAAAGGGCAAATGACGGAAGAATTGGTCAACACCAATCAAAGCAAAAGGAGTGAAATCAAACACTAAGACACTTTGCAGGGACACTGGAAGGCCTTATGGCCTTTGGGATCCTGGAGGGAACGGTGTCAACCGTGCAACTCATCAGTGAGGGATGACTGAGGTGCAACGACGAGGGCATGTCACATTGCGCTGGGCAATCATGTATTGAAATGGTTGTTTCAGTAAATATTTGACAGCTGCCCGCAATGGGCAGCAAAAGACTTAGGGGGCAGTTATGGCATTCAGATTGGCTGACGTTAAGGTAGGAACAAAACTTATTTCTGGATTCACGTTGATCGCATTAATCATCGGTGTTGTCGGGTTGGTCGGGATTACCAACTTGAAGAAAGTTGGACACAGCGCGGATATAATCGCCAATGAGAAGGTCCCCATCACTGACGCTTCGATGGAACTCACCATTAAACTGACCGAGCAGCAATCCGCGCTCCATGCATACATGTTGGGAGAGATGGAGGCAAAGGACGAATTCGAGGAAGCCGGTGGTATTTTTCTGACAATATTGAGGGAACTGAAGGGACTCAACATCACATCAAGCCAGGGCGCGGTCGTCGCGAAAATTGAAAACCTGCATCCCAAGTTCGTTAAGGATGCAACGAGTTCCATGGATTCCTATGACGAGGCTATGGCCTTGAAGAGGAAGTCCGGCGATGATATGGAAACCATGGACGCGGCAGCCGGGCCATTGATAGAGTTCGCAACAAAGAAAGGCTTCAGCGTAAGGCAGATGAACCTTGTCAACGAACAGGTCATGACGGTCAACGATTATCTGATCACCGGCAACGATGACGAGGTAAAGGCCTTCAATGAGGTCGCCAAGGAGATAAAGGCGTTTCCCAACTACGAAGTCATCCGCTCCTTACACCAGGAGGTTCTGGAGCTTGCCGAGACCACTATCGATTCTTATGATGGGTACCTGAAGGCCCAGGAGATGGCCTCCCTCGCTATGGAAGATGTTGATGATATACTGTCAAACATCTCGGGGGAACTCTCAAGGCTTGAAGTGGAGGTCGCCCAGGAGATGGCCGGGGCCATAGAGGATGCTGTCAAGGCGCAGGCCTCGGCAAATACGCTCATGGTCGTCTTTAGCGTGCTAGGTTTCATTACGGCCTGGATTCTCGGCTTGCTGATCGCCAGAACAATAACAGGGCCTCTGGCAAAAGGCATAGAGTTCGCCGAAGCCATTGCCAATGGAGACCTCACGGCCACAGTTGACCTTGACCAGAAGGACGAGGTGGGCATACTCGTCAAGTCTTTAAACGATATGTCAGTCAAACTCAGAGGCATCGTTGCGGACATCATAGCGTCCTCGGAGAACGTGGCTAGCGGCTCAGAGGAGCTTAGCTCCACCAGCGAGGAGATGAGCCAGGGCTCCAGTGAGCAGGCTTCAGCCGCAGAGGAGGCATCATCCAGCATGGAGGAGATGGCCTCCAACATCCGCCAGAACGCGGACAATGCCCAGCAGACCGAGAAGATCGCCCGAAAGACGGCTGAGGACGTGCAGCAAGGCGGCAAGGCCGTGGGCGAGGCAGTGATAGCCATGAAGCAGATAGCAGACAAGATCAATATCATAGAGGAGATAAGCAGGCAGACCAACCTTCTGGCCCTGAACGCTGCCATTGAGGCCGCACGCGCCGGAGAGCACGGCAAGGGGTTTGCCGTGGTTGCGGCAGAGGTCAGGAAGCTCGCAGAGCGCTCACAGGAGGCCGCTGGAGAGATCACGGAGCTGTCTGCCTCAAGCGTTGAGGTGGCAGAGCGCGCCGGGAACCTGTTTGACCAGCTTGTGCCTGACATTCAGAAGACCGCCGAGCTTGTGGCAGAGATAAGCGCAGCCTCAAACGAGCAGAACTCCGGGGCTGAGCAGGTCAACCGGGCCATACAGCAGCTTGACTCGGTGACCCAGCAGAATGCCTCGGCAAGCGAGGAGATGGCCTCCACCAGCGAGGAACTCTCAAGCCAGGCCCAGTACCTTCAGGACGTAATCTCCTTCTTCAAGATAGACAGCAGGGCCGCGGTGGGAGGCGGAGCGAGACAGGCTATCCAGACAGGTGGAGCGCCAAAGGCAGGAGTGGGTGGGTACGCCGCACCTGACACACATTCCCGGGTAGCGCATATAACGGGTGCCAACACTTTGGCTCAGGCAGCCTATAAGGTGCAGCAAGCGGCAGAAGTGGCAGACAAAGCAGCTGGCGTGAAGCTGGATCTCAATGACCAGCATGGCGCGAGCCAGAGTTCGGACAGCGAGTTCGAGAAGTATTAAAAACGGAAATGGCAATGTCATGGCCATATGAACATAAAATCAGTATTAAGCAGAATCAAGCATTTTAATGTGAAAGGAGCCAAGTAATGGCTGAAGCTATAGCAACAGAGACCACCCAGTACCTGAGCTTTAACCTGGGTGACGAAATATTCGCCCTGGACATAAGCAAGGTCAGGGAGGTGCTGGAGTTCACCACCGTGACCAAGGTGCCCCAGACCCCGCTGTTCATGCGCGGGGTGATAAACCTGCGCGGCGGCGTGGTGCCGGTGATAGACATGAAGATCAAGTTCGGGATGGGCGAGACAGAGAAAGCAATCAACACCTGCGTGATAATCACCGAGGTGACCATGGACGACGGCGAGACTACCGTGCTTGGGGCGCTGGCTGACAGCGTGCAGGAGGTGTTTGACATGCACGCCGATGACGTAGAGCCTGCGCCGAAGCTCGGCACGCAGCTTAATACGGAGTTCTTATTAGGGATGGGCAAGAAGGACGATGATTTCGTGCTCCTGCTTGATATTGATAAGGTGTTCTCTCTTGCGGAGATCGAGGCCGTAAGCGGGTCGGGGGAGCACTCCGAGCCAGGGCAGGAGGAATAGGCGGGCAGAGGTGTCCAATTAAACATAAAGTAGAGTAGCAGCTCTAATGCGCGGATAGTGCCATAACGGTATTATCCGCGTTATTATGCCTGGGCAGACCCTGAGTAGACCTTAGGTATATCTTAGGTATATCTTAGGTAGACCTGAGGTAGACCTGAGGTATACAACAGGCTGTTATGTTTGCAATTTATATATAATATTGATACAATATCACTTGTATACTTATTGGATGTTGACCGGAAAGAGTGGGCTGCCCACTCTTTTTTTTAGGTGTGATAATGAACGTTTTACAGGCAAAACTGGAGGCCCTGGCCGGAGAGGTTGGGGAGAACCTCGGCTATGAGGTTGATGATCTGGAGATTTTGGGCGGCGAAGGCCGGACTCTGCTGAGGATAATCATCGACACCCTCGGAGCCCAGGCCGAAGGTTCCGGCGACAGGCCCGCCGGGATCACGATGGATGACTGCGCGGCCTTCAGCAGGGACATGAGCGCACTGCTGGACGTGGATAACCCGATTAGTGGGCGATTCACGCTGGAGGTGTCAAGCCCGGGGCTGGACAGGCGGCTAAAGAAGCCCAGGCATTATGAGAAGAATCTGGGCAAGCTCGTAAGGGTTGTGCCCACGCAGATGGTAGCAGGCAGGAACTTCCTTGTGGGAAGACTCCTGGAGGCGGACAAAGACACCATAAGGCTTTCCGTGGAGGGGGAGGAGGTAGTTATCCCCCTGGATCAGGTGAAGAAAGCCAGACTGGAGCTGGAGATATAAAATGTCAAAAGAACTGATGCTGTTAATAGACCAGATCAGCAGGGAAAAAGGCCTCCCCGGAGGCGTCCTGCTTGATGCCATCAAGAGCGCCCTTCTCTCGGTGGCCAAGAAAAAGCATGAGGGTAAGGAGAACCTCGGCCTCGATATTGACGAGAAGACCTTCGAGATAAAACTCTATGAGTTCAAGAACGTTGTGGAAGAGCCTGAGGACCCTGAGGCTGACATCACCCTTGAAGAGGGCAAAAAGCTCGACCCTGACGTTGAGATAGGCGGGCGGATAATCATCCCAATGGAGTTCCAGGACTTCGGGCGCATAGCCGCTCAGACGGCCAAGCAGGTTATATTCCAGAAGGTGCGCGAGGCTGAGCGCGACATAATCTACAACGAGTACAAGGACAGGGTGGGCGAGCTTGTAAGCGGCACTGTGATGCGCCGCGAAAAGGGAGCCTACTACATTAATATCGGCAAGACCGACGCCATTCTGGCAAACCGGGACACGCTGGCGGGAGAGTCCCTGAAGCGCGGCGACATGGTCAAAGGCCTTATAGAGGAGATACGCACCACAAGCAAGGGCCCGGCCATTGTTATCTCGCGCACGAAGCCCGAGTTCGTGGCAGAGCTTTTCAAGATGGAGGTCCCGGAGATCGCAGAGGGCCTAGTGAAGATCAAGGACGTGGTCAGGGAGCCCGGAGAGAGGACCAAGATAGCTGTATTTTCCACCACTCCTTCCGTGGACCCTGTGGGCGCATGCGTGGGCATGAAGGGCACGCGCGTCCAGAGCATCGTAAGAGAGCTCAGGGGCGAGCGCATTGACATCATCCCCTGGATAGACGACCTCCGCATGCTCATCGCCAGGGCGTTGAGCCCGGCCACCATTGAGCGCGTGGGTATTGTTGAAGAGGACAAGACCGCCATGGTGGTGGTGGCCGACCAGCACCTCTCTGTGGCCATTGGCAAGAAGGGCCAGAACGTGCGCCTGGCCATGAAGCTCACCGGGTGGGACATAGACATCATGAGCGAGACCGAGTACTCGAAGATCAAGATGGAGGAGGCGGACCAGGCCTTTTCCGGCTCTGGCCCTGAGGACTCGGACGAGGACCAGGCTACTGAGGGCGATGAGGATGCTGCGGCTGAGGATTCTCACGATGAAGATGCCAGTGCGCCTGAGCAGAATGAGGAAGAGGCGGCCCCGGAGCCGGATGAGTCCGAAGATGCGGAGGAGCCAGAGGCCTAGCGTCTCATATTGTTTGAACGCTTTCTCAGGCGCGTAGGAATGCACTGAGAATCTCGTTCAAAAGGATATGTTTAAACAACGAGCATTAAGGAAACGAAATGTCATTGTTGTTTAATTCAAAGAGCACACAGTGTAAAAAGAACGCCTACCCCACTCGTGCAATTTTTGTGCTAACAGTCCTTATATTGCCTTACGCTACCGGATAGAATGGGCCGGGATCTTTCATCCCTTGATATATCAGTCTTAAAAGGCGTGGGCCCGAAGGTCCGTGACCTCCTGAACAAGCTCGGCATCCTGAACGTCAGGGACGCCCTCACACACCTTCCCTTCAGATACGAAGACAGAAGGGACATCTCCGAAATAGTCAATGCCTCTGACGGGGCCACCCAGAACTTCATCGGTAATGTTGCGAGTTCTGATCTGCTGGACCTGTCGCAGGGCGGGAAAATCGTAAAGTACAATCCACGGGGGTCACGGACCCCTTTTAGAGGGCGTGGCCGCGGGGGCAGGAGCAGCCTCCTTGTTGAAGTCGTGGTCAGTGACGGCACCGGGCTTATAAAGTGCAAATGGTTCAACCAGCCCTGGCTTGCGGGCAAGTTCAAGAAGGGCGCGAAGGTCTTTATCAGCGGAAAAGTTAAACGCACCCGCTGGGCCCCGCACTTTGAGATAGACAACCCGGTGTTCGACTTTATTGACGAAAAAAATGATAAGCCTGCAATGCCTGAAAATGGTAAAAATAATACCCCCCTTGGGGGGGCACTCCGTGAGGGCGGGCAGGTCATCCCCGTATACCAGAGCACTGAGGGCATTACGCCCAAAAAACTAAGGAGCTTTATCCTGAGCGCGCTTGAGGGCTACGGCGCGGAGATCGAAGACGAGATACCTGCCGATATCTTGAAGCGCCAGGGGCTCCCCGGCCTGCGCCAGAGCGTACACGCCGTGCATGTGCCCCCGGAGGACGCTGACATCGGGGCTTTGAACCGTGTGGCTACCCCCTGGCAGAGGAGGCTTGTCTTTGGAGAGTTCTTCATGCTGGAGGCCGGGCTTGCAGTGCTCAGACAGGGGAAAAAACACGAGCGCGGCATCGCCTTCAAGGCCAAAAAGGGAGGGCTCGTGGAGCGGTTGTACGCTGTGCTCCCCTTCAGCCTTACAGGCGCTCAGGTGCGCGTCCTCGATACGGTCTTTGCCGACATGAGCGAGCCCGTGCCCATGAACAGGCTCCTACAGGGCGACGTGGGCTCGGGCAAGACCATAGTGGCCCTTCTGGCCATGCTCCTTGCGGTAGAGTGCGGGCGCCAGGCAGTGCTCATGGCCCCCACGGAGATACTTGCTGAACAGCATTATATAAACATCCAGAAGCTCCTTGAGGGGCTTGGTGTGACAGTAACCCTCCTCACCGCTTCGAGCAAAAACGGGCTTCAGGAGATAACAAGCGGTGAGGCGCAGGTCGTTATAGGCACCCATGCCCTGATACAGAAGGGTGTCAAGTTCAAGGCCCTTGGGCTTGCGGTGATAGACGAGCAGCACCGCTTTGGCGTTATGCAGCGGGCGCAGTTAAAGAAGAAGGCAGCTCTATCAGGAAGCCCTGACGTGCTTATCATGACCGCAACCCCTATCCCCCGTACGCTCTCGCTGACGCTTTACGGTGACCTCGACTACTCTGTAATAGACGAGCTCCCTCCAGGGCGTTTGCCTGTGGCTACTACAAGTCACGCGCCGGATGAAAAGCCACGCGTGTACGAGGCCATCAGGGAAGGGGTGGGCGAAGGCGGGCAGGTTTACGTGGTCTACCCCATGATAGAGGAGACCGAGAACTCTGACCTTAAGAGCGCCAAGACCGGGCTTGAGGCCCTCTCCGGCATGTACCCGGACATGAGAGTGCGGATGGTGCACGGAAAGATGCGGGCGGCTGAGAAGGAAGAGGTCATGGCGGGATTTAAGGCAGGTATTATTGATATACTGGTCAGTACCACTGTGATCGAGGTGGGTGTGGACGTGCCTAACGCATCGCTTATGGTCATAGTGAACTCCGAGCGTTTCGGGCTGGCGCAACTGCACCAGCTCAGGGGGCGCGTGGGACGAGGCAGGAGGCAGTCGAAGTGCATGCTCCTCTACGGCGGCCCCCTTGGGACTGGTCCCCTTGGACAGGAGGCGGCCCGCAGGATAGAGGTCATGTGCACAACCAACGACGGCTTCAGAATATCAGAGGTGGACCTTGATATCCGTGGCCCCGGCGAGTTCCTCGGCACAAGGCAGTCGGGTATGCCGGACTTAAAGATCGCCAATCTTTTAAGGGACGCCCGCGTGCTTGATATGGCAAGGCGTGAGGCCTTTGCGCTCATAGACAGGGACCCCGGCCTCTCGGCGCACCCTGAGCTCAGGCAAGAGCTTGAGAGGTTCTGGAGGGGCAGGGTAGATCTGTTCGCAACGGGATGATATGTATATTTTACCAGGAGGAATCATAGATGCTGAATGTTATTAGAGACAGGGCCAGGCGCGGGCTGGAAAAACTCAGGTGGTATGCCAAGCTGATAGTTGAGAGGATCAGGGCGGAGTCAGCCCTCATCCGGTTGCTTGGCCACGCCCATGACCTTGAAAGAAGCAGGGACGAGGCGGCCCAGAGTGCGGGATACAGGTTGCTTGAGCTCTGGGACGATAAAGGCGTTAATGTGTTTGAGGACCCACAGGTGGCAGAGGCGCTCTCCGAGGTCAGGCTCCTGGACGAGGAGATAAGCGGGCTTCGCGAGCAGGCCAGCCTTGTCAGCGAGGTGGAGTCCGAGTGAGCCTGGAACTTGTTTTCATCGCGGTTATAGGGCTTTTGACAGGGTCGTTTCTGAACGTCTGCATATACCGCATTCCGAGAGGGGAGTCCATCGTATTTCCAGCTTCCAGGTGCCCCTCTTGCCAAAAGCCGATCCGCGCGTGGGACAATGTGCCGGTGCTGAGCTTTCTGATCCTTAGGGGCAAGTGCAGGGCATGCAAGTCGTCCATCTCCATGAGATACCCCATGGTCGAGGCCCTGAACGCCGCTCTTTATGTACTGGTTTATCTGAGGTTTGGCACGGGTTGGCACCTTCCGGTGCTGCTGGCATTTGTGTCCTCCCTTGTTATCATCACGTTTATAGACCTTGATTTCCAGATAATCCCCGACAGTATCTCCCTGCCCTGGATAGTGATCGGGATAATAGCCGGGGCCACGGTGCTTCCAGACCCTTTCCTGCGTGCCGAGCCTCTTGGGTGGGCCAATTCCCTTATCGGGGCCGTGGCTGGGCCTGGGCTGTTTCTGCTCATAGTGATAGCCAGCCGCGGGGGCATGGGCATGGGGGACGTGAAGATGATGGGCATGGTGGGCGCTGTGCTTGGGTGGAAGGCAGTGCTGCTTACGGCCTTTGCCGGCAGCGTGACGGGCGCTCTGGCCGGCTTGGCCCTTGTGGTCCTTAAGGGCGGGGGCAGGAAGACAAAAGTCCCCTTCGGGCCCTTTCTGGCCCTGGGCGCGCTGATCTCGCTCCTTGTGGGCCAGGAGATTTTCAAGTGGTACATTGATGGGAGATTTTAGCACCCTGATAACGATGTTCTGGTCCTTGCTGCTGCTTGCGGTGGGGGTGTTGGCCTATGCCATCGTGAGTTTGTACATAAAGCAGCGCATGGTAGCTGCGGAGCGTGAGGAGTCCGGCTCCGTGGGGTTTGTGGTGGACACCTTCCACGATCTTATGGGCCAGATCAAGGAAAAGGAGCGCGAGCTTGACGTACTCCGACAGGCTGCCGAGGCTCGCGCTGATATAACGGAGGAATATAACGAGAACATCCTCCAGAGCGTACACAGCGGGGTGGTCAGCATGGACGGCTCCTGGAACATCGTAAAGGTCAATGCCGCGGCCCGGAGCATGCTTGGGCTTAAGGACGGCGCCATGGAGGGCAAGGACGGGCGGGAGGTGCTGTCTCCGATAATCTCCGAGCCTCAGGCCGGGCAAGCCCCTGTGGAGAGGGTCACGCGCGGGGAGCGGGCGTATACTACCGCCGCTGGCCGACGGCTCTGGCTCGGATACTCGCTTACCCCACTTATGGACAAGGACGCGCAGGAGATAGGGCACACGCTCGTGTTTACGGACCTCACGGAACTCCGGGCCCTGGAGGCCCAGAGCGCGCTCAGGGCCAGGCTCTCAAGCCTCGGGGAGATGGCCGCAGGTATTGCCCATGAGCTTAGAAACTCCATGGGTGCAATATCGGGCTATATGCGCCTGCTTGAGAAAAAGGAGATTCCCGAGGCCGGGGAGATGCTTAAGAAAGTGTCCTCGGAAGTCGCTGTGATGGACCGCATAGTAAGCGGGTTCCTATCCTTTGCAAGGCCAGGGGAGCCAAGGCTTGAGGATATAGAACTGGGTTTGCTTGCCAGGCAGTGTGCTGAGGCCTTTGCTCCGAGTGATGGCTCTGTAAAGGTCGAGGCAGAGGTCCATGACGATGTCCATGTGAACGCTGACGAGGTATTTTTGAGACAGGCGTTATCCAACCTCATACAAAACGCTGTGCATGCAACGGGTGATGGGGGAGACGTAGTGTTAAAGGTTTACAGGGACGGGCAGAACTCGGTCATAGAGATAATTGACAAGGGCCACGGCATGGACCCGGCAATTCAAGAGCGCATCTTCGACCCCTTCTTTACGACAAAGGACCATGGGACTGGCCTCGGACTTGCCATAGTCCATCGTAGTATTTTAAGCCTTGGGGGCACGGTTGACGTTGTAAGCTCAAGCGCTGGCACAACTTTTATCGTAAAACTCCCTGCTGCCAGAGCATAGCTTGAAATTCTCATCGCGATCCATGTTAATATAAATAAAAGTGAATATGAAGAGGTCGATTTGGAGCCGCTTGAGATTATGCAGATAGGGAGCAAAAGGCCTGAGGAGAAGCCTTCCGTTGGGTGAGTAAACAATATCCAGGCAGGCGGGCTTGCCTCTGATCCCTGTTGTCCTTCCCCCCCAAGGGAACTTCCCTCATTTGCTGATGGGTGGGTATCAACCCCATCGGGTGATGTGCCGCTGGTGCGTACTGAGCTTGACAGCACGGACAGGCGTGGGGCCATAAAGAGCAGGCTGTCAAACTTCAGAATGAGCTTTACGGTTGAGCCGGGGCTTTATGCGGTGGGGCGCCCCAATTACAACAGCGAGGTAATTCTAAGCGCCAATTATAAACTGAGCTTTGACCACTTGCGGCGAGAGCTCGGGGGCCTTGACCTCTGGATCATTGTCCTTGACACCTCGGGCATCAACGTATGGTGCGCGGCGGGCAAGGGCACATTCAGCACCAGCGAGGTCGTTCGGCGCATAAAAGAGGCCGGACTTTCGTACCTGGTCTCCCACAGGAGGGTCATTGCCCCGCAGCTTGCCGGCCCTGGCATCCAGGCCCATGAGGTCAGGAAAGAGTCCGGTTTCAGGGTCCACTATGGCCCTGTCAAAGCCAGTGACCTGAGGGCCTATATCGAAGCAGGGCTTGAGGCAACCCCTCAGATGAGGAAGGTGGAGTTTGCCTTCTGGGACCGCCTGGTGCTGACGCCCATGGAGCTGCTTCCTGCGCTTAAGTATTTCCCCCTGTTCGCACTTGTGGTGCTTGCCGTGTTCGGACTCAGGGGGCAGGGGATAATGTTCGCTGAGGCCTATGCAACAGGAGGGCCTTTTGTGGTGCTCGGGTTTGCAGGGGCCATGTCAGGGGCGGTGCTCACCCCCGCGCTTCTTCCCTGGGTGCCTTTCAGGGGATTTGCCATGAAGGGTTTCCTTGTGGGGTTTGCTGTTACGTATCTTCTGGTGGAACACGCAGGCATTGGGGCCTTTGAGAGTTCCATGATACTGAGGGCGCTGGCATATGCCTTTTTCCCGGCACTTAGCTCATTCATAGCGTTGCAGTTTACGGGTTCCACAACATACACCAATATGTCCGGCGTGCAGAGGGAACTGAGGTACATGATGCCGGTGTACGTGGTGGCCATGGCCGCCTCCCTCATACTTGTAGCAATATTCAAACTGGGACAGATGGGATGAGCTTATGAGATATCTCTCCGGTGTGTCCACGCTGAAGTTCGACTCAGAAAAATGCACGGGCTGCGGCCGATGCCTGGAGGTCTGCCCGCATCGTGTATTTGCTCATGCTGATGGGGAGAAGAAAGTGAGGGTCCTTGACCCTGACCTTTGCATGGAGTGCGGTGCGTGCGTGCAGAACTGTGCTTTTGGGGCGCTGGACGTGGATTATGGCGTGGGATGCGCGGCCGCGATCATAAACAGCATGATCTACGGGGGCGAACCGAGTTGTGACTGCTCTGGAGAATCCGGAGATAGCAGTGGCGGCTTATGTTGCTAGTTTTTTCTCCATATTAGCAAGGCCGTCCTCGGTACGTCGGCACGTCGGCACGAGTCGCTCACGACAGTCGCCCACGACAGTCGCTCACGCCCCTGCTAGTCGTCGCGACCAGGCAGGCGGACTTGTCTCCCTATTATGAGAAACATCATTTATCTTAAGCGGGGTGTTCCCGTCCCCTGCACCCCAGGGGGTACTTCTTTGCTTGCCCAAAGAAGTACCCAAGAAAGGGCAGTTCTACTTTTCCTTAAGATCGCGAGCCGGATGCGCGCTCTTATTATGGGAAAACATCAGGCATC
>SDBV01004297.1_pt1 | contig 20604 bp, 21 predicted proteins | sample 2277081 | NCBI WGS metagenome assembly SDBV01 (sample SAMN10402039, study PRJNA504765) | marine sediment metagenome | isolation source: marine sediment core GS10_PC15, 223 cmbsf | place: Arctic Ocean: Southern Knipovich Ridge | collected 2010 | reverse complement strand
AATCTCACACAAAATATCCAGCTTCTGCTCCAGGCTCCCGGGATACAGAACCTGGAGAATGTTTTCGCAGGTATGCCCGCTCTCGTTCTAGCATCCGGACCCTCGCTGGATTCAATGCTGCCTTTTCTGCATGATCTACGGCAGAGGTTTCTCATCATCGCTGTCGATACCTCCCTGAAACCATGCCTCGAGCGGGGAATCGAGCCGGATTTCCTTGTAATCGTGGATCCCCAGTATTGGAACACGCGGCACATCGATGGGGCCGATCTCAGAAAAACCATCCTTGTCTCCGAATCCTCGACTAACCCTCGTGTGTTTCGAATGTTGCATGTTCCAACCTTTTTTGGAAGCTCCCTCTTTCCCCTGGGACGACATCTCGAGTCGGTTATCGGGAAAAAGGGAGCCCTCGGAGCAGGAGGGTCCGTTGCTACGACTGCCTGGGATCTGGCCCGATTAGCAGGATGTAATCCGATCTACATCGCGGGATTGGACCTGGGATTTCCCGGTCGAGCGACTCATTTTAAAGGCGCCTATTTTGAAAATCAATTTCATGCACACTCAACTCGTCTGAAGTCCAGTGAGGAGATGTCATTTTCCTTACTCTATCAGGCCCTTCCCTTTGCAGTTGCATCCAACTCAGGTGGAACGGTGATGACAGATCAGAGGATGATCATATACAAATGGTGGTTTGAAAATCAAATCAAGGTATTTCCTGAAACAAAAACCTTTACCCTGTCACCTGCCGGGGTGCAAATCGAAGGCATGGCGGCAGAGTCGACGCAGACGCTACTCAAGTCCCCGAAAATAAGAGACCGCATCGATGAAAAAACCGCGCGTATCTGCCGATTGGCCCAACAAGCAGAGGCTACAGATCCTTCGCTGAAGACAACCTTGGAAAGGTCTATAAAGAAACTGATCGAAGAGCTCTGCATTCTTAGAGACCTTGCAACCCAGGCGCTGGTCGAGGTGAAGGCCCTCGAGACGGCGATAGGGGGAGGGATGACCGATCAGCGCCGGCTAGAAAAGTTGAACAAAATCGATACTCAAATTCTCTCGATGAGCTCAAGGGATGTTGTCAGTTTTCTGCTGCAGGCGCTTATTCGGAGAATCGAAGGCGAGAAGGAGCCTGCCAGCAAAAAGGAGCCTGCCAAGGAATCGGCGAGCTCAGATCCTCTTAAAAGCTCGAAAGAGTTCTACACTGAACTGAAAGGTTCGGCGTCTTATCATGTGAAACACCTTGGGAAAGCGCTTGCGGGCATCTGTAAAAGCCACCTGTAAGCAGCGGTCCGCCGAGGCAGCCACACCTCAGCCGGCCACGAGGCTTCGAAACCGCAGTCAATTTGCTCAAGAATCTTTCTAGGTAACCGATCTAATAAACAGGGGGTTTATGAAGTAAATTCCCCACTTTTAAAACGGTATGCAGGTACGTCCAGGCATACCGTTTTTTTATGCCTCCCCACTGTCCGGTCATTACACGCGTCGATTGAAAAGGAGCAGCAGAACCGCGAAGAGAATCGCTTGACAGATAACCTCTGCCGTGATCAAGCCATGCTCAACGTTTTTTGCTAATCTTTGCTGTTCTCCAGCGAAATTATTAACTCCACCTCACCAACCGTCGTTCCCAGGCGCCCTGCAATAACACCGGGTGAAAAACCCTCCCTGTGAAGCCTCATGACCTCTTTTTGAATGTTTCGATCGCCGATCTGCCCTTTCGCGTCTCTCCCTCGCCCCTGTCTAATCTGGTCGTATACCGATCGGCTTATCTCATGTTTCTCAGATTCCCTCTTAAGCACCGAGAGCTTTTTGTCGACCTCGGCAAGCAGTTCTTGAAGCGTGCCAATCTTATCCTCGATCAGCTGAATATTCTGCTCGGTGGTTCGATTCAGCTCGACCATTATCGATCCCAGCTCATCCTGGATCTTCTGACCCATTTCATCCGGCTTTATTCGCCTCTCTATCCACCGCTTGAGAAGAAAATAAACTACGAGAAAACCCAGTATCTGGATGGCGGTAATAGTAAAAATGGTTGGCATGGGAGCGTACTACCTGGTGACGTCGATATGATGGCCTAAGTCAGGGTCCTTGAAAACTTTGGGTTCGGCTTTCTTCTCATCGCTTTTCTTCTGTCGCCTCTCTCTCTCAGCAGACTTTCGCCTCCCTCCCCCCTGCTCTTCCTCGTTGACCGCCTCTGGTCCTTCACTTACTTGCTGAGATTCATTCACCGAGTTATCCCGCTCCTCGGCTTGTTTCACAATCTGCGAGGCTTGTAATGCCTGGGCTGCGGGAGCCGCCTGTCGTTGCGCGGCTTCTCCTCGACCTACCTCATTCATTTGAGCGAATATGGTCTGTAAATCGATGGGAAGAAGGGGCATTTAGCGCCTACCTATTATCTCCTCCTCGATCGGTTCGTACTGAGTTACCTTTATATTGTTCTGATCAAGGACAAAGGTTACAAATTTGAATTCGGTTCGAACATCGAGACTGGCATCTTTTATAAAAACCTTTACTCCGGGGAATACTTTATCCGACGCAGCGACCTTGCCTTCCAACTTGATGGAAGCCAAGCGAGCCTTAATCTCTTCCATTTCCTTATTCGCTTCATCAATCTCGAGCTGAATCGTCTTTCTTTTCTCCGTCAACTCTCCCAGGTACTGTTCCTTCTCCTCCGTTAGTTTCTTCTGAACCTTTTTCAGATTGCTCAGGGTTTTGATGTTCAGATCCAATTCCTCGAGCTCTTTCATTCGTTGGTTTATCAGATTTTCAATTTCCACCATGCGTTCTTTACTCTTAGGATCATAACCCACTTCGCAGATAGTCTCACTTCCGGCGATGGAACCTAGATTCTTTGCGTTGATCTCCTCTGCCGCTCGCAATCTCCCGCCCACAATGGAGGCCCGTCGTCCGTGACAGACGATCTTTTCGTTGGCATCCACGAAAGAATGGATAATTCCCTCACTGGCAACCACGTTCTGCCCGGCATCGATCCGTGCATGCTCGATGAATTTGGCATAAACACTCTTACTCGTTCTGACTTTGCCTTTAGTCTTACCGAGAATACCCTGATGAACCACTATGTCTCCCTCGGCATCCAAGAGACAATTGCCCACGTTTCCCATCACCTCGATGTTACCGGCTGCCTTGACGGAAAAGCCATCCTCCACATTGCCCTTCACAATAACGGTGCCGAGAAAAAGCACATTCCCCGTGTGGAGATTAACATCCCCGTTGACGACGTAAATGGGCTCTACGGTTATATTTTTTCCCAAAATGAAGACCTGCCCGTTTATCTCACTGATGGCCGTCAAGCCGTCGTCGGATAGTTTGACGTTCTTCCCTATCTCGATCTCCTGGTCTCTTCCCGTCGAAGTGGCTAGAGACCTCCCTGTCACTGTGGTTCCATCGGTGCCTTCCCCAGCCGGTATCTTTTTAGCCAGGATTTGTCCAGCCACAACGTTTTCAACAAGATTGAGCTCTTTAAAATCAACCTTTCCATCTTTCTCTTTAAGAATGGGGGCCTTTATCTCTGCGCTAAAATTATAAACGATTTTTGCATCCTCTCCGTCGAGCGCAGGAGTCCCTTCAGCCACCAGGACCGATGAGTTGTACTCGGGGTAATCCTCGAATCGCTTCAGCAAATCCTCCTTAATTCCATGGATGACGCCCTGGTTCTGAAGTATCATCAGCATGTTTTCGAATGAAAAATCCGTTCCGCCGGGTCCTGGCGCGCCGACCTCCATGTGGGCCGCCATTTCGTCACTCGAAACCTCGACATTCATTATCGCATCGCTTGCGGGAGCGTAATCGAAGTTCCCTACATGAACGTACTCACCGTCGGCCCTCTTCACTACTTTTGCAACGAGGCTGCTGTCGAAATCGGTCACATGCCTGTTCCTGATGCTATCGAGAGCAGCTCGCTCCGTCGCTTTAGAACCCTTTCCTGCCGGTTTTGTTACTTTTAGGAATACGCCATCCTGAGTGAGGCGGACAAAAACAACTCCATCCCTGCCTCTTGCCAACTTTTGCTGTTCCTCTTCCGCAGCTATCCCATCGGAGATCGTCTCCTCGAGACTCGGGATTTTCACCTCCTGGGGTTTCTCATAGGCCCGGAGAGCCCACGCTCGTTTTCCGTATCCGAAAAAACCTCTATCCCCTCGCTCTAAAACCTCATATTCAAGCTCCCCCAGAGACACGCCCAATTCGATGGAGGCCTGTCCGAGGGCGTTTTCAATAGTATCCCCTTCGACCTCAACAGACTTGATTTGCTTGTCAACGACAGCTTGCTGAGCCATAAACTGCTGTACCTGACTCAACTTGATCATCACATAATCCCCTTTTTCACATTTGTCAGCTTAGATCGGAGCCTCATGACAGCCTTCGTATGGAGCTGAGAGATTCTTGATTCCGTAACCCCCAATACGTGACCGATCTCTTTTAACGTCAGATCCTCGTAATAGTAGAGTATCAAGACCTTCTTTTCCTTTTCGGGGAGCTCGCTGATAGCTTCGACTATAACCCTCTTTATCTCCTCCCTCTCGACAATAGTATCGGGATTCAGACTCGTAGGCGACTCGACACTCTCGACGATGGAGATCTGATCATCATCCTCACCGCTATACCAAACATCGTTGAGCGATAGAATTGAGGTGCTGCTTATCTTGAGTATGAGAGACTGGAACTCCTGCACATTCATCGACATGGCTTTGGCGATCTCTTCATCAGATGCTGCACGACCCAACCTCGACTCCAGAGATCGAATCGTATCCTCTACCTCTCGAGATTTCTGTCTGACCGACCTGGGAACCCAGTCAATTGAACGGAGCTCATCGAATATGGAACCCCTTATCCTGGTTACCGCATAGGTTTTAAACTTTACATGTTTTGTAGGATCGTACTTTTCTATGGCGTCAAAGAGCCCGAACACACCAAATCCGACAAGGTCGTCAAACTCTACATTATGAGGCATGCCAATTGCGACCTTACCGGCCACGTATTTTACGAGAGGGGCATACTGCTTGACAAAAAAATCTCTGACGCTCGTGTCATGGCTCTTTCTGTAGATTTTCCAGAGTTCTTCTTCTGACTTCCCCTCCCATTTTCTAGTCATACCGATTCTAACCTTTCGTGTCCTTTCTGAGCCACGTCTGAATGGCCTTCGCCGCAGTTTCCGTATCCTGCTCCTGCCCCATCACGTTGATCGTTGTTTCGGCCTCTGTGGTCTCCTGCTCATTCCCTGTTTGGGCGAACGCGCCTTCAAGAGAATCTAGACTCGGCATCGAATCAAGGTCGCCAAAGCCCTCCTCTGCATCCACGCCAGGCGTATCCGCACCAAGCATATCTTCGCCAGCCGTATCCTCACCAGGCGTACCCTCGCCAGGCTCGACCTCGCCGACGGGTCCTCTATCCGGCTCTCCGGCCGTTCCTGCGTCCATTCCCACGGCATCGCCAAATTCGGCTTCATCCCCCTCGAGGGATTCCGAATCCGCCGAAGGCGGCGCTTCCACCGCTGGTTCTACCCCAACCTCCACATCTGCTGCCCGGGCATGTGGATTCTCTTCCGGGATCATAATGTCTACCTCATCTCCCGATGCTGCAGTCTCCTCACGCGCTCTTCCCGTCCCGCCTCCTACGTCAAGCAGGTCCGGTATGAATCTTTGAATGACCCACGATGCCCCGACTCCCAAGAGAGCGAATAGGGCTGTCCCCATGAGGGTACGAAAGAGAATGAGTCCGAAAGGTATTCCACCTAGCAGGCCGGCAAAAAGGCAGACGACAAAAGCCAGGGCCGCGAAACCTAAGATAAAACGTAAATTAAACATACTCCTGGTGAAAGCTTAGGTAAAAAAATCTCCCCCGTCAAGGCGATAACCGCACTCATGAGCACACTCAGTTATGAAAGAGACGTTTGAGGAAACCCGCTATTCCGCTTCCCTCCTTGTACTCGATATTCTCGAGCCTGCCCATGAGGTGACGTATACACATAGATGCCTTCCCTTTGGGGTCCAACACGAGGAAGGGTTTTTGCTTGACCACAGCGTTGTGGACAAGCTCATCGTCGTAGACAAATCCGAGATAATCAACTCTGAGATTTAAAAATTGCCCTGCAATATTTATGACGCGCTCCGCTACCTTTTTGGCCTCGGTAACGGATTGGACTCTATTCACGACCAGTTTTAATCCGAGGTCCAGATTTTCTATCTCGGTGGCAATGATCTTTATGATTCCATAGGCATCGGTAATAGCGGTAGGTTCGGGTGTCGTAACAATGATAACATCATCGGCGGCAGCGATGAAGGAAAGGACATTATTCGAGACACCTGCTCCCGTATCGATTATGAGGATATCCGCCGCGAAAAGATCCTGTAATTCATCGACAAAACTATTTCGTTCCTCTTCGGAGAGATTGGCGATTTTAGAGAAACCAGAGGCCCCGGCCACGATCTGAATTCCGTAACTGGTATCCTGTATGATATCCCTCATTTTTTTCTGTTTTCGAATGACGTGGTAGAGATTGTACTTAGGGATTATTCCCATCATGACATTGACGTTTGCCAGACCAAGATCCGCGTCCATGACAACGACCTTTTTGCCTAGCTGAGCATACGAGAGAGCCAGATTAATCGCGATGTTTGTCTTGCCGACACCTCCTTTGCCGCTCGAAACAGCGATAGTCCTCGTCTTTCCGTTGTTCTTGATGCCGTTCAACTCGGGACTACCGTTTTTGCTGTTTTTACGTTCCCGCATGATTTCTCTCAGCTTCTCCGCCTGATCTGCCATTTTCTTTACCACCCTATATGTGTATCGACAGCTTTTCTTCCAAACTTTTTTTCGATCTGCTCCTTATTGACGTGAAATCCCTCCAGCCTCAAAAGCAGCCGCGAAACGCTGGCCGGCTCAATGTCCTGCGGCACCATCTGGCCATCAGTGATATAGGACACAGGCTTTCTGTATTCGCTCAATATGCTGATAATATTGCCGATACGGTAGGTTTCGTCCAGCTTGGTGAGGATGACAGACACGTACTTGAAGGGCTCGAATTGCCGGAATATCTCCACCATATCGCTGTTCTTGGTGGTGGCACTGATTGCGAGATGAATTTCACCCTCGCTTCCACAGGCATTCAGGACCGACCGCATCTCGCCAAGCTTGGCAAAATCGTTAGGGCTCTTTCCGATCGTGTCAATAAGTACGATATCCATGTCTCTGTACAGTTCCAGTATTTTCTCCAAATCACTGCGACTCTCCGCAAACGAGACGGGGATCTGCATAATTTCAGCGTAAGTCTCGATTTGCTTTTTTGCTGCTATCTTGTAGTTGTCGATCGTCACCATTCGGACCTGCAGAGATGGTGTGCTCCTGTTCTCCAATCCATAGATTGCAGCCAGCTTGGCTACCGTTGTTGTTTTCCCCACTCCCGTCGGTCCGACTATGGCGATAATTCTCGCCCCTTGACGCTTCCCTTTGCCGTTGGCGTATACTTTGATTCCTTCTCCGATCCACTCTAAAACCGAAGATTGAACCTTGTCGAGATCCCCCAACTCCTCCAGCGAGAAATCGCTCTTTATGCGCTGAACGATCCCATCGATATAGCTCTCGGTAAACTCATTCAACGACAGCAGCTCTCCTATCTTTTTAATTGTGGGGTGCATGCTCTCTTCTTCTTGTTCTGCGGAATCATTTCCTTTGGGAAGGGCCTGCTTCAAAGACTGGATTTCGCTGAGAATAAGCTGCATGGTTTTGTTCTTTCCAACGCTCTCGAGTATTTTTCTTTTCTCCTCCTCGTCGTAACCGGGCAATCCGGCCGAATCATTTCCGATGTAGCAGGTGAGCTCCACACCGTCATTTCGAAACAGTCCCAAAAAACCACCGAAACGGATATTTCTGTGGGTAAGAACTCGCGCCGCAGGTCCGTACTTGATCTTCATCTTTTCAGCTGCTTCCCAATGGTTTTTTGCCTGCACCGTAAAGTACTGCATCGTGTTACCCTATTCTTCCATAACGATTTGTCCGATGGCTTCCACAGTTATTTTGGGGTCGACCTCCGGAGCGGAAAGCACGACAAGGTGCGGAATCTCTCGAATCGAGCTCGATTTGACCAACGCTCGTGCCGCCTCAGAACACAGGATTATGGGCATATGCCCGAGATCCTGAACAGACTTGACGGAATTCGATAGAGCATTGATCCATCGCCGCTGTTCTGCCGGCTCCAGCGCAGCAATAACACCCGCTGCTGTTTCCACCTTACTCTCAATAATTCTCTGTTCCAGCTTGGGATCTATCGTCAAAACACGCATCGTCTTACTCTCGTCGGAATACTGAAGTGAGATCTGCCGTCCCAGGCTCTGGCGAGCCTTCTCTATCAAAAAACCCACATCCTGAGTCACGGTCGAATAATCGGCCATCGTTTCCAGAATACTCACCATGTTTCTGATCGAAATCTGCTCCTTCAATAGCCCCTGCAAAACTTTTTGAATCACGCCAATAGAAAGATTCTTCGTCACATCTTCAACAACCGCTGGATACTCCTTCTTCAAAGCATCGAGAATAGACTGAACCTCCTGGCGTCCCAGTATCTCTGATGCATGGCGTTTGATAATCTCTGTAAGATGGGTTGCTATTATTGACGGCGGATCGACAACAGTGTAACCCAGCCTTTCGGCCCTCTCCCGCTCGTCCTCGGTAATCCAAACGGCAGGCAAATCGAAAGCGGGATCTTTGGTCGGCTCTCCCGTCAGCTCCTCCCTAATGCCGCCTGGATTGATGGCCATGTAATAGTTCATCCTTATTTTTGCACGCCCCACTTCAACTCCCTTGATCTTAAAGCTGTACTCCGAAGGCTCGAGCCTCATATTATCGATGATTCGAATCCTGGGCACAACGAGACCCAGGTCCAAAGCCGCTTCCCTTCGGATACGTGTAATCCTGTCGAGTAACTCGGCTCCCTTGTCCTTGTCAACGAGTGGGATGAGGCCGTATCCCAGCTCGAGGGAGAGCGGATCCAGAGGAACAACGGGAGAAATCTCGGCCGGGGCTTCTCTCTCTCGGGCTTCTGCTCCAGTCAGCTTTTCCCGTTCCTCGGTGACTATCTGTTTGCGAGTGAGAAATAACGCCAGCGCACCGATCGAGGCGGCCAGAGGCATCAAAACATACCACGGAAATCCCGGAAGGATCGCCAAAACAGCCAGGATCACCGCAGATATCCAATAGGGTGTCGTTTGCACAGAAAATTGGCTCGTAATATCTCTGCCAAAGGATGTATCCGATACACTTCGGGTAACGATGATACCGGTCGACACGGAAATGAGCAGCGCCGGCAGCTGGGTTACCAGACCGTCACCGATGGTGAGAGGAATATAGGTGTCTAGGGCCACGGCAAAAGGCTCGTTGTGGATTGTCATTCCCACGATAAAACCACCGATTATGTTGATCACGGTGATGAGAATGCCGACCTTGACGTTGCCCTGCACAAACTTGGATGCACCGTCCATGGCCCCGTAGAAATCAACCTCCCGCTGAATATCGCTTTTCTTCTTGGTCGCCTCTTCTTCTGTGAGCAATCCCGAGTTGTACTCCGCCTCGATGGCCATCTGTTTGCCTGGCAGAGCGTCCAATGTAAATCGAGCCGCTACCTCGGCGACTCGAACCGATCCCTTTGTGATAACCATGACTTGCACCGCGATAATGATCGCGAAGATAATAAAACCGATTACATAACCTTCCGTTCCCGCCGCTCCGACGACGAAGGTACCGAAGGCCCTGACGATTCTCCCCTGAAAAAGGCTACCCTGGGAGAGGATAAGCCGTGTTGATGAGACGTTCAGGGCCAGTCCGAAGAGGGTCGTGATGAGGAGTAAGGTGGGAAAGACGCTAAACTCCAGAGCATTGCGAATGTAGAGTATCGTGAGTATGATCATCAGGCTCAACACCAGATTGATCGACATCAGGGCATCCAGCAGCACCGCAGGCAGGGGGATTATCATCATCATTACTATTGAGACAATGGCCCCAGCCACATAGATTTCGCTGGAATCCTTGAATATGCTTCTTATAGTGGTCTGTACATCCGCCATCTCTTCTACCCGTGATTAAACCGCTTCGGCTGTCTCATTATTGAGGCGGTACACCTCCGCCAGGATAGTCGCTAAGACCTCATAGAACTGCTCCGGTATCTCATCTCCGATCTCAACCTCCCTGTACAGCAAACGCGCAAGGGGTTTGTTTTCCATCAGAGGCACTGAGTTTTCCTCCGCAATCTCTCGGATTTTAAGCGCCATGCTGTCGACTCCCTTGGCAACAACAACGGGCGCAGGACTTACGACCCTGTTGTACTCCAGAGCGACGGAGTAGTGGGTCGGGTTTGTGATGACAACATCTGCCTTCGGAACGGCCTGGAGCATATTGCGTGTAAGAATCTGTCGCATCCGATCTCTCAGACGGTTCTTTATGAGGGGATCACCCTCGTACATCCTTCGCTCTTCCTTGACCTCCTGCTTCGACATCTTCAGGGATTCAAGGTGCTGCCGCCTCTGAAACAGGTAGTCGAAATAGGAAAGGATGAGCATGGCTACAGCAGATTCAACCACGATCCGAAACGCAATAGAGGCGATCAGCCCGAAGCTCACGAGGAAAGGCACTGTCAGGAGATGCATGATTCTCTTCACATCGGCCATGATGTTGAGATAGACGATTACACCAATCACCACTACCTTGAAGAGTGTTTTAGCGAGATTGAAAATGGCCTCGCTCGAGAAGAAGGCCCTCTTGAAAAACTTGCCGAAGTGGGGTATGACCCGTGAGAAATCGGGTGTAATCGGTTTCACAGTGAAGAGAAATCCTACCTGCAGCAGGTTTGCCAAAAGCGCCGTTATAAACGCTACAAGCACAATCGGTAGCACCAGCCTCAAAAAAAACCTGAAAAAAAGCGGGAGCAGGGAGGCCTCCGTCGTTATGTCCATCTCCGGGGAACTCTGAAAGAAAAACTTCAACATATCCAGCGTATTTCTCAAAATGTAGGTGGACATCAGGCCTAGAGTGATCACTCCAAAGAGCAATACAAGGGCAGAGGTAAAATCGCCGGATTTTGCGACCTTCCCATCTTCGCGGGCTTTCCGGAGTTTGTGCTCCGTAGGTTCCTCGGTACGACCTTCGTCCTCGGCAGCAAAACTAAATACCGGCGGACAAAAGGGAAAGAGGAGTCGAAGAATGAGTGGATCAAACCTCATGGTCTCAACCCCCTCAGATCGGTGATCAGGCCCCCGAGCTTGTCAAAACCCGCATCGATAATGCGTGAGAAGGCATTCATGAGCATAGGGGTGATCAGTAGCAGAATGATGAACGCCACACCTATAGCCATGGGAAATCCCATCATCAGGAGGTTCATCTGAGGAGCGGCCTTGGCTAGGAGTCCCATTGAAATCGATATCAGAAGGAGAACTCCCAGAATGGGAAACGAGATCGTTAGGGCAATTTCGAAAAGTTGTCCCAGGCTTCCCATGAAGGTTTTTAAAAGTAAGCTGCGGCCGCTGACCAGATCAATCGCTTTTAAAGCCCCGAAAGATCTGTAAACCCCTACATAAACAAACTTGTAAAATCCCCTGGTTGTCAGGAAGACGAACATCGCGATGATGTTGAGGAACTGTCCCATAAGGGGAATTTCGACCTGCGCCAGGGGATCGAACACCTGAGAGGCTCCGAATCCCATTTGAAGTGAAAATAACTGACCGGAAAGCTGAAAGGCTGCAAAAATGAGAAGCAGGAAAAACCCGATAATAATACCAATCAGTACCTCGCCCAGGAGCAAGAGAAAATAGTTGAGGGCCTGCTGAGGAACAACGTATCCCCCCTCGAGCACGCTCGGGAATACCAATGCCGCCACAAAGAGGGCAAAGCCGATCTTCGCCAGCTGCGGTATCGCGCTCGAGGAAAGCAGCGGAGCGACCTGCGTCAACGCAACGATGCGAAAGAGAACGAGCAAATAAATCTGAAAGTTGGTGACAAAATGATCTGTCATGAAAACGTTTGACAGAAAAACGTCTATGGGATTCCTCCTCTCTCTCTAGCCCGCCATATCAGGGATGCGTTCGAACAGGCGAAGCGTGAACTGCACCAACGAGTTGAACATCCACGGGCCAAACAGCAGGAGCGAGCCCAGGATGGCCGCAATCTTGGGGACAAACGTCAAAGTCTGTTCCTGCAGAGACGTTGTGGCCTGCAGAATCGAAATGATGAGCCCGACTCCCATTCCAACCAGCAGGATTGGAGCGGCGAGCAGCAAAACCTGTAGCACCCCGCCACGTATGATATTTATAGCTAATCCAAGACTCACCTCTTCCCTCCTTACTCAAACCCTATAACTAGAATTTCGGCGTTTCATCGAAAGCTCCTGATAACCTGCAGCGTAATCAAATCCCAACCATTGACCAGAACAAAGACGATAAGTTTGAAAGGTAGAGAGATCATGATCGGAGGCAGCATGATCATTCCCATAGACATCAGTGTTGACGCCACCACCATGTCTATTATGATAAACGGCACAAACAACAGAATCCCTATTTTGAATGCCACCGTCAGCTCGTGAAGGACGAATGCAGGAATCAGCACATAGGTGGGCACATCTGCCAGTGTCTTTGGCTTCTCCAGCCCCCGCATGGTCATAAACAGCCGAATATTGTTAAAATCGCTCCCTATCTGGCGGGCCATAAAAATTCTAATAGGTCGCTCGGCGTTGGCATACATCTCCTCGACGCCGATTTCCTCGGCAGCAAAGGGCTGGAAGGAATTATCGTAGATCTCCTCAAAGGTAGGCCACATGACAAAAAGGGTGAGGAAAAACGCCACACCCATAAGAACCTGATTGGGTGGTACCTGCTGTAACGAAAGGGCCCGCTTGATAAAGTTGAAGACGATGGCTATCCGGAGAAACGCCGTTGTCAATATGGCAATCGATGGGGCCAGAGTTAGCACAGAGAGGAGGAGCAGAAGTTGTATCGAAAGCGCGACCTCTCTGTTACTCTGTGCCTCCCGAATGTTCACGTCCACGAATGGAACACCGATAGCTGCGGGTGCCCCTGCACCGAGTCCGACATCCCCGGTCGCATCCTGAGCAGAGAGAGGCAGCGCAAGAGTCAGAAACAGTGCCAGAACGAATGTTCTTTTCATTCCCCCCCCCTCCCCCGGGGTTACCTCAATTTCTTCAGCCTGTCCTTCTGTTGCTTCATGAAGTTGATCGAATCAACAAGGGAAATCCTCTTGTTATCCGCCGGCTTGAAAAGATTCAACAACATATCAGAGAAATTTCTTCTCTGAGGTGCGGGTTTCTGGGACAACTCCAATCGGATCGTGTCGAGGCCCTCTTTGTCTGTGATCTCTGAGAGCAGACTGACTCCGTTTTCCGCAGAGCCCACAAGAAAAATACTGTTACCAACTTCCACGAGGTGTAGAGCTCTGCTTCCCGAAAGAGCCTGATGATCCAGCATCCGGATAAGTTGATTTTCTGGATACCTGTTTCTTGCCCCTCTCTTTAAGAGCACAAAGAGAAGGTAGATGAGTCCCACTACACCGCCCAGCACGAGGAGCATCTTCACAAAATCCCACGTCGATAGAATGGGTGTCTGGGTCGTCTCCTGCTCGCTCCCCTCATCGATGAGGATGAGCTCTTCTGGGTTTTCCTCCGTTCCTTCGGGGTTTTCCTCCGATGCTTCTGGGTTTTCCTCCGATTCAGGGTGAGATCCAGCGCTATCCTGCGCAGCGCTATCCTGCGCAGCGCTATCCTGCGCAGCGATCGGACCAGCAACAACCAGCAGGCACAGAGATACTAGGATTGTCTGTATTTGGTTTTTGATTGTCAGCTTCCCCCCCCAGCTTCAATCAGAGATTGAATTTATACTAAAATATACATTGTTCTAAGTCACATTAAGACTTATCCTATCAGACATTCATTGGAACATCAACACCTTTACACGACACTTTAGCAACCATTCGTCTAGGCCAAATCCTGCATTCTTTCCATCGGAGAGACGATTTCCGTGACCCTCACACCGAAATTCTCGTCAATGACCACAACCTCACCCTTGGCAATAAGCTTGTGGTTCACGAGTATATCCACCGGCTCACCGGCAAGTTTATCCAGTTCGATTATCGTTCCCTCTCCAATGGTCAAAATTTCCTTTATCAGTTTTTTCGTTCTACCCAGCTCAACAGTCATCTCCATGAAAACATCCATGAGAAGACCTATGTTGCCCTGCTCTGATGGCATATTTGAGGGTTGTAGGTTGGCGAACTGGACGGGCTGTACATTCGGGGGCGGCGCCTGCGGTGATGGAGTCGCACCTCCCAAAGGCTGTCCAAAGGTTTGGGCTATCCCACTCGACTCTCCTCCCTCCGATGCGCCAAAGAGGCTCTCCATACCTCCGCCCTGGGGCTGATTGACTCCAGCAGGAGCTTCAGCCATGGGAGCGGGTGCAGCCTTACCGCCGAGCATTGACGCCACCTCTGCGACCATCGAGAGAGGAAAAATCTCGATGAGTCTGCTGGGCATATCGCCCTCCAGGGTCAGGGGATAGTCCACCTTGACAAACGAATCCTCCTGCGGCAGGCTCACCTCCTCCTTGGTGGTTTTCCTGTTCGTCGGAGTACCAGTCTGAATGGTCCGGCTTATTCTGTTCCCGAGCTCCGCAGTCGTCGGGCCTGCGATATTGCTGATCGCCTCACCGATCGTAGACAGGGCCATCTCGTCCAGCTCGATTCCCTCCTGGCCCAACATCAGACTGGCAATCCGCACGGCTGTCTCTTCAGGAAGCAGGTAAACGTGCTCACCCACGATTCCTTCGGTAAAATCGATTTTCACCTCGACCAGCTCATCCGGAAGGTCTGCTGACAACTGCTCCCGGGTAACGACTTCGGTCGTCGGTGCATCGATGCGAACAGTTTTGCCGGTCAGCATCGAGAGATTCGAGCTCTGTGATTCCACCAGTTCTCTCAACAGGTTTTGGAAGGTGTCCCTCAATTCATCAGTTAGACCCGATGCGGTTGCAGCACCAGAGGTCGCTTCCATCTCGATTGTATCGGTACCTTGAAGCAGTGCATCGATTTCATCTTGCGATAAAGATCCATCGCTCATAGTGATTCCTCCCCTCCTGCGGCAAGCTCTTCAAACTCCTCTCGCTCAATGCTCTCGATCCGCTGAATAACCTGGACCGCTATTTTATTGCCAACCACACCTGGTCGGCAAAGAAACTTCTTTTTGTTCCCAACGCTTAGGACCATGGGATCCCCTACTCTTGTATCGGCTAGTCGAATCACATCCCCAACCTTTAAGTTGAGAACATCGTTGACCTTGAGGCTCATTACACCGATTTCTGCGACGATAGCTACACCAATCGTGGAGAGGCGGTCCCTCAGAATAGTAAGATTTTCGGTTGTAGCGCCTCTGCGAACCGACGAATACCAATACTGAGCAGAGAGCTTTGATATGATCGGCTCGATGGTAAGGTAAGGGATGCAGAAGTTCATCATTCCCTCTACATCTCCCACTTTAGTCTCTAAAGTGACGAGTACCACCATTTCGGTGGGAGGTACGATCTGCGCAAACTGAGGATTGGTTTCTATCTGACCGAGTCGAGGCCTCAAATCGATCACGGTACTCCACGCTTCACGCATGTTACCCAAAATGCGAACGATATTGTTCTCCATTACAGATTGCTCTATATCCGTCAGGTCGCGGGAAAGCTTGGTCCCCTCTCCCTGACCTCCAAAAAGCCTATCGATGATCGCAAATGTGACAGCCGGATCGATTTCCAGTATCGCCGATCCTTTTAGGGGATCCATATTGATGACAGCGAGGGTCGTGGGATTGGGAATAGAACGGATAAACTCCTCGTAGGTGAGTTGATCGACTGAGGCGACATGCACCTGAGCCAGACTTCGAAGCTGAGCCGAAAGCGAGGTCGTGGTCAACCGGGCGAAGGTTTCGTGCATGATGGATATCGTCCTGATCTGATCTTTGGAAAACTTATCAGGGCGTTTGAAATCGTAGATTTTTATCTTTTTTTGGTCGGTGGCCTGCTGGACCTCTGCAGGCTCCACCTCACCAGAGGAGATCGCCGTTAGGAGTTGATCTATTTCATCCTGTGATAAAACCTCTGTCATAGCTCCCTCCCATTAAAGCTTACCAGTCGGTTAAAACGTCTGTAATTCGTGGATGAGCACCTGGGTAATCTGCCCGTTTCTCATAATAGTGTTGTTTATTATTCCCCTGAGCTCATGCTCGAGAGTATTGAACCTGTTTGTAGTCAACTCAACGGACGGCTTTGAACCGAAAAATTTCAGAGTCGTATTCTGAATCAACTCGGTCTTTTCAATCAGCTCAGTTTGGATCTTGGTATTTCCCTTCTGGTAGCCGATGCTCACAGATACCGCGAAGGACTTCGGTGGCGCATCCGAAGTTTGCCCGCGGATGTTGTCGATCATATTGCTGAAGAACTCCATTTTCACATCCGACTCTGTGTATTCAGGCGAAAACTCACCCAAACCACTGGGAGTTCTTCCCTTTACGAAGAGGCTGAACGTGGCCCAGGATACGGTGGCAATCAGAATAATCGCCGCTAATCCAATCGCTGCCCATTTCAGCACAACCAGAAGCGCTCCAGACAGAACACTCGGTCTAGCAGCAACTGCTTGTTCCTCCTCACCTGTAACGTCTTCATCCAGAAAACGTTCCTCGTCAGCCATTACCTTCTCCCCATTGAAATGATATTAACAGATATAGCACTCATAGGCAAACACCCCATATTTTCTAATTCTTTCATTATATCTAATCCATCTGCACCTGGTCTCAACCCGGCTTACAGATGCCCCTCGGTCAAAACAACTATATCGACCCTCCGGTTGTAGGCCCGCCCCTCAGCGGTTTCATTACTGGCAAGAGGAACGGTGTGGGCAAATCCCGCCACCTGAAACTGCCGCTCTTGCACGCCGAACTCAACGAGGTACTTCAGAATATTGACGGAACGGGTGGTCGAGAGCTCCCAATTGGTGGGGAAGGGTCCATTCGGATCGGTGGGAATGTCATCCGTGTGTCCCTCGATGCGAAAGGTGTTGCCGAACAGCCCGGGATCGCTCAGCAGCTGTGATATCTTTTCCAACAGCTTTCGGGTCTCCTCTATATCCACTTCCGCCGATCCTGTTCTAAAGAAATTGTCCCCCGTTAGGCTTATGACAAGTCCCCGTTCGTCCTCCTTAACCCTTATTTTTTTCGTCCGCAGCTCAGGCTGGAACAGGGAAACTGCTTTTTTTCTCGCCTTATCCAGCGCCTTTCCGCTCTCCTGCGAAGGAAGATCCATTACCGTGTTACCCAGCTCGGGAAGCTTACCTGTCTGCAGAGTATTGCCCCCTTGCATAATGCCCAAACCCTGAAAGGCAGCCAGAATCATGCGCAGCTCGGAGCCGTCGATCTCGGCGGTTGTAAACATCATGATAAAAAACACGAGCAGCAGCGTGGTCATGTCTCCATATGTCAGGAGCCAATCGGGCGCGCCCTCTTCTTTTTTTCTCTTCCGTCTTCGCCCTTCACGTTCAGCCATGTGCGTATTCCCTTATTCGGCCATCGCTTCCTGCCGAATGGCCTCGCGCCTAGCCGGAGGCAGGAAGGACAACAGTTTCTCCTCGAGAATCCTGGGATTGTCTCCCGACTGAATCGACAGGATTCCCTCGATCATGATCTCTTTAACCAGGGTTTCTCCGTTGTCCCGATCCTCCAATTTATTCTTTGTAGGTATAAAGACGAGGTTCGCCATGATGGCGCCGTAGAGCGTCGTGAGCAGAGCCGTTGACATGCCGGTTCCAATCGCTGATTTGTCTTCAATGTTGCCCATCATCGCGACCAGGCCGAGCAGGGTCCCGATCATACCCCAGGCCGGTGCCAGCTTTCCCCAATCCTCAAAGATCTTGATGCCTATGCTGTGTCTCTCCTGGATCTTGTTCAGCTCGGTGTTCAAAACGCTTTTGATGATCTCGGGATCGGTGCCGTCCACAACGAGCTGGATACCCTTCCGCAGGAACTCATCCTCCACCTCCTCGAGATCGTCTTCGAGAGCCAGGAGCCCCTCACGGCGGGCCTTTTCGGAAAAGGCCACGAGACGGGCAATAATCCGCTCCTCTTCCCAGTTCGGCACCCGCAGGATGTGGCCAAAGTACTGCATGATGCCAAGAACACGACTGAGGGGGTTGGATATGAGAACGGCCGCCAAGGAACCGCCAATCGTGATAAAAACGGAAGGGACGTTCACATACATGAGTATGCCGCTTCCGCCCACAAGGATCCCTAAAATCACCATAACCGGACCGATAACCAGCCCCAGTATAGTACCAAGGTCCATTGTATCTACTCCTCGTTTTTGAAGGCCCCGATGAGCCGCCTGTAACCGACGATTCTATCAAAAAGAGACTGGTAGTCCTCGCGAACTACCAGTCGTTTTCCCGAAAGCATGATAAGGGTTGTATCCGGATTACGTTCTATGTACTCGATTTGATGGGGGTTAATATAATAGATTGTGCCATCCAGTCGCGTCACTTCTACCATTACATTACGACGTTACCGTCACGAAGTTACCGCCTTATCTCTTCAACGTCAACAATTCCTGCAGCATCTGATCCGATGTCGTTATGGTTCGTGCATTGGCCTGAAAACCCCGCTGGGTAACGATCATATCTGTGAACTGCTCGGCCAGATCCACGTTGCTCATCTCAAGAGCTCCAGCGATGACTTTTCCCTTTCCGGCTACAGCAGACTCTCCGATATTTGCCTCGCCCGAGTTATTGGACACCACATAGTTGTTCTCCCCCGATTTCTCCAAACCCCCTGGATTCGTGAACGTCGCCAGAGCGATTTGTCCCAGAATACGGTTTGTACCGTTTGAGTATACGCCGGTAATGGCTCCCGTCTGATCTATTTTAAAGGTCTCGAGATACCCCATCGTATACCCATCCTGCTTGACCATCTTTGTGGAGCTCTTCTCTGCAAACTGTGTGATACTGTCCTTGTAGCTTCCCACCGTTCCCAGGCGCAGGTCAAATGTCTGCCTGTAAGCAGCTCCTGCCACCTCTTCGGCCTCTGGAACGTCGAAGGTAACGGGTATCTGCAGATCCCCAGTATCGCCCAACACGTTCAGATCGGAATCGAGTACAGACTCGAGGGCGCCCACGTTGTCGAAATCCAGATAGAACACGTTCGGCTCTGCAGCTAATCCGCCGGCTATGTTTGTGTTCGTAGGCACAGCGGATCCCGGATCGACGGTTACTTCGGTTCTCCACCGATTGGCCACATCGTCTACCCGGGTAAAGCTGACCTGCAGCTTATGGGCTCTTCCAAAGGAATCGTACACGTCGAAGGTCGTTGTCCAGGTTCCCTCAATGGAAGCCAGCGAATCGAGTTCGGCACCGGCGGGAATGAGAGGTGTCCGTTTGTCCAAATTCGAAGCGAAGTTCACGACCGTTGTGGCCTTTGCCGGATCTTTGCTACCCACCGGGATAACGAGATCTTCCAGATCGGCAGCGGTGTTAACGGAGGTTACCCCGCCGATGCTCTGAGCCACCCAGCCCTGCACCTTCATCCCGTGTGCCGGATTGACGAGATACCCGTCCTGATCCAAACCAAACGCTCCGGCTCGGGTGAAGAGCTCCCTGTCTCCGGATTTGAGAATAAAGAACCCGTTTCCCTGTATGGCCATGTCGGTCATGACCCCTGTTGTCTGAAGGGATCCCTGAGTATGGATGGTATCGATGCTGGCTATCATCATGCCCAGCCCGATCTGCTTGGGATTCACCCCGCCAACCTCATCCGTCGGTTTGGCAGCCCCCGCCATGGTCTGGGAGATGAGATCCTGAAAATTGACCCGGCCCTTCTTGAAACCCGTAGTGTTTATGTTGGAGATGTTGTTTCCAAGGACATCCATTCGTACCTGGTGGTTCTGTAATCCGGAAACCCCGGAATAGAGTGATCGCATCATCGGTTTGCCCCCTGCTCGATACTGACTGATTCTACGCTTGCGATATCGTAATATTTCCCGTTAATCAGTATCTGAGGATAGTCCCCTCCACTAACCTCCTCTACTGTTCCCGTTACGGTTGCCGCTCCATCTGCCACGGTCACCGCCTTGCCGAGGAGAGAATACGCCTGGCCGCGGCCGACGAGGTTTGCAACCCGCGCCATTCCCTCGCTCATATTCACCATCTGTTCGAGGGCGGAAAACTGGGCCATCTGCGCGATGAACTCTCTGTCGTTCATAGGCTGCGTCGGGTCCTGATTGGTCAGTTGCGTTATAAGCAGTTTCAGAAAATCATCCTTCTCGAGGACCTGCTTCACCTGCCTCTGCCCGCTCAAGTTACTGTTGAAGAGCTCCACGGATTTCTGCAGCTTCACATATTGATCTGGCGATATCAACGCGGATAGATCCATTAAACCTCCGTCGGCTAAACGATAATATTTATCAACCAATCTTCAGAAATATACTCATCCTGAATCGGTATCGTATTCTCAAACTCCTGAACAGCAGAAAACGATGGTACCTGCATTTCCCTCTGCCGTCTCTGCTCGTTTCCGCCACTCACAAA
>SDBV01004296.1_pt1 | contig 20606 bp, 14 predicted proteins | sample 2277081 | NCBI WGS metagenome assembly SDBV01 (sample SAMN10402039, study PRJNA504765) | marine sediment metagenome | isolation source: marine sediment core GS10_PC15, 223 cmbsf | place: Arctic Ocean: Southern Knipovich Ridge | collected 2010 | reverse complement strand
AAGAGCGGTTCGTCTGCCGCAGGCAATACGGGCGCAAACGGCCGGTTGTTTGTGTACTCCGGGAGGATACCACGATGGGCGCGCGGGGCGGTCTGTTGCCCATTTACCCCAGATACCTCACGTTCACCAGGTCCCTGAGAACCCGGCCCTTGAAAACCAGTGCTTTGTCAAGCCTTAATGTTATGGTCGCCACGGTCGCCAGACCGTGGGATTTCCGCACTCTGGCGAGTGCAGCTACCCTAATTCTTAGACTTGACAAACCACCCGGCCCCTGAGAACCCGCATGGCCCAATCAAACCTCGACGTGGATCGGCTCCTGCGGGAGACCTTCGTCGCCCGGGTGGAACACCATCGGAGCCTGGGCTCGACGAACGATCGTGCCCGGCAGTGTGCGGCGGAAGGCGGCGGTGAACTGCCGTTGCTGGTGGTGGCCGATGTCCAGACGGCCGGTCGCGGGCGAGGGGGCCATCGCTGGTGGACGGGACAGGGGAGTCTGGCTTTCAGCCTGTTGCTCGACGCCGGCCAGCGTGGATCAGAACACCGGGGCCAATCTCCGCTGGTCGCCCTGGCAGCCGCCCTGGCCGTGGTCGAGACCCTGGGGCCCCTGGTGCCGGCTGAGCGGCTAGGTATCGACTGGCCCAACGACGTGATGGCCGCCGGCGGCAAACTGGCCGGAATCCTGGTCGAGGCGCTGGGCGACCAACGTCAGATCGTGGGAGTGGGCGTGAACACCAACAACTCCCTGGACGAGGCCCCCCCCGAACTGAAGCAAACCGCTTGCACGCTGCGGGACTTGACCGCAGTCCAGCACGATCAGACGGCCATCCTGGTGGCGCTGCTGGGGCACTTGGAGGAGAAGTTGGGGCAATTGGCATCCCAGCCCGACCGGATCGGCAGCCGGGCCGACGCGCTCTGTTTGCAGCACGGCAAGATACTCACGCTTCGAGCGGGCAACAGATCGGTTACCGGTTGCTGTGCGGGGATCGCTGCGGACGGGGCGCTGCTGTTGGAGACGCCGGCCGGCCGCCAGGCGTTTCATTCCGGGATACTGGACCAGGCCACCATCCGATAGGGCATCGCCCTGAACCAGGGCGGCCGTGGCTCTCAGAGCTTTCCGGCGTCGATGGGTTGATTGTCGCGGCGGTTGCCGAGCCACTTGTGGACGCTCTCGTCGATCGAGTAATTCACCGTCCGCACCGACCCGTCGCAGAAAACGAAGTGGCAGACGGCCGGATGGTTGCTGCCGAAGACAGTACTGTTGGTCACCCCGCGTCGATCCTCCAACGGCGGCTGCCTGGTCCAGCGATGCGTGTCCTGGTCGTACCCGATGTACATGCTCTGGGCGTCACCCACCCCGTCCCAGTTCTCGTAGTTGTCGAAATTGATGTACTTCTCACCGATGAGGTAGGTATTGCTGGTGCCGTCGGTGACCTGGATCGCCTTGATTTCGCTGCGGACGAAGGAGATGCCGTTGAGTTTGCGAGTGTCGGGCCAGTTGTAGTTTGCTGCGGCGCTATAGCTGCCGGGACCTCTTTGGACCCCTGCGATCACCGAACCGGAGTTGATGGTGTAATCGGCCTTGGCCACCTCATAAGCGATGTTGGCATTCTTGGGCGTGTTGGACACGACCGTGCTGGGTCTGTGCAGATAGATCCTGCAGGGACGGCGACTGGGACAGTTCAACATCACCAGCGGCGTCTGCGTGACTTTAGTGGCAGCCACTTTTTGTTGGTTCGGTGGGAGTCCGGCACCCAACGAATGAAGTTGCTCCTGTTCCAGGAAAGGCAACAGGCTGTAGATCCAACTCCCCGGTTGTTCCTTGCCGAACCCGGAATCGGGACCGCCCACCCATTGATATCCCCAGCCGCCGCTGGGATAGAAGCCGTGTGTGTCGTGGTGGTTCTGCGACGCGAGACCTAGCTGTTTCAGGTTATTGCTGCATTGGAGACGTCGCGCGGCGTCGCGGGCGCTCTGCACCGCCGGCAGCAAGAGGGAAATCAAGACGCCGATGATCGCAATCACCACCAGCAGCTCGATCAGGGTAAAACCGATCCGGCGAAGTTCTCGCATCGCGACCTGCCGAAAAAGACAATTACACCACGGGATACCGGATGTGATTCTAGGCGGATCGCCCCCTGGTGTCAACAATGCCCGCGCCCGGTCCGTGAGCCGCCGAAAAGGCGACAGGTCCTGTCCTCTTTTCGGACCCTACGAGGCTTCCGCCGTTCTGGGCTTGAAGAACCGCTCGTCGTAGACGGCCAAGGCATGCAGGGCGTGCATCACCGAGCCGATCTCCTGCGTGCTCAGCGAGCGGACGTTGCGGCCGTATCGCCGGCCACCCAGCAGGCGGTTGACGTACTGGAGAGATCGCACCAGCCGGGGGTCGTCCAGCCGGTCCTCCGGGAGCGACATTGCAAGCCACTCCAACACGTGACCGGTCGACCGCAATTGCAGGGCCGGGTCACGACTAGCCCCTCTGGCGGCCAGAAACCGAGGCCCCCAACTGCCGTCGGAATTCTGCAGCTCCAGGGCGTAGTCGTGATACTCGTCGACGAGCTTCCGCGCCCGGGCGAACTGACCTTCGATCGGTTGCCCGCGCCCCTCGCGCCGGGCCAGCGCGTAGCTCAGGGCCGTCAACCGGTAGGTTCCCCCGCAGGCGGACCCGAGGATGGGTTGGTCAAGTTCCTCCTGGATGAGCCGCTCGATGGACCACTCCTCGCCGAGGCCGTTTTCCCAGGTCGAGTCGTCGCCCTGGTAATAGGCCAGACCGATCAGTTTCAGCGACAGGTCTCTTCCGGAGCGGCAACTGAGCTTTTCGTGTTCGACCAGATCGGCCACGGTGCGGACGTCCTCGCCGACGCGCACGGGATAGGTCGCCTTGACTCGCGAGAGTGCCAACACCGCCAGCAGTTGCGAGGGATGCTCCTGAAGCCCATAGCCGACCCGGGCTGCCACCCGGCCTTCACTCAACACCAACGGCTCGTAGCCGGCACACGGATAGTTCCAGCACAGGCAGGTGATTCCGTTGACCTTCTTTCCGGACGAACCACTCCGGTAGACCTCGGTGTTGCACCCGAAGGCCAGGCAGCCGTGCATCACTTCGGTGGCCGTGTTCTGGCTGGCACTAAGGGCCTGCCGGTAATGGAAGGCCAGGGTGACGCGGATGCGGTCGCGCAGCGCGACTTCCGCCGAGGTCAGCTCCCGTTTCGGTTCCGGTTTCGGCGGGGTCGAGGTTACCGGCAGCGTGGCTTCCGCCGGGCCCTGCTGGGAATCGTCCTCAGCCGCTTCCTCAGCCGGCCTCTCTTCTGTCGGCGTCTCTTCCTCTGCCGGGTCTTCCGCCACTGCCAGGCCTTCTGCCACTGCCGAACCTTCCGCCAGTGTCGGCCCCTCCGGCAGCGCCGGCCCCTCTGCTTCCGGCCGTGCCTGTTGGGCTGCCTCCGTATCTGTCAACTGCTCGCTTAGTGCAGCCAACTCGTCTGTTCGCCGTGCCTGTTGGGCCGGCTCCGTATCTGTCAACTGCTCGCTTAGTGCAGCCAACTCGGCTATTGGCTGTGCCTCTTCTTCCGCCTGGCCGTCCTGGGGCGGTTCCCGTTCCGTCGCCAGCTTGGTTTCCGCCGGCTGCCGGTCCTCTGGCCGGTCCGGACCGGTGCGTTCGGTTTGCTGTTGGTCGCGGGCGGATTCTTCCGTGGTGGGCTCGATCGCGGGCACCGTTGCGTCATTTTCTGCCGGTGAGTTCAAGTAGGGTGGGTTCAGCGGTATCAGGATCGGTCCGTGCTGGGCAACTTTGGGTTTTTCCGGCACCACGGCGGGGTCTTTTTTGGCAACGTCTGGCCCTTCTTCCGCAACGTCGGGTTCTGGCGGGGCGGCCGGTTGGCCTTCTGCCGCAGGAGCCGCGCTCTGCTGGCCGGCCGCCGGGTGCTCCAGGTCCGGGTCGCCCCCTCCGGAGCGGACAACAATTGCGACCATCAAGGCCACCAGCATCAACAGGATAGCAACCGTCGAGTTTCTCAAGGAAGGAACCATGGGACCAATTCCTGGGGGGCCTAAGCCGGGTAGCCGGCTGCGAAGTTCGATCACGAGCCTGTCGTGATTGCCGTAGTTTTCTCGGCAGTCTTCTGGGGGGATTTTCGTTTGGGGCGATCGATCAGGAATCCGCCCGAACTGGAACGGTTGACGTAGCTGTTGTTTCTGGCGCGGCAACCGTACTTGTCGGTGCCGCCGTAATCGACGACGAAGCTGAAGTTTCCTCCGCACTGGGGCAGGTCGTGATAGGAGACACCCGGCGAGGCCCGACCTTGCTTGTAGCCGAGGTAATGGTCGTCTCCGTCGTAGTCGAAGAGCACACCCAGTCCCGCCTGGACCCCGTTGCCTTCGTTGCCGCTGTAGCGGTCGTGCCCGCCGAAGTCGCACACGTAACCCACGGCACAGTCCCAGGCAAATCCGACGCCCATGATGGTGGTGTTGTAGGTGTCGTTACCCCGGTCGTCGAAGAGGAACCCCAGGGAGTAGTGACATCCGAATCCGACGCCGAAGCGTTGGAAGCGCCGTTGGGTTCGGGGACCACCGTTGTAGGCTTTTCGAGTGGCGCCGAGTCGCTGGTCGTTTCCGCCGAAGTCGCGGGCGAATCCGGTGCCGCACCAGTATCCGCCGCCGTGAGAAAGATAATCGTACTCGTAGACGTCGTCGCCCCCACCGTCGAGAATCACGCCGATCCCGCCGTCGGATACCTGTCGCAGGCCGGCGCCCACGCCCTGCACCCAGCCTTCGTATCCCGGCGTGGGGTTGTCCTCGTTCAGATAAGAATTCGGATAGAGCCCCCCACCGTAATAGAGGTCCTTTCCGTCGAGGTCGTCGAGCATTCCGAAACCTCGCGGCCCGCCGAATCCCTGGGCCCACATGGCGGCGTGGTATCGGTCGTTGCCGCCGCGGTCGATGAGCATTCCGACTCCGCAGATGGCCTCGCCCTGGGCGCGGCGCAAGGCCGTGTAGGTATCGTTGCCGGCGTAGTCGATCAGGATTCCCACTCCGGCCAGGCACGCCCCTTGGGCGACGTCCTTGGCCCGGTAAACGTCGTCGCCGGCCAGGTCGAGCAACATCGATACGCCCAGCACGCCGGAGCCCTGCACCCCCGGCCTGCTGCCCCGGTAGGAATCGTTGCCGTCCAGATCGATCACGATCAGCACGGGCCGTCGGAGCGAAACGGTTCCTTCGTGATAGGTGTCGTTTCCACCCAGGTCGATCACCGCGCCCAGTCCGGGCATCTTGTCGAGTTGATAGGTGTTCTGCCCGCGGCCGCCGATCACGATCGCGCCGCCGGGAGTGTCGACCCGTCCGACGATCGCTCCGGTGGCGCCCTGGACGGTGAGGTCTTCGTCCGCCGGCAGCCCACGGAGCTGCTCGAGCAATTGCGGATCGGTAATCGGCACCAGGGCCTCGGCTGCGGCGTGCATCGAGTTGCGGTCGAGCTTATCGAACAGGTCGCACAAGCGGCGTCCCATGCTGCGATTCTGCAGCGTGTGTCCCACACGGCTCTGGCCGGTGAAGATCGGATAGAGGTTCAAGCTCAGCGTCTGAATCTCGCTCTTGTTCAGCGTCGCCAGGGCAGCGGAGTGGGCCAGTCGGGCGTCGAAGAGCGACTGTTTGACAAGGTCCAGGGCCTGCTGGGGCGAGGTGACTGAGATCAACCGGCGAGGCTCGCGTTGCTGAAGATCGAGCTTTTCGGCCGCGATCGACAGGGCCCGAGCCAGACCCCGATGGTCGCCCATCGTGGCCTGGTGCAGCAGGCGGGTGAACTCTTCGGCCTCGGCGGGGGCCTTCAACGGGTTGCGCAGCAGGTGGTCGTACCAACTCAAGCGGCACTTGCCCGTCAGTTCCGAACCCGTGCGAGGACCGGCCGTCGAGTTGAGCTTGCCGGCGGCGTAGCTGCGGAATCGGGCAAACTTGGTCTGGATGCCGCGGCGCTTCAGGCCGGCCGCGATCTCATTCTGGAGCAACTCGACCATCCCCGGGGCCAGCGGCTCGCCCACCGGCTTGGGCGTCTGGGCCGCCTCCGGCCTGGCAGCTACCGGGGCCTCGACGGGCGGGCCGGGAAGATCGAGCGGATCGGCGGCCCAAGCGCCCGGGGCCAGGACTGCCCCCAGCAGAAATGCCGGCGAGATCTTGGCGGTGCGCAGCAGTGCAAGCAATAAGATCTGACCTCGGTTCATCGCGCATCTCCCGTCGGACTGCCCGCGTGCGGCGTTCCAACTTGTGTTGGACCGCGCGGCACGAAGGTTTGCCTCTATCTGCAATGGAAGGCCTGTTTCGGTTCACTCCAGACTCACGCACCCGCCTCAAAAGCAGAAATACCCGTTTCTCCCCTCCGCTGGCGCGCTTTTGTCGAAAGCCTGCCCATAGCGTTGTTTGCTCCACCCGCCAATCGCATTGAGGAGAGAAACCCGCACACCTCCACGCCGGATACCTTCCAGGCTGACCTCGGAGGAACCAAGGAAACGAGGATCCGCTGGAAAGCCGGGAAGGTACGTTCGGGGGACATGCCGTCTGCCGGCACTGCGTCGCTCACTCCGGGTCTTGTAGTTTCTTCAGGAAGAGTTCGTAACTGCTGATCGCGGTGGTCCCACCTACTCTGCCGATCGTCAAAAAAAAAAGACGCAATTGAAGCCACCTCTTCCGCAAGAGAGGGATGCTTGCAATTGTGCCTTCAACTCGCAGGTCCTGTGCCCCGCGCGCCAAGGCGGCCCACCCTGGTGTGTGGGCCGCTTCGTCCGCCACAACCATCCCTATTACACTCGGTCGCGGCGCGATTGCGTCACTTGTATCGACCATGTCCCCACCCCAGGCGTAGCTGTGTAGTACTTTTTCCACTTGTAGGGACTAGGGAAATACTGCCTACTGGGAAACATGTGAGGTCTTTCAAGCCTTCCGCCGGCTAATCTGCGCACGGGCAGACGGTTTGCGGTGTGGCGACACAAGGTCCACAGGCGCGCCAAGTCGCGCATCGGCCGCTTACAGGGCCTGAATCGGCGTAGTATTCCGCCTTCCTTGAGCCTATGGAAGGAACCGGCAGCCCTATTGGCAAGACTGCGACGAGAGCTTCCGCCTGAACCAGCCTGGGAAGACTGGGAAGGATGTGCATTCCCGCCCCCGCAGTCGCCCACTCAACACCAACGGCCGGCAATCAGGCCTTCAGCCGGATCGGGCCAGCCGCCGCCACCACGCCCACGAGGTTGGCGATCAGGTCCAAGCCCGTGGTGATTTAGCCACCTACGTTGGTGTCCGGCACCCGCATCGGGGCTTCAGACTCGACCACCTCGGTCGGCGTATCACGCCTTTCACGGCGCAGCAAAGACGGCCGGACCTGCAATTCCCGGCCCGGATATTGGCCTGCTGACCCTTCTCCATGCCCCCTTGGGCTTGCTTGCCTGGGCGGTCGCCTTCCCAGCCGGGCGAAAAGCCCCTATACTGTCTAACATCAGCCCGTCACTTGGCTGCCTACGTACCGGTGTAAGTATTCGCCCAACCCGTTTGTAGTGCCCCGATTCATCGGGTCGGACCGGCCAGTTTCGCGACAGAACCGCATGAATGCGGTCACTACAAACAACTTATGACGGGTTCGACAAATGTGTACGTTCCGGTGTAAGTATTCGCCGAACCCGTGGACTCGGTAGCTACGGTCGCCAGACCGTGGACAATTGCCTTCGAAAACCACGCTCTGGCGAGCGTGGCTACGGGTTGGGCGAATACTTACGTACCGGTGGCCTTAAACCTTCTGTACCTAACAAGTTGTGAAGTATGACCGATCCAGGAAAATCTGACCACTGGGACATTCTTGCATCCGAGTTGGGGGCCAAGCCTTCCCCCGAACGGATCGAGGACCAACCGGCCGCGGAAGCCGAGATTCCCGACGCCGCTGGGCCAGCTACGCCGCCCGAACCATCTCCTCCCGAGCAGCTCGCCCAGCAACCGCCAGCCGACATCCGACGCCCGGCCCCGGGCTGGGACACGCTGGCCGACGAGTTGGGCTTGACGCCGGAACCCCCAGTGCCGGAAGCCCCAGTGCCGGAAGCCCCAGTGCCGGAAGCCCCAGTGCCGGAAGCCCCAGTGCCGGAAGCCCCAGTGGATGAGTTCCCCGCAGAGGAGAAACCCCAGCGCACCGCTGCCGAGGCCACAGACCGAATCGAGGCTGCCCGGGGAGCGGCTGAGGTGGCCCAACTGCCCGGCTTTACCATCAAGGAACATGCCAACAAACTGATCGAGGGGCCGGTTCAGCAGCCTGCCGAGACTGACCAGGAAGCTGCCCAGGCAGATCAGGAGCGGACCGGCGCGACCGAGAAGAAACCCGCGCGACGCCGGCGCAAACGCCGCCGCAAGCCGCGAGACCCGGACAAGGTGGCCCCGGAGGGGGCCGACCAGCAGCCGGCCGGTGAGCTGTCCGAACCGTCGCTCGAAGAGCCGGCCGAGGCCCAGCCGGAGGACGGCGAGGATCGGCCCGAGAAGGGCCGGCCGAAACGCGGCCGCAAACGCTCCTCGGCTCGCAAGGCGAAGAGCCCTGTAGCCGACGAAGCTGCGGCTCAGGAGGACTCGGCGGCCGGCGAGCCCGAAGAGGGCCGCAGAACGTCAAAGAAGGCTGACGCCGAGTCGACCGAGCACCCGGATGAGGACGGCGAACCGGCCAAGGGCAGCAAGCAGTCGAAGACCAGCCACCGCGCCATTCCCACCTGGGAAGAGGCCGTCGGGCTGATCGTCTCCGCCAACCTGGAGTCCCGGTCGAGTCGTCCCAGCGGCGCGTATTCTCGCGGCCGGGGCAAGGGACGAGGTCCGGCCAGGGCCAAAGGCCCGCAGGACAAACCGCCCGCGAAGAAGAGGGGTCGAGGCCCCGCGTCGAACTAACCCGCTGCTTGGTGGCTGCGAAGAGACGAACTTCACACTTTGGGAAAACAGCCCCGCCCGGGATGGCGTGGTGGGACGTGTTGATACTCCAAGATCCCCGCTCTCCCGGGCGGGGCTATCGGCCAACTGAAGAATGCGGACTTGTTCTTGGACCAGCCATTAGGGAGGATCTCGCCATGTCAGCAAGTCAAGAGAATCGGGCTGAAAAGATTGCTCGCAGGGGCTTTTTGAAGGGCGCCGGCGCACTGGCGGCCGGTACCGCCGCGTTACAGTCCGGCTTCGCCATCGCCGGCGAGAGTGCCAGCGGCGCCAACGACCGGCCCGGCGTGGGTTTCATCGGCACCGGCGGACGCTGCGGCGCCCACATCAACATCGTCAACCAACTCGCCGGCCAGGGCCGCTGCCGGCCGGTGGCCGTCTGCGACGTCTACGGCCCTCGGGTCGAGGCCGCCGCCAAGCGAACCGGCGGCACCAAGATCTATCGCAACTTCAAGGAACTCCTGGCCGATCCCCACGTCGATATCGTCTGCATCGCCACGCCCGACCGCCATCACGCGCCCCAGGCGATCGAAGCGGTCCGCTCCGGCAAGGACGTCTACGTAGAAAAGCCGTTGACCCACTGGCTCCAGTTCGACCTGGCCCGGCAGCTCGCCGAAGAGGCCCGGCAGCACAAGCGGATCGTCCAGGTGGGCACCCAGTACATGGCCGACGACGCCTACGCCAAGGCCCATGAGCTGATCCACGGGGAAGACGTGATCGGCAAGATCGTCCATATCCAGGCCGGCTTCTTCCGCCGGGGCGACTGGGGCGAGCGGATGGCCGTTCCCGATCCCAACGCCAGGCCGGGCCCCGATCTCGACTGGCAACAGTTCCTCGGCGACGCGCCGAAGGTGCCGTTTACCGTTTCGCGGTTCTTCCAGTGGCGGCTCTACTGGGACTACTCGGGCGGCCCGGCCACCGATCTGCTGGTCCACACCTACACGCCGCTGTTCCGGCTGCTGGACGTCGATTTCCCCCAGCGGGTCACCGGTTCCGGTGGGATGTTCCACTACAAGGGCCTGCGCGAGGTGCCCGACGAGTTCAACATGGTGATCGACTATCCCGACGGACCCAGCGTGGTGTTGATGAACTCGCTCTCGAACGCCACGGGCTGCGCCACGGTAGTCCGCGGCACCAACGGCACGCTGACCTTCGAGGGCAACGGCATGGTGATCACCCCCCACGGCGCGAAGAAGCCGTCGCACGTGATCCCCTGGCAGGGCAAAGGCGACACGGCCAAGCTGTGGTCGAACTTCCTCGACTGCGTGAAGAGCCGGCAGCAGCCGCTCAGCCCGGTCGACATCGGCGCCCGGGTCCAGGCCCCGCTGAATATGGCGATTCTCTCGTACCGCGAGAACAAGGTGGCGCGGTTTGATGACGAGAAGCAGAAGATCGTCTTGTAGCGGAAGCTCGTTAGGTGGGTCGCGGAACGGGACTCACGCGGAAAGAAGCGACGGATAACACGCTCAGAGCCGGCAGTGCTGCCCGCGCGGCGGAAGGTTAGCGGAATCAGTGCTGGACAAGCCAGCTGTGCCACTCGCCCGTGATGAGGAGTTACTTAACTGCATCAACCAACAACACTATTGCTGAGGCGCTTGCATGTAAGGAGTACTTGGCAAGATGTTCCGGAACAGTGAGGGGTTGCGTGCCTTGCCCGTGTCCACCGAGTCTATTGCGAAGCGTGGCGATTATCATCAAGGTTGTTTCAAAGTAGTTCGGCAACCCTGAGTTTTGCATATAGACTTTGACCAGTTGGCTAGCCGTGGCGTTCGACGGACACGGCCAACCCTTTTCGTCGCAGACTATTTTGATGGTACTCTCGAAAGCGTCACCGCACTTTTTCAGGCAGTCTCGGTATTCGTCCTTGCGGAAATGCTGGTGAGCTTCCAGGTACTCTTGGTTTGCAGTCTTGAATCCGGGTTCTGCCAACAACGACAGGGCAGGTCGAACAGCTTCCTGGTGTATAGCCATGTTCTTGATGCAGACCAACTGGTTAGCATCCCAATTGAACTCGTATCCCACTGCGTTTTCTCTGAACCGGTGATTAAGCTCTTCTATTGCCTTTCGTGCTTCCTTTTCTTCAACTTCATTCAGCTTTCCAAACACGATGAAGCGGGCCGACAATTCAACAATGTCGAGGAGTATGCCGGTCTCGTCGGACGTGCGGAAGAACTCGCGAAGGTCATGTTCTGGAGAACGTCCATGCTCGATTAGTCGCTGTCTTCCGTGTTCCCGAAGGATGATCTCCTTGATTCGGACGTACCCATTGAGGTACCTGTCTAAGGAGGGCCCATGCAGCCTCTTGCGAATCTCATCGAGGCTGTTATCCTGCCACCAATACACTACTTGGTTCCGTAGTTCCTCGGGAATCTCGTCGTATTGAAACGTGTCAGGTAGCGGTTTGTCCCGCTTCGAGAAGAGATCCCACACTGCCATGGCTCACTACCTCCGTCGTCTCTCACTCACGGGTATTCTGACACCGCAAACGAACAAGTGTATACTATCCATCCCGGCGGTGCAAAGCAAGAGCCTTGTGGGAGGTCTGCAACGGGCCGGCAACTCAAACCGAGATCTCAGGATGCGCTTCACGCACCGTACGACCCTCTGTTGCTGTCAAGCTGCCAGCGAGATGATCGTTTGTCACGCTGGCCGACACGGACCTGAACGTACCCCACTGCCCGATGGCCGTGGCGGTCGCTGCGCTCGGCGCGGACGAGATAGTGGCCGTGCTACTGGCTATAGCTGGGTACTACTCTTCAGACTGCCGAGTTCTCTCAAAGGCACCTGCGTGGGCGATCAGCGAGGCGGCAAATCGTTGGAAGGTCAGTTCCTGTGAAGGTTCTCGATATTCTCCCCGCAGCCCTCCTTCTTCGGTACTCAGCAGCAAACACGTCGCGTCGTATAGGCGCTCTCGCAAAAGCTTGGTCAAGAGAATCTCGTAGCGTCTTGCATAGGAAGCGTCGCGGAACTCCTCGAAGACCTTGAAGTGCGACTCGCTGACTTTGACGGGATTGAGGGAATTCGGACATTCCTCCAAGAGGAACACGTACCCAAGCCAAGGTCGCTGGGACGGCTTGTAGGCACCTTCCCGATATGCCGCCCACAAATCCGTGGCGTTGCCCAAAGACTCCTCCGCGCGGTTGTTGTAGTTGTTTCCGAACGATGGTCCTATTTGCGACTTGAATTCAACGATCGCGAGTAGCTCGCCTTGGACCACGGCCAGCAAATCCCATCTCTTCTCAGGCCGGAAGTATCCGGGAATGTCAAGTTTCCCTCTCCAATACACGTCGGCCTCCGGCAGACCTGCTTCGGTGAGCAGTTCTCGACAGAGCGTGACGAAGCCGTCCAACTGGCGGCCCCCGGTTACGGCACTTCTGGCACCGGCGTCTTTCTGACCGGTCTTGGTGCCTTGGTTGGCGGCTTGCGCCTGGCGGGTTGCCCAGAAGTGCTTTACGGCTTGCCTGACTCGAACACTCAGGTCATTCATGGCAGTTCACCGTTGTCTTGCTGAACAAACCCAGCGAACGGTCTCTTATCCGCATTTCGGCGTACGCGAAGTATTCCTCGTCGATCTCGGAGCCGATACTATTGCGGCCGTGCTGCATTGCCGCGAGAGTTGTTGTCCCCGTACCCATGAATGGATCAAAAACCGTGTCGTCAACAAAGCTGAACATCTGAATTAGGCGCTTGGCCAACTCCACCGGATAGGGTGCCGGATGCTTTCTTGTGGACGCACCGGTCAAGCCCGTCCAGATTTGTTGAAACCACTCGTGATGGTTTTCTGTCGAGATCACGCTGAGTACACGCGTGGCGACACTGGGCTGGCGATATCCCCCCGGCTTTCTTTGCATCAGAATGAACTCGATGTCGTTCTTAATAACCGCGTTGGGCTCATAAGGTTTACCGAGAAACCTTGCTCCATTGGGAACCTCGTAGACGGCGTTCGCTATTTTGTGCCAAATGATGGGAGCCAGATTATCGAAGCCAATTCGCCGGCAATGCTCCTGGATCGAAGCATGTAACGGTACCACCGTGTGCCGACCCTTGTTCTTCCTTCTTGAGAGGCAAACGTCACCGACGACGCAGATCAAACGCCCACCGGGCACCAGCGCACGAAAACAGAGTTCCCAGACTCTGTCGAGTTGAGCGAGGAATTCCTCGTAGTCCTCAACGTGCCCGAGCTGCCCGTTGGTGTCCCGGTAGTCCTTCAAAGTCCAGTACGGTGGTGAAGTCAGCACCAACTGTACGGATCCCGGCTGAAGCTGCATTTCGCGGGCGTCGGCGAGGTACAGGTCGTGCTCCGTTGGCATGTCGCCAACCGCTTCCTGAATCAAGCGGAGGAGCTTCTGGTCCTTCGCAATCGCTGGAATAGCCGTTTGCGGATTGTTCAGCGATCGGAGTTCCGCCGGCAGATACTCTTCCGCATCGACTATCGCTCGTTTGGCTGTGTTTGGGGACATCTAAACGTGCCAATCTCCAGTGAGCAGTTCGTCAACCGAGGATTCCGCGCGAACGCCCCGCCGGATAACATGTCCCGGGTGGTTCTCCCGCACAAGTGTATACTATCTGCAATAGACGATCAATAGGGCACGCCGGCACGTATTGCGGCCTGATCGGGGGGGCATGCACTGGTGCCGTGAGGTGCGTTCGCACTTCGGAGCTATCATTCATCCGGTTCGCCGACCCGAACCTGAACGTACCCCACCGCCAGGTGGCCGTGGCGGTTGGTCCGCTCGGCGCGGACTATGTAGTGGCCGGGCTTCTCGTAGCGGTGGGTTACGACCGCGTAGCCGTCTTTGGCGTGTTGGTTTACGTTGCCGTCGGATTTGCTGTGGGCCGGCGGGCTGCCGTCGCCGAAGTCCCAGGTCTCCTGGCCGTCGGTGGTGGCGAACGTGCGGGCCTTGAAGGTGACCTCGTCGCCCGGGCGGATGCCGAACGTGGGGTAGTAGACCGCGTGGATCGTGGGCGGGAACTTGTCGGGCTGCCGGCGGTCCTGCACGTGGACGATGGCGAAATCGTAGTCGATCCGGCCCGCGGAGTCGGTCACCTTGAGGATCTCGCTGTAGTAGCCGGGCTTGGCGTAGGTTCGTGTGATCCGGGGCCCTTCGGCGGTGGTGCCGTCGGTGAAGGTCCAGTCGTAGCGGGCGATCTTGCCCTCGGCGCTGAAGGAGCGGGTGGCGTCGAGCGTGACGGCCTGGCCCCAGTAGATGAGGTGGTGTGGCCGGGCAACCGCAATCAGCTTGGGCTTGTATTGGCTGCGGTATGCCTCCCAGGCGAAGGCATAAGCCTCCTGCGTGCCCCACTTGCCCGAGGGCTGGCGGGAAGAGATGTCGAAGTGCAGGTGGGTCCAGCCGCCGCTGCCGCCCTCCTTGCCCAGCAGGCCCAGCCGCTGCCCGGCACGGACCTTCACGCCGGGCCGGATCGTCTCGTCGATCGACTCGAAATGGCTGTAGCGGTAGTACCAGCCTCGGTTGTCGAGGATGTAGACCACATCGTAGCGGGGCCGGGGCGGCGTGTCGTCGTAGCCGGGCAGCTTTTCTTCTCTGGCGGATACCACCAGCCCGTCGGTGGCCGCCACCACCTCGACCAGGCCCTCGGCACCGCCGAAGTCGAGCCCGTTGTGGTAGTAGATGCTGCGGACGTTGGGCCGCTCGCCGGCGTCGACGTAGCAGGGCTCGTTGGCCATCTGGGTGGCACTGGCGAACCAGCGCTGCTTGAGGGGATAGACGAAGGTGCCGGGCCGCAGCAGCGGTGAGCCGGCCGGCCAGAGCCGCAGCCGGGCATCTTTCTCGAAGCCCCAGGGGTTGGACTTGCTGTTCTTCAAGTATCCCTTGGTGATCGGGCAATCGACACGAACCTTGCCGATTCGCCGCGGCAGCCGATAGTTGGCCGAGGTCAGCCTTACCCGTTGGCCGTCGATCTCGACCCGCACCCGTGCCTTTCTGACGGCGTCGCGGACCGAGTCGCTGGTTTCCTGCAGATCCAACAGCTTGACCGTGACCTTCTGTCCGTTGCAGAGTTCGACTTCCCGCGACTCGCCCAGGGTGAGGTCGACCACTCGCAGCAACGGCTCGATCGTGGGCTGCGGGGGCTGGGCGGATGCACAGGGAACCAACCAAAGGACGGCGAGTGTGGCAATCATCGCGCGATAAGGCATGGTGTTTTCTCCTTCGCAGGGTTTCGTCGTCACCCGCAGTACATAAAGCCGCGACCGGTGGTCGCGCCGGGAGCCATGTTGAGCGGTCCTGACGGCTCTTCGGCGCGACCACCGGTCGCGGCTTGATGTGAGTTGGGCATCATGACTCTACGTGAAATCAGCATTTTCCACTGATTCAACGGTGTTGGGGCAAGCCCGGCCGCTGAATACTGAACGAACGTCGGTCCGCAGACCAAGAACGTTCCACGGGCCGATTTTACCCCCCCGGGATCATGGCCGCAACGATCTTCCTCCTGGCCGGCGGATGTACTAGAATATGGGTGTATTATGGCAAACATGGTGACGGCCACCAGTGCGCCGGACCGGCTGTTGGAGTTGGTCGGGCGTCTTAAGCGGCAGGAAGGCTTCGCCGAGGTCGTCGAGAGTCTCAACTCGGGCCAGGGGGCGACTCTGGACGGAGCCTGGGGCTCAGCGTGCGCGCTGGTAGCGGCCGCCCTGGCCGAGCAGGCACCCGCCCCCCTGGTTGTGGTTTGCCCGCAGGTCGACGACATCGACAACCTGATCGACGACCTCACGCTCTTTACCCCGCTCACGGCCGAGCGATTCCCGGCCTGGGAGTCGCTGCCCAGCGAGCGGGTGATCCACGACGAGGTGTTCGGCGACCGGCTCCGGGTGCTGAAGTCATTGTCGGGTCCCGACCCTCCCAAGCTGGTGGTGACCAGTATCCAGAGCCTGCTGCAGCCGGTGCCCGACCGCCAGTCGCTGGCCCGCCAGACCCGCTCGCTGCAGACCGGCCGGGAGGTGTCTTTGGACGAGCTGTCGAAGTGGCTGGTCACCGGCTGGTTTCACAACACGTCGGCGGTGGAGCTGCCGGGCGAGTTCTCGGTCCGCGGCGGGATCGTCGACATCTTTGCACCCGACTGGTACCACCCGGTCCGCGTGGAGCTGTTCGGCGACCAGATCGAGTCGATCCGGCGGTTCGAGGTCGCCAGCCAGCGGAGCCTGGCGGCCCTGGAGGCGGTGGACGTGACCATCCTGGAACCGAGCTTCCGGGCCGGTCACCGGCAATCCTGGGGCCATCTGGCCGACTTCCTGCCGCCGCAGAGTTGGTTCCTGCTGGTCGAGCCGGGCGAGTTGGAACGGCAGGGGCGGGATTACCTTCAGCGGGTGGAGACTCCGCAGGATTTCCACAGCGTCAGGGCGGTGATGCAGCGGGCGCTCGAGTTTCCCTCGGTGACCGCGTCGGCCATGACCGCCGGTTTGCTCCAGACCACATGGGGGCTGAATATCGAATCGGTCGAGCGGTTCAGCGGAGACATCAACAAGGTCCGCGACGAGCTGGACGAGGCGGGCGAAGGCCAAGAGGTGTTCGTGGTCTGCCAGACCGAGGCCGAGGCGTTGCGCCTGAGAGAGATCTTCGGCGGCACGCAACTGGCAGGGCAGGGGAAACTCCATTTCCCGATCGGCTCGCTGCAAAACGGTTTCCGGCTGGTCTGCGAAGGGATCGTACTGTTGAGCAGCGGCGAGCTGTTCCGCCGGGCCGATCTGAGGCGTCGCGCCAGGCGGCGGCTGGGCCGGGTGATCGACAGCTTCATGGAACTGCGCGAAGGCGACCTGGTGGTCCACGTGGCACACGGGATCGCCCGATACCGCGGGCTGAAGCTGTTGGAGAAGGATCAGCAGGTGGAAGAACACCTGGTGCTGGAGTTTCGGGGTCGGACGAAACTCTACGTGCCCAGCTCGAAGATCGGCCTGGTGCAGAAATACGTGGGCAGCTCGAAGAGCCGGCCCACCCTGGCGCGGATCGGCGGACAGACCTGGACCCGGCAGAAGTCTCGGGTCCAGCAGGCGGTGGCCGACATGGCCGCCGATATGCTGGATCTACAGGCCGCCCGGGCGTCGCGGCCGGGGATCGCGTTTCAACTGAACACCGAATGGCAGTGCGAGTTCGACGCCTCGTTTCCCTACCAGGAGACCGACGACCAACTGGTCACCATCGACGCGATCAAGCAGAACATGTCGCAGACCCGGCCCATGGACCGGCTGCTGTGCGGCGACGTGGGCTACGGGAAGACGGAGTTGGCGATGCGGGCGGCGTTTTGTGCGGTCGACGCCGGCTACCAGGCGGCGGTGCTGGTGCCCACCACGGTCCTGGCCGAACAGCACCATCGCACGTTCACCGAGCGAATGGCCGAGTTTCCGTTCGAGATCGCGGTGCTCTCGAGATTCTCTTCCCGCGGAAAGCAGGCCAAGATCATCCAGCGGCTGGCCGAAGGCTCGGTCGATATCGTAATCGGCACCCACCGGTTGGCCCAGAAGGACGTGCGGTTCCACAACCTGGGGCTGGTGGTGATCGACGAGGAACAGCGGTTCGGGGTGGAGGTGAAGGAGCGGCTGAAGGCATTCCGGCGAACGGTCGACGTGCTGACCATGACGGCCACGCCCATTCCGCGCACCCTCCACATGGGCCTGCTGGGTCTGCGCGATATCTCCAACCTGGAAACGCCGCCCGAGGATCGCCTGGCGGTGGAAACCCGGGTGACCAGGTTCAATCCCGAGCTGATCCGTCACGCGGTGATGCGGGAGCTCAACCGTGGCGGGCAGATCTTCTTCGTACACAACCGCGTGCAGGACATTCAGAGCGTCGCCACCCGGCTGCGGCAGATCGTGCCCGAGGCCCAACTGGCCATCGCCCACGGCCAGATGCCCGAGAGGCAGCTCGAAGCCGTGATGGTCGAGTTCGTCAATCAGCGCTGCGACCTGCTGCTGGCCACCACGATCGTGGAGAGCGGGCTGGATATTCCCAACGCCAACACGATCTTTATCGACGAGGCCGACCGCTACGGGCTGGCCGACCTGCACCAGCTTCGCGGCCGGGTGGGACGTTACAAGCATCGGGCATACTGCTACCTGCTGGTCGACGCCAACAAGAACCTCTCGCCCACGGCCGCCAAGCGACTTCGGGCGATCGAGGAATTCAGCCAGATGGGGGCGGGGTTTGCAATCGCGATGCGCGACCTGGAGATCCGTGGGGCCGGAAATATCCTGGGTACCGAACAGAGCGGCCACATCACCGCGGTGGGGTATGAACTCTACTGCAACCTTTTGGAGCAGGCGGTTCACCGGCTGAAGCGGTTGCCGCCGAAGGTGTCGATCGACGTGGAGTTGGACCTGCCCGTCGAGGCCTATCTCCCCCGCTCCTACGTGGGCGACATGCGGCTGAAGATCGATCTCTACCGCCGGCTGGCCCGGGTGTCCGACCTCAAGGAGCTGGAGGATCTTGCCGCGGAGCTGGTGGATCGATTCGGAAAACCACCGGATTTGGTCCTACGGTTGCTGTCGGTGGCAGAGACGCGGATCGCGGCCCACCGGTGGCAGATCGACTCGATCCACCTCGAAGATCACTACGTGGTGTTCGGCTACACGTCTGCCCGGATGATCCGCCAATTGGCCGACAAGATGGGGGGGCGGCTGAGGGTGGTGGACGGCCGTAGCGCGTATCTCCCACTGGACAAAGAGGTTACGCAACCAGACGCGATTCTGCGGGAGATCAAATCGCTGTTGCAGCCGAACTGACCATGCCGCTATAATCCGCCGCCCGTATCGGGCCGGTCCTGAGCTGTTCCACTCCCCTTGTCCGCGGTGGCGGGGGGCTCGTCTCCTATCGGGACACCTTTTGTGAAGCACAAGCTACCGCTGCTGGTATTGTTGACTGCCACCGCCACGGCCGCCCTTCTCTGGATGGGCCCGGGAGTGGCACAGGAGTTTGCCGGTTTTCCCGAGGACGGACGATTACCCCCGTATAGACCACCGTCGCAGTATCTCCCGGGCGGTCAACCGATGATCCCCGGCCCGCCGGTTCCGCCGGTGCAGCCGTCGCGTCCGGCTTCGTGGCCGGGCACTCCTGGGGCGGCCCGGCAATGGGACCCTCACTGGTCTTCCCGTACCGGGCAGAATTGGGCGGCCGAGTATCCTCGATCGCCGTCGGGCGGCTATCCCGGTTCCGCGGAAGCTCAGGCGTATCCGCGCACCGCTGCCGGTGGGTATCACCCTCCGGGCGATCAGCCGGGTCGATCGCCGGGTTTCCGTACGACGCCGTATGATCCTTCGGGCCCGGCGATTCACCATCCGCTGCCATACGGTCCCGCTGCCCCACCGGATTACGGCCTGCCACCGCATCGACCCTCCCGCGGCCCGGCATATCGGCCCGAAGAGCCGTACATTGGTCGCACGGTCCCTTCGCCCAACGGCTATCCGGTCCAGGATCCGCAGATACCCAATGCGGTGGAAGCTCCGTATGGGGAGATTCCCAACGCGGCGAGAATCCAGTATCCGTACCGGCCTTATGCGGCCCAGGGCCCCATCAGCAGACCCGCGCCGCAAGGCGAGCCTCCGCCTGCTGCGCAAATGGAGCTGGTCGAAGGAGCCGTGATCTTTGTCAGGGTGGGCTCTGAGGTGATCCTGGGCAGCGAAGTGTTGCCCGCGGTCAACGAGATGATCGCCCAAAACAAGGACCGCATCCCGCCCCACCAATTGCAGCAACAGCGCAGACTCCTGATTGAACAACAACTGAAGGTTTCCATCGAATCGAAGCTGATTTACCTTGACGCCCGCGAGAAGATCCCCAAGGAAAACCTCCCCCGCATCGAAGAATCCCTGGGTGAGCAGTTCGAGAAGGAGAAACTGCCGAAGCTGATGGAGCTGAGCAACGTGCAGACCCGTTGGGAGCTGGATGAGAAAATGCGGAGCATGGGGACTTCGCTTCAGCGGAGGAAAACGGCGTTCGTGCAGAGTGCCCTGGCCCGGACCTGGCTGCACCAGCAGGTGAACCTCGACGAGGAAACCACCTACGACCAGATGTGGGAGTATTACCGCGTGCACGCGGCCGAGTTCGAAAGGCCGGCCCGAGCCCGCTGGGAAGAGCTTATAGTGAGCTTCTCCAAGTACCGCAGCAAAGCCGACGCGCACGCCGCCATCGCGTGGATGGGAAACCGGGTCCTGGCCGGCGTACCCCTGGCGGAAGTTGCCGGAAGGTTATCGGACGGGAGCACGGCCGCCCAGGGTGGACTGCGCGATTGGACCCGCAAAGGCAGCCTGGTCTCGGCGGTGCTGGACGAGGCGCTGTTCGGATTGCAGGTCGGCCGGCTCGGTCCGATCCTGGAGACTGAGGATGGTTTCCACATCATCCGCGTGACCCAACGTGAGCTTGCCCATCGCATCTCGTTCGCGGAAGCTCAAGCCCGGATCCGGCAGAAGGTTCGCCAGCAACGGACCCAGACCCAACTGCGCAAATACGTAGCCGATCTGAGGAAACGGATCCCGGTTTGGACGATCTTCGACGATCAGACCCAGGATGAACAGCTCTCGGGACGGGACGCCGACCCGTGGCGGTAGCGGTGCTGGAATCTTGTTCGACGCCCTCTTGTTCGCCGTCCCATACTCGGTCGCCAATAGCCGGGGGACAACGTTCCCCGGGGGGTCCCGGCACGCGTTGCGTGCCGGCTATTGTCGAACAGTGAGT
>SDBV01004295.1_pt1 | contig 20610 bp, 17 predicted proteins | sample 2277081 | NCBI WGS metagenome assembly SDBV01 (sample SAMN10402039, study PRJNA504765) | marine sediment metagenome | isolation source: marine sediment core GS10_PC15, 223 cmbsf | place: Arctic Ocean: Southern Knipovich Ridge | collected 2010 | reverse complement strand
GGTTCAGAGCAAGGCTTGAGCAATTTTGAAACCGCAGGCATAGCGGGCTATGTCGAGGATTTCAAAAGAGCGAAAACGCCGCTCCGGGCCAAAAGATGCCGTTTGTGGATGGGCACTAAATAAGGGATAACATGACACCTACGTTTAAACCGCTCAACCCAAAACCGCTCAAAACATATCCATTATCTGAAAGAAAAAGCAAAGTGGTCCTTGAGGATTTTGCCAAACCCTGGAAACAAGGATCCGATTTTAAAACATTTTTAGAATGTTTGCCCAATATTCTGGCCGGCACCCATCTGGTTGAAATCATCTCAGCGGTTGCCACGGCATTTTCAAACCAAAAAACGGTTGCCCTGGGTATGGGCGCCCATGTGATCAAGGTCGGGTTGAGTCCCATAATCATCGATCTTATGGAACGCGGGGTCATCTCCGCGCTGGCTTTGAATGGCGCTGGAATAATTCATGATCTGGAACTGGCGCTTTCCGGCAAGACGTCAGAGGATGTGGATACATCTCTTAACCAGGGTCATTTTGGGATGGCGAGCGACACATGCGATTTTTATAATCAGGCCATCGAAAAACTTAAAAACCGCCCCATCGGGCTAGGTCAATGGATCGGCAAATCGATTATCGACAACAGGCTGCCCCATCAGGAAGAAAGCCTTTTGGCAGCGGGAGTGCGTTTGGACATACCCGTGACGGTGCACGTGGCCTTTGGAACCGATATTCTTCATATGCATCCTGCATTTAATCCGGAGCAGACCGGAAGAGCCACCTACACTGATTTTCAAACCTTTGCATCCGTCGTTGCAACGCTTGAACAGGGGGTTTATCTCAATATCGGGTCTGCGGTCATTCTCCCGGAGATTTTTCTAAAGGCGATTACGCTGGTGCGAAACCTTGGTTATCCTCTTAAACGATTTACGACGGTCAATATGGATTTTATTCAGCACTACCGGCCAACGACCAATGTTGTGAATCGGCCCACGGCCAAAGGGGGAAAAGGATACAACCTGGTGGGGCATCATGAAATTTTGATTCCGCTTTTGGCCGCCGGCATTATTGAGCAAATCCACAGCCCGAACACGGTTGCCTGATCCGTTGATGCGATTTTTTTCCCAACCTGCAGTATAAATGAGATGACCTTCCAGAATTTATCCCTTCATTGAATCTTTGGAACCAAAAAATTATAAAATGAAATGATCCGACAAGTAGTGAACCGTTGAAAATTGATTTTATCAATGATAGTGATTAGAATATTTGCGGTAATGGAAAAAGGGCCTCAGGCCTTTAATAATTTGTTTGGCTAAGGAGTTGTGATGCCGATTTATGAATATCATTGTAGAGGGTGCAATGCCGATTTTGAATATTTGGTTTTGGGGCACGATGAGCCGGGAGCATGTCCGACATGCACCAGCAAAAAAGTGGAGAAAATTATGTCACCTTGCGGGTTTGTCAGCAAAGGAAATGGCGGTGCCACCGTCTCCTCATCTGCCGGTTCCTCATGTGGCGGATGTTCGGCGTCAAGTTGTGCCGGTTGCGGATAAATGCCTATGAAAATCATCATCGGAACCCGTGGCAGCAAACTGGCGCTTTGGCAGGCCAAGTGGGTCAAATCTGAACTGGAGACCCTCGATAAAAACCTTCGGATCGAAGTGACCATCATCAAAACCAAAGGAGATAAAATCCTCGATGTACCTTTGGCCAAGGTCGGTGGTAAAGGGTTATTTGTCAAGGAGATAGAGACCGCCCTCCTGGATGGCCGTATTGATATCGCTGTCCACAGCATGAAAGATATGCCGGCCCAAATTCCTCAAGGGCTGTACATCGGAGCTGTTCCAAAACGGGAGAACCCTAAAGACGTTCTAATCTCGAAAACAAAACAATTATTCGTCGATCTGGACTCTGGTGCGCGCATCGGCACGAGCAGCCTGCGGCGTTCCGTTCAACTGCGAGCCGCCAGACCTGATTTGGTGATCCATCCTCTAAGAGGGAATATCGACACCCGGTTGAAAAAGCTTTTTGTCGAAGATCTGGATGCCATTGTTCTGGCCGCGGCCGGAGTGATTCGGATGGATTTGACCGAGCATGTCACCCAGTATTTGGATGAATCGATCATGCTTCCGGCTGTCGGACAGGGCGCTTTGTGTATTGAAGTCAGAGAGAGCGATGCCCGGATCCGTTCGGTTGTCTCAAGATTGGATGATTACAAGACGCGCATGGCGGTCTTGGGTGAAAGAGCCTTTTTGAGTCAGATGGAGGGGAGTTGTCAGATTCCAATTGCGGCTCATGGGGTGATCGATCAGGACAAAATGACCCTGACCGGCCTGATCGCTGATTTGGAGGGAACCACGATTATCCAAAATAAGCGATCCGGACCTGTTAAGAGTTGCGAAAAAATCGGTTTTGAACTGGCTGGAATACTTCTGGCCGACGGTGGCAAATCTATTTTAGAAGAGATCCAATTAGAAATGAGTCAAAACTATGAACGGTAAAGTTTATTTAGTCGGGGCCGGTCCGGGGAATCCGGATTTAATCACGGTCAAGGGCCTGGAATGTATTCAAAATGCCAATGTATTGATCTATGATTATCTGTCGGCACCAGCTTTGTTGATCCATGCATCAAAGACGGCTGAAAAAATTTATGTCGGCAAAAAAGGGGGACATCATACAATCTCCCAAGATGAAATCAATAATTTGATCATTGAAAAGGCCCAAATGGGCAAAACGGTCACCCGGCTTAAAGGGGGGGATCCCTTTGTTTTTGGCAGGGGGGGTGAAGAAGCGGAAATGTTATTAAAAAATAAAATCCCTTTTGAAGTCGTACCCGGCATCACTTCGGCCATTGCAGCGCCGGCCTATGCGGGTATTCCCCTCACCCACCGGCAATTTACGGCCACTGTGGGGTTTGTCACCGGACACGAAGATCCCAAAAAAAATCGATCCAGAATCAATTGGAAAGCACTGGTCGATGGGCTGGAAACCATCGTTTTTTTCATGGGTGTGAAAAATCTCCCCAATATTGTCGCAAATTTGGTTGATAACGGCATGTCGGATCAAACGCCTGTGGCTCTCATCCAGTGGGGAACCACCCCCCGGCAGGTTACGGTCTCCGGAGAGCTCAACAACATTGTTGAGCGGGTTCAGACCGCAGGGCTTAAGCCACCGGCGATCACTGTCGTGGGTGAAGTGGTCGCCTTAAGACAATCGCTTAACTGGTTTGAAAACAAGGCGTTATTCGGAAAACGGATATTGGTGACCCGGGCTCGGGAACAGGCCAGTGATCTCTCGCGGGAATTAGCCGATCTGGGGGCCGAATGTCTTGAATATCCGATGATTCAAATTGCTTCTCCCGATGATATCGGGCCGTTGGATCGGGCCATCGAGGCGCTTTCAAGTTACGATTGGTTGATATTCACCAGTGTCAACGCCGTGGACGCTTTTTTTAACCGACTTTTTATAAAAGGAAAAGATATCAGAAGTATAGGCCATATAAAGACCGCTGTTATCGGCCCTGCCACCCAGAAAAAACTCTTGAAAAACGGGATAACCAGTGATATCGTTCCAGAGACGTACCGGGCCGAATCCGTAATCGCCGCATTCTCCAAAGAAGATATCAAGGGGAAACGGATCCTGCTTCCGCGCGCTAGGGAAGCCCGCCCCATTCTCCCCGTCGAACTCACAAAAATGGGTGCACGGGTCGATGAAGTCGGGGTTTACTGTACCCGGGCGGTAGATGAATATGCGGATCAGCTCATCCTGGCTTTGGAAAAAAAGCGAATCGATCTAATTACATTTACAAGTTCATCGACAGCAAAGAATTTAAAAAAATTATTGCCTGAGAATCGCATGTCGGCACTCATGGACGGTGTCGCGGTTGCCAGTATCGGGCCTATCACCACTCAAACGGCTATATCTCTCGGATTTGATGTTCATGTCACAGCCGAGAACTTCACCATCCCCGGCTTAATCCAGACCATTGTCCGGTACTTTAATGACACTTTGTGAAAAGGGGGATGGTCAATCCTTCAGTTTCACTAAGGTTAATTAGTATCCATCCATAAGCGGCCCTTTTTGCCTTGGCTTGGCGTTCTTGTTCGGGTTTTCGGTTGCAGCGTATAGCCCGAGTGCCTCACCGCAAACCCATGTTCAGCCTTGATCCGGATAATTGTCCATTTTCTGAATTGAAAACCGCTATTATTTATTCTGAAGCCGAGGATGGATACCCAATAACACGGGTTGCGTATGAAAGATTTTATCGAAAAAATCGAAACCTTCCCGAAAGCCATCAAATCGATCCGGGAAACCATCATTACCAATCTCATTTTACTGGGACAAATCCCCGCGCCGACATATAAAGAAAGAAGACGGGCCAATTTTTTTATGGAGCGTCTGGCCGAATTTCAGGTCGATGAATGCACCACCGATGGGTATAGAAACCCCATAGGGATTATTCGGGGAACATCATCAGAAAAGCCGGCTATTTTTCTGGTGGCACATTTGGACACCATTTTTTCAAAAGATATTGATCATAATTTTACAGTCCGCAAGCGCACCATCACCGGTACGGGAATTATGGACAATTCGGTGGGCGTGGGCGTATTGATGTCGATACCGGAGATTTTGAAAAAACTGGATTTGAAGTTTGAATCAGATATCGTTTTGGCCGGAGTCATTCAGTCTATCGGAAAAGGGAATCTGCGCGGTGTCCGACATCTGGTTAAAACCTGGCCCGATCCTATCCGAGGCGCCATCTGCATTGAAGGGGGAGAAATCGGACGGTTTAACTATTATTGTGACGCCATGATCCGCGTTGAGGTTCATTGCCATATATCTGCCGTTGGACAGGAAACCACGTATCGACCCAACGCGATTTTGGTGTTAAACGAAATTATCAACGAGATTCTTCAGCTCCGGTTGCCCTTAAAGCCTCGAACTAAAATCATTATCGGTAAAATTTCAGGCGGGTTTAAGCACGGCAAAATCGCTTTCGGTTCCAAATTGGGATTCGAGATCCAAAGTGGTTCGGATAAAATAGCCCGGGAGGTTTATAAAGATATCCAGGACATTGTAACCGGTATGGGGCATGAAAAGAATGTCTATCTGAAAATCAGTGTCATCAGTAATGTTCACGCGGCCGGTTTGCCGTACAACCATCCCCTGGTCAAGAATACCGTGGCGGTGATGAAGAAATTGGATCTCAAACCGGCCCGGGAAGCCAGCGAATCTGAATTGTCAATCTTTCTTTCCCGAAAAATTCCGGCTGTTACGCTTGGAATCACGTGCGGTAACAATTATCAGACGGAAAAAGCGGTTATGGAGATCGAACCCATGTTTAAGGGGATCGCTCAGATTTTAGGGGTCATGATGGCCATCGACAGCGGGGTCTGTGATGAATAGCAGCTGGCTGGAACGGAATACATTTCATCATTCGGCATTTAAGGACATTGAGCAACTGGTAAATAAAAAAGCAGAAAAGAAGCTTTCCATATCCCTGTGCCTGCCCACCCTAAATGAAGAGAGAACCATTGCAAAAGAAATCCTGATCATCAAATCCGAACTCATGATCCGTTATCCGCTTTTAGATGAAATCGTGGTGGTGGATTCCGGATCCACCGACCAGACCCGGGAGATTGCAGCATCATATGGCGCCGACGTGTACGAGGCCGACCAGATTCTTCCCCACCTCGAGCCGTTTATGGGCAAAGGGGAAAACCTATGGAAAGCGCTTTACATTACCAAAGGCGATATCATCGTTTATATCGATGCGGATATCAAAAACATTCACCATCGGTTTGTTTACGGCCTGCTGGGCCCGCTTTTAACTTCCGACAAAACCAAGTTTACCAAAGCCTTTTATGACCGCCCGATTGCCATCGGCAAAAGCAAAGTCAGGTCCACTGGCGGCGGCCGGGTGACGGAACTGGTTATCAGACCTCTGTTTTCACTTTTTTTCCCGGAACTGACCCAAATCCTTCAACCCCTTTCCGGCGAATATGCCGGATACCGGGAAATATTTGAAAAAATTCCCTTTCCCATCGGTTACGGGATCGAAACCAGTATGGTTCTGGATATTTTTCAAAAGTGGGGACTTGATGTCATTGCCCAGGTGGATTTGGATCGGCGCATTCATCGAAACCAGGATATTAAATCTTTGGGGAGAATGGCTTTTGTCATTTTAAAGACGTTTTGCGACCGTATCGAAAAACAGGGATTGGTCTGTTTTAAACAAAAGCATTTTGACGAGATGATTCAGTATAATCTAATAAAAGGTGCATTTTTGCCCACCACTTCTAAAATTGAAGGATTGGAAAGGCCTCCCATTGCAGACATTTTGGAATATCGCCAAAAATTCAAGACCGCAGGGTTGCAGTCAATCGAAGCGGATGGATGAGCAACTGAAGTGCCGCAACAATATCGGTACAAACAACGTCGGCGCAAAGAAGGGTCTGCATGGCCGCCCCCTCGTTTAGGATCACGGCGATACCCAAAGCGGACTCCTGCAGCATCAACCGGTCGTTACGACCATTTCCCACGGCAACGGTTTTCATTTCACCTAATTTTCTGACATATGTCAGTTTGCCGATTTCCTGGCTCTCAACCGGCAAAATCGATACCTGACACGGTATTCCGTCCATACCGGTTTGCACCTTTCCAAAGGTATCGGCGGTCAGGATATGAATTTTTAATTGTTTGGAAAGAAGGGTCAGCGTGGTTTTCACGCCGGTTAAGAGCACACCGTCAACAGCCAGGGTGCCGTTGTAGTCCAGCACCAGATGCTCCAGATGGAAATGGTGATATCCCGGTATATTGATTTCGATCACTTTTCACCTCAAAGGAAAGATATATTAAAATTGTGGATGGATACTAATTAAGCTGAACCACCTCTTCTTTTAAGAAGTTGCGTATCGACCTACCGCCTGCTGTTTCAAATTCAGCAATCCAGCGATCGATGCGATCTTCACCATATGCCTCTTTCCATGCATCCACAATAATGTCCACCGGTATATCGGCAAAGGTTCCGTGATCCGTCAAATACTCCATGAAGAGTTCACTCTTAAGGTTATACGGCTGGAAAACGGAGTCTTCAAGGCCGTTAAACTCCAGCGGCAGCACCCGGTGTTTTCGGCAGAGTCCGGCGTTAAAGGCCGGTGTGGCTTTAACCCATTTTTCATTTAAATAAAACTCCACAAACCCGTGATAAACAAACAGATCCGAACCGATATACGCAAGGAGTTGACGGGTGGCCAGATGGTTTCGTACCGTCGCGAACCCGACTCTGGAAGGGATGGAGCATACCCGTCCCAGAGCACACAGAAGAGAGGCTTTGCTCACGCAATACCCCCGGCCATTTTTCAATACGTTGCTGGAAAGGTAATGTTCAGGCCGGTAGAAAGGGACGTATGGATCGTACCAGATTTCGTCCCGGACCCGATAGTAAAGCTTGACGGCCTGGGCTACGGAATCGTTACCGGTACCTTTAATGCTTTCTGCAGCAAATCGGATGATATCTTCATGGTTGCTATCGATGATGTCCGTGGGTAAAAGGTACGCGGCATCAATCTCTACCATCGTGCTTCTCCTTTCAGAAGGATTCTCAAATTGCCTTCTTTATGGTAATAATGATTGTGATGTCAAAATAAACGGAGTCGTATTTAACGGTTGTCTTTGTCGAATTGACCCAATGGCCTCTTAAATGTAAATCGGGCCGGATTTTCGACCATTTTTTCATATGCGGCTTGCGTGTTGCCCCCCAGGGCCGAGAACGGCAGAGACACAATGAAAAGAGCTGTACCCACGGCGGTTGCAACCAGGCCCAGAGGACGGGCAAACACGATGTCGACGATCATGCTCTCAATATTGGGCGTGTCATCGAGCAGTGTGGCTGCTTCGTTGGCTGCAATCGCAATGGGAATAAAGACCATGGAGACCGCGAATAAAACAACCATGGATTCTTTTATGAATTTATGCATAAATACCTCCATTCAAGATCATTTTTCTTTTCTTAACCCAGGTAGGCAATTATTGAAAGTGAAAGGTAGAAAAGCCGATCAAAACAAGCGTAAGAAAAGGTAGTAGGGGTGTCAAGAAAAAAGCAATGAATCACGGGCTCTCATTTGTAGAGGTGGCGGTACCGCTCCCGGTACACCAGACCTTCACCTATCATATCCCCGATGATCTTTCTCCACTGGTTTCGGTCGGGAAACGGGTATTGGTCAGCTTTGGGCGGCGGCGCTTAACCGGCTATATCCTGGCGAAATGCACCAATTCCACCGGCCTGAAAACCAAGCCGGTTCTGGACGTACTCGATCCAAAGCCTCTTTTTTTAAACAATATGGTCCCGTTTTTTAAATGGATTTCGGATTACTACATGTATCCCATCGGGGAAACCATCCGCTACGGGCTTCCCTCAGGCTTAAATCTTTTTGATATTGATCTTTATCATATCACCCCGGAAGGGAGGATCGCGCTGGCAAAAGATAACGCGGCAGACCCCGCAAGGGAAGTTTTAAGTTATTTGAACGAGGCGCCAAAACCGTTGAAGGTGCTTTTAAAAAATTGTAATAATGCCATTTCAAATGCCGACCTGTTGATTATGAAGAAGCGGGGCTGGATCGACAAAACAAAAACCCTGTCCGCACAGAAAACAAAGCCCAAACTTAAACGATTCGTTTCAATCACGGGAAAAGCGATCGATAAAGACTCAATCAGCGCCTCGAAAAAACGAATTCTGGCCGTTTTGATGAAAAAGGGGGAGATGTCCGTCAAAGACCTTACGGAAATGGTTTCAGCGGCGCCTCGCGTGATCAAGGTGTTAGAGCGTGAAAATCGGGTCAAAATCTTTAATAAACAAATTTATCGAGACCCTTTCGACGAACCGATCACACCGGATGTTCGTCATGAATTGACCGCCCATCAACAAAACGCCATCGAAGCGATCTTCCCCACCCTTGATCAGGGTTTTTCCACCTTTCTGCTGGCCGGAGTCACCGGCAGCGGAAAGACCGAGGTGTACATGCAGGTGGTCGAGGAAGTACTCCAACACGGCAAATCCGCTCTGGTTCTGGTTCCTGAAATCGGATTGATTTCACAGATGGAAAGGTGTTTTCGAGCTCGGTTTGGGGATTGTGTGGCCCTGTTGCACAGCGGCCTCACGGCGGGAGAACGATATGATCAGTGGATGCGGATCATATCCAAAAAAGCCCGGATTGCCATCGGAGCCAGATCCGCTATTTTTGCCCCATTGACAGATATCGGTCTGATTGTCGTGGATGAAGAACACGACCCGTCGTACAAGCAGGAAAATCAGCTTCGCTATAACGCCAGGGACCTCGCAATTGTAAGGGCCAGGCATCATAACTGTGTCGCCCTGTTGGGTTCCGCCACCCCTTCGATTCAGTCGTATTATAATGTCAAAACTGAAAAATTCAGGCTTCTCCAATTACCCGCCCGGATAAAGGAGCGACCTTTACCTGAAGTTGTTGTGGTTGATTTAAAGAAAAATAAAGATTTTAGAGGGGTCCAACGATTCATCACGCCCGAGCTTCAACGCGCCATCAGAGAGACGCTTGAAAATCAGAAACAGGTTTTGCTTTTTTTGAACCGGCGCGGATTTGCGAGTTTTCCAACTTGCGCGGCGTGTGGTGAACCCATGAAATGTAAAAATTGCGATATTTCCCTTACCCACCATCAGGCCATGGGGGCGTTTGTCTGCCACTATTGTGGTTTCAGCTGCAGCGCCGTGACGTGTTGCAGGGAGTGCGGATCAGGGCGGATAAAACTTCTGGGGCTGGGAACGGAAAAAGTGGAAGGTGCCATAAAAGGCCTGTTTCCAAAAGCAAACGTGGCGCGGATGGATCGGGACACGACCCGGCGAAAAGGTGCCCTTTTAAAACTGCTCAAAGGCTTGAAGAACCATACCATTGATATCATGATCGGCACCCAGATTATCGCAAAAGGACATCATTTTTCAAATATTACACTCGTGGGTGTCATTTGCGCGGATCTTTCCTTGAATTTTCCTGATTTTCGCGCCGGCGAAAGAACCTTCCAACTTTTAGCACAGGTTTCCGGAAGAGCCGGGCGCGGGGAAGTCAACGGAAAGGTCATTTTACAAACCTATAACCCGGATCATTTTACGATAGCTGCCGCCAGAACTCAGGATTTTACACAGTTTTACCAACAGGAAATTCAATTCAGAAAAGCACTTCTTTATCCCCCTTTTTCACGGATCATACAAATCCAAATATCCGGTAAAGATAAAAAACGGACCCAAAAGGAAGTAGAGGCATTTGGCCGGAGGTGCTGCAAACTGCAAAATAGTAAAAGGGCGTTTTTAGAGGCTGTTGTCATTTTGGGACCGATTGAAGCCCCTTTGTCTAAAATTGCCAACCGTTACAGATGGCAGCTTCTTTTTAAATGTGCCAACGTGAAAATTCTTCATCAGTTTTCAAGAGCGCTTTTTTTTCAGAAAAATAAACAGTTAAAATCATCCCATGTGCATGTGGCTATCGATGTGGACCCGTATTTTATGCTATAATCGAGGGCTCGGGGAGGGTGATGATAACCATTTATTCTGTTACAGTTAAAGAATTACACGGAAAACTTCCTACCCTTTGACAAAATGAAATAATTTTGGTCTCTAAAAAACAAAAGGAGAGTAAGTGATGATTGAACTTTTTTTATTCGGTAATATTTTATTAATGAAGAAAGGGAAATCATAAAATAAAATCATATAAGGAGGGCCAATAAATGTTAATTGCCGTGATGAGTGACAGCCACGATCATATCTGGAATCTTCGGAAAGCTCTGGAAATGATTCGCAAAGAGGGTGTCCAACAGATCGTTCATTGTGGAGATTTTATCGCACCCTTCATGCTGGAAGAACTGGATAAAGTCGGTATCCCGGTCCATGGTGTTTTCGGGAACAATGATGGCGACCAATTTTTGCTTACCAAACTTTCACTGACTTCATTGAAAAATATCACCTTGCACGGACTGGTGGGCGAGATCGAAATCAGCGGATATCATATCGGTTTTACCCATCAAAATCCTTTGGGAGAAGCGCTTGCGGCTTTGGAAAAGTATGAGCTGGTCTGTGTTGGACATACGCACCAACAGTTTCAGAGCCGAGTGGGGAAAACCGTGATGCTGAATCCGGGCGAAATTATGGGCAAAGATGGCTTGTCAGGGTTTTGCATTATTGATACGATATCAGGGGTTATAAAAAAAGTAATTGTAAGTTTATCCGGTTAGAAACAAATTGCAAAAAAAGGGGTTCACCATATGAGAAATTTGAAGCGCATTCTGGCAGCCATAGCGGGTTTGACTCTGTTGATGACTTTTTCCGCTTTGGCTGCTCAGAAAGGGGATGCACCTTCGCCATCTGTCTATACTAAGTCGGAAACCTACCAGTTTCCTTCCGTTCTGGATGGAACCGAAATCAAACACACCTTCATCATTAAAAACAGAGGTAACGCGCCGCTGGAAATAATAAACGTCAGGACCGACTGAGGATGCACGGCTGTCTCTTATTCGAGACAGATCCCTCCCGGTGGCGAGGGACACCTTACAGTAAAAGTAAAGACCGACGGATATGGCGGCAGAAAACTTAAGAAAAATATTATGGTTCGAACCAATGACGACACGAAACCGATTCTTAATTTGTCGGTTACCGGCAGGGTTGAAAAATTTGTTACGCTAATTCCCAGAAGATTGGTCCTGAGGGGGGAGTCGGGGAAGTCGCTGACCGGGACCGTTAAAATCATTTTGGAAAAAAAGTACCCCTTTACTTTGGAGGAGACCGAGGGATCATCCGGGAAAAACCTGCGATATACACTTCGTAAAGTTGACTCGGAACAACCGGAAGCGTATTTATTGACGGTTGAGAATCTAAGAAAAAAAGTGGGATCCTATCAAGAAAAAATCCATTTAAAAACCGATCACGAACGCCGGCCTGAAATTAAAATCAGTGTTTATGTGAATATTTTTAAACCTTAAATAGTGTCCATCCATATTCCGGTTTTAATGGAATTGATGCGGCTGCGGGAAACCGCGGCCTTATGATTATTTATAGATCCGTAAAAGATCGGCTGAAATGAAAAATATTAAAATAGTGGCCTTTGATTGTGACGGCGTGATGTTTGACACAAAGGAAACCAACAGGGCGTTTTATAACCAGATGTTAAATCATCTCGGGAAACCCGATATGACGTCGGAGCAATTTCCATTTGTGCATATGCACGCAGTGCATGACTCATTGAAATATCTGTTTGCCGACGAGAAAGAGCGGGCGGAAGCCGACGCGTTCCGGCAGCAAATGGACTACTCTCGCTTTATTCCCTACATGGAGATAGAGCCATACCTGAAAACGCTTTTGAAAAAGCTCCAACCCAAATACAAAACAGTGGTTGTCACCAACCGAACCGATACTATCCATATCGTATTGGCCGCGTATGGATTGGAATCCTTGTTTGATCTTGTGATCAGCGCAGGTGATGTGAAACGGCCTAAACCCCATCCGGATTCGCTGTTAAAAGCTCTGGATTATTTTCATCTGACCCCTGCCGAGGCCGTCTATATCGGAGATTCACCGGTTGATGAACAGGCCGCACAGGCTGCAGGGATTACCCTGATTGCATATGACAACGATACTCTTTTAACGCCATATCATGTTAAACGATTAGACGAGCTTGAACAGATTTTGGCGACCTGTTGCGAGTCGGCAAACGAGGGTTAATTGCCCGCATTTTTTCATCTCCCTTGTGCGACTTTCAAATAAAAATAGCCTGGCAACCAATCATTTTACAAGGCAGACCTGTTAAAATAACGATCTCAGACATTGGGCAGCGGCTGAATCTACACCCCCGGAGACACCGGGTATCTATTTTAAGTTTGACCTGAAACAACTTGGGTCGTTACTATTGCATTGAGCCGAAAGCCACTTTTACTTAAACCGGTTTGAAGGTTATGAAGCATGAAAAATCGAGGTTTTAAAATAAAGATAACATACTTGTTGCTGGTTTTTCTTGCTATTTTGCCACGGGTGGCGTTTTCAAAAACGGTTATACTCCCTCTTACCGTGGAATATCCACTGCTCAGATCTCTGGTGATTCAAACATCATTTACCGATGCCGATCAGACGGCCGTCGTCATGGAAGATGAGGATGGATGCACGATCGTCAAACTTTCAGAACCTGCTTTTTCAGAAAAAAACGGCTTCCTCCAAATTGAACTTAAAGTTTATGTCGAGACCGGAATTGGATATGGCGACCATTGTTTGATGCCGATCCAATGGGATGGGTTTGTCTCCTTTCTCCAGGAACCCAAGATCGACAGCGCAGCCATGAGGCTTTCATTTAAAACAATCGATTCAGCCATCTTTGATCGGTTCCATAAACCGCAAAAGGTGACTGAAATTATCTGGAAGCTTATTAAAAAATGGGCGTATGAATATTTGGACGAAATGACCGTTGACCTGGCGCCTCCCGTCGACGGCCTGAAATCAATTCTTGAACTCTCATTTCCGGACCGACTGGGTGATACGGCCAAAAAATTGGTGGACAGCCTGAGACTCGGGGATGTTCAGGTTACGCCGGATGCCGTTAAAATTGATGTGTTAGCCGAGGTTGAAGAGGTCTATACCCTTGAAAAAGACCAACAGATGGAATTTATTTCGGCAGAGGAGTTGGAGCAGATCATTGAGATATGGGAGACATGGGATGCCTTTCTGGTTAATATGGTTTTAGCGCTCTCAACAGAACCCTGGTCGCAAGATGACCGTGAGGTGATTTTTGAAACACTGCTGGACACCCGCTATCGGTTTACAGCGGAATTAACCGACGGTACGGTAAATAAAGATGTGGTGAGGGAACAGTTTGTCGAAGCCTGGACCAGCCTGTCCCCCGTGTTTCGAAATCACCTGGGACACGAGCCATCGGAGTTTACGCTGGGTTATCTGGCTTTTTTTACAGCCTCTGATGCATTGGCTGCTTTGGATGAAATCGGGCCGTCGCTGGGAATTGAAATCAGCCGAAACGGACTTCTTCGGCTATCCCGCCTTTTACCTCGTGAAAAACCGGTTTTGCTGGAATACGGATCTGACCTCAACCTGGATTTAAGACAGCTTCTAGATTTGGGACCGCCCTTATCCGCATCTCGATTCGAGATGGAAATGGATACCGGCGAAAGTTCGGATGAGGAACACCAGTCAAAAAATCGACATGAGAATTCTATTTTTCGTTTGGCCATGCTGTTTCCTGCAACGGTTTGGGCGGCCGGCTATGATATGAATAAACTTCCCCCGGAGGTTGATCATTGGATTCCTAGACGGGACACCATAGATCTTTATATGAAGCGAATTAAGGTGCTGTTTGAAAATGTTGCTGAAGTCACGCTGAAAAAGAGGTCGGTTCCAAGTAGGTATCACAAACTCTTTAAAGATATGGTTCTATCGACCGCCTGGCAGGAAAGCTGTTTCCAACAGTATAAAATCAGGGGGGGAAAAGTTACGTATCTACTTTCCTACAACAAGACATCTATCGGTGTCATGCAAATAAACCAGCGGGTTTGGCGGGGAATCTACGACCTAAAGCAGCTCAGATGGAATCTCCGTTATAATGCCCTTGCCGGAGCTGAAATCGTTGATCAATATTTTAGGCGATATGCGCTTCGCAAACTGAGCAAAGATGCATTCGGAAAAGGGTTGACCCAGGAGACACTGGCGGGAATCGTTTATGCCATGTACAACGGTGGTCCACGTCAGTTTAAACGGTTTATCAAGGTCAAAAAGGAAGGCAAGGCCTGGAAAAGCGACCGGCTCTATTTGGAAAAACTGAGATGGGTCCAACACCGGCAGTGGAAAAACATCAAGAAGTGCATCAGGGGGATATAGGCACAGGCGAGCAAGCTACGGAAGTGTTTCAACCCTTAATGTTATAAATCGTGGATACTAGAATCCAAAAAAGGCGTCCAGGGACAAAGCCTGTCGAACCCTCGGCAAGCCTTTATGGATGGACACTATCTTGTTTTTGATAAATTTTCATGAAAGAGGAGATGATCATGCAGGACTGGTCGTTGAGATACACAGAGAATATAAGGGATTATAAAGGATACGCCATTGGGAAGCTGTTGGGCCTGATCAACGATCCCGAGATTATTTCCCTGGCCGGAGGACTTCCGTCGCCGAAGATGTTTCTTCAAGCGGAACTGAAAAAATCGAGCCAAAAGCATCTCGATGTTAATATTGAACATATCATGCAGTATTCAAACATTCGGGGGGAAGCGGAGTTGATTGATGCGGTCATCACTTTTCTCAGTCGGGACGATATTCGGGTTACAGCAGAAAATGTTATGGTGACGACTTCCGCACAGCAGGGTCTGGATCAGATTGCACGGCTGTTTTTGGAGCCGGGTGACACTGTCGTCGTGGAACGACCGACATTCGGCGGTGCTCTGGCCGCCTTTCAGATGCAATGTCCCACCTATCTGGGGGTTGACCTTAAGCCTGACGGCATGGATGTTCAATATCTCAAAAGCGTGTTGTCCAATTGGCAAACCCCGGCGCGGATGCCGAAGTTGATTTATGTGGTTCCGGATTACCAAAATCCTTCCGGAGTCTGTATGAGTCTTGCCAAACGCGAAGCCCTCTTGGACCTCAGCGAACAATTCAGCATTCCGATCATCGAAGACAGCCCTTATCGCACACTTCGTTACAGCGGTGATCTTCTGCCGTCACTTTTCACTCTTGATCAACATCGAGGCGGTGGCCGGGTTATCGGAGTCTACACATTTTCCAAAATGTTTTGTCCCGGAATGCGGGTCGGTTTCAATATCGGACCCCCGGAGGTCATTGAAAAAATGACCAACATCAAGGAGGGCAGTTCGCTCTGCACGCCAAAGTACAATCAGGACATCTGTACCGATTTTCTTAGAGAAACCGATCTCGATACTTACTTTGATCGCTGCTGTGCCTATTATAGCGATAAAATGGAGGCCTTTCTTGAGGCCATGGAGACGCACTTCCCTCCGGATCGGGGCGTGACCTGGACCCGTCCGGAAGGCGGCATGTTTTTGTGGGTGAGTGTTCCGGAATCGATTGATACCCGGAAGCTATTTTATGAGGCCCTGAAGTTCAAGGTTGCTTTCGTACCGGGGGAGGCGTTCTATGGAGAGCGGGCCGAGTCGCATCATATGCGCGTAAACTTTTCCTTCTGCTCGAAAAAGCAGTTGCAAGAAGCCGTCAAACGATTATCCGATTGTCTGGGACAGCATGGTGTTTGAAAAAAGGGATGCGACCCGGATCATCGGCAGCGGGGATGGGCAAAACAGATTCTGAATCTGACCGAAACAACAGGCGTTGAGGTAAAATGTAAAACCGGTGTCTACTGCGGGTAAAGGACCCATCGGACGGTGATGATTGGGTTTAACCGATCACGGACAACCGGTGAATAGTTCTGAAAAAGGAAGGTCGAACAATGGATTTTAAACAGATTAAGTATTCGGTTGAAGAACGGATAGCGACCCTAACATTGAATCGACCGGATAAGCTCAATGCCTGGACACCGGTTATGATGGATGAGCTGATCCAGGCCTTGAATCTTGCAGACAGTGACGATGATGTTCGTGTGGTTATCGTGACCGGATCCGGCAGGGCGTTTTGTGCGGGGGCAGACCTGAGCGGCGATGGCTTAAGGATAGCCGGCGCCCCGTCCAAACACCGGGACACCGCCGGGCAGGTGACCCTGAGGATATTTGATATGAAAAAACCGGTAATTGCCGCCATTAACGGTCATGCAGTCGGTGTCGGGATCACCATGACACTGGCAATGGACATCCGTTTTGTTGCAAAAGAGGCGACCAAAATCGGTTTTATTTTTAACAAAAGAGGGCTTGTCCCGGAAGGGTGCAGCACTTATTTCCTTCCTAAAATTGTGGGTATCACCCGGGCGACTGAACTGATTCTTACCGGCAGGATGTTTACAGCCATGGAGGGAATGGAAATGGGTTTGTTCAGCGGAGTCGTTCCCCTTTCGGAACTGATGCCGTTAGCCCGGAATACAGCCGGTGAAATTGCAGAAAATACTTCAGCCGTATCAACCGCCCTCGCAAGGCAGATGCTGTGGAAGGGGTTAGGTGAAAACAGCCCAATGGCAATTCACATGATTGAATCGAATTGTCTCGATTATATGATTAAAAGCCGGGACTGCCTGGAAGGTGCCATTTCTTTTCTTGAGAAACGATCACCGCAATTTCAGATGAAACCCGGTCATGATATGCCTGATTTTTATCCGTGGTGGAAAGAGCGCCTGTTCAAAGCCGATTCGTGAGATTATGATGGGAGTTGATCAATCGCTCCTGAAAAGTGTTTGCAGATGAACTCAATTTCCAATTCATGCCGGGCGGTATCAATGAAAAAAAAGTAAAGCGATATCATATCAAAAAACTAATTTTATCGGATAGCATAAAACCCGTCTCCTTTCCTGTACTACCCGCCCTTAAAAAAGGGTCCTACATTATTGCCCTATATCTAAAAACAAGTAAAAATATTCAGATCGGCAAGCTCGGTACGTTTCATTTTCAAAAAGGGTATCACGCCTATGTCGGGAGTGCGTTGGGTCCGGGTGGATTGTCGGCAAGATTGAACCATCATTTGAAAATTACCAACAAACCCCATTGGCACATCGATTATCTACGCAAAGAAACCATCATAAAAGAGATATGGGTCAGTGAACAGGAAGATCGCCTGGAACATATCTGGGCTGAAAAATTAAAGGGTCAGAAAAATGCGTCAATCCCGGTCCCGGGATTCGGGAGCTCTGATTGCCGGTGTGCCACACATTTGGTTTATTTTCAAAAGATGTTTGAGCTGAAATTAGCGGGGTTGTAGCCATCCAAGAGCATCCTCTCCATCCTCCTTTTAACCACCGGTGATTGTATTTTATCCGTTTATCCGGGTTTCCGTCCCTGCCCCGTTCTTTAATTTTTAGTTCCGAATCAGTCGAATATTTTGACAAGCATGTTTCGACTTGATATCTATTGTCCATCCATAAAGTGCCCTTTTTGCCAGCTTGGGGTTCGCAAACCCTATTGCGGCCCCCGCGAAGCGGGATTTCGTCACTGATTTTTATGAGCTGTGCTCAACTTGCCCAAGACAATCCCGCCGAGGCGGGACTGAATTGTACACTTCTAGTATCTATTTTAAAGTCATGCATGGGCACTATCTGATGGATGATTGAAAACATCACTAAAGATTACAAGAGACAATTCTATTGATAGCTCGATATGTTCCGCACCGGTACAACAGCAATCTTACGCTTTTATTGTAAACAGGTTTCATTTTTCTATTGATATAAATTTCAACGAGAGGATTCGTAAAAAGCGCTCGCCTGTTTAAGGAGATAGAGATGGACTATAGACTACTTTATTGTGCTCCCTTTTTTCTGGCAGCTATTCTAATTTTCATCGTGGCCCTGTTTACCTTTCAGCGACTCAAGACTCAAGGAAGCTGGTATCTGGCACTTGCATCTCTCAGCGCCACCGTTTGGGCGGCCAGTGAAGGAATGCTCTACCTTGGCCTTGATGCCGAAATCAACATGGTCATCACCAAGCTCCAGTATATGGGAGTCGCTCCTCTGCCGCCATTGGCTCTTTTATTCGGTTTATCCATTTTCGGCTATGAATCGTGGATAACAAAGAAAAGGAGGTTACTACTTTTATGTATTGCGGTGATAATAGTCTTTCTTGTTTGGACAAATTCTCTGCACAAGCTCGTTTTCCTTAATTATTACACCATCGACACCGGGCCATTCCCTATGCTCGGGTTGAAACATGGCCCGTTGTGGTGGGTTTTCATATTTTATCATTATTCTCTAATTGCCATTCTGAGCGTTATCCTTATTCGTCAGTTGGTCATTTCAACAAACTATAATCGTTCCCAGGCCGGGGTGATCCTGGCTGCGGTGGGATTCGTCTGGATCACCAATGCCATATACGTTTCCGGCTACAGCCCCTTGCCCAATATGGATATTAGCCCCATCGCTTTTGTACTGGTGGCCGGTTCCATGGCATGGGCTTTTTTTCGTTATAGACTGCTTGAAATCGTGCCGGTAGCCAAATCAGAAATTTTTCGGAGGCTGGAGGATGTCATTTTGGTGTTAGACGAAAAGGATCGTATCATCGACATGAATCCTGCGGCAGAGGCCATGTTTAAAATCAAGGTGTCCCAAATTATCGGCCGGGAGGCGTTGAATGTTTTCGATAAATTTCCGGAGTTGAAAAAAGTCCTGGGTGGGACTAGAGCCTCCGAAATTTGTTTGATGCAGGAACGGCGGGAACATGTGTACGATTTTCGAGCTTCAATAATCAATGAAGCCAAGGGATCGAAGATCGGAAGAGTAATTACCCTGCACGACATCACCGAACGCAAGCAGACCGAAACGGTTTTGAAAGAAAGGACCAAAACTCTTGATGACATTCTCGAGAAAGCCGCTGATGGGATCTGTGTATGCCATAACATCCCTGAAGAGCCATTTGTTAAATTCACCCATTGGAATCCGCGCATGATACATATTACCGGATATACGATTGAGGAGATCAACCGGCTGGGTTGGTACCAAAGTATGTATTCCGATGAAGAGGTTCGACGAAAGGCGATTGAGCGAATGGCAAAAATGCGTGAGGGTGATGATATCAGTGCTGAAAAATGGATTATCACGACCAAAGAGGGTCATCAAAAGACGCTATCCATTTCCACATCGGTTTTAAAAAAAGATCACGACAAAACCCATGTTTTGGCATTAATACAAGATATCACCGAACGCCAGCGGGTGTTGGAGGCTCTCAAAAAGAGCCGCAAAAGATATGACCTGGCTACAGAAGGGGGTAAAGTCGGCGTCTGGGATTGGAATTTAACCACCGGTGAAATGTTCATTTCCCCGAATCTCAAGGCGCTGCTCGGCTATGAAGATCGGGAAATTAGAAACCATGTCGACGACTGGCGCAACCTTGTTTATGCTGAAGATGTCACATCCGTTATAAAGGAAACACGTGCCAGTATAAAGGCTATGAAAAAGGATCATCATATTGAACACCGGATGGTTCACAAAGACGGAAGTGTCCGCTGGTTTCTGGCATCAGGGTCGGTTGAAAAAGATAAAAATGGAAAAGCGATCCGATTTGTGGGGACCCAGACGGATATTACAAATACAAAGGTTTTAGAGGAAAAGCTTCGCCAAGCTCAAAAAATGGAGGCTATCGGCACCTTAGCCGGGGGCATTGCACATGATTTTAACAATATGCTGATGGGCATCCAGGGCCGCACTTCTTTGATGTTAATAGGCAAAGATTCTTCTCACACCGATTTTGAGCACCTCAAAGGAATCGAAGAAGGAATCCAAAGTGCGGCAAATTTGACCCGGCAGCTTCTGGGTTTTGCCAGGGGTGGTAAATACGAACTCAAAACCACTAATTTGAACGAAATTGTCAATAAAAGCACGATCATGTTTGGCCGCACCAAGAAGGAAGTCAGTATCCATAAAAAAATCGAGAAAAACCTTTGGGCCGTCGAGGTGGATCAGGGACAAATCGAGCAGGTGTTGCTAAACTTATATG
>SDBV01004294.1_pt1 | contig 20619 bp, 19 predicted proteins | sample 2277081 | NCBI WGS metagenome assembly SDBV01 (sample SAMN10402039, study PRJNA504765) | marine sediment metagenome | isolation source: marine sediment core GS10_PC15, 223 cmbsf | place: Arctic Ocean: Southern Knipovich Ridge | collected 2010 | reverse complement strand
GCATTTTTTGTAATTTCTTATCCACACCAATTCTCCTTTTAACTTTTAATTTTTATTTATCATATTCCTTTTATTATTATTTCTCTTCTTTTATTAACTGTCTTTAATTTTTTTTTATCTTCTTGCTTTCCTTACTGTCTTCAATTTGTATTTCTGGCTCGTAGGGTTTCACTGGCTTTGAGATATCAATGGGATTTTCACATGTCCAGCACTTATTTTCTATTTCAATTACGGCTTGAGCACAAGTCTTACAATAAATTGACTTGCACCGCGGACATATGAACACGTTAAATCCCTCGACTGCGCCTTTACACACTAAACACGTTTGTGTATCCTTATGGATGGTAACTTCCTCTTCAGCAACTCGTTCCGTTATCCCCAAGTTTCTTTGATATCCTCCCTCGAAATGTTCATTTAATCTTGCAAATTCCATTCGATCGGAAAGAGGGACGTTTATTTTTTTCAATTTGTTCCAAAGGTCTATCTTCTGATATATCTCTTCTTGGAGATTGGAGATCTTAACGGTAATACCTTTATAACCGTGTCTTTCTGCAATGCGCTGTGCTCGTGTTAAAAAACGCCGAGCCTTTTTCATATCAAGAGTAACAAGTGCTAATTTTCCCTGCAACACGTATCCGTCAATAATATATTTTTTAGAATGAGATTGTTGAGCTAAGACAATCATATTGTCAATTAGAGGGGTGATTTCATCGATGATAGTAATATTATTAGTAAATTGTAGCTCAATGAGAAGTAGCTCGCAAAGTCTATAAAAAGCATGAAATTTTTGACTGAGATTTGAAGGTTCAAATTTCTCCCCAATGATCTTTTTATAAAGATCCTCTGCCATGACTCGATCTCTTGCTCTTGTGCTGGATTTTAAAAGATCAGCTTTAGTTATCGTGTATCTTCGATTTATAAAATCTTTCAAGACCGTATCGTTAATAAACGTCCCTTTGTTGATATCTTTAAAGACATATTTATTCTCATGAACTAACTCAGAAAGATCTTCGACATGCTTGAGATATGTCCTTGCTTGCTCAATATCTCCATTACTTCTGGCTGCATTAGCAGCGTAACATAACACATTTATTAAAACCATCATATCTAAGCGAGATTTCTTAAATCCTTGCATCAATGCAATGGCACTATCAAAATGCTCAAGAGCTTGATCACGGTCACCAGAAAGCAAATGATATCTTCCAAGAGCCTCAAAGCCAAATTAAATTCCCTTTTTATTATCAAGTTTCTCTGCAATGGTCATTAATTGGTTAACATGATCTAAATTAAGTGTTAAATCACCTATTTCTGCAGAAATTAACGGTTTTATTCTTAACATTCCAAAATATGGGTCTTCCAGCTCTGTCGGCATGTTTCCATGAAAGGCACTAACTAATTCTTCTCCTTGTTTAATTAACTCTAATGCTTTACCTCCTTTTCCTGTGTTATACATGTTAAATACATCATACATAATATGTCTAATCTTTTTTATTATCTTGTACCCTTCTGGTGTCGTTTCTTTCATAGTCATTTCTTCCTTCAAATCCTTGTGCCTTTACTACTTCACTCATTAAAAAAGGAGTAACTCATTCACAGGGATATTCTTATATTTACATATTCCCTATTTTATTAAAAACTTATTCATTTCTCTTCACTAATTAACCAGTTAGATATTCGGTCTGGTAAAAACCAACCTAAATAATATTCAATAGCACTTGATATTAATATTAATCTTACGATAACTAATGGTATCTCAGTCAATGGGAATAAATCATCAAGACCTGCACTTCAATCAGAAACCGTCCCAAAATTTTTTCATCGGATCTTCCAATTCTTCCGCGATTTCATTTTCAAAATCACCAAACACGCCCACCTCATAATCCCAATTTTCTAATACATCTTTATATTTTTTAAAAAATTTTTTTGAGATTGTTTTTAGTTGTTCTTGTATTTTCCTTTCTTTATGTTTTTTAGAAGAATTTGCGACAAATAAAAAATTATTATCTTTTAAAAGAGTAAATCTAATTGCGCTCAACTCGAAATTAGTAAGACCGTCATCGCTAAGGACTTGAGCGAACGTATCCAACGCAGACATTAGTCCACCAAATAGTTGCTCATCAACCTTTTGATCAAAAGCCCGACTAAAAACTACAATACCAGAATTTGATAAAATCCATAGATCTTGTATGAGCTTTACCATAGCATTTCCCCTAATCTTAAAATATAATTTTTTATTTTAATATATTCTTGTTTTAAAATTATATAAAAATATAAAAATAGAAGATAGTTTTATATTTATCTTAAAAATTAGGTTTTTAATAGTTTATAATAAGTACTTTTTTAAATATCCGAATCATGCTTAAATATTAATTTATTGAGCTAATTATCATAATTAAATTTGCTTATATTTCAGATAGTATTATTTATTATACATAAATAGATTTTATACAAAAAATGCTTATAATGAAGGAGATAAATATAATTAACAGAAGGGAGATTATTCAAAGAGAATATTATCATCTGCATCTGAAATAATTATTTATTATTTTCAAAAATATTTAAAAACTTAGATTTATTGAAAAGGGATATTGTCCTCTGAATCTACAGCAGATCTTACATATGGCGAGATAGGTCCTTTTCCTAAGATCATAATTCTAATTTTAGCATCCAAATTTGGGTCCATATTAGCACCAAATTTAATTTTAGCACTATTCGGGAGTTCATTAGAAATAGTTGATACAATTTTATCAACATTGGATAGAGATAAATTATGGTCAGAGGAAACAGAAATCAAACATCTATCTACTTCTTTAGTATTTGGTTTTAATAAGGGGTTATGGATTGCTAATTTTGACTTTTTTATTAAGTCCTGGCCATTTCCCAATGTTTCTGTAACTCCTATTAAGCCTGAAGGATAAGTACCACTTTTTTCGAGAACCTTTTTTACATCTGCAAAGTCAATATTAATTATTCCACAATTGTTAACCAAATTAACGACTTCTTTTATACTTCTAACTAAAACTTCATCCAATACCTTAAAACATGTTAAAATTGGAGCAGTAGGGATTAATTTCAAAAGGTTGTCGTTAGGAATAGGAATAATTGAATCTGAATATTCTGCGAGTTTTTTAAGTCCTATTTTTGCTCTCATTCTTCGTTGATTTCCTTCTGACTTAAATGGAATTGAACAGAATGTTACCACTAAAGCATTATTTTTTTTAGCTTCTCTCGCTATAATAGGTGCTGCTCCAGTTCCCGTTCCGCCGCCCAAGCCGCACGCTATAAACACAATATCTGTGTTTAAAACCTTCCTTAATCTTTTTCTATCTTCTTCAGCTGCTTCAAAACCAACATTAGGGTTATTTCCCGATCCTAATCCTTTACAACGCTCTTTACCTATTAATAATTTTAGTTTTGCATTTGAATAGTATAAATCGTGAGCATCTGTATTAATATTTAATGTTTCCGTATTCTCCAAACCCATTCCTTGTAATCTTGAAATCGTGTTATTCCCCGCTCCACCAACTCCTACAACTAAGGATTTAACTTTTAAGACCTTTAATAAATCTGCTAAATAATCATCATTATCAAATTCTAGTTTAGAAGCTGATTTTTTATTAATTTGGGAAATTTGTTTAAAATTTGAGCTAACAGATGTGTTAATTCCTAAGGCTTCTTTCAAATCAGCATCTTTCAAATTAATCCTCAAAATTAATGTTTTTTATAATATGAACGTCTTATCGTAATAATATATGAGTATAATACATGAGTAATACATTATTACGATGAAGAAGAATTTCTCTTTTTTTTCTCAACTTGTTCGTGCGAAATAAACGAAAAAAATCGATGAATAAAATTTTTAAGTTAAAATTTTTACTATAAATAATATAGATCGTAGGGTTAGAAAAAATGGAAATTGATTTGAATAAATCTGGAGCTGAAAAGGCTTTAAACGCAGTGGGTATTGGAGAAAGCATTATCAAGGTGAAAGCAAATCTTAGCTGTCCTTCATGTTCGTATAATAAAAAATTTCGAAATCAATTTCATTTAAAGGATATCGAGCAAATGGTTGTTTCCATAAAGTGTTTTGATTGGCTTACTTGCCCGCATGACGGGGACCTTATGACTTTAAATCTAGATTTTGAAATTTAAATCTTTTTCTAAAAAATTTTATGATAAATTACAGAAATTATTTATTATAAATCTAATTTTATTTGACCGTAAGTTCCTCCACCGCCAGGAGTGTATTCAATATCATTATTTCTAAATGCTTGTATAACTACGGCCACTTTATCATCCGCTTCTTTAATCTTATCTATAGGTAAATCAAGTAAAATATCAAACTCGGATCCGAGTGAATCTATCATTTTGTTATATGATGCTCTAACCGTTTTACTTGAAGTACTTTTAATTCCTTTAACGGACCTTATAATATCAATCAAGGGTATAGCATTAATATACTTTGGGCGATGATTGGGATGTTGAGGTTTATCAAATTGGGAAATCACCCCAATTCTTTCGCTAACTCCTAACTTCATTTTAAAATTTTTTTTGTGTTCCTCCTTACAAGCGGGACAAACCATTTTATTCTTAGAAATCTGTTCAATATATTGCTTTTTTGAATTATCAGGATTAGTAGAATAATAAATCAAAAAGTCTTCTGTCTTTAAATATTGATTAAATATTGAACTTTCCATTTTTTTGGATTTCCTAAATAATACAATTCTTCTGCACTTATTACAAAACATATTATAATATTTACCTAGCTTTGGGTGCAAACCAACATTCAAAGTTGTTTTACGTGAGTTTTTCCTTGTTAAGGCTAGTAAAATTTCATCGAAAGAAGGATTATCTAATTCAAATTTATTGAATTCTCGTCCAAGTGATCGAGGATCTTGGGAGTGGGCATCGCTATTGCTAAGAAAAGTTATGTCTTTAAGACATGATAACCGATCTGCTAAGTCAGTGTTAGCAGATAATCCCAATTCTATAAAGTGTACATTTTTAGCAGTGTCTTGATAACACTCTTCAAGATTTTTAAATTTGTTTTGTCGAAATATTGCTCTGAAGGGTGTAAATGCATGTGCGGGACCAATAATACATCCAGCATCAATTATTATGTCAACTAACTCGGCAGGCGATAAATTTACCCTTGGGCGTCCTCCCCATTCTCCATAGATATTTTTCGAATGAGGTTCAAATTTTTTTTGAATATCATGAACCGAATTGAAATCTGGAAATAAAATTATTTCATGAACACTCTCTTGATCTTCAATTTCAGTTTGTAGAATAAAATTAACACGTTTATAAGAGTAGGCATTATCCCTATCTTTCTCAAGATTATTTTCCATATATTTTAGCCAATCCGGTTGAAGTATGTCTCCCGTACCTAAAATATTTAAGCCTTTCTTCTTACTCGTTTCAATCATGGTATCTAAATTCAATGATTTTGAAACTGCAATTGAGAAACGACTATGTACATGTAAGTCTGAATTGTAAATATCCATATTAATTAATTGATAATATCTTAAATTAATTGAATAAAAAGCTTAATTGATTAAAAATATTATATGTTTTAATAAATTGTTGCTTATAGTCTTAATTCCTTGGGAATTTGTCTATCTTCAAAAAATGTATACAAATTTATCTTTCTGAGGGTTTTTATATTTAATTTTATATTTAATATTTTAGTCTTAACAATTAAATTAAAAGTGCAACCATAAAGAAACGCAGCATAGGAATACGTCCCATATTCTGGACCATTAGTACTTGAAAAAAATAGTTCCATATCTCTATATTGGGGCGTATAAAGAGGGATATGTTCCGCATCACATTGCCAACCGCAAAAAAAAGCATTTTAATGCTCTCTCCGAGTTAGGATTTCGCCTAAGACCATGTGTTAAGTATATTAAAAATTCAAATATCCTCATGAAAATAGCAATCATAAATATTCTGCTATACTCTTATGTGGCGAGTGGAATAGGTACCGAAAATTGTAAAAGGTGAAATTAGAAATTTTATGGATCTGGAATATTTCGCGTACTCTACAATTTGTTTGACATTTCTTTCCCAAACTTCCCTTGTAATAATAAAAAAACTTATATTGATTTATTTGTATTTTTTCACTAGGATCTTAATCAAATCTTAAAAATTAATGGTGAATTATATTGAGTTATTTTGAAGTTATAGATGAAGATAGAGACGCCCCTATTTACCTATATGCTAATAGACTCTGGATCGATGGAGATCGTGTATTTTTTGAATTAGCTCATGAAATTGAACCTAAAAACGAAAAATTTGACAAAGAGAAAGAAAAAAATGTATATTCAATTAGTAAATATGAATTACGGAGTCTACATATATCCTTTCTTAATGCAATCACTAGAGAATATTATGAAGAAGAGTCCAAGGATGATATTTTTGAAAAAGTAAAAGTGGATTTAATGATTTTTGATGGGCTGGACAAATTAAAAGGTGTCTTTAAAGATGATGAAGTAATCATAAACATATTAGATAAGGTTAAATTACCTTTTGGTATCATGTATTATGAAGTTCATGGAAGATTCAAAGATAGAGTTCTTAAAATAAAGGAAATGCTCGGAAACAACTTTATAGTCATGGGTCCAATTATTAATAATGAAATCAAAATATTTCTGAAAAAAAATAATATTAAAGTAATATCCGATAAAATCAACTTTATAAATAAGTTAAAAGATTCACTTTAAATCATTTTTTTTTCTTTAATAATTTAAGTTGAAATTTATATTATATATAGAATAAGGGTGAACTCTAATGGAATATAAAAAGGAGATTACAAATGAATTTTTAGAAGCTATGCGAACTTGGGATAAACCTGAAAATATGGATAAAAATAAACTAAATAGAATAGAAAATAGAATTAAAGATGCATTAATTAAAAAAGGAAAGATTAAAATTTTTCAAATTAAAGAAGGGGAAGAAAATGAAGATGAAGTAGTGGCTTTAGTTAACTTTGGATCCTATACAGAAGGATTAGCCATTTCTGAAGATAAAGAAAAAAATGAGACTAAAATCCTTCTTTATTATTCCATTCTTTAAACCCTTCTATCGACACACTCAAATATTATTACGATAAGATGTTCGTAATATAAAAAACATTAATTTTGAGGATTAATTTGAAAGATGCTGATTTGAATGAAGCCTTAGGAATTAACACATCTGTTAGCTCAAATTTTAAACGGATTTCCCAAATCAATAAAAAATCAGCTTCTAAACTAGAATTTGATAATGATGATTATTTATCAGATTTATTAAAAGTTTTAAAAGTTAAATCCTTAGTTGTAGGAGTTGGTGGAGCGGGGAATAACACAATTTCAAGATTACAAGGAATGGGTCTAGAGAATACACAAACATTAAACATTAACACTGACGCGCATGACCTCTATTACTCCAACTCTAAATTAAAATTATTAATAGGTAAAGACCGTTGTAAAGGCTTAGGATCGGGAAATAACCCTCTTATCGGTTTTGAAGCTGCAGAAGAGGATTCTGATAGGTTAAGGAAAGTTTTGGACACAGACATTGTATTTTTAACATGCGGATTAGGTGGTGGTACGGGAACAGGAGCGGCACCAATAATCGCAAGAGAAGCAAAAAAAAATAATGCCCTTGTAGTAACATTATGTTCAATTCCCTTTAAATCTGAAGGGAATCAACGAAGGCAGAGAGCAAAAATAGGACTTAAAAAACTCGCAGAATTCTCAGATTCAATTATTCCTTTGCCAAATGATAATCTTCTTCGTATGATACCTGATAGTCCTATTTTAACATGTTTTAAGGTAATGGATGAAGTACTAGTAAGAAGCATAAAAGAAGTTGTTACCCTCGTCAATAATTGCGGAATGATTAATATTGACTTTGCAGATGTAAAAAAAGTTCTCGAAAAAAGTGGTACTTATCCTTCAGGCTTAATAGGAATTACAGAAACATTGGGAAATGATCAGCATTATAAGTCTTCATTTTCATTCAATTTTTTAACCAAGAAACAAGAGTCTTAGTTGGTTGCATATTTAAAATCATTAAGATTTCTCAATTAATTGATTATATCAAATAATTTATCATTATACAAAAAATGCTCTTTCACAATATAAGTTTGATTATTAAACGACCAACAAGCATTTTTCATGGATAGTTAATTTGAACTTTTAAATTTACTCAGAAACTTTGGGTTTCCATCGTGAAGCTTCTTTATAACACTGCTTAGCTTTTTTTGATTCATTTCTGACATTATAGATTGAACCTAGGTTTTGCCAGAGTTCAAAATCGTCTGGAGAATAATCTAAGCCTTTTTTATAACATGGAATTGCATTATCATAATCATTATTATCGTAGAAAACGTTTCCTAAACATTTCCATACCGAAGAGTCTTCCGGATTCAAATCTAATGATTTTTTATAATATTTAATCGCCTTATCATATTTTTTTAACTTATAATATGAAAATCCGATATTATCATATAATACATCATCATTAGGGTCTAACTTAAGCGCGTCTTTATATGATTCAATTGATTTTTCATATTGAGAAAGAAAAGTATATGATAGTCCTAAGCCGTTCCATGCTGCTATAAAATAAGGATTATTTTCCAGAGCTCTTTGATAACAAGTCGCGGCTTCATTAAAATCATCGTTATCATAGTAAGCGTTCCCAATATTATTCCAAAGATCAGAATTTTCTGGATCCAACTCAAGAGCGAGATTAAAATAAAAAATTACATTTTTATAATCCTTCATTTCAAAATACATAAGGGCTATATTTTTTAAAATTAGAACGCTTTCAGGATCTATTTTTAGGGCTTTTTGATAACAATCTATAGCTTTATCGTACATCTTTTTTTCCCTATAAATAAATGCTATATTGTTCCACACATCTAGATAGGTGGGATCCAATTCTAAAGCTTTTTTATAATGTTTAATTGCCTCATCATTAAATTCTTTACCTTTATCTTCATAGACAAATCCCATATTATAATATACAACCGCATCTTCAGGATTAAGTTTAATAGTTTTTTTATATATTTCAATAGCTTTATCATAATCTCCAATATAAGAATGCATTAAACCAATATTACTCCATGCCTCGCTTGAATAAGGATCTAATTCCATTCCAACTTTTTTATAGCATTCTAATGCTTTATTATAATCATAATTCTCATAATAAGCATCCCCTAGATTAAACCACGCATCAATATCGTTCGGGTTAAGGTCAAGATACTCTTTTAAGCTATTAATCTTCTTCATTATTTCTACTAATTATATAAAATGAATTATTAAAGATAAGTATAATTAAAATCCAAATTGGGCATGAAAATTACTTATCAAATCAACTCTTAAGAATTAATATTTTGTCCTTAACTTGTTCTGTGAGCAAAATACGATAATATTCTTTGTTTCTGAAAAGAACCTTTTCTAATTTACCCTCAACTAAAACTATTTCCCCCTTCTTAGCTTGTTCACAATATCTCCCTCTGAACGAATTTACTTCAATAATATCTTCAATAATATAATCATTTGATGCTAAGCCGTTTTCTATAATTTTTATTACATCTATTTTATAAGAACATGGAGTGAATATTGAATCGGTGTCATCAATAATTTCAGCTTTAAGTTTAATTCTACCATGATTTTTATATTTATAATCATAATATTCTCCTTGCCAATCTTTAGGGCTTTTAAGATATCTTATAAAAAATTCATATCCTTTATACACACCTTGATGAAGTTTTCTTTTTTCACATTCTAAAAATTCATCGAATGGAACATTAGAACCTCCTACTCTCCTTTCGTAATTAGTTTGAAATTCATGTAAATTATATCTCTTACATTCTCCACTTTTTTCAAAAATCTGATACAATTTATCCTGAAATTCTAAACTAATATCCGTACCATAAATAATAAGATCAATATCAGAACTATTATTATTTAGACCAACCATAGGAGATCCTGTTATTCCTATTGAATTAAATTGTATTTCTCCTTCAGAAATAAATAATTCACACAATTCTTTTGATATTCTTTCAATTTTCGATAGGTCAGATTTATGATATAAACTCTTAAAATATTCACCGGGAGTATAGACAAATTGAATATCTTCATTTTTAACTCCTTGAACCTCCAAATCAAATTCCTTGGAGTAGAAGAGATATTTAGGATAATTTTCTTTTAAATATAAGTACCGTTCACTTAAATCATAAATTTTTTTATACCGTATACTATTTTTTATTCTATCCCCGGTTAAATCATTTGGGTAAAATCTGATATAACATATTTTTCGATCCTTAGGGTGATGAATTCCCTTTACGTCAAAAATAAGATTTTCTTTAGTTTCAATAAAGTCTCCTTCAATTCCTTTAAGATTGTTCATAATTTCCATAATTCAATTATTTTTAATTTTTTCTTTTAATTCTCCAATTGTGGTCTTCAATTCTGCGTAAACATTATGAGGATGGATTGATTCAAAGCTTTCAATCTTAAAAATCACTTTAAAATCGCTTTCTAAATTAGGAAAATTCTTAGTAATAAAATTTTTTGCCATTTCACGGATTACGTCTTCAGAAAATAATGGATTTAGATGGGCAATTCTAACCAATTCAGCTTCTTCTGGTCGCTTCAAAACGCTTTGTATTTTACCTGACATAGATTCTTCAATAATGTTAATAATGTCTAATACATCAATTTTGGAACTATTTAAATCTTTAATCTGAAGTTCAATTGTTCCTATTGAGCGTTGATTGTGTGATGAAAAAGGTAGAATATTTAATAATTTTTTTAAATCTTCTTCATTGACATTGATGTCTTTTCTTGTCTGAATAATTTCTCGAGCATATTCTTGTGACATCTCTTTTGCACATGGACATACTGTCATTCCAACTGCGCTAGCTCCGATAAAATAATCAAAGTCTATCTTACCAGAAGGAGCTCTATTTGCTTTTGCAAAAGAACTGATATCATAAGATTTTTGTATATTTCTTTCGTCATTTACTCTAACTTGAACTATTATTTTGCCTTTTAATTTAACTTCAGCTTTAGATGTGTAGGGATGCTTTTCTAATAATTTTTTAACAATTCTGTCGGTTATGAGTTCTATGGAAGGTGTAGGTTTGAAGATAACTTCGTTTATTATTTCTTCTATTGTTTCTGAGGTTCTGGACATATGTATTCCACGCTGTTCTGCGGGAAGAGCAATTAAGGCCGAGATTTTAGGGTAAAAAGTGTACTTTTTATTTTCTTGAACAATATCAACTTTTTTTTCTAATTTGATTATTCCAACTTTGTCGATTTCAATCCCGATTTTCGGATCAGAATTTTGTAAGTCTTTTTTAGGTTGAATTACTTACCACCGATATCAAGAAGCATTTTTTTTTATTCTAATTTTTAAAAAGATTAGATTTAATTTAAATTGGATGATATAACCGATAAATAAATCAGTGAAGGAAAAAAATTAAGATTTTTTAAATTCTAAAGATATTCACTAAAAAAAGAAAGAAAAAAAAAATACTAAAGTATTAAGAGAATTCTGTTTAAATTAAACTTCAAGAATTTATTTAGTGAATCCTCAATATTGTTTAATCATACGATAGGATAATCTTATTTGATAGGTCAAAGGATTCTATTATGACATCATATCTTAATTTTTTGTAATCTACATCTCCAAAAGGCATTTTGATAACTAATTTATGGTCCTTTAAGTATAGATTATCATGGAAAATCATTTTGATCTTGTCAAAATCAATAAATTGACCTATATTAACCACCTCTTTTTTCTTTTTTATTATATTTTTTCAACTTGAGTTATATTATGATCAAATAGTTAATATTCATATTTAAATGTTATCACTTCATATATTTATATACATGAATAATGGTCTTATGTCCAATTTTACCCTAAGGAAGTGGGCATTTGATAACGATTATCAATTAGTGTATTAATAAGATATTTTTTTTATGATATCTCTATTTAACATTTTGAATACGAATTTGAGCAAATAAGTGAATTAAACCAATGAAATTTTTTATTGAAAGAGTAAGAGAGATTTTTTTTTGACTAGTTTTTTTTAAAAAAATAAAAAGTAAAAAAATTTAAATTTATGAACTATATTATGTGTTTATAACTTTTATTCAATAAAAAAGGCTTGAAGAAAATGTCTGATAATTTAATTATAGTCGATATTACAGATAGAGAATATACACAGTTAGATGTCAATTCGGAAATAAAATCAATAAAAGGAGAGGGTAAAGTTTTAACAAGGAATCCTACGCAAAAAAGTAGTCTATGGGACATTGTAAATGATTTTAAAGAAATTGATAATACTAACCTCTCAAAAAAAGTGTTAGAGATCGAAAATTTGAAACCTGGTGAAGATCATGTACAAGATTACGAGATTCAAGATTTAAAAGAGCCATGTCTTAAGGTAATTGAAATTTTTGATACTGGAATAGAAAGTGAGGGTATAATAAACAATGTATTTCTATATAAAAACGCCAATAAATGTAAATTAACTCTTACTTTTACAAATCAAATAGATAAACCAATAGCAGAAATCAAATTAAAGAGAGAAATGCCATCATTTTTTACCGAAATTGATTTTAAACCTCTAAAAATTGGGAAATCCGATTTGGCTGAAGAAGATGGAAAAAGGTTCTTAATTTGGGAAATTGAAACTCTAGGAGCTAATGAAACTGCCGAGTTGCAGTTAACTTGTACCGCAAATATGCAAGAAAAAACTAAGCAATCTCTTGGTGATTTAAAAATTACTTATTTAATAAATGATAATTCGTTAACAATGATAGATCCAGTTGCTCGTGGTCTTGCGGATTCGATGAGTGGCGTAACCAGAGATGAAGGGTCAAATCCAGGATCGTGGAATTGTAATATTGAATTTGTTAATAATTCTGAATTTAAGGTAAGCGTTGAAGATGTAAAAGTTGAGCACAATATCCCGACTGGAAAAGAGAATGTTGTTTCTCTAACACCAAATCAAGAGATAGACGCTAATGGAACATGGGATCACGATTTTAATGTTGAATCTCCGAATGTTCCAAAATTAGACTTTGTGATAAAATTTACGCCCTTATGCACAACATACAAGAGGGTTATTGGTGAAATTATCAAGGAGTCAACTATTTACGATGTTTTTGCTGCTGAAATTACGAAAGAAATCATTCCACCGGAAGTTGTTGCTTACGCAAATACTGATATGAAAATAGTTAATACAATTCCTATCGTTGGAACCGCCCCCATGGACACGCTCGTTCTTGAGGATGACCTTCCTGAGGATTTTATTCCTCCAACAATAAAGCAGATTATCTTATTAATGAAAAATCCAGAAGTTACCACTGAAATTCAAGATAGGAAAGAATTTGTAGAGGATATCAAAATAGAACCGAACGATGTAAGTCCAGATACACCTCATAAAATAACTGTATCCTTAAAAGACTTAAAAAATCAAATGCCGTCTGGATCAGTATTAAAAATAACATATCCGATTCTTGCTAAAAATCCAAAACCCGAAGTAAAATATGAAACACCAATCCAAATAAAAGCTAACACTACAAGAAAGGGTAAAGAGTTCGTTCTATCTCCACCTGAAGAGCCCGTGATAAAGATAAAATACCTTCAACGCAAGTTTAAAACTCTTAAAAGCGTTAAACCTGGAACTGAAAAAGGGAGTTTTAATATATCTGTTCGAATTCAAAACAAGGGAGATGTTGAGTTAGAAAACATTCTTGTCCAAGATATAATTCCTACTGGTTTTACATTAAGTGAATTTACTCCTCCTAAAGATGTTATTCATAAAATATTGCCAAAAAATGATGAAACTGAACTCCGGATTAAGATTTCTGAGTTAAAAGGAAATAATTCTATAGTCATTGATTATCTATGCACTGGGTCTGGGAAATATCCACGATCTGAACCCGAAGTAACTGTATTAGGTAGGGAAGATAACAGTTCGTTAGAAGACCCTGTTCCAGAACCTGCTGCTCCTGAAGTGCTTCGCGAGCCTAAGCCATTACCATCTCGTGAGCCCGTTTCGGAAGATGCCGATGATGACACTCCAAAAAGAGAAGTATCTAAGGCAGTATTAGCAAAATTAAATAATATTTTTTTGGAAGTCAACAAAAAAGTTGATTCGTTTATAACTGTTTCTGAATTAATAGCTGTAATAAAAGCAAGCGTAACAGATATATCTGAAGGATTTATTCGACGAGATTTTAGTGAATTTGTCCAAGAATTTGAAGCAATTGAAGACAAAAGTAAAAAGATTATAGGTACTTTACAAGATAAAATAAAAGAGAATTTAAACAAATTTCAGAAGAAATTTGTTTGATTTTTTTTTTTATTAATTATAATTATAATTATTTTTTTTTTTTTTATGTCTTTTCTCATTAACAATTCAAATACGGAATTTGAGTAAAAAAGAGATTTTTTAAAGTTTAAAGATTTTAATTTAAATTATATATATATTAATTTAATAATTCAATAAATAAGAGTTGATAAAATGTCTATTACAGTTATAGCAGCGTTAAAGGTAAAGGATGGAAAACGTGAGGAGGCTATAGAAGTTTTAAAAGAGCTGGTCCCGAAAATAAGAGAATCAGAGCCCGGATTATTGGCTTATATACCTCATACAGTAAAAGGATCTAAAGAAAAGAATACAATAATATTTTATGAAAAATATGCTGATGGGGACGCTTTGAAAACGCATATGGCAAATTTAGGAAAAAATATGGCAAAATTGGGACCACTTTTAGAGCCAGGAATGGATTTAAAAACTTGTTTTGAAATTATTTAATATCTCTCTTTTTTTTTATTTTATAAAAACTAATAAATCTGCTAGTGATTTTTGTTTTTTGGTAAAATATTTACCAAAGTTGGTTCAGTTTGGGTTTTTTTTTTTTTCCTATAAAAATATATAATAAAAATTGGTGCAGCAATTATCCCAATAATTAAAGTAATAACCCACCATGAAAATTGACTTTCTTCTAAGATGGGATCTTCAGGATCTAAATCTATTTTTCCATTACGGATTTGTATAGCTTTAATTTCCTCATCCGAGAATTCTCGAAGGACTCTAATTAAGGCAGATATTGCATGTTGTGTATAATCTATACGAATGTGATACGCCTCATCCACATCAAAACCTCTATGAAATCCCCCAAATCCTCTGTTGGGACTGGCTAATTGAGATGCTTTACGGAATTGAACAGCAGTTATCCATTCTATACCGGCTTTTAAGCTATTATAATATTTCTCAATTCTCTCATCGTCAGATATGGACTTGGCAACTCTCAATGCATCTCCTATCCCTTCTAAATATACACCTGTGTTAACTGTAGGTCCAAGAATATTACCATAAAGATTATTACCTAGATCGTCGAATTCTTCAACCAAACTTTGTCTAGCAACCTGGATATCCGTTATCTCAAAACAAAAATCTAGGAATTTTCTATCATCTGTCAATTCGTACCATTTTGCTAATCCAGAGGATGCCCAAGGTACAAAAGCAGCATGATCATACTCATAATCTTCTGTCCAGTAATAATCTAAAGCATCTTCCATCGCTTCAAGATAATCATCCTTTTCGAGCATATCATAGGCTAATGCCAAGGCAAAAAAAGCTTCTCCAGAATAGTATAATTGCTCTTTTTTTTCTCCATATAACCCAGCAAATGCGCCATCATCACGCTGTTGTGAAACAATAAAATTGGCATACTTCTCAACATATACATTATATTTTGCATTATCAGTAGCTTCCCAATATCTAACCATTCCTAAGATTGCAAGCGAAACGGTTCCAACCTTAGTCTTTGAATTGTAATTTATTGCCCACTCATCATTATTTATAATATAATTAAAATTAAATAAATATTCTAAACCTGCCTCTCCTGCCTCTTTATATCGTTCCTCCCCTATTTCTTCATATAAATCCAATAAAGCGTAAGTTGCGCCTGCGTGCCGGACTATATTATATTGGCCCTCAATATATTTATCATTTTCTGCGTCGTAAATATATTTATATTTGCCATTACAAGATTGTGAAAAGACTAGATTATCGGCACCATATCGGGCAATTTCCTCAATTTTACTATCAGCAATTTTTTCTTTATAGTACTCAGGTGGTTCCCAATCAGGATCTCCTTCAAAACTCTTGAAACAAAAAGGATCATACAAAAAGATTAAATATCTTAGAAGTATTACGTTTACCGGCAATAATATAAATAGCAAAAATAAAATTACAAAACCTCTTGGTTTTGGTTTTCTTTTTTTCTTTTCCATTTGTATCTATTTAAATTTAAAATCTTAATATAATTTTACTTCTATTAATTTAATAGGAAAAAAGATATAGTTTCCATCTCTTTTTTAAATTTTTTTAATTATTTGTCTTGAATATAGGGTTTTCCCGAGAAAAGAGAAAATTCTGCTTTGCTGAGTTCTCTGCCCAAGTAGTTTATGTGTTGAAAGCTATTAGTAATATTCAGTTCGATTATTTTTTTGCTTAAAGCTTCAGCGCTTGTTCCAATAAACGTTTTAACTAATATGTGATCGTTAGAAAAATATAATACATAAATTCTTCTCGTGTAATGATTTAAATAAATTTTAAAATAACCACTTTTATCAGGTAAGTATTCTGGATCCAACTGATCAACTTGAATCGCATCATATTCTTCGATTTCTGGAAGTTTTTGGGCTGTCTTCCCCTTTGCCTTAAAAACTCCCGAAAGGCCTTGATTTATTGGCGGGGTTTTCTTATACTTTGAGATATAATTTAGTTTTACACTTTCTTTTAACTCAGACACACCTCTCATTAATTTAGTACTATGCTCAACAGTAAATAATACACCTATATCTAATTCAACTGCAATGCTTGCCAAAAGCCCATTTATTCCAACAGAATCAATATCCATAAGTTCTACAACATTAGATACGCCAAAAAAGAGTGGTAATTCCATGCTTTGGTTTTTTTCTCGAAGAACTTCTTTTTTATACAAAAAGTAAGCCTCTAAGGAGTTACATATTCCTGGAGCTATAGGAGTTTCCAATAAAGGATCGGCTATTAACTTCTTAAATCCATATTCCTGCAATTCATTAGTTAATTTAAACAAATTTTTAACCCTTGTTTCGGGATCCTTAGGAAAATATGTTTCTTTTAAATTGGTTGGTAAAATAACTATAGAAATCTCTTTTGGCAAATTTGTAAGCTTTTTATAATTTCCTAAATCAAGTGAGAGAATGAGATCAATGCCACTATCGACAGCAGTATTAATCTCTGTCAAATCCATCGAATCAATACTTAATAAGATATTAAACTTAGACCTTATAAGTTCGATTATTTCCCTTGTTCTTTCGGGATATGGCTTGTTAGCAATGCAGCCAATATCAATTATATCAGCTCCAGATTCGACATAATGTTTAACTTTCTTAATAATGATTTTATTGCTTTTTTCAGTACAGTTTACAATTTCAGCTATTATAGGCGGAGGTAAATTACGACCTATGATAAGTTTGGAGGTTTTTTCGTTGATGTAAAAAGTGTGATGGTCAAGATTATTTTTAGCTATTTCCAACTTTTCCTTCACAATCTCTTTATAAAATTTCTCTCCTGAACTTTCAAATAATTTATTAGCAGGAATAGAGGTTGAAAGTTCTATTTTTTCAATATTTTTAAGAATAAGGGGAAGTTCTGAAGCAAATTCTGGGCCTTTTCTGAGATTAATATTAAACTCACTTTCCAAAGCGGCAGTATTCCATTGAACAAAACCAGGTAGAAGAACCAATTCAAATTTAGAAAGTTTTTGCTTTTTTAAAATACTATAAGTTATAGATTCGGATAAAAAAGCGGAGATTGTTATAGGAGCTTCAATAACCTCAATAATATGCCCTTTTATAGACATTACTACATTTTTTATTATTGAATAGCTACTCTGTCCTGTTATAATGAGAATATTAATTTAAATCACTTAGCAATTTGTCTTTATCAAAAGGAATGAATATATCATCTAAAATTGAACCTGAAGCTTCTTTAATTTTTAAATTATTTACAATTGGTTCAAATTCTCCTCCTTTAATTCCATTAGCTATAAATGCAGCACCTTGAGCAGCATGTTTAGCTATTTGGCTATAAGATTTCATTAATCTAACGGGTGCTACATCATTTAATCCCTTAACAATTCTTTCTTTTATAAAATTTAATTCTGCTCCTCTTCCTGCTAAGAGTATTTCTTTTATTTTTTCCTTATTCGAGTATGAAGAAGAAATTCCAAAAACTGCTTTTTTAACGCTAGCAATATAAGCTTTAAGGGCTGTTTTGATTTGATCATCCTTATCAGCCAATAAAGCTATTTCTTTTAAGCTCATGTTAGAATACCCCGAGATGTAAGCGACTCCACCTTTATAAATATTTTCTTTTCTAATTTCTTTAATTAAATATGCTAGTTCACCGTCCAAACTACCACATGCTCGAAAACCCATTATGTTAGAGCCACCTATTCCGTCGATGATTTGCCCGTTTTCTATTGCTAATACAGCGGTAAAACCATGACCAATTTCAACCATAATAAAATTAGTGTCTTCTGGAGCAATGCTGAATCTTTCCATTTGATCTCTTATACCAACTACTGCGGTACACAGCTTATCAGAAGTACCCATATCAATTTTATTAATCTTTCTATATCTGGGAACTGTTGGTAAATGTTTAACTCCAGGAACAATAACGCCAGGGATATTTTCATCTTTGATTAGTCTTAAAATTTTCCCAAGACCTACGAGTTTGTCTTTATCTTTTTGATCAAACTTCAATAGTGTGAAAAAAATATCTCTTTCATTTAAATCTTTTACTTTTTTTAAAGGTAACCCAAATCCACTAGGGGCAGTCATTAAATCAATATTTTTAACAGATTTAATAATTGTCATGGCCTTTTGAGGACCTAATATTAATTCTTGTGTTGGTATTGAAGTGTCTAAAATTACTTTACTGTTCTCTAATCCAAAAAAATCCCACGATTTAGAACCCGGATCTATTCCTAAAACTCTATACAAAAAATCTCAAACTAAGGTTGTTATTATGATTTAATAATGTTCTATAATTCTTGTTATCTTTTATTGATTATAATAATTGTTTTTAATGAACTGATTGACTTTTCATATTATTATTAAAAATCTATATTGCATTATAGATTTTAAGTCATAAATATTAATAATCTCAAAATTTTCTTTACTTAAGCTTTAAATTAGATACTATAATTAAAGATATCGTAGATTGTTAATTAAAAATATCCAATCAATTTAGGTGAAAAAAAATTTCTGTAAATGTTTATGTATGCAAGATTTGTGGAGAAGCTTATATTGGAACAGAGAAACCAAGCCGCTGCCCATTTTGTGGAGCATATGAAAAGTTTTTTGTAGACTCAAAAGATTATGACGATACAGGAGCTTTCGATGTTGAACTAAATGAAAAGGATAAAGCAAATGCGGAACATGCATTAGAAGTAGAGATTTCCAACACCATTTTTTATAAATGCGCTAGTAAAAAATCACCAAGCTTAGATGGACAAAAATTATTTAAAATACTAGCCAAAGTAGAAGGGGAGCATGCATCTGTATGGAAAAAAATTCTAAAATTAGATAAAATAGATTTTCCAAAGTATGACAAATGTGCTTCTGAGTATAAACCTAATTTAGAAGAATCTCATGAACGTGAAGAGAGAGCTATTAAATTTTATGGTCAAGCTGCAGCAGAATCTGAAAATAATCGAGTGAAAGAAATATTTAAAGCCTTATTAGAAGTAGAAACAGACCATCTTCACTTGTCAGAAGAAAGGCTTAAATAAATTAACAGATTTTTTTTTTTTTTCTTATTTAATTCATTGTTTGAGATGGACTGCATTTAACTTAAGTTTGATAATAAAAAAATTCAAGAATGTTATATTCTGAAAAAATAATTTATAAATATTTAGTTATGATTTAGATCTTATAATAGATTAAAAAATAGAAAGTGAATGAAAGAATGAGTAAATCTAATCAAAAATCAGATATTCATAAGGAGGGACCAAAATTCCCTATTGCAGAACCTCATGATCTCTCTTCTCGTTCTAAATGGCTCAGAGACTACTATTTTAAGGGTGCAGAAAGAGAATGGAATAATGAATTCATGCCTTTTACAACTGGGACTGATTGGGACGAAATATGGTATGAAGGTGATTATTATATTGCTCCAGAGACATATTTTTACATTCAAGTCTTAGGAAAGGGCGGTAAGGGCGTATTTGCTTCATCTTTTAGATCTATGGCTTTATCAATCAATTTACAGGAAGATTTTTGGGAATTTTCATTACCAGAACGTAGAATTATATTTTTTGAAGAAATTATTTTAAACCATATGCCCCAAGAAATTATTTCTGAAAATGATTTGATTGCAGGCGGAAGATTTAACACGCAATTATCAAAATGTTTCAACAAAATAGAAGCAAAAAAATATTGGAAAGATAATATAAGGAATAGAGAAGCAGTTTTTAAATATCATAAATCAGGTTTTGGAAACCTTGGACCTACAGCTGGACATATTATCCCGGATTACGAAGGAGT
>SDBV01004293.1_pt1 | contig 20622 bp, 18 predicted proteins | sample 2277081 | NCBI WGS metagenome assembly SDBV01 (sample SAMN10402039, study PRJNA504765) | marine sediment metagenome | isolation source: marine sediment core GS10_PC15, 223 cmbsf | place: Arctic Ocean: Southern Knipovich Ridge | collected 2010 | reverse complement strand
AGCCCCCCCCCCCCCCCCCGGCCCACTTTAGATCGACACGGCCAGCGCAATCGAACTTCTCGTCATAGCGCGCCTGTTCGAAGTCGTTCTCCGTCGATTTTGCCTCCGGCAGTCCAAGCCGGGCGAGCAGTTCGCCTGTCCTCCCCTCGAAAGGCGGCAGCACGATCTCTACCCTGAGCACCGCGCGCGACCGCCGGTCGATGAAAAACCGCAGCTCGCGGAAGCCTTTCGTACCGAAGAGAGTGCCTCCTTCGGGAAGATGGTTTTCATAGCTGTAGATGAAGATTCCCCCGCCGAACGGCTCCACACCGGTCGGCTGCCCGAAAACGGTGGTCAGCTCATCGATGTGGATGTATTCGCCGTCGCCGCCGATGAGCAGCTCAAGAGAAAGCGGATCGATCCTCTCGAGCCCAAGCGAAGGACCCCAGATCCACGCATCGCCCACTTCACTGCTCACCACCCGGCACCAGTTCCCGCGGCGCTGTACAAGGCTGATGATGTCGCCCGCTCTGGCTTCAGCTATTTTTCCGCCGCCCGGTGCATCACAGAGATTTTCCCGGTCCACAACCACAGTAACCTGTATAGCCTTTCCCCTCCCCACCTTCCTCAGGCCGGCACAGTCCGCGAAAAGCCAGATTGCGGCAAGTGCGAGCAGGAACGCTGTTATTCGCAAGCGTTTCATACCAATAATTCCCAAAATTGCATGTGGATACGGGTATTTTTTGCGCCAAGCCGCGAGTACTGCGTCGGCCTTCGTGCGAGCCGGAAAATAATCGCCTGGATAATCGCGCTTTCTCTCAGCTTCTCGATAAAGCTTGTTTACGGTCTGCCTGCAGCTTTCGATACCAATTTAACCAACCTCAGATCTTTAGTGACTCAACGGTATTAACCAGAAATGCTGATGAAGGCTGGCTCCGCTTCAGGCATCTGATCCCATGTCCTGTCGTCTAAAATGCGTCCTGTTCTCTTCTTGATGACTCCCCCCCATTGTTTGAAGAAAAACGGGACCTCGGCCGACAGGCAATGGTTCCGTATTTCCCTCACCCATTCAGGGTCCAGCGGTCGCGCTTTGGGACCTGACTCCCCACCGGCGATGACCCAATCAATGCCTTCCAGATCCAGATCGGAAACCGGGCCGAGCAGAGGCTCGAATGACACGAACTTGATCTTGGCGTCGGTATGCCTCAGGTGCTCGATGCGGAATAGATAGTCGGTATTCTCGACGCTGACCCCCATCCATACATTGGGCGACCAGGTCAGTTTCGGGCTCAGCTCCAGCAGACGATTCGAACGTTTCGTAAGAACTTGGAACCGATGGTGAGATGCCCGGGCCATTACATCGAATATCTTCGATACGAACTCGAACGGTACGTCTTTATGGAATAGGTCGCTCATCGAGTTTACGAAGATGGTCTGGGGCCGCTTCCAACGCAAAGGCATCTCGAGCACATGCTCATGGACGGCCAGCCGAAAACCGTTGATATAGTTGGGCTGTCCCATTGCCTTGAGACGGATGGACATCCGTTCGGCATAGCAGTGCTTGCAACCCGGACTTATCTTCGTGCAGCCCGTAATCGGGTTCCATGTGGATTCGGTCCACTCGATGGCTGACTTTGCCATTATTGCGTTCCCCGCTTCTCGTATTTCGAGAATATGTCTTCCACTATTTTGCTCGCGACCGGCTGTTGACTGGCGAAGAACAAGTAGTAAACCACTGTCCCCGCCGAATTCCGCATCGGCATGGGTTGCGGTACATACTTGAACTCAGCCTTCTCACGGAGCCGGTTGCGGAATGCCTCTGCGACATCCTTGTTGTCCAACTTTACGGACTGAGAACCGAAAAGCGTCAGCTCTTCTCCATATGCGACATCACGCCAAGATTCATCGCCCCAGAAAGCAGTCATGCGCTTAATACCGCTGGCAGGCACGCGGTCAGGATGTCGCCACAAGGCGTTCCGATTCATGTCCATGATCGGGAAATTCAAGAAGAGGTCGATTGTGCCCATCTTTCCGGCAGTTTCGATTACCTCCCAGTTGAGATGTAGGCCATACGGATCAAGCAAACACAGCCCGCGTCGGAAATCCTCGTAACGAATATGTGGGAATATCTTATCGAGAAGAATCTCGTTGCAGTCTCCTTGAAGAATATATACGTTTGTGTTTTTTCCTACGAGCTTTCGCAAGTGGTCTGTTTTGTCCCCGTTGAGGTCCACCAGATAATAGTCATCAAAACCCGGTTTAATGAGCAACGCATTGAGCGGGCTACCAATGATGAAGTCGCCGGTGCTTCTTGCTATGTTAACTCCAGATCCTGCGAAGCCGTCGATATAGACGTGAGACAGTTTTTTCTTCTTCGCAAGAATCTTAGAGTATGCCTGAGCATACTTTTTTACGATGTCGAGTTTGATCTCTGACCAGTATCCTATCTCGTCGATTCTCAATTCACCGCTTCGCACGTTACCGTCCTTCCAATTCGTTATAACCACCTTTCCCAGAATTTGCAGCTTGTCAGGCTGTTGCCAAAATAGCTATTGGCAAATTATACCCAATGCCTTCGTGAGGTCCATATATATGCTACTGCCTATTCAGAAAAGCTTTACGAAGATAGTACAGTATTTTGGGTAGCTACTCTTTCCTTGAGAATTGCGCGAACAGCGACAGCAATTTCTTCTATTCCTAGCGATATCTCGCCTCCGTGGCTCTCACTACGCGCAAAGACCTCTCGTCTCGTGTTTTTTTTCCCACCCCTTCTTTTATTACAGTTTGTTACTCCGGCTTGTCAAGCAAGCCGGACCACCCGGCCGCCGGCATTGCATCGGGGGTCAGGGAGCCCCTATCCTTCTTTTCTATTCATTTCAGCGGTCGAGCACGACATGGACGGCCTCGCCGTCCGGGCACCTGAACCTGCCGACCGGTTGGCCATTGAGCAACGACCTGGTCGAAACCCCGGTGATGTGGTACGCCCATACCCCTTCGGGCACGTTCGGAAAAGAGACGACGCCGCCCGCATCGGAGACCTCCTCGAGCACGGTCCTCCCGCCTTCTTCCCCCCTGAGTACGCCCTCTTTGAACATCCTCACCTTGATCCCAGGCACCGGATCGCCTTTACGGTCGGAGAAGACGAGTCGCACTTCCGGCCAGTCGATCGCCGCGACCGCATCGGGGATACCCCAACCGTAGATATTGTCCGGCCGATTAGCTCTCGATGCCGTTGCCTTCAGCGCCCGAACCGTCTTCTTCGCGCTCCATTCGGGGTGAGCGCCGCGGACCAGCGCGGCCACTCCGGCTACGATCGGACACGAGAGACTCGTACCGTTCCAGCGCCCATACCCATGCCGAGTGTGCGGCGATGCGACAATCGTCTTCGATCCCAATGCGACGAGTTCCGGCTTGATGCGGCCATCGGCCGTCGGACCCCGGCTGGAACTTCGGGCTATTACCCCGGTGCTGTCTACTCTTCCCACAGCGATAACCCCCCGGGAGTCGGACGGAGCCCCGAGGGTCATGAACTGGGGACCTTCGTTCCCTGACGATGTCATGCTGAGCAGGCCGAGTTGGAAAGCGCGGTTCGAAGCCCTGCTGGTGAGCGGAATCTCGCCGTCGTAATCACGAGCGATGTACCAGTCCGCATAGCCCAGCGAGGAACTGAGGACCCTCGCGCCGAGACGTTCGGCCCACTCGAGCGCGGCGACATAGTTGTCCTCCTCCCGGATTGTCTCATCGGGCACGTATTCCGTCTTGCCAAGAACGAAGGTCGCGCCATGCGCAATGCCGATCAGGTTGCCGGGCGAATATCCGGCGATCACCGAAAGGCAGGCGCTGCCGTGATTCGGCTGATTCTGAGCGTCCTGTTCGGACTCGTACCCGGTGTAATCGTCCTCTTCGACGAAGTCGTATTCGGCATACATATCGAAATTATCAAGTGCCTCGTGCGCGCGCATGAACCCGGTGTCGAGCACGACCATCAGCACCCCCCGTCCGCAGAATCCGCGCCGGTGCGCCTCGACGGCGTTGACCTGCATCGCCTGCACATAGGACGGGCCGTAAAATCCGGGCAGATCGACCCCCGGGCCGGGTGGGGGCAGGCCGTCCCACTCATCGACCACCTCGTACTCCGAAAAAGCAAGCATGCCGCGTGCGACAGGGATCACCGACTTGACAAACGGCTGTGTACGAATCAGCTCAACGACCGTCGGGCCAGCCTGTACGCTCGCCATATTCAGCCAGCGGCTGACCCTCCTGATCCGCGCTCCAAGGGCCTCGAGGGCGGCAATGTATCCGGGATCGGGAGGCAGATCGGCGAGCGTGACCAGCGAATCGCCCCAAAGCCCTTCGATCCGGCGGCGCTCCAAAGCCCTTTCGGTCAGACCGTCCGCCAGAGCAACCGCGAATATCTCCTCCGGCGCGAGCCGCTCCCAACACCCCCGGTCGCTGAACTCTACCCAGTAACGGTCGCCCGGGAATGAACCCGGCTTGTCAAGCAAACCGGGCCACACTGCCGGTTGTCCGCCCCCGACCCCCTCTACCGCAGCAACCGGAACCGTTCCGGTGAAAAGGGCGAGCAACACCAGGATGATCAGAGCCCGGCCAGCGCCACCGTACCGGGGGAATAAACCCGGCCATTCCGTATGAAACCCGACTCTAAAGAGTCGGGCCACCCGAGCAGGCGGACGCTTCGAGCAAGCCGGCCGGAGCACCCGTCGGCGGCGAACAGGTAAAATTCCAGGATGATTGCCATGTAATCCAGCCATCTCCACACTCCGCTCCATCCCGTAGTTTCTTCTCCCCGGCGAGGCATCGCCGGGTTACATATCTCTCTAATATTTATGAGATTGCTTCGTCATCCGCCCTCGGGTGGACCTCCTCGTAATGACGGATAGGTCTTTTTTCAACACTAGTGTGCCTCGAGCCAGTTGGCTCCCCAGCCGGTGTCGACAACGATCGGGATGCGGAGTTCCATCGCCTCCTCCATCAGTTTCTTCGCCCACCTCGCCGCGCTCTTGACCCTCTTCTTCGGCACCTCGAAAACCAGTTCGTCATGTACCTGCAGCAACATTCTGTAAGGTAGGTTCTCCCGCTCTATCTCCTGCTGCATACGGATCATTGCGACCTTGATCAAGTCCGCGGCGCTGCCCTGCACCGTGGTTGCAATCGCAATCCTTTCCGCGCCCTGCACGACGTTGACGTTCGATGACTTCAATTCCGGCAGTGAACGCCGACGCCCGAGGATTGTCTCGACGTATCCCTGCTGGTGTGCATGCCTGAGCAGCTCGTCGATGTAGCGTCTCACCTGCGGGAAAGCCCCGAAATAGCCCTCGATGAATTCCTGCGCCTGATTGCGACTGATCCCGAGCCTGCTCGCCAGGCCGAACGCGCGCATGCCGAAGAGAACACCGAAGTTGACCGCTTTCGAGGCGTTCCGCTGTTCACGGGTCACCTTCCCGAGCGACACCTCGAATATCTTCGACGCGGTTGTGGCGTGGATGTCCTCGCCCTTCTCAAACGCTTCGATCAAAGCGAGGTCCTCGCTGAGGTGAGCCATCATCCTCAGTTCGATTTGGCTGTAGTCGGCGTCGAGAAGCAGGCAGCCCTTATCCGCGATGAACGCTTTGCGTATCTCGGCGCCCTGCTCGGTTCGAATCGGAATGTTCTGAAGGTTCGGGTCCGACGATGAAAGCCGCCCGGTCGCGGTGACGGACTGGTTATAGCTGGTGTGCACACGGCCGGTCTCGGGGTTGACAAGCTGGGGTAGCGCATCAATATAGGTGCCGACCAGTTTCTGCAATCCACGGTGCTCGAGTATCTTCTTCGGTAACGGGTCGAGCGGCGCGAGCCTTTCGAGAACAAACTGATCGGTCGACCAGCCGGTCTTCGTCTTCTTCGACAATTTCGTCGGCATGTTCATCTTCTCGAAGAGGATGTGCGCGAGCTGCTTCGGGCTGTTAAGGTTGAAGTCGGTTCCGGCGAGTCGGCGGCACTCTTTCTCCAGCTCCGCCATCCGCTTTCGCATATCGACGCTCATCGCCTCGAGGAGCGGTATGTCGAGCCTGATGCCGTTGCTCTCCATCACCATCAGGACGTGCGAGAGCGGCAGTTCCACCGCTGTCAGCAGGTCATGGAGCTTCGCCTTTTCGATCAGCGGTTCGAGTTCAACCGCGAGGCGCAGCGCCACGTCCGCATCCTCGCAAGCGTAATGCGTGATCAGATCAAGGGGCACGAAGTCCATCGTGATCCGGTCCCTGCCCTTGCCGATCAGCTCCCTCGTCTCGACCTTTCGAATCTTGAGGTAATTGAGCGCGAGGTTGTCGATTCCATGCCCGCGGGCACCGGGATTGAGCAGATAGTCGGCGAGCATCGGGTCGAATCCGAGCGGCGCGCAGTCGACGCCGTAGCGGCGAAAGACGAGGAAATCGTACTTCGCGTTCTGCGCCACCTTCTCGGGTCCGCCTTCGAGAACTGGCCTCAGGGTGTCGATTACCTGTTTGACGGCCTTCCCGCAGAGCTCCAACGGCCTGCCTTCCGGCGGCAGCTCCTCACCGGCCTTCCTCCTGAAATGGTTTATCGGAACGTACCGCCCCCATTCGGGTTTCGTCGAAAAGCTGATTCCGACCAGCCGCGCTCGCATTGGGTCGGTCGAGGTTGTCTCGGTATCGATCGCGAAACGCTCGGCTTTCTTCAGTTCCGCGAGCAGCTTCTTCAACCCGGCGGTGTCGGTGACCTCCCGGTAATCGAGTTGAGAGGTAAGTTCCTCGACCCTCGCCGGCTTCGCGCCGAGGTAACGGAACAGCGACTTGAACTCGAGGTCCATGAAGAGGGACTGCGCCTCCGCGGAATCCAACGGCCCGTACTCCAGATCGTCCGGGTCGGCGTCGAGGGGGAGCTCCGTCCTGATCGTCACCAGGTCCTTCGAGAGCAGGGCCTGCTCCCTGAATTCCTGCAGGTTCTCGCCCACCTTGCCGCCGATTTCGGTCGCATGGTTGAGCACCTCATGGAGCTTGCCGTATTCGGTGAGCAGCTTGATCGCGGTCTTGATGCCCACCTTCGGGACGCCGGGAACGTTGTCCGAGCTGTCTCCGGCGAGCGCGAGGACATCGGTGACCATCTCCGGCGGCAGGCCGAAAACCTCGGTGACGCCCTGCGGATCGAGGATATCAACGTCATCGAGTCCGCGTTTCGGGTTGTAGAAGAGAACGTTCTTAGTGACCAGTTGATAGTAGTCCTTGTCGCCGGTAACGAGATAGACCCGGTAGCCTTTCTCTTCGCCGCGTCGCGCCACGGTCCCGATGATGTCATCCGCCTCGTATCCCGGCAGGATCAGCTTCGGGATGCCCAAGGCGTTGATTACCTGGTCGAGCCTGTCGAGTTGGGCGGCGAGCTCATCGGGCATTTTCTCGCGCGTCGCCTTGTAATCGCCGTAGATATGGTGGCGAAAAGTCGGCTCCCGCGAATCGTAGACGACCGCCAGCCGGTCGGGGTTCTCGCGCTCGATCAGGGGCAGCAGAAAATTGGCGAAACCGAAGACCGCCGAGACGTTTTCTCCCCTGGAGGTAAACAGTGGATTTTTACTCAGCGCGAAGTGCGCGCGATATATCTGCGCCATCGCGTCAATCAGAAACAGGCGATTGGACATGCCGCTCTCATATGGTGGAGGTGGAACTCAATCCCGTTAACCGCTATGCAAATTTGGATATAAGGTAGGGTTTGACGATCCGGCCTGCAAGGCGAATACACGGGCCACACCGAAGCATTGCCGCATACCGGCGAGCACCGCAAGGGTTTGAGTTCAGCACGCGATGCCTCCGGGAGATCGGAGCCAATTCCTTGGTATATCCGGCCACATATAATATATTCGCTGACTCAAAACCATGAATAAGCGACTCTTCAAACATCCCGGCAGATCCGCCACGGCCACGATTCGAGACGTTCAACACGTTTTCCTTGATATCGATGGCGTTCTGGTGCTCGGTGACCTTCCAATTCCCGGAGGTACCGCCACGGTCAACCGCCTTAATTCGCTGGACATCAAGGTCTCCTTCGTCTCGAACACGACCCGGAAACCGCGGAGAAAGATCCACGAAGAGCTGCTCAAGCTCGGATTTCACGTCGATATCAACGACATCATCTGCCCCGCAATCATCGCCCGCGAGCGTATCATCCGCCTGAAGAAGCCGACAGTCGCGCTGTTCATCAACGAGGACATCTACGAGGACTTCGAGGGTCTGAAGATCACGAACTCGCGCGCCGGTGCGGTCATCATGGGCGATCTTGGGAACGATTTCTCTCCAGAGGTTCTCGACCAGATTTTCCGGCTTGCCTTCATCGGAAGCGATCTTATCGCGCTTCAGAAAAACCGCTTCTTGCGTGACGATGGCACGCTTCGGCTCGACCTCGGGCCCTATGTCGCGGCAATCGAATACGCCACCGGAAAGAAGGCGGAAGTTGTCGGTAAGCCATCGCCCGGATATTTCCGCGGACTGTTGATGCGCTACAAGCTCAAGCCGGAGAGGACCCTGATGGTCGGTGACGACATCGAGACGGACATTCTCGGCGCCAGACGCATCGGAATGAAGACGGCGCAGGTCAAGACCGGCAAGTACGACCGCGATTTCGTCAAGCGCACCGGAATCAAGGCGGACGCGATTGTGCCCTCCATCGCCGACCTCTGCCCGGCGCTCGGCATCGACACCTGAGTATGAGCCGGGTTCGGATGACCCCGGCGACTTTCCCCGGCGAAAAACCAGATAAACCCTGTTGGAACAAGCCAACAGGACCACCTAACAACCCTCAAAGGTCGGGACACCCATCCGGGATCGACACCTGAGTATGCGCCGGGTTCGGATGACCCCGGCCTGCATCGCTATCAGCGTTGCGCGATGGTTATCCGGTTGAGCGCTCGCATGAGAGCCGCCCTTGCACGTGCGACATCAAGATTCTCATCATGTTTTGCCAACCGTTCCTCGGCGCGCTCTTTCGCCTCCCGCGCCCTCACGAGGTCGATCTGCTGCCGTTCCTCCGCCGTTTCGGCGAGGATCAGGAACTCTTCGCCATGTACATCGGCAAGACCTCCGGAGGTCGCGAATACCTTCATTTCGCCATCAGCCTGATCAATCTCGATCACGCCCGTGGCCATTGGCGTGATGAACGGCGTATGGCCGGCGAGTACGCCGAACGATCCCTTCGAACCGGGTGCGCGCACATGGACGACATCCCCCTCGAACACCGTTCCGCGCGGGGTGACTACTTCGAGATGATAGTTCTCCGCCATGATCCGCTTTTCACCTTTCAGGCAGCTTCATCAAGTTTTTTCGCCCGTTCCAAGGCCTCCTCAATTGCGCCGCACATGTAGAACGCCTGCTCGGGAATCCGGTCCATCTCTCCGTCGATAATCATTTTGAACCCACGGATGGTATCCTTGATCGGGACATAGACTCCCGGCCGGCCGGTGAACGCCTCGGCGACATGGAACGGCTGGCTGAGGAAATTCTGTAGCTTTCTCGCCCTGGCGACCGTCAGCTTGTCCTCGTCGGAGAGCTCGTCCATTCCGAGAATCGCGATGATGTCCTGGAGGTCCTTGTACTTCTGCAAGATCTCCTGCACACTGCGTGTCACCTGGTAGTGCTCCTCGCCGATGATGTTCGGATCGAGGATGCGGCTTGTCGAGTCGAGCGGATCAACCGCCGGGTAGATCGCGCGCGCTGCGATGTCGCGCGAAAGCACCGTGGTCGCGTCAAGGTGGGCGAAGGTCGTCGCCGGGGCCGGGTCGGTGAGGTCGTCCGCCGGAACGTAGATCGCCTGCACCGATGTGATCGAACCGGTCTTCGTCGTCGTGATTCGCTCCTGAAGCTGGCCCATCTCGGTCGCCAGAGTCGGCTGATAACCAACCGCGGAGGGCATACGGCCGAGCAGCGCCGAGACCTCGGAACCGGCTTGGATGAAACGGAAGATGTTGTCGATGAAGAGCAGGGTATCCATACCCTGATCGCGGAAGTACTCGGCGAGTGTCAATCCGGTCAGCGCGACGCGCAGCCGGCAGCCCGGAGGCTCATTCATTTGCCCGAAGGTCATTGCGATCTTGCTGTTGCCGGTCTTGCTCTTGTCCACCTTGCTCAGATCGAACTCATCAACATCAAACGCCTCGCCGTAATCGATCACTCCCGACTCGATCATCTCTCGCAGCAGATCGTTGCCCTCGCGGGTGCGCTCGCCGACCCCGGAGAAGACCGAAATGCCGCCGTGCTCCTTGGCGATGTTGTTGATCAGCTCCATCACGATGACGGTCTTGCCGACACCCGCACCGCCGAAGAGTCCGATCTTTCCGCCCTTCGAGAAGGGCTGGATGAGGTCGATGACCTTGATGCCGGTCTCGAGCATCTCCGCTTCAGGCTTGAGATCCTCGAGCTTCGGGCTCTCTTGGTGGATCGGCCGCCTTTCGACGGCATCGACTTCGCCGAGACCGTCGATCGGATCGCCGGTGACGTTGATCAACCGACCAAGCGTACCCGGACCGACGGGGACCATAATCGGCTGACCGGTGTCGGCCACCTCCTGGCCTCGAACGAGGCCGTCGGTGGTATCCAGCGCCACCGCCCGGACCACTCCGCCCCCGAGATGCAGCTCAACCTCGAATACAAGTTTTCCGTCTTCGCCGCGGTCGATCTCCAGCGCCTGGTAAAGACCGGGAAGGTGACCCTCCTCGAACTCGATGTCCACGACGACGCCCATGATCTGCTTGATCTTGCCCTTGACCATCGCTCGAATGCTCCTTTAATGTCCTCCATAACCAGGAAGGTAGTGGACCGATTCCCATGATTCGGTCCACTACCTTCCGGGTTATTTCATTCCCTCCGACCCGCTGATGACCTCTAGGATCTCCCTGGTGATCGACGCCTGACGCGCCTTGTTGTACTGGATCGTCAGCTTGTCGATCAGTTCGCCCGCGTTCTTCGTCGCGCTCTCCATCGCGTTCATCCGCGCAGCGAGCTCCGCGGCGAACGATTCGAGCAGCACTCGCCAGATCGTCACGTTCGTATACAACGGCAATACGTGGTCGAGCACCGCTTTTTCGCTCGGCTCGTAGATAAAGTCGGTCGGATATTGCTCATCCCCCGCCAGATCGGGGATGATCGGGTATAGCTGCTCGACGATCACTTCCTGCTGAATCACTGATTTGAACTCGTTATAAATCAAATATATACGGTCAAGTCCAGACTCCTCGACATAGCCGATCTCGTATAGCTTGCGGATCGAATCGCCGATCGAGGCGGCGGCACCGAAATCAAATTCGCGCATTATGCCGAGATGATGCTGGATAAACTCGCCGCCCCGCGTGCGGAAGTAGTCATACCCCTTTTTCCCGACCACAACCAGCCGTACCTCCTCGGCCTGACCCCTCGCATCGGCGATGACCTCCTCCGCCCTGCGGCAGATGTTGTTGTTGAAGCCGCCAGCGAGGCCACGGTCGGATGTGACGATCACCAGAGCGACATTCTTCGGCTCACGCACTGAAAGCAGAGGATGGGCCTCGGGATTCGTTCGCGCCGCCAGATCACGGATCACTACCTTGAGGCGATCCGAGTAGGGACGCGCTTTCATCATCTCTTCCTGGGCGCGGCGCAATTTCGCGGCGGCCACCATCTTCATCGCCCGGGTGATCTGACGAGTGCTCTGGATCGAACCAATTCTCCTCTTTATCTGCTTTAACGAAGGCATTTTACCCCGTCAACGTTTGTCATACCTGGAAAACCGCCTTGAACTCCACCGCCGCCTTGCGGATCGATTCCTCGAGCTCCTTGTCCAGCGCTTTTTTCTCGTCGATCTTCCTGAAAATATCCGGGTGCTGGTTGTCGATGAACTTGACATATTCATCAACGTAGCGCTGAACCTGGTCCACCGGGATCGGGTCAAGGTAGCCGTTAATCGCGATCCAGAAGGCAACAATCTGATGAGCCAGCGGAACCGGCGAGAACTGGGGTTGCTTCATGATCTCCATCAGCCGCTCGCCGCGGTTGAGCTGGTCACGGGTGGTCTTGTCTAGATCGCTGGCGAACATCGCGAAGGCGGCGATGTCGCGGTACTGCGCAAGTTCGAGCTTGATCTTGCCCGCCACCTGCTTCATCGCCTTCGTCTGCGCATTGCCGCCGACACGCGAAACCGAGATGCCGACGTTCAGCGCCGGTCGCTGCCCGGAATAGAAGAGCTCGGTCTCGAGGAATATCTGCCCGTCGGTGATCGAGATGACGTTCGTCGGGATGTACGCCGAAACATCGCCCGCCTGCGTTTCGATGATCGGCAGGGCGGTCAGCGAACCGCCGCCGAGGTCGTCGCGCAGCTTCGCCGCGCGCTCGAGCAACCGGCTGTGCAGGTTGAAGATGTCGCCCGGATACGCTTCGCGCCCTGGAGGACGGCGCAGGAGCAGGCTGAGCTGTCGGTAGGCCCATGCCTGCTTCGTCAGGTCGTCATAGACGCAGAGCGCATGCATCCCCTTGTCGCGGAAATACTCGCCGATCGTCGCGCCCGAAAACGGCGCGAGAAACTGGATCGGCGCCGGTTCCTCTGCCGTCGAACTGATTACGATGGTGTGGTCCATCGCGCCGCGATCCTCGAGCGTCTTGACCACGCTCGCTACCGTCGAGCCCTTCTGGCCGACCGCGACATAGACGCAGATGACATTCTGCCCCTTCTGGTTGATGATCGCGTCAACCGCGAGGGTCGTTTTGCCCGTTTGACGGTCGCCGATGATCAGCTCACGCTGTCCGCGGCCGATCGGAATCATGCTGTCGATGGCCTTGATTCCGGTCTGCAGCGGCTCCTTCACCGGCTGGCGGGTGATCACTCCCGTCCCCTTGCGCTCCACCGGCGCCCGTTGCGTGGTCTTGATCTCTCCCTTGCCGTCGAGCGGGAACCCGAGCGGCGAGATCACGCGCCCGATCAACTCCTCGCCGACGGGAACGTCGACAACGCGTCCCGTGCGGCGGGCGATATCGCCTTCCTTTATATGCTTGTCGGAACCGAAAAGCACGCAGCCGACGTTGTCCTCTTCGAGGTTCATCGCCATGCCGTATGTCGGTCCGGGAAATTCGACGAGCTCAGAGGCCATCACGCTGTCAAGACCGTGGACCCGGCAGATCCCGTCCCCGACCATGATCACCGTTCCTACTTCGTCGGTCTGAACCTCGGCGGAATATTCCTCTATCTGTTTCTTCAGAATGGAGGTAATTTCCTCCGGTCGGATTTGCATACTAACCTCCAGAATGGCGTCTTCCCTGTTTCCGGTACCCGTTTCAGGCGCTTATGCGACGCCGGAGTTCACTGATTGATCTCTGAACGCTGCCGTCAATAACCTTGTCGCCGTAGCTGAGGCGGAAACCGGCGACGATCTCCGGGTCCACTTCACGCTCCAGTATCACCCCGCCCCTGAAACGTTTGCTCAACAGCTTGACAAACGGTTCGGCCTGCTTATCGTCGAGTTCGACCGCGGTAGTCAGCTTCGCCCGGACGACACCCCGCTTCCGGTCATAATGCTCGAAGAGCGCGGGCATCATGTCGAAGAGCACACCCGCCCGTTTCTTTTCGAGCAACAGACCCATGAACTGGCGTATCGGCGCCGGGAAGTCGGCGAAAGTCTTCTCGATGACTTCCTCTTTTCGTTGCAGCGGCACCTCGGGCGACAGCCAGAACCGGACGAAATCCCCGTCCTCGCTGAGCGGGACGAGAACCGTCCTCACGACCTCGAGCACCTCTTCGAGGACCCCCTGTTCCTCGGCGGCCTCAAACAGCGCCTCCGCATACCTTCGGCCGAGTCGCGGATCCTTCACGACTCCTTCTCCACCTGTTCAAGTCGACGCTTGATGATGCGCAGCTGATCATCCTTGTCGAAGCTTTCGCTGATAGCCGCTGCGGCGATCTTTGCGGCGAGGTCGGCGACTTCGCGGCGCAGTTCGGCCGATACTCGGACCTGTTCGGCTTCGATCTCGCGCTTCGCGCGTTCGATCAGTTTCTCGCCCTCCTCTCGCGCCTTCTCCCTGGCCTCATCAATCCGATGGCCGGCCTCGCGGTCGGCGTTGGCAAGACGTTCGGATATCTCGGCGGAGGCGCTCTTCAATTTCTCCTCGTACTCGGAGAGTCGCTTTGCGGCCTCTTCACGGTCGGTCTGCGCCTTCTCGATCGCGCCGTGAATCTTCTCCTCGCGCGCTTCGAGACCCCTGACAATCGGTCCCCAGGCGAATTTCCAGAGAATGACAAGCAGAATCAGGAAAGTCAGGATCGTCCAGAGCATACTCCCCGGAGCGATACTGATAATCCCGCTGAGACCGCCTTCTTCCGAGGCCGGCAGCGTTGCAGGCAACGCCAGAAGCGCCGGGAAAACGAGGGATATACGTGGCTTCATCTCCACTCCTCGCAAGGTGATTACTTCAGCGCAATCAGCATGCAGATAACGGCGTTGAAGAACGCAACACCTTCGATCAACGCCGCTGAAACGATCATCGGGGTGAAGATCTTTCCCGAAGCTTCAGGCTGACGAGCGATCCCATCCATCGCGTTGCCGGCGATGCGGCCTATGCCGAGTCCCGCACCAAGAGTAACAAGACCGGCGCCAAGTGCGGCGCCCATGAACCCAATCGCGTTTCCTTCCATCGTAGGATATCTCCCAGTTTTAGAAAGCCTGCGGCTTTCAATTTAATTAAGAATTAAGAATCAAGAATTAACAGCCTCAAAAAAGAACTTAAACAACTTAAAACAACTCTTCCTGAATCGATTTCGATCAAAACCCCTTGGAAAACCACGAAATATTAAGATGCAAATAAACCCAGTCTGTAAACTCTTGATCACCAGTCCCTGATTCTTTATTGCCTATTTGTCAATTCTTAATTATTAATTATCAATGCGGGTGTATCGCCGACCCGACGAAAAGGCTGGCGAGCATTATGAAAATGTACGCCTGCAGGAAGGCTACGAACAGTTCGAGCATGCTGATAGCCACCGCTCCCGGTACGCTGGCGAAGGCGACGAAAGGCGAGAGAATCAGCGCGAGGAACACACCGATCACTGTGTGTCCGGCGAGCATGTTAGCGAAGAGTCGTATGCAGAGCGCGAAATGCTTGACAAGCAGCCCGAAGACCTCGATCGGGAACAGGATCGGTATCACGAAAACCGGCACGCCGTGAGGTATGAAAGTCGCCAGGTACTTGATCCCGTGCTCGCGAAACCCGGCGAAGAAGACACCGAGCAGCATGGTCGCCGCCAGGCCGGCGGTGACATTGACATTGCCCGTCGGCGTCGTACCCCAGGGGATCATTCCGAGCAGGTTGCTGAAGAGAACAAGGAAAAAGGCGGAGAGGAAGAACGGCAGCCACTTGCGGCCATGATCCCTGCCCATGTTCGTGTAGACCACCTCGTCACGGACGAAAACCACCAGAACCTCGAGGAAATTCCCGAATCCCCTGGGCACATCTCCGCGACGGGTTCTCGACATGCCCGGGATCACGAGCACGATCACCAGCAGCGCGGCGACAACCAGGCCGATCATGTGTTTCGTCAAGGGCAGGCCATGAGCATATTCCACGCCGATGAATGAGAAGTCGCCCTTGATCACCGGCAGCTCATATGTGCCCCAGGGCAGGTCGTAGGAATTGGAATCGACCAGGTGGTGCGCGAGAATCGCCATGACATCGCCACCGCCGCCGTGTTCGCCCTCCTCGACATCTTCGGCGGCGACTTCGCCGCTTTCCATCCGCTCTTCGCCCACCGCATGCTCTACCGCGGCCGGCTCCCCGGAGACTTCGTGCTGCCGGTTCCCGTCGCCAAGGGCCGAAACCGCCAGCAGCACAAACAGAAAGACGACGCCGAACGCCGTCAGCCTTTGGATCATGTGCGCCCTCGTTTGAGACTTGCGATCGTCACGACTGTTGTGACCATCAGGGCTGCAAAGTAAGCCGCAATAGCACCGATCACGGACGTCGTCGATTCCCAGCCGATAACCTTCCAGGCGACGACGAATACCGCAACACCGAGCAGAAGTTTAAGAACAAATGCTGCAAGCAATGAAACAAAGAGACGGTTGAAATCGCCGGAACGCAGTGTCGGCAGAATTATCGCTATCCCAACCGCCGCAATGACCGACGACGACGCTGTGAAAAATAGTGCATGACCGGCTTCCAAATCCAACCCTCTCAGTCACTTTTCCGCTCGTTGCGCTCCCGAGCGTCTCCATACCTCTTGATTCTGATAATCACCCAAGCGGTTCCTCCGCCTGCGCCCCAAAGAACGCCGATAATCATGAATAGAGGTGAGGTTCCGAGCACCTGATCAAGCCAGCGTCCGCCGAAGACACCGGCGAGAACGGCGATGGCGAGAGTCAGCGCCGCCTGCAGGGCCAGGTCGAGCCACCCGCTGAAAGGGGCACGGCCGGACTTGGGATCACCGCTTCTGGGGTTCAACCCGCCTGCGCCGTTCGCCGCTCGTCCTGGCGCTTGTCCTTGCTGACGATAGCGGCAACTTCCACGCCGAGCTTGCGATCGAGATCGTTGCCCTTGTGCAGCTTGCCTCTAAGCCTTTCGACCGCATTTTCGCCCATTCCACAGGAACCGTTGAAGGACGCGCCCTCGCTGACCAGGAGCTTCAAAGTCGCCAGGTCACCTGTGAGGGTCGAGGATTCTTCGAGCACCATCCTGCGGCGGGCGACCACCGTCCCGGCAATCTTGCCGCCGAGAATTACCTCGTCGGCGTCGAGGTCGCCGTCAAGCTGGCCGTTCGGTCCGATCGTCAGCGTACCGCCGCAGATCAACAGCCCCTTGAAGGAACCGTCAATGCGCAACGATCCTTCCAGGGTGAGCGTTCCATCCAGTCGGGCATCCGCCCCAATAATTGAGGAAAGGGAATCTGACATATTTCTATCTTCCCGTAAATTTACCCGTCGTCATATTCTTCGCCGCGCTGCGGCAACAGCACAAATGGATCGACCGGGCGTCCATCTATCCAGATTTCGAAATGCAAATGCGGCGCCGTGCTGAGCCCCGAGTTTCCCGACAGGGCAATCGGGGTTCCGACATCCACCCGGTCGCGCGGACGAACGAGGATCATTTCGTTATGGCCGTAGACCGAAATAACCCCGCCGCCGTGATCGATGATCACCCGGTGACCATAGCGCGGGGTCCAGTCCGCGGCAATTATCATTCCCCCAGCGGTCGCACGTACCGGCGTTCCTCTTGGGAGTGCGAAGTCAAGGCCGTTATGAGAATGATCCGGGTCCACCGGCGACAGCTCAAAGCCGCGAGTTACGAAACTTTCAACCGGCCAGCGGCTCGGCATCTCCCCTCTGCGCCACAACGTCCCCGAGTCAACCAGGTTCAGAAGTTCGGATCGGGATGGCCGGCGATCCACCGGATACCAGATATCATCACCTCTTCGAATCTTCTGCCATTCGCCGTGCAGAACCTCCGAGGCCTCGAGAATCCGCCCAAGATCAGCCCCCTCGGTGAGACTCCGCTTCACCTGGTAGCCAAAGATCTGCAGTTCACGAAGTTGAGCCTCGACGAGCTCGACGCGGGCGACCTCCGTTCTCAGCTGCCGATTCTCTTCCAGCAACTGATCGCGGTGCACCGCTCGCTTGAGCAGCGACATGTAGAAGACGCTCTCGAGAATCAACGCTGTCGCGATGAAAACGCAGAGGCCGAAAAGCACGTGCAGCAGAACTTTGCTGAAATGGAACTCGGTCGGGTGTCCTTTTCCGGGACGATACCAAAGAACGAGATGCTTCTTTGCCACAGAAGGACTACCTCCACTTTCCAGGTGCGGAAATATAAATTAGCCGCATCATTATGTCAACCTTACAAAATATTGTCCACCTGTGCCTTTCGCAACCTGTCGAAAAGGATCACCGCCGCCGCCGCCGAGACCGAAAGCGATTCGACTCCCGGTTGCATCGGGATCGAGAGCTTTGCGTCGCAACTCTGCGCAACCCTGTGCGAAATGCCCTTGCCCTCGCTCCCGAAGACGATAACCGAACGCTCCGGCCATTCATGGTCCCAGAGGCCGCCGTCCCCGTCCATCGCCGTGCCGTAAATCCACCATCCCTGCTTCTTCAAGGCGAGCAGGGCGTCGGCAAGGTTTTTCACGCCGATAACCGACAGCCTCAGGAGCATCCCGGCCGAAGCCTTTACCGCCGTATCGCCGAGCGGTGCGCTGCGCCGCTGAGGCTGAATCAGGCCGTCACACCCGGCCGCCGCCGCGCTACGCGCAATCGCCCCAAGGTGATACGGATCGGTAACACCGTCGAGCGCGACCAGCAGACCATGCCGTACCGGCAGCGATCCGCTCTCCAGCTCCGCCAGGCTGCGTATCTTAAACGGCGATGTTTCGGCGAGCACACCCTGGTGGTTCCCCGTCGGGAAAACCCGTTTGACTCGATCCTGCGGGATGCGGTCGATGCGTATCCCGCGCCGTTTCGCCTCGCGAAGAATGTCGCCGATGATCTCTCCCCGCGTGCCGATCGCGACCGCGACGCGCTGTACCGGACGCTCCGACTTAAGAAGTTCGAGAACCGGTTTACGGCCGATGACATCCATGAATCGTAAGATAAGATAAACGCCGACAGGTATTTATCATTCTTTCCGATTTTTCCTCTTGCTCACGCTCCAAGCCTTGAGAAAAGGGGATACAGCGCGTTTTCAAGCCGTTTTTTTGAGCTGTCGATCACGCCGGCTTTGACCCTGATCGGCTGCAAATGTATATTCAACGGAAATTTATACGCAGCGGAGAATACCCATGGCATCGCTTACCTTCATCGGCGCGGCTAGAACGACCACCGGCTCGAAACACCTGCTCGAGTGGCAGGGCGAGAATCGCAAGCACCGCATACTTGTCGACTGCGGACTGTTCCAGGGCCTCAAACGGCTGCGTCGGAAGAACTGGGACTCTTTCCCGGTCGCGGCCGAACTGCTCGACGCGGTGATACTTACCCACGCCCACCTCGACCACTGCGGCTACCTGCCGAAGCTGGTCCGCGAGGGTTTCGACGGCGTGATCTACGGTACGGCGGCAACGATCGACCTCGCGGAAGTGATCCTCCGAGACAGCGCCCATATACAGGAAGAGGATGCGCGGCTGGCGAAGAAGTTCGGCTGGTCGAAACACAAGGACCCGAAACCGCTCTATACCGCCGAGGACGTTGAGAACACAATCCCGCTGATGAAACCATTGCCCTACTATCGCAGCACGGGCCTCAACGATTCGGCCACGGTACGGTTGCACCATTCCGGCCACATCCTCGGGTCCTCCTTCGTCGAGGTGATCATCGAGGAGAATGGGCATCCAATCCGGGTCGTCTTTTCCGGCGATGTCGGTCGCTATGACCAACCGTTACTGCTCGACCCCGAACCGCCATCCGGAGCGGACTATCTCCTGCTCGAGGGCACCTATGGCAACCGCACGCACGATACCGCCGATCCCAAGCTCGAACTCTCGGAGGTCATCGCGCGCACCGTCAAACGCGGTGGCACGGTGGTCATTCCCTCCTTCGCCCTGGGCCGCAGCCAGCAGCTTCTATATTATATTGCCGAACTGCTCGAGGAGGAAAAAATCCCAAAGACCGATATCTTCCTCGACAGCCCGATGGCGGTCAAGGTGACGAAGAAAACTCAGGCCCACTTCGAGGAACTCGACGCCGAAACCCTCGCCGGGATGCGGGAGCAGCGCATATTCCGTCGACCCGAGGTTCACCTGCTGACGACACGGGAGCAATCCCAGGAGCTCAACGGCCGCACTGAACCCTGCATAATAATCTCGGCGAGCGGTATGGCGAGCGCCGGACGTATCCTGCACCACCTCGAGCGCCGCCTGCCCGACCCGAAATGCAGCGTGCTGCTCGTCGGCTACCAGGCGGAAGGCACCCGGGGGCGCAGGCTGCTTAACGGCGAGAAGGAGATCAAAATCCACGGCCGCATGGTACCGGTGAGCGCCGAGGTGCTGAACATGTCCTCGCTGAGTGCGCATGCCGACTGGACCGAGATGCGTCCCTGGCTGAGGAGAATGGCTCCACCCTCGAGGACCTATCTCGTTCATGGGGAAGTCGAATCACTCGAGGCAATGCAGGATTTCATCGGGAACGATTTCGGCTGGGACACATATATCCCCGAACTCGGCGAAACCGTCTCCCTCGAACCGGTGGAACCGGCCAAGGCAGCCCTTCGAAAGGATGTCAGCGAGAAGGAAACCGCGGAGAGCATCGCGATCAAAGGCGCACGGCTGATCGTCAATCCGGGCAATATCGCCGCACCGCTCCCCGCCGGGTGGGAGGAAGCAACAATGATCGATTCGAAGGCCGACGGCGATCTCGCGAAGCGGATAATCGCGGAGATGGAGGCCGAGGAGATTCTTTATATTCTCGAACCCGGGTGCAGCCTTTTCGCACAGCCTTCGCCCGAAACACGGACCTTCATCAATGCGCTCCGCGACGACGGACGCAAGGTCTGGCTGTTCGCCGCGGCATGATTGCGGCGGAGTCGACGGCGGCATCCGGGTATGACAGTACCCGGAAATATGTTCGCATGATCAGCTTTTTGCCGGGTTCGGAGATCCCGGCCTACGTTTCTGACTGCGGCGGCATCCGGGGAGAGAGTACAATGT
>SDBV01004292.1_pt1 | contig 20625 bp, 20 predicted proteins | sample 2277081 | NCBI WGS metagenome assembly SDBV01 (sample SAMN10402039, study PRJNA504765) | marine sediment metagenome | isolation source: marine sediment core GS10_PC15, 223 cmbsf | place: Arctic Ocean: Southern Knipovich Ridge | collected 2010 | reverse complement strand
GTCTTGTTCACCTAAAAAGTGATGCGTGTTTTATTTGCTTTATCACCTTTAAGATACACATTAACAGATGGTTAAACAAGACTTTTTTCTGAATTTAATTCGCAAATCGCTCAGTCTAGGTTTTAGATACCGGATAAATTAGGCCCTTTATAAATTTAGAGCTTAATTTTCCCTGCCTTTGTCGGCAGACAGGCGGCATGACGCTCTATTTTAAAATCGAACTAAGGTTTTTAGTAAAAGTAAATACACTTTAATTTACAAATAGCTCAGACTGTTTAACATTGATTACTTCTCCATATTCGGCTAGTTTTTTCAGATCAAAGCTCTTCACATCACCTACAATGGTTATAATTAGGGGTTTATTCTGAATTTCAGTTTTGTAAAGTTTCATAATATCTTCAAACTGTATCTCATTATATTTTTCTAAATAAATCTCATTTGGATCTGATTCATATCCTTCTTGTTTCCATGTTTCTACCTTATCTAAAAGATTTCTGAAATTTGGTTTGGATGACTGAGATTCTTCTATTAATGATGATCTTATCCTTTCCATGCGCTCAGGTTTTACAGGCATATTATTAATCAGTTGGAGCATAACATCGATAGCTTCGTTTGTTTTATCAGCCTGACATCCAATATATCCTTCAAAATAATTAGGCATTTCTTCTATTCTGCCAAGCGTATAGTCGCCATAGGCTGTATATGCCAATGACCTGAATTCGCGAATTTCCTGAAATACTAAACTCGAACTCCCTTTTCCGAAATAAGAATTAAAAGCATTTATTTGTGGCACGTTCTTATTGTCCCTGAGACTGCCTTTTATGTTGAAAACTAGATGACTTTAGAGCGCTTTTTTATCGTGTATCACGTAAATCTTTGAGCGGACAGGTGCGGGCCAGTCCAGAAGGAGAATATCCTGTTTTGGAACCAACTTCTCCTTAACCGCAAGATATTTGCTGCATAATCTGGCTACTGTATCGGTGGCCGTATTGCCAACAAAATTTACCCTTGTTTCATAATCTAATACGTGTCTATATGTAGTTATCATTTCTTGTCCTGTAAGCTTTTTCAGTTGCTTTTTTGTTAATTCTCTTCGTATTGGAGCTTTATTACCATATAGCATATATTGGTATAAGGAAGATGCTATATATATGGATGTGCTTCTGTTTATTTTTTTTTCTGCTTTCATTTCACTCAACATTATTTTCACTTTACTTTCGTCTGTTTGAATATTTGTGATAAAGTCGTTGGTGAGTTTTAAAGTGGCTTCAAGATTTTCTTCCATCCCGGAAATATGCATGGAAAAGGATTCATAACCGGCTTCAAAATAATAACTTGCTCCCAATTCGTGATATGCACTTTTTAGTTCAGATACTGTTTTATTGGATGTACCTGACAAACTTAAATACTTTGCTAATTGCTCAAGAATAGGCGTTTTGTATTTTCCTATGCCGTATTTTATTTCCAGATCGAATACTTTGTTAAAAGGGTTTTTTACCTGAAAGAGTGTGAAATAATCATTCACCTTTCTGCTGGCAATATCTTCATTAAAGCTTACAAAATCTGGAATTGGTCGCGTAGTTTTTATCTGCTCAAAGTGCTTTCCGAAAGCCGATTTAATTTCATTTTTTGGTATGATTGGATCAAATCCCGGCTTGGCTAATTTTTCTTTTTTCGGGAATCCCATTCTTGAATTAAAACACAAATAATTGTCGCCGAAATACGTATTGGAAGCTTCAATCACATCACCTTTTGTAATGTTTTTTATATTTCTATATCTGGCATAATAGTCATCCCATGTTTTGTTTTGAACAAAGGATTGCACCATTTCCATTACCCTGCTCCTGTTGTTTTCCCATAACAAAGCAATCTCCTTCTGTTTATTGAGTTTAATGGCTTCAAAATAGTTATCGGAAAACTGTCCTTGTTTCAACAATTCAAGTTGATTTTTTACAATTGTTTCAGCCGTTTCCAATTTTTGACCGATAATCTTAGGGACGAAAAATACTATTGTTGCTCCATAATCATTATTTGGCATGGATGCTAAACCTGTCATCATGATTTTACCTTCGTCACTAATCTGATTTAAAAAACCGGTCATTTCAGGATTGGATAAAATAAGTGATGCCAAGTCAAAAGTAATCGCATCAGGATGACCGTTTGCAGGTGTTCTGAAAATCATTGCCCCCATCTTTACAGGCGTCATTTTTTTTTCAACCAGCTCCCGGTTTAAGAAGGCCGCCTCTTTATATTCAGGGAATTCAGGTAAAGCTCCTGATCTCCATTTCCCAAACTTTGCCTCGATCAAAGGAACAATGGTTTCGGTATCAAAATCACCCGACAAGCACAATACCATATTGTTGGCCACATAATAGGTATTATAAAAGTCATACATTTTTTTCGGAGACGGATTTTTTAAATGTTCCACACTGCCTAGTACCGTTTGCTGACCATAGGGATGAACTTTGTAAATGCTCTTATTGAGTTCTTCCATTACCCGGTTAAAGGGACCATCCATGGATCTGTTTTTTTCTTCATAAACCGTCTCTAACTCTGATTGAAAAAGTCGAAACACCGGTTTTTCAAAGCGATGACTATATAACTCCAACCATCTTTCAATTTGATTGGAAGGAAAGGTGTTATGGAAGGTTGTAAAGTCTTGCCCTGTGGTTGCATTGATTTCCGTTGCACCAATTTGAGTCAAAAGGTTGTTCCAGTCGTTGGCAATAGCAAATTCACCTGCTTTCTTTGATTCCTCATTTATTTGCATCTGAATTTTATTGCGTGCATCTTTTTCTTCTGTCTGTCCTAGTTTTTCATATAAGTTATTTATGTTATCTAAAAATGGTTTTTCTTTCGCGTAATCAATTGTCCCCATCGTTTCCGTACCTTTAAAAAGGGCGTGTTCCAGGTAATGAGCTATTCCTGTAGCGTCTTTCGGATCATTTTTTGCCCCGGCTTTTACTGCCACCATACCAAAGACCTGGGGTACATTATGGTTTTCACTTAACATCACTGTTAAGCCATTTTCTAACTTATACTCCTTTACCTTAATCGGTTCAGTTGTATTTTGTGCTATTAATAATGTTGAGGAAAAGAAAAAAAGGATGAGGATAATTTTTTTCATATTTTTTATTTTAAGGTATGGAAGCTCCTGGTATAAGGAGGGTGCAAAGCAAGGCTATTATCGAGCAATAATTGCGCCAATCCAAATCGCACCTTCATTTCCGACTATCTTTGATCTTTATAATATGTCGTTTTTGAAAACCACTTTAGCTTCGAATTCCGTAAGTAGTTCGACTCAAAAAGTAAAAGACCTAAACGGGGAGGGATTTTATCCAATATACGATAACATCACAATCGCTAAAGTATTTCGTGAAACACCACACCGGTTCTTAAAATTGCCCGGTTTGAATCAATACCAGGCTGCAGGCATATTCTACTTCGATCCCATTTTTTTCTGCTAACTCACCAAGCTCAGGATTTTCAGTGCCGGGATTAAAAATCAGCCTATGTGGATTTAAACTAAGTATGTAATCATACCATTCTTTTTGAATTCGGGGATTGAGATAAATCGTTACTGTATGGGTGTTTTCTACCACCGGTTTATCTCTTAAGTTCAGAATGGACTTTCCCAGAATTTCTCCTTTCTTTATTCCTACGGGAACAAATTCAAATCCAGCGCTGTGAAGCATGTTACTTGCGAGGTTTGAGTACCTCGAAGCTTCCGGGCTCGCTCCTATGACGACCGTTTTTTTCATTTTAATAATTACTGATTTTTCGTTTCAAAGTTACATGAATAACATTATGATACACTATGAGTGCAATTGCACAACAATCAAAAGAGATTTAAGTTTAAATTTGATTTTATTTTAATGGATCATTAAACCTTATTGCCATTGCTACATCTAAACCGTCAAAACCGAATCAATTTTGGACGATAAAGAATTACTTTTAAAGCTAAGAGACCCGGAAACCGTGAACTATGGATTCAATTTGCTGGTAAGAGCATACCAGCAAAAAATCTATTGGCACATCCGGAAAATGGTTATCGACCATGACGATGCCGACGATCTCGTGCAGGAGGTATTTATAAAAGTCTGGAAACATATTGGGAAATTCAGGGAAGATGCCCGGCTTTATACCTGGATTTACCGAATCGCAACAAACGAATGTTTAAATTTTTTACGTAAGAAAAAAAACAAATTCTTTCTCCCAATACATGATGTTCAACATGAGCTTTCAGAAAAATTGGATAGCTCACATCACATTGATGGCGATGAAATACAGCTAAAGCTTCAGAAGGCGCTTTTAACATTGCCGGATAAACAAAGGCTTGTTTTTAATATGAAATACTTTGATGAGATGAAATATGAAGAAATTTCCGAAATTACAGGAACAAGCGTAGGAAGTCTAAAAGCTAATTATCATCATGCCGTAAAAAAAATTGAAAATTCTTTAAAGCAAGATTAAACCTTATATACTTGTTTATGTCTAAAGACTAAAATTCACCACAATGAAACTGGAAGATATCAAAAAGAAAAACATTTATTCGGTACCTGATAAATATTTCGATCAGCTGCCTACGAGAATTCAATCCCGGGTGAATAAAAAAAGACCGGTTTTGGGATTGACTCTTGATTGGAACTTGGTGTTCAGGGTGGCCGTCCCAGTTTTGACAGTTGTATTCTTTGTATTCTACTTTAGTATTGGCAATCATAAATCGGCACAAAGCGCTGAAGAATTGCTGGCGCAAATAGATACTGAAGATATAATTGCCTATCTGGAAACGACAGACATTACCACGGATGAAATTATTGACGGGATTGATTTGTCAGCTATTGAATTAGATTTTTATGACGACCTTCCAATACTGCAAGGCTTGGAAATGAGTGATCAAGACATTGATGCTTTGTTGGAGGAATATAGCATATACGAAGATAATTTAGATATTAAAATTTAATAAAATGAAACAATTAAGTATTGCATTAATGCTCTTTTTTATCTCTCCGGGGGTAAATGCACAAAAGCAAAACAGAGATGCAATGGAACAGATTAATAGCGCCCGCATTGCATTGATTACAGAAAGGCTTGGACTGACTCCTGATCAGGCAGAAAAATTCTGGCCTGTATACCGGGAGTATAACCTGGCACGAAGGGCGCTGCGGCAGGAATTCAAAAAAGCGCGGCAAGGCGTGGATATTGAAAATATTACTGACGAGCAGAGTAGGAAGCTTATCAAAAAATCGATGGAGCTAAAGCAAAATGAATTGAATCTTGAGAAAGTTTATTCAAACAGGATGGGCGATGTAATTTCTATCCAGCAACTTTTCAAACTCAAAAATGCCGAAAAAGATTTTCAACAAATGCTACTAAAACGAATACAACGGCAACGTCAACGTCAGAATCAAAATCAGAAGATGATGCAACGGCGCGAGATGATGAAAGACAGGAACAATAATTAGATTTCCCGGGAGTTACATTTGTGGCTTCCGCTTGTTTTTATTAAGGCTTTAACCAATTAATAGCTTAGGCTTTGAGAATACCCGCAAAAAGTATAGTACTAATTCTGACTTGTTGTCAGCTATCTGCATTTAGTGTTATCGCTCAGGATACAGATTATGATTCGCTTCTCAATTATTATTTGAAAAGTGATTCTGTATTATTGGATGAATTGGAGTTTGATTTAGCGATGAATTCGCTTGACATTTATGACCTGATCGACAGCATCCTTGAGACCGATTACCACTATTCCCAACTTTCGCTCAGAATTGGCTACACAAGCAACATCACCTATGCAGGGAGGAACTTTGGCGTGCAGCAACATGGCTTTGGTACAGGGGCTTCATATTATCATAAGACAGGATTATTCGCTGATATTTCAGGATTTTGGAATAGTGATGTACATCCGAATTACAATCCTACTATTACTACTTTGGGATATATGGGCAACGTAACGAATAAATGGACTTACACAGTCAGTTATGATCACTATTTTTATAATAATTCAGCAATTGACGATGTATTGATTTATTATCCGCTGACAAGCGGTTTAAACGCTTCTACTTATCTGGAATTGGGGACATTCACTCTGGCCGGTGATTATTCGTATCTGTTTGGAGAAGAAACTGCCCATCGGGCAAGGGGAAGTCTGATGCACATGTTTTCGAAAAAAAATTGGGGATTTATAGACCGAATTGTGTTTATGCCTTCTATTTCTATGCTTTTGGGAAATTCCGATATTTATCATATTACCACCGTTTACCCCGAAATAAATTTTGAGACACGTTATGAAATCAGGCAATATATGTTTATCGACTACGATGAACAACGGGTGCGATACCTGTGGAGAAATAATCGGGAAAAATACAAAGAACTTGAAAGGTTAACTTATCTAAAGTATAAAGATGATTTAGCTGATTATACCATCATCTCGGAAAATGTGTTCGGTCTTATGAATTACAGCCTTTCAGCGCCGCTTTACCTTTATATCAATAATTTCACTTTCGCTCTCAGCTATCATTACAATATTCCAGTGGCCTTGCCAGGTGAAGAACTTTCACTCACACCAAACAGCTACGCCGGTGCAACTGTGATTTATAATATCCCATTTTTGAAGAAAAAGTAGTTACTTCATTTGCTCTACAATTGGATGTTATAAACATTTTGCCTTATTTGTTTAATCTACTTGTTTGGAAAGATCTATTTTGCGGAAGAACAGACATATTTATTACCATAAGTTGAAATGATGGAATCCGATAAATTTTCAATAAAAAGCAGAATAAAAAGCTTTTCTTTTGCTTTCAAAGGTATTATTACTCTTTTGAAAAGAGAACATAATGCGAGAATTCATTTAGTAGCAACCATATCTGCCACAATCCTGGGATTCGTGTTAAAAATCAATACAACAGAATGGATTTCAATTGTGATTGTTATCGGATTAGTGATATTGACAGAGCTGTTTAATACAGCAATTGAAAGACTTGCTGACCTTTTTGAACCGAATTGGAATGACTTGATTGGGCAGGTAAAAGATTATTCAGCCGGAGCTGTATTAATCTCTGCAATTATCTCAATAATTGTTGGGGGATTAATTTTTATACCAAAATTACTTAAACTACTTGCCTGAGAGGCATCTGAAAAAAAATATAGTAGGGATGACTGACAAGTAAGGATTTTTTTTGCTTTGCATGTCAGGAATTTAGGGTAGATATAAAAATAGTTAACACATTATTTTTTACTTATTCTATCAAATGAATAAATTTGGTTTTATTCAACTATGACTATGGAGCATCTTTCTCTTTTCGAACTCAATAAACTGATTGGCGAGGTACTGGCGAAAAATATGGAACCGTCCTATTGGGTGATTGCAGAAATTGGCGAAATACGGCATACGCATAAAGGTCACTGTTATCTGGAACTTGTAGAAAAGGAGGGCAATGTGATCAAAGCAAAAAACCGTGCCACCATTTGGTCCTATACCTATCGGAATTTGGGCGCCTGGTTCGAAGGCATCACCGGGCAAAGCCTGAAAGCAGGAATGAAAATCCTCTTCAATGCCACCCTTCAATATCATGAAGTCTATGGATTTTCATTAAATATCCGGGATATAGATGCGCAATATACCCTTGGTGAAAGGGCTGCAAAACGACAGGAAATCATTCAAAAACTTGAGGAAGACGGTGTTTTTGAAATGAACAAGGAATTGGAGCTGCCAACTGTGCCACAGCGCATTGCTGTGATTAGCAGTAAAACAGCCGCAGGTTTTGGTGATTTTATGGATCAATTAAGCGCAAATGAGCAAGGATATGTTTTTGATGTGCGACTTTTCCATTCCACCATGCAGGGCGATCAGGCAGAAACTTCAATCATCAGCTCCATGCTGCAGGTATTTGAGCGGATCGAAGAATTTGATCTGCTTGTAATAATACGCGGTGGTGGCGCATCACTTGACCTGGATTGTTTTGATTCCTATGAATTGGGAATTCATATCGCTCAATTCCCGATACCTGTCATTACCGGCATCGGTCATGAACGGGACGAGACGATTGCTGACCTGGTGGCGCACACCAAATTAAAAACCCCAACGGCGGTTTCAGAATTCATTTTATCTGGAGTGAGCATGTTTGAATTGCAACTTGATGAAAAATTTTCTCTCCTGGCAAATAGGCTCACCGAATCAATTGGTGCAGAGCTGTCAATACTGGATCAACTTTCAAACCGGTTCCAGCGAACAAGCCAACAATTACTCAACGCACAAAACTCGATTCTTACCGGAAAGATTCAACATTTGAGGTTTAATCATCAAAACAGAATAAAAGCTCATGAACTAAAACTGGATGGATTTAAAGAATCTGTTTCCGGGCAACCTTTAAAAATCATCGACCATCAGCAAGAAGCGCTGAAACATCTGCAAAAAGAACTGGAAATCATTGATCCGCAAAACGTATTTAAGCGAGGGTACAGTGTCACATTAATCAATGGAATAAATGTGCATAAAATTGATAAGCTTGATTCTGGGGCGAAGTTGACAACCATTACAGATAAATTGGAGCTTGAGAGCGCATTACTAAACACTAAGAAACGAACAAACAAATAAGATATGGCGACTAAAAAATTCAACTATAAAAAGGCATTGGAAGAAATTGAGCAAATCGTTCAGAAAATAGAAAGTGAAGAAGTCGATGTCGATGAGCTTTCTACTATGGTAAAACGAGCTGCAGACCTTATCAAACAATGCAAAACAAAACTTAAGACAACGGGCGATGAGCTGGATGATATCATTCAGAATCTTGAAGAGTAAGAAATCAGATAATTGTATTTTATGCCACGAATGCACGAATAAAAGGGAGTAAAATCATACATGTCTGGAAATAATAAATATCATATGAGCAATATAATTTTTAAAGAAGAAAGCTATCAGATTATCGGAAAATGCATGGAGGTTCATAATAATTTAGGTGCTGGTTTTTTGGAGATTGTTTACAAAGATGCTTTGGAATACGAGTTCTAAAAAGTGGCAATCCCTTATGAAAGAGAAAAAGAATATATAGTGACTTACAAAGACATTATTTTACCTCATAAATTTTATGCCGACTTTGTAGTATTTGAAAAAATAATCCTGGAGGTAAAAGCTGTATCAGGTATTGCAGATGAATTTATTGCTCAAGCCATTAATTATCTTAAAGTTTCACAAAATAAACCGGCTTTGATTGTGAATTTTAGAGAATTAAAATTGAACTATAAGAGGATTGTATTTTAATCCACGAATAAACCATTCGGTTTGCATTCGTGCATTCGTGGCAATAAAATGTAGGCTCAACAATTAGTAAACTTACCCAAAAGAAAAGTAGAAAGCTTATTCTACACAGTTTTTCCTAAAGAAGATATAAATACTCTGAATATAGTTACTAAATTGAACCAATCTAAATCTAAGAAATATGCTCAATATAGACAGACGTTCATTTATTAAAAAATCATCAGCAGCCTCAGCAGGTGTCATCGTCAGCGCTCCCTTTGCCAAGCATGCCATGGCAAATACAAAAGCCAATGACACGGTAAATATTGCGGTAATTGGAATACGAAGTCGCGGTAAGGATCATTACCGGGCTTTGGCAAAAATCCCAAATGTAAACATTGCTGTCTTATGCGATATCGACCAGCGCCTGCTACCTGAAGCTGTAGCAGAGGTGGAGAAACTGACAGGCGCCAAACCAAAAACAGAAACAGAATACAGGAAAGTTCTTGAGAACCCTGATATCGATGCGGTCTCCATTGCCACGCCCAACCACTGGCATGCGCTTCAAACCATATGGGGATGTCAGGCAGGGAAACATGTCTACGTTGAAAAACCTGTCTCACATACTGTGCAGGAAGGCAGGAAAATGGTTGAAGCTGCGCGGAAATACAATCGGGTAGTCCAAACAGGCACCCAGGCACGAAGCAGCAGCTCTATTCAAAAAGGCATAAATTATCTGAATCAAGGGGAGCTTGGAGAAATATATATGGCTAAAGGGCTTTGTCTCAAACCCAGGGGAAGTATTGGCCATGTCAGCAACAGTGAAATCCCCAAAGGAGTAGATTGGGATACTTTCCTCGGTCCCGCAAGGTATCGCCCCTTCAACACGAACCGGTTCCACTACAAATGGCATTGGTTTTGGGATACCGGCTGTGGTGATTTTGGAAACCAGGGCATCCATCAGGCGGATATTGCCAGGTGGTCCCTGAAAAAGTTGACCCATCCGGTGAGGATACAGGGCACGGGAAATAATTTTATTTGGAATTCAGATCAGGAAACCCCGAATGTCCAACATAATGAGTTTGAATATGAGGATGGGAATATCCTGCAATTCGAAGTACGTGGACTGGCATCCAATTCTGAAGGCGACATTCGAATCGGAAACCTCATTTACGGATCAAAAGGTTGGATGAATGTGCGCAGTGAAGATGAAGGGGGATGCCAGGCCTATCAAGCCGATATTCAAATTCAGCCAAGTGGTTATTCGAAATATAAAGAAACGAAAGGCCCGCGTTTTACCGATGACGATCCGGCAACTGCCGATCCAGTAGTAAACCATTTCAAAAATTTCATCGATTGTGTACGTTCAGGAAGCTGGCAGGATTTGAACGCAGATATTCTGGAAGGTCATTTGTCAAGCTCTCTTTGTCATCTTGGAAATATTGCCGCCAGATTGAAGAAAACACTCCATTTTAATCCGAGAGATGAAAAATTCGTGAATGATGCAGAGGCAGACAGCTATCTTACAAAAATGTACCGGGCGCCATTCTTACTGCCTGAAAACGTGTAAAAAATAGGGCTGAAACAAATTCGTTGAAGCCCTTATTCAAATTTATTAAATCAAAATCTAATACCAGACAGCGGTATCTAGCACCCAGTACCTAGCACCCAGAGCCCAGAACCTAGCCCCCAGCTACACATCACAAATCTCTACCGCCTTTGCCAATGCTTTTAGCGGATCATCCCAGGTAGGCACAAATTCCTGGGCTACAAATCCCTTATATCCTGTGTCTACTATAGCTTTCATGATTGCCGGATAATACAGCTCCTGTGTGTCATCAATCTCGTTACGACCGGGTACGCCCCCGGTGTGGTAGTGCCCGATGTACTTATGATATTTCTTGATGGTCGCTATCACATCCCCTTCCATGATTTGCATGTGATAGATATCGTACAATAAACTAAAATGATCCGATCCGACTTTTTTACATAGTTCCGCTCCCCAGGCAGTATGATCGCATTGGTAATCGGCATGATCTACTTTGCTGTTCAGCAATTCCATAATGAGCGTCACGTCATGCTTTTCAGCAATTTTTACTACTTTCTTCAAGCCTTTGGCACAATTTTCTATTCCCTTCTCGTCGCTGAGGCCGTTTCTGTTGCCGGAAAAACAAATGACATTTCTGATTCCTGCATCAGCTGCTTTTGGAATTAGCTTGGAATAATTATCATACAAGGCATCGTGTAGTGAAGGGTCATTGAATCCTTTGGTGATGCCAAATTTATCTCCCGTAGTCATGGAGCAGGTCATTCCTTTGTCAATCGCCAACTGCCACTCATCCTGGCCAAGCAAATCAATCCCTTTCAAACCAATCTCTTTTGCTGCATCCAGGAATTTATCCATAGGTATTTTATTATAACACCATCGGCAGGCCGCATGGTTTATGTTTCCTTTTAAGTTCATGTTAAAGCTGTGTTTATAGTTTGAATTAGTTGCTAGTACAGGGGCGGCAAAAGCTGTAAGGGCAACTCCTGTAGTCATCAATTTTATAGCTTCTTTTCGTTTCATAGTTTTGGATTCTTGATTTGTTAGTTCAAAAAATATTCTTTTTAATCAAAGGCATCATAATGTTTTTATTACAATCAAATTTATATAAATTGGCATAATAAACCAATATCATTTTTTTATAAAAACACCCAAATAAACAGGCGATGCCTGAAATAATTATTGAAACTCTAAAAATACGATTATAATCTAAACATGGAACCTGATCTATAAAAATTAAACACATGAAAAATTTACTTTTTAATTCAATGCCAAATATTAATATGCTCCTCGTTTTAGTATCATTTCTAATTCTTTCGAGCGCATGTTCAACCAAACCGGAACTGCCTGCGCCAACAGAGCTCATTTGTGAATACCAACAAAATCCGCTAGGAATTGACCAGGTTCATCCACAGCTTTCGTGGAAGTTACCGCCTTCCAAAAATGGATTGATGCAATCTGCCTATGAAATCCTGGTTGCCTCTTCATTGGAAAACCTGGATAAAAACAATGGGGACATCTGGTCAACTGGAAAGGTTGAGTCAGATCAGTCTGCCTTTGTTGATTTTGACGGAAACAAATTAAATTCCAGGCAAAAGTATTTTTGGAAGATAAAGTATTGGGACAATCACGGAGGCGAAAGCGTATATAGTGCTGCGGCTTCATGGGAGATGGCCTTGCTGGATAATTCTGATTGGAAAGCGCAATGGATCACCAGAACAGGCGCTGAAAGCACAGATGATTCCTTACGGTCTTTTAACGTCAGAAAGGATTTCAATGTTGAAAGTCCCATTAAAAAGGCCAGGTTGTATGTGACCGGTCTGGGCAATTACGTTTTTTATATCAATGGCGGGAAAGTAGGCAAAGACATCCTAACGCCCGGTTGGACGCATTATCCAAAACGACTTCAATACCAGGTTTACGACATTACCACGATGCTTTCCGAAGGAGAAAATGCTGCGGGAGCCATGCTCGGAAATGCCTGGTGGAGCGGGGGATTGGGTTGGGGAAAAGATCCGAACAGCCGAAAGCGATACAGTTATGGCCCCATGAAGGTAATCGCTCAAATAGAAATTGAAGATGAAGCTGGAAATATTCAAACGATTATCTCCGATGATTCCTGGAAATGGAGTGAATCGCCGATCACATTTAATAACCTCTATGACGGCGTGCATTATGATGCAAGACTGGAACAGGATGGTTGGAATGAGTCTGGCTTTGAGGATAGTTCATGGGAAAGTGTTGCTATTCTAAGTTCTGAAAGTTCTGCACTCGTAGCCCAACAGGCACCACCACTTCGACAAGAACGGGAGCTAATTGCTCAAAGTATTACCAAAGTACCCAATGGGAATTATGTATTTGATTTTGGACAGAATATGGTTGGATGGGGAAAGCTGAAGGTTTCCGGTGAAGCAGGTACGAAGATCAGATTGAAATTTGCTGAGCTCCTCCACGATGACGGAACGGTTGCTCAGGAAAATTTACGCTCTGCCATAGCTATTGATGAATATACCCTAAAAGGGGAAGGCACTGAAGTTTGGGAGCCACAGTTCACCTATTCAGGATTCAGGTATGTGGAAGTAGAAGGATTTCCGGGGGAGCCAACTAAAGATGCACTTACCGGAATCGTGTTTTATTCATCCGCTCCCTGGGTTGGTACCTTTGAAAGTTCGAATGAACTCATGAATGCCATTATCAAGAACATCACCTGGGGACAGCGTGGGAATATGCACAGCGTACCGACCGACTGTCCTCAGCGGGATGAGCGATTGGGATGGATGGGCGATGCACAAACCTTTGGCCCAACCTCTTGCTACAATATGGATATGACACAATTTTATGAAAAATGGCTTTACGATATCACCGACAGCCAGGATCCCAGCGGTTACGTGTATGACGTGAATCCTGCCATCGTAGTCAGTGGGCCATCCAAGCCGGGATGGGGTGATGCGGTAATTATCGTTCCCTGGGTGGCATATAAATTTTCCGGAAATGAAAGGATATTGCGCAATAATTATGAAGGTATGAAGGCCTGGGTGGAATTTATGAGAAGGCATGCTGTCAATAATATTTATACCTGGTCAAATCCAGACAGTACCTTTTTTGGCTATGCCGATTGGATCGCTCCAGTAAAATCGCCCCAAAAACCCATCAGCGCATCTTTTTTATTTTATTCTTCGAAATTGCTTTCAGAAATTGCTGCCATTATTGGTAACACCGTTGATGCAACAGAATATGCAAAAGTTGCCAAAGACGTAGCTGAGGCTTACCAAAACAAGTATTTTGATAAGGACGTAAAAAATTACGATGGTGAAACGCAGACGGCAAATTTGCTCCCGCTTGCATTTGGCATCACTCCTGATGAGCTAAAGCCTGTAGTAGTCGATAATATATTGAAGGCAGTTGCGCATAGAGAAGGCCATCCAAGTACCGGATTCCTGGGCACACAATTCATCTTGCCCATACTCTCTGATTATGGACATCACGACAAAGCCTACGAAATGATCAACCTAAAGACCTATCCAAGCTGGGGCTATATGATCGAAAAAGGCGCTACCACCATGTGGGAATTATGGAACAGCGATACAGAACGCCCGGAAGGCATGAACTCCAGAAACCACTATGCACTTGGCGGAATTGGGGAATGGATTTATGGTTATCTGGCAGGAATAAAGCCAGATGCAGCGCATCCTGGATATAAACGAAGCATCATTGCACCCATGCCGGTTGGAGATCTTACTTGGGCCAAAGCCTCGCAAAAAACAAATTATGGAGATTTATCTGTCGATTGGAAGATTGAAGGGGCTACATTTACCTTGAATGTACAAATCCCTGCAAATACAAGCTCACTTGTCAAAATCCCAAAGACAATGAACATCACTTCAATAACGGTTGACGGTATGGAGATATTCAGCGAAGGTAAAAGCTCAGGCAAAGTCGAAGCAGTGAACTTCCTGAATGAAAGTGAGACAAGTATAGGTTTTGAGGTTGGAAGTGGCAATTACGTTTTTGTTGCTAATTAACAAATCAAAATCACCTTTTAGTACGAAACGATGAAAAAGTCATCATTTCGTACTATTTTTAACTCGCAATCATTAATTTTTTACGAATGAAACTTTACTTTTTTGTACTTTTAGTACTTTTCCTATCAATTGAAAACCTACTAGCACAATCTGATTTTAGACCTGGTTACATTATCACAAATTCAAAAGACACCTTGTTTGGTGAAATTGACTACCGTGGTGATCTTCTGATGAGCAACTACTGTAGATTCAGAAAAAATGAGAGTGAGGTTGAAGATAAATTTTACCCGAGTGACATCTCTGCTTACCGGTTTATTAATAGTAAGTACTATATTTCAAAAGAGATAAATAACAAAAAGGTATTTCTTGAATTCCTGATACAGGGTGAAATAAGTATCTATTTTTATAAAGATGCAGCTCACGAAACGTATTATTTAAAAAAAGCCGACAATCCCATTATTGAAATTCCCTACAAAGAGAAGATGATATATGGCGAATATAAAACACACAAGTTTGAAACTAAGAAACATATCGGCATTTTAAACTATTATATGAATGATGCACCGGAATTAAAAAGCATGATAAATGGCATTAAAAAACCCGAACATAAAATTCTCATAAAATTAGCAGCGGATTATCACAATATTGTATGTGAGGATGAGGCTTGTATTGTTTATGAAAAAAACAGTCAAAAATAATGGTGAGTTTAGCTCTTTTGGGTGGTGTAACACACTATAAAAATGTAGAAGATTTGATTGATAAAAATTACGTTCAGACTGGTCTATTGATTAGGTTATGGTTGCCATTATTAAATGAGAAGCTGTTTTTAAAAACGGGAATTATACATACCAAACTTGAATTTGAAAATGGCTATAAAACTTATTATAAACTTCCTACTCATATAGAATATATTTACCCAAAGGGAAAGATCAAACCAACACTATCTTACGGTTTAAACTTTTATTTTCCGGCAAATCGATCTGTTTCATTCACCGGCGGAATAAATTATGCCTTGAATGAAAAAATCTCACTAAGTTTTTTAGCTGAAAGCGAGTTTAATTCATTTGGAGTGATATTTCCAGAAAGTTTCCTTTCCTATTCCTTTCACACAGGTTTATTTATTAAGTTTTAAAAGTGTAAAATGCAGCAATATTGCAAAAGGCAATATGTTTGGTTATGATTTTGTGTGGAGTACGATTCATACATAAAAGTTATGATAAAGGTTAGACGAAATCCAGTACAAATAGGCGGTTTAATCACCTTTTTGCTATAATCAAGTCCCAGGTTCATAAGGCGTCATTCTGGGTATCCAGCGCGGTACATTTTTTTTATAATCCCGATAAGTCTCACCAAATCTCTTTTCCAAATCAGGTTCTTCTGACAAAATAAAGTAAATGGTATTGCCCAGGTAGAAAATACTTGCCCAGAGCATGATACAAAAAGACTGAATAGCAATGGATTCTCCAATCAATACAGTCAACACACCCATGATCATTGGATTTCTGACATATTGATACATTCCAAAAATTACTAACTTTTTTGTTGGGCTCCAGGGTGCCAATGTTCCTTTGCCAATCTTTATAAATAAAGATATGGTCCTGGTCATGGTATATAATCCAGCGCCAATTATAACTAAACCAATCAAAAAGACATATATATCTTTTATTGATATGTCACGCTCAATGTATAATGGCACTAAAACCAAAACAGTAATTGGTAGGATAAAAGAAATTATTTGTTTTACTAAATTCTTCATGCTTCAAATACAAGTTAAGGTAGATTGCACTATTTTTTTTCTATTCAATCTAAGAGAAATATTCATGCTATCAATGCCCCGATCCTTCAAACAAATCACCGGTGCCAGCCGCTCCTTGTTTCTTTTCCTGTGCCACTTTATTGAATCTGTAAGTGGCTGTCAGTACGAACAGGGGTGATTTCGGACTGACTGAAGTAATGGATTCCAAACCGGCGCCGCTTTGAACGCTGTGGTATTGAGCGGTGGCAAATACATCGCTAATGCCTAAGGTGGCCGATAGTTTGCGGTCGAAAAACTGCTGTTGGATGGAAAGGTTGATATAATAGAACGCATCCCTGACACCTTGAGTGCTTACGGATGGCCCCACATAGTTCCCATCGAGCTGAATACGGCTACTCTTTCCAAGCGTAAAACTATTGGATAAGCGGGTCCGCCAATTTAAACTTTTATCATCCACTCCGGGTACTTTATATTCGCTTTCTATCCGGTATCTAAACAGGTTTCCTGTTATATTCAAGGTCCACCAGGGTTGGATTTCCACCAGTCCCATCATCTCCACACCCAACGAATAATCGCTGCCTACATTCGATATGGAGTCCAGGGTCACATTTGGTTCATATACCGTTCTTACGCGTTCAATTTTATCGTTTTTAATGCGGTAATATGTTTCTATGGAGAAGAAGTTTTCGTTGATGTCTTTTTGAAAACCCAGTTCAAAGGAGTTCACATATTCGGGGCGGACATGCGGGTTGCCTGTTCGTGCAGTGTAGGCATCGGCAAAAGTCACATAAGGTTCCAGAAAATGCAATCTTGGCCTGACGGTTCTTCTGGAATAGCTTGTGGATAGGGTATTGCTTTTGCCAAATGAATAATTCAGGTGGCCGGATGGGTAAAGCTCGACACGATCCTGAACATGCCCTGCCCATGCCTCAGAGCTTTCGAGAACTCTGTGAGTGTGCTCAGCACGAAGTCCTGCCTGGTAGGCTAGATTTCCATGTTTATTTCCAACAATTCCATACAGTGCCTGAATGCCTCTGAAGAATCGGTAAACGCTATAGTAATCATCCCTGAAATAGAAATTGTTATCCTCTTCATTGTAGTCATTCATGCTGTAATCGCCATCTTCGATGTATTGAAAATACTGATAACCGGCTTCAAATTTCCCTTTCTTATTTTTGAAGGGACGCACATAATCCAATTTCCCCTGAACGGTTAGGCGGAATTCCTCTTCCCAGGAACGTTGTCCATCGTGCTGCACATTGTCTTCTGTCAGGTCATTTTCAAAATACTCCATACTGTATCCGTAGGTAGAAAAAAGTGAACCCGACAATTGATGGCCATTGTTATCAAAGTTGTGGTTGAAGCCGATGTTCCCCGTTATGAAATCTTCATTCAGATCTTTATAATCATAGCTGTTGAAATCATGGCTTTCATACATATTGCCTTCGGTGGTTTGGGTTTCCGTATAATCTAAATCCCCGAGGTAGCCACTGCCACGGTCTCCGGCTTCCAGATCAAATTGCCAGGAGGTCTTCCCAACCTGGTATTCAAAGCCCCCACGGAGAGAAGATTTATAGGATCGACCGATTCGGATGCCCTCAGATAAGGCCAAATGAGAGGTGTCATGAACTACAGTTTCTTTGGATTGGGTAAAATCACCTTTCCGGTAACGGGTCATTTTGGTCGCTCCAAGGTACCATTGAAAGTTATTCTTCTTTTTAGATAAAAGAAGATCGAGGTTGTATGATTCCACCGAGCTACCCATTACGTTTAGCAAGGCATTAAATCCTCTGGTACTTACCTTTTTCGTGACTACATTGATGATGCCCGCCGTGCCCTCTGCATCGTACCGTGCAGAAGGGTTGGTGATAATTTCAATGTTTTCGATCTGCGAAACCGGTATTTGCTCCAGTGCTTCTCTACCACTTAGCAGGCCGGGTTTGCCATCTATCAATACGGTATAGCTGCTGCTTCCCCTTAACGAAACATTCCCTTCAATATCCACATTTATTGATGGAATGTTGATGAGGGCGTCAACGGCAGTTCCACCGGAAGCACTCAAATTTTTACTTACGTCGATCACCTTTTTATCGATCTGATAGGATATGGCATTTCGCGAAGCGCTTACCTCTATTTCATCCAATTGCCTGGTATTAGCTGCGATCTCAATTTCTCCCAAATCCAATTTATTATTCGAGGTAGACAGGCTGATATGATCAATGTATTTTTTGCTGTATCCTACAAAATCAACCTCGATATAAAATTGTCCGTCGGGTATTTTGCTTAGGTTAAATCTTCCTCCATTTTCAGTTAAGCCTCCGGTAATCATGCTTGAATCTGCTTTGTTGAACAGCGCAACAGTAGCATAATCCAATTTGGCGCCACTGTTGCCCTCCACAATTACCCCGGAAATGGTCCCATTTAATTTTGCACTTCGTGTTTGTGCCATTATGCATTGTATACCCAAAAAGATGAGTAGGGCAGTAATTAATATTTTTCTCATCTGTTTATATTTTATAGAAATCATACCAATTGATAGATTATAATTATGCTAGGAGAGTCTGCCTGTGGCCAGATTGGTCTCAATAATTAGCTCAGGCCTTGCCTGTTTGTAAAAACGGCGCAAGATACATAATTATGGCTTAAAGCAGAAAGGTAAAAGCAGAATGGTATTAGAGGCAGGCAGTAGCAGTAGACAGGTGGTGCAATCTACTGGTGGCAGAAATGCTTATTGGATTGTGGAGAAGTTTCTCCAGGTATTACCGGAATACAGTTACCACAAAACGACCGTATTCTACACCCAAGGTGAAGACAGTCATTTCAATTCGACTAAAAATCCATTAGATTAGCGCAGGTACAACAGAAGTAATAGCATGACTATTTGTAAAACGTAATAACATGAAGAAAAATTTACACATTAAAATCTGGCTTACAACCTTTACTATCGCTTTGCTTCTGACTGGAAACTCATTAAGCTTTAGCCAGGATGCCAAATCTCATCGTGTGCTATTCCTCGGAAATTCTGTATTCTACCATCATGGTGGTTTATACCAATCCTTTGAAGGATTTTGCAAAGCAGCCGGTCTCGATTACCAGGCAATAAGTCAACGGAATACTCCCGATAATCCTCACGGCGTGGAGTTCCTGAATTTTGGACGTATCCCCTTAAGTTTACCCGAAATTGCTGCTAATGATGAAATCCGTGAACTAATTCTTTCCGGCAATTTCGATTATGTGATCGTAGAAGCAAGGCGTGTGGGATACCTGTTGCCTCCTTGGGTCAAACTTCCCGAAAGCGGCAATTATGGTCAGCATATACCTTATGAAGAGAACTTCGTGGCTTTGGGCAAAATTCACCGGACAATCGTGGAGTCCGGCGCTCAAACTGTCCTATATATGCATCCGGGAGCCCACAGCTTAGCTGATTATAAACATGCAGTTGCTCAAATCTATATGAGACTTCATTCCGATTTGGAGAAGATGCAGATCAATGGAAAACAGCATGAGGTTATTTTGGTGCCGGCAAGTTTTTTGTGGCTCGATGCCATGAAAAGATACGGGGTTGATGGTTGGTATGCAGATCATATCCATGGGAATCCACTTGCCCGATATGCCAGCGCTTGCATGCTGTACACCTATCTGAGCGGCAGAGATCCGCGTCAAAATATTTTCCGGGAACTCCCACGCACATGGACAACTTCACCGGATCAGGCGCTGTCATTTGTTAGTGAGGAAGATGCCAGATGGATCAAAGATCAGGTGTGGATGTATTATTCGACGAGACCCAGAGGAAATCCTACATGGTAATGAAGTAGTATTTCCTTAATGTGGAGGGTTAAATTAAGGCACTGTCATTGTGGAGTTCAAATCAACATTGAAGATACAGTATCCTTGCACTTAAGTTCGGTGCCCGGGAATATTGGGGACCTCTATTAATTCATTTCTTTGTTCCCGTAGGGTTTTCATAGTGTTTTAAATACAGCTTCAAATTTTCTTGCCTTATCCCGATAAAGCTTCATAAATTTTCATTGTCTTTAAAACACTATGAAAATTTTGATGCGAA
>SDBV01004291.1_pt1 | contig 20626 bp, 37 predicted proteins | sample 2277081 | NCBI WGS metagenome assembly SDBV01 (sample SAMN10402039, study PRJNA504765) | marine sediment metagenome | isolation source: marine sediment core GS10_PC15, 223 cmbsf | place: Arctic Ocean: Southern Knipovich Ridge | collected 2010 | reverse complement strand
TTCTTGTACTTGTAGTAGAACGCATTCGAAGTTGTGATCTGGTGCTGAATGACGGGACGAATCTTGTCTAGCAGCGCGGTCAGCCTCGCGTTATAAGTGCGAGTTAGACTTGTTGCAGCCATTAGGGTTACTCCCGATAGGCAGGATCAGTAGTGATTCTTAGGGAGCTACCTGCCGCAGAGCGCCACAAGAAGAGAGCTTCCGCTCTCCAAATTCTTTAGACGCACTCTGCGTTCCGCGCTATTGAGGTGATGTTTGGTTTCCCCGTAGGGAGTTCTCACTCGCCAGCCGCGCCGTCTTCGTGCCCGTCTACAACCTAATAGATCACACCCCGTGGAGGGGTGTCAAGTCATCAAATCACTGCTGGTTCAATCCGACTCTTCTTCACTGGCCCACAACGACTAACAGTCAACGATCTAACGAAATACTGGGGCGGATCCGACTTGATCCAGATCTGAATTTCGTGACGCCCTACGCCGGCTGGATACCGAAACTGGTGCCCTAAGCCAACTCCAGCCTCCATGAGGCTCTCTATCTTGCTGTTGATCAAGACTGACACCTTGGCCGGATCCTGATTCCTGAGATGAACAAATAACGTCACGGTCCTGTACCACTTATCGTCAGCGTTCTTCATGTTCGCACAGACCTGAGGATAGCCTGGAGCAAAGCTGATGACCACCTCAGAAGGAAACTCCTTCAGTATCTGATTGTTTGCTTTGTAATCAGGGATGATCGACTGCCCAACTGTGGAACATCCAAACGACAACGCAACGGCTAGAGCAATAATAAATACCTTCATTGTCTCCTCGTATCCTCTCGTCTAGGAGCTAGCTCCCTCATTCGAAGCTGGACTAGGCCCAGGGCGCACGCTTGAATGTGCTCGTCGGTGACAGTGCTAGCGTTCAGAACACCGATAGGAGTCACACCAATAGAGAACATCGCGGTGGTACACAACTGTCTGGCACCGTGCATCGTGAGGGCGATCCAGCCGCCAGAGATAGCTGAATCAGTCATCAGTCGATCATAGTAGAAATCACAGACGATCCCCTGAACGTCAAACCGGCACCAAGGAAACTGATTACCCTTGTACACCTTCACCGTTACGTTCTCCGTCAACATGTTCATCGTTCGGACTGTCTGCGGGGGTGCTACCAGATCCGAGTCTTGGTTTATAGGCGGTCCCCCGAACGTTGCACAACTCACGAGGAGCACCACGAAGCATATACCAACAATCACCTGACGGATGGTAGAGGGGACACATTTCATTTCCTCACCCCCACACTAATACGCCCATCAAGCACATGTTCGCAAACTATCATTTCCAGCTCGTGATTCGGGAAGCAACGACCAAGAGTACCGCCGCCATAACGGAAGTTGATCCTGGCTGTAATCCCCTCCATCACGAACTTGTTTACTATCCCTCCAAAGGCACTCCAGAAGGCGTCAACTCTCTTGCTGTAGATCTCGAACCCAATCCAGTTGAGTTCTAGGTCAGATACGAAAGATTTCGCGTCGTCAGAGACCACAACTGTGACCTTCTCGAAAACACCTTGATCGCAGAAGCTCTTGCTCCCAACGACATACTCTGCTGGAGCTACAACAACACACTCCTGAGCGGCCAACTTGATGTCGTCCTTTGTGAAGGATGCGTAGGAGGGCGTACACAACAGAATACTCGTGATGATTCCGAATACTAGGTTCTTGAAAATACTCATATGCTTACCCTCCAGAAAAAATAGCCGCCGCCGATAGATCAGACGAGGGCGGCTCATGGTTTGGAAAATGAAAGCCTTAGCCCTCTTCCTTCAGTTCAGAGTTAGCGAAATCAAGAGCATCTCCTAGACCCTTGAAACTGCCAGGATCCTCAACAAGACGAGACACCTTCTTAATCGAATCACCACTCTTGGATGTACGTCCCTTAGGCTCTCTCTTCTTCTTGTTTCGATCAATCTTCTCTGCGAGCTTCTTGGATGCGCTACGCTTTGCCTTCTTGATTGCCACTGGTGCCTGCTTAGAAAGAACTACATCCAAGAGCATATCTAGGTACTCGTCGGGGGGCATGTCCTTGCCGGGAACCAGTTTATTGCTATTGCCTAATTCAATGACCTTAGCTCTAATATCATCATTAAGAACATCCTTATGACGAGACTCGAAAGCAGCCTCTTCGGACGCCATACGGGCCTTGTCACCCTCATCGTTGATGTGCTGAAGGGACTCCTTGAGAGGGGCCTGAGCAGCATCCGTGATCACGTTAAAGAAGTTCTCTAGCTTCTCTCTAACTTCAGGACCATGCTCGTCACCAAACAAACCTTCAACATTCTTACGAGCTTCAGCGATCTTGTCTATGTTCTCCTGAACCTCAGTCTCGGCTTCGGACTTACTCTTATCGTCTGGGAACTCAACAGTCCCGCCCTGAGACTCAACCAGGGCTTTCGCCACGCCGCGAGGATCCTTCTTGTACGAGTTTCCAAGCTCAAGAACCTGCGCGTTCTCCGCAGTAACCTTGTTGTAGGCTCTCATCAACCCCTTGTACGCGACCTTCATTTCAGGGTTTTCCTGAATGGTCTTAAACTGCTCAGGGGTTAGCTTGAAGACTGGATCTTCATCGTCATCGTCGTCGTCTTCGGGGAGATCGGTGTCGTCATCGGCTATATCTTCGTCGTCACCGTCAGCGTCTACGTCGTCCCCATCTTCACCTTCTTCATCATCCTTCTTGTCGTCGGAATCGTCGTCATCATCCTCGTCAGCCGACTTACCCCACTCGTCTTCCTCATCGGGCTCATCCTTCTTAGCGTCTTCGTCCTCGTCTGCCGTATCAGGCTCATCATCGTCTACGCCCTTAGGATCACCTTCATCAACATCAGTGTTGTCTTTCTTATCATCGGCAACATCAGTACCTACTTCTTTGATGACACCTTCTTCTTGAAGACTCTCTTCTGTTACGCCTTCAAACGCCTCGGCGATGGACTTAGCTACTTCTGGCACATTATCTCCTTTTTAGCTTCGCAGTTTGATGCGAGCCCTAACATCTTTAATGCGAAGTTTTGACTCCGCTAGTTTTTGTTCAACTTCTTTTCTCGCCATTGCGGCGATATCTTCTGGAACCCACTTCTCAAGAATTTCCTCAAACTCCAGAACGCTCTTCTTCTCACGCTGTAGGTCTTTCTTGAGATACTTAGTGTCATCCATAGATATAGGACTATCACCACTATGAGGCTTGTACACGCTGACCTCAATAGATGGCTTCTTTAGCCCCTTATTCTTTCGGAGCATCTCTCCGATTCCTGTCGTCTTAGCCATCACTCTCTCCTAAAGGTATGAGTCTCCACCAAAATTGCTTCCGTAACTCTTCTTCATCATATCGCGCATGTTGTTCTGATCACCACCATATAGCACATCTGACTTATATTCAGGCAGAGACGGACTAGCTGGAGTTTGCTGTGCTTGATTTGCTGGAGGTGGGGGTGACGCAATTTCCTGAGGAGTTGGGGCTGCGTTTGTTACGCCCTTACCCTTCTTCTTACCCTTCTTCTTCTTACCTGTCTTTGGGTCGATAACGTTAGTCTCGTCTGCTCTAAAACCGCCAAAGGCATCCTCAGACATAGCACGCCAAAGACCGCCACCCTTCAAAAGCTGAGCTACGCCTCCCTTATCCTCATTGGCTCCCTCACCACCAGCCTGCATGTCCTCACCTAGTCCCATGATGTTCTGCCCACCACCAGATTCAGCGGAACGAGATGTTTCGTTGAACTGATATAAGAGCATGTCCGTCATAGGGTCGCCCGTGTAGGAGAGTTGCTTTCCAAATGTAGTAGGCTGTGCGGGCGCAGCAGGCTTACCACCGCCGCCTCCGCCTCCGCCCTTACCACCCTCAACACCTATGCCGGAATCATCTGCACCCCATCCGTAATCTCCACGATCCCCAGTACCGTTCATGTTGTGTGGAGTGTTTGGACCACGTTCGTCAGGCTTGTCTACCTTATCACCATAGTTGTTGGTAAACTTTCCCGTTGAAGCATCGTACTTGTTTGTCCTAAGCATGCCCATAATCTGAGCATCATTAAAACGAGCGAAGTCTTCAGGAAGTCCATACTTCTTAGCGTTAGCTCGAACATCATCAGCGGTGACCTTACCAGAGTTCTCCCCACCACCAGATGTAGCGCCACCACCACCACCTTCAGGACCAACAGCTCCAGCAGCCTGGGCGTTAGAAAACCAGGAACCCATAAGATCTTCCCCACCCCATGATGCTTTGATCTGATCCTGAGCGGCTTTACTGAAGCTGTTAAAATATGTTTGTGCTGAATTTGGCATAATGCTTCTAGTCTATCAGGTTACTCGGTCTCACACTTTCCCTCGTCTCGCCAGTCAAGACAGAAATGTGCTAACTCGTGCATCATCAGTTCACGACGGCGGCTGTGGTTCCTTATCCACCGACCAACGTAGACTGTGTCTCGGTCCTCTTCACTCACCATCAAACCTTCCGGTGTAGCGTCCTCAGGCTCACATTCAGCAACCTTCCGCATCTCCTTCTTTGAGATCAAACGAATCCACACCTCTGCTACAAAGAAGTTGATACTTCGAGGAATTCCAGTGTTGTTTGTCGGAACGGAAATTCGTGATGCTCTTCTTGCCATTAGAATGCTTCTACTACTTCAGCTCCACGCTTTTCTGACTTGACGGATCGAGCAGACTTGCCGCAATCACTGCAACGGTAGCGCTGATAGGTCCGCGTGCGTGCGTGACCGAAACCCTTCTTGATCAACTTCTTCGAACCGCATATCGGGTTAGGGCAAACAACACCATCGCTCCACATATTCATGTTGGGCTGACGGCTCCAAGGGGAAAGCTCTTCGTACAGCTTACGAAGCAACACGATGTCGTGCTTGTTGTACTTCTTCATGCGCTTCCACGCGGCGGGGTCATCATCCATGCACGCCTGCCACAAAGCGAAGCCTTCGTGCTTCACCTTACTACCAAGCCCTAGCTGCTTAGACAGCCAGTCCAGCTTGTTACTGGAAAATGCTGCGACTCGCCTAATTTCCTTGACCGTGTCCACCACCTTGTAGGGATCCGGGGGCAGCATGTCGTTGGCGATGAATCGAGCGTTGATCTTCTTGATGTCGAACTTCGCTCCGTTGTGAGCGACCACGATATCAGCTTCATCTAACAGAACCCACAACGCAGAACATAGATTGTCGTCCGATCCACTCTTGTAGCCTCCGTCCGTATCGTCAAGCCCAAGAGTGACCGTCTTCTTACTGTGATACCACTCTGCGGAGAAGCTGATCATCCTCCAGTGTTCCTTGACCGCAATCGCGTTGGATTCATAAACTGACCACACCCAGACCAAGTCTGGACTTGTCTCAATATCCAAGAGTAGGATTTTAGGCTTAAAGCTTTGCTTCCCAGTCATCTTTTCCATCCTCTGTAATATGGTTGTTTAGATGTGTGCTCATCTGCTTCATCTTAAGCTTGATGAACTTTCTATCATGGCCGCATTCCGATACCAGCCAGTCGGCAATATGATCCAATTTAGCGCCAGACGCTCGTGCCTTATCAATCTCATCTTTCTCATCAAGATTACAAATAAAGCACTCCGTCGCCTTCTTCTTATCGAAAATGTACTTCTGTAGGGAACGTCTTCTCTTTTTCTCTGCCATTGCTTCCTTTACTTAGAGCCGATTGTAACTTGACCATGCTTTCCCCTGAAATGAGGAACACTTCCATGATCAACAGGTGTGGTAGCAGTGGATGATGCCGCAGCAGTCGTATCCATGACTTGACCGTAGCCGGGCAGAATCCACTGACGAGAAGTATCCTCCATGAGTTGACCGTATCCGGGGATAATGATCTGTCTAGCCATTAGGATGGATCGATGTCAATAAACGGGTCAATGTAGATGTTGTCCGATGCCTTCGCCATGTGAATCACGGCAGTCACTAGCCCAGGCTTATCTGGAGTGTACGATACCTCCATGTACTGCTTGGTGGTCACACCCGAACCAGTCCAGCTTGAAACAGCGTCGGTGGTGTGCGCTGCGGCAGCAGTCTCAGGAGCTACTCGTGTTGTTTGGAACACAGACTTGGAGTTCGTCGCGGCGTCGTTAGGCCCCTCCAGTGACATCCACAACTCGTCGTCATTGATGGAGGCGTCTGATGCGAAATAGACCCGGTACGTGTGTTCAGTGCTTCCGTCGCCGTCAGTCCACGCTGTAATAGGAAGGGACTCCAGAGCGTGACCAGGATAGCCTCTCACAGAACCCACAGTGGTATCGAAATCCCACGAGACTGGGGTGGACCGCTCACCGTCAGACGCACCATCCGTCCTATACCTAGCGGCATCGGTGACAATCTTTCCGCGAGAGTCGTTGATTTCCATTTGATACGCAGGATCGGAGTCGGTCCCTATTTGACAGTGGTAGCCTTCAACTCTATAACCAGGAACATCGATAGTTCCGGTAATGAAAGTACCACTAGTAGCTAGAAGACACCGAGAAAATATGAAAATTCCACTGCCGGCAACACTTGTAGCTCCATTAGCCAAAGGACTAGCCAACACAGAAAAATCTACACCTTGTGCGGTCCACGTCATAAAACCGCTTGAAGTGGGTTGCTTGATTAGGACTGCAACATCAAAACCCACAGAGCCACCGATCCATTTGAATTTCCCCCCTCTACACAGAATTGTCTGAGTAGAGACAGCAAAATCAATATCGACATCTTTCAGTGTAATTAAACAGCCGAACGCCCCGGGGGTGCCGACCCACATGATATCCGCTGCTCCTCCAGTAAGTTCAAGGCGACACTGTTCAAAATACTGGTTGTGATCTTTAGCCGCTTGACCAAGATAGATGTCATTTCCAGAAAAGAAATTTACCCCATAAATGTAGAAACTCTCCTGGAAGTATATATTGTTGACTCCGCTAGCCGTGACGGAGGCCCCAGTTGCCAAGGCTCCCGGTGTGGTGCCTGTGTCATTTCCAGCAACACAGAATATGTTAACCGCATCTACAGTACCTTCAGCAGTAGACCCAGTAAGAGTAAGAAGACCTGCTGTAGACTCCACGTGAGAGCTACGAACATAAACTATATCCGTGGCCGGAGTAAATCCAGCCTCTGCGCCCCAGTCAATCATTAACGAAGGTCTAGCGTTCTCCCAAGAGTCACCACTATTGTCTCCTGACGCACCAGCCCATACGAAGTCGTTAGCCATTAGATCACCTTACGCTTCAAGACCGTTCCAGTAAACTATAGCACCAGACGATCCACCAATATAAATCTCGCTGGGCTTAATACCCATTCCTGCTCCATACGGTCCAAACGTCCAAGACTCTCCAGAGTCGGTTGTGGACACAAGGTAACCGTGCGCTTCGCCAAGCTCATCGTCTCTAAACGTGATCCTAGAAACTTGGTTGTTGTCCAATCGAATCGTAAGGATCCGACAAGACCTGTCGTCATCCACCAACTTGGTCGGCGTCGTTTGTACTTGATGTTGCCCACCTATCATTTCTTCCTCCTATACTGTTACTATGCTTGCCACTTAATAGAACGTAGTCTGTAGCGCGGTCCGCTCCGCTGAGGTTAAGACACGCTTCCAAAAGTAAGTCTCGTCAATCAGGCCGTCAAAGAACAAGCCGAAAGCCCTAGAGCCTAGATACAGAGGCGACGTGCCATCATTGACGCTGGCAATCGTACCGGTTGATTTCTTTACAGTCCCGCCGTCTACGGAAACGAAACACTTTCCATCAGAGGAATCCCAACCCCATACAACATTGTACCAAGTCGCGGTAGACAGGGTCTCGTTACTTACTACTTTGCAAGAACTCCCGCCTGGGTCAAACACGAGGATCTCAAAATTGGGGCCTGTGTTCGCAAATATGAGGTAGTCCCGATGGTTTAAACCATCTTTGCCAATGATAGGAGCAGCACTACCTAAGGTCTCGGCCTTAATCCATGTGGACCAAGTGAAATCACTTGTTACCGATACATCCGAGTTATCCAAGATGCTAAGGGACTCAGAGAGGCTCGCCTCGAAATCGGCACAGTTCCCGTCTTTACCACTGGCGTTGAATAAGACAGTGCTGTTGTCTGTCAGATTATTGCCACCAACTTGGTCTACGCGAATACCACTCTCCTCCTCTAGCTTGTAGGCTAGCGTAGCGTCACCTAGCGTAGCGTGCCCGCCAAACGGACCACTTTGACAAATCCCCGGCGTTCCTAGATCTCCTAAATGGATACCCGGCCGTCCGTAACTCACGCCCTCACTCCGACCCAAAATAGAAGTTCTGTGGCCGTACCGATAACGTAGATGTTGCTCGGCTTAACAAAAGCGCTTGCGTCAAACGGACCAAACGTAAGAGTCTCTTCAGCCTTCAGAAATATGACCTTGTTCCCATCCTCATCGAAGACACCAATCGTCGTTGCGCTCGTATTTAGGCGCATCGTTAGCTGCCTATACGCACCAGGCCCATCATCAAGTTTCTGAAACGTTCCATCTAATGTCAGTGTATTACCAATCATATCTACCTCCTACGGCTGGATCCGACCGTGATGCATTGGTCCGGCACCTATGATCGGGTTATTGTATGCGCCCTGCGTCAATTTGGGCTTTGGTTTGAAGAAACGAAAGAGGCTGGCCCACAATCGGGCCAGCGCCTTCCAGATGAACGTCATCGCCAATCCTTGTTTTCGTCAGCAACAGTAACAGGCTGTGGCTTCTCAGGATTGTTATCTTCAACAGGCTCTGAAGTCAGATCCTCAATCTTATCCTTCAGCGCAAGAACCTCGGACTCCAGCTCCGCGATGATGTCTGCGGCACCGATTACCTCGTCAGATACGTTGACCCCAAGATACTCAAGCAACTCCGCAAACTTTTTCCCATCCAACACAACGTCTGCGTAAATTGGATCCGTAGGAGATGTTGTCGGCCTAACAATTACGTCAAGACCACCACCACCGTAACGCTCAAAAGAAAACTGCTTAACATGAAATGACATTACTCAAAACCCCTTACTTGTTTTACTGCCTTGGTCTACGTAACGTACCTTGCCGCGCTTCTCATCGTACTTCTGGGTTCCGTACTGGAGCCCAAGCTCCTTCATGAGAGCACGACGCTCACTACGACTACCGATTAGAACACCACGTTGTCCGAACTCATTCACGCTCGTACAACGAGGATCTGTCTTCGACAACAGTTGGATATCTGTATACGGAAGAAAGGCATCATCAAACCCATGCATCGGACCATGTGCTGATTTGTCCCCCTTGCAGAACGGGAAATCGCCCGCATAAAACGTCCCTCCACACTTCTCGCATTTTATACCACCGTCTTCCGTATACGACTGCTCTTCACTCACTTAACCTCCCATCGCTGCTTGAACGGACGGTGGGGGTGGTGCCGATCCAGCCCCCGCGTTCGGTTGATCGCCGCCACCCGTAGGTGCGACACCCTTCTTAGCTGGCTTACTTCCTTGTGGACCCGCTCCCTGTGCAGCATTCATCTGCTCCAACATCTGCATAAGCTGATTCATCATCTGCTTCTTCTGAAGCGCACCCATGATGTTCTGCTGATCCTGAGCGGAACGGATGCCCATCATATTCAACATAGACTTCAGTAGCTCAGGTGATAGAGCGAGCAACTCGCCCGGTCCCTCAGAAGAGATCATATTGAGAGCTTGCATGATTCTAGATGCATGCTGAGACTCAGTAACGGGAGACATGGACTCAATGTCAACAGTGACATCCCACTTACCAGCACCATATGCATCATCAAGATCTTCAGGTTCTACTTCCCTACGTTCCTGTTGTTCTTGTGGCTTAAGGCTCTGGTCTAACATCACCACAAGCTCTGCAACTTGTTCAGGCAGCGGCTTCTTGATCTGCTCAAGCGTGTTGGCTATCTGCAAGGTGTCTTCCATCAGATTTGAAGCATATGGATCAGAGTTGATTAGAACCCACTGCGGTAGAGTCATAGACTCGATAGCAGTCTTCAGGATGCCTTCAGCGATTGCAGCCATCCAATCTGCTACTTCCTGTTGCTCGTAAGATGAACGAACATCTCCAGACTGGCTCATCTCTTCAACTTCTCTAGCAGTAGGAGCACCACCCTCACCACGGGTCTGACGAGCGGTTGGGGAAGATGCGGACTGCTCTGCGAATCCAGCCTCAGCATAACCAAGGGTCTTGATTGCAGCCTCACCGAACATCGGCTGCGGGATCGGTACGATAGCTCCCATGTTCTGGTTGTCTACCCCGACGAATGTACCAAACTCGTCTGACTCAAGCTTCTCTAACTCAGCCTTATTAGTGAACGCAGACTTATCGAACAGGTAGCGAGGGCGAGTACCCTTACGAACGTTACGCAACCACTCACGAGCATCGTTGTACTCGTCCTGTTCTGTAAGCTGAGAGAAAATAGGAGGGATGGGATACCACTCTCCTGGCATTACCTCAAGGCGTAGCGGGAATAGCGGTAGGTGTTCGTACTCATCCTCCCTGAGGATATGATCATGACCCTCTGCAAGAACATAACGCTTCATCGAACGTTGATCCCAAATCTTCCAAATTCGAATCTGATCTGGTGGGGTTGAATCAGGTGACTCATCATCATGCATCGGAGCTAGCTCACGGTCGTACCCGTCCGTAGAGCCCGGTCCACCAGTCAATCTTGAGGTAGCCTTCAATCCCTCCGTGTTTAAGAAGCCGTCAGAACGCTGAACGTCCTTGACGAGCATCCACTCCCAGTATCCAACCCAGTCCATATTCTCTGTTGCGGAACGATCATTAGAGGAAACTAGGAACTGACGCGCAGGAATATGCTTAACGTAGAATGATTCGTGATATGGAACCTGTCCATCTTCTCCACCAAGAGCAGCTAGAAGAGCCTCCTCCTCGCTTGCATCTCCAGAAAGACCTTGATCAGCCTTCATCTCGTCAGCAACGGAATCGCTCTCGATCAACGGAGATGGCTTAGGAACAAACGGATTCTCAGACCACTCAGCTTCGTACCCTGCCTCAATCAAACCGTAAGCCCACTGAGCTTCCTTGAGCGCAACCATACACTCTGGCTTAAATCTAGTGTCTTTCAACTTGATGATCGTATTGATGGTGTCTTGAAGAAGCTCAGCGCGCTGATGGATGGTTCCACCAACTGAATCCTCACGACCACGCTGAGGGCGAATACGAATGTATGGATGATAGTAGAAAATAGCTGGGATCTTGGATTTCAATGCCGCTAGAATCTTGTTGATCTGATAACGCTTGTCGGACTGCGCATCAATATCGTCTTCCCTTGGACGCTGGAAGCCTCGGACGTAGTCGTGGGAGCGATCTACTTCGTACTTCTCCTCCCACACATTCTTTTCGTCACGAGCCTGAGATATGCGCTTGAACCATCGACGCACCTCATTCTTCTCGCTCTTCTTAGACTTGGCTTCTTCACCTATACCAAGAGCGTTCTTGATGCCTTCCATCATCCCGCCCCCTTCACCTAAGCCCGGAATTGTAGTACTCATGCTGTTACCTCAAAATCTCTCATTCTATCCGCTACGCGAAGAGACCATTCCCTGAACCCCATAACGGTCCTTGCCATTTTCGCTTGGTTGTAATGATTACAGATCATAGAAGTACTCCAAGTACACAAAAAGCAAGAAGATAACCACCGAAAAACGATTTCCATTGCCCGCGCTCACGGGACTTTCTCGGTTCGGTTTCCCCTATAGGAGGAACAGAAACCGTCACCCTACCCTTAGGTTTCGCAATCGCCTTCATGACCATCGGACGAGATGGAGCAGTCGAAGCTGCTAGAGGGCGACTATTGACAATATATCTCACAACGTCTAAAGCGTGGTCAGGGATGAGTGGATCCCTTTCATCTCCATACACAGGCTTTCCATCGTTTTCGCCCTTCTGAAGCCGCTTTGCGCCACGAATCTCTATGATGGCATGAGATGCACCAAACTCCCAATCTGGAGACTTCTTCACAAAATAGAGATGCGGAGCGTTTAACTCCCCAGTGATCGGATGACGGTGTAATGGATCTGGCTTCAGGTACTGTCTCAGGCGCGTGCGAGAGAGACCTTCGTCGTTATTTGCCTTCGACCACCTTATCGACGTGTTCTCTGGAATGATTAGTGTGTCCGTGTACTCGTCGGCAATTGCCCAACGCTTCTCTCTCTTGTTGTATCCAGAGATTCCACGAGTAGGAAGAAACATAGAAGGATCAGCGATGTTCGTTTTAATCGTATAACCCTTCGACATCTGCGTAATCGTTCTACGGTGATCAGAGATGTTCCACTCACCGTGATCAGTAATACCAGCTTGATAGTACTCCTGCCAGATGAAGATGTTATTGTCTTCATCTACTGCATACCAGAGGCAACACGTCGGAGCAGAGTCCCCATGATCAAGACCACGACCTAGGTTCATAGAGTTGGTGATCTTCGATATCAACCCATCATCATGATCTAACAGAGACTGATCATCAATACGAAACAAGTGACCCTTCGAACGAACCCACACACCCTCAACGAAGCGCTTACGATAGTCTTCGTCCTGCTGCATAAGCATTTCGATGTTCTGAGTTCCAGCAAACTTGTTGTCCGTGGTCGGCATCGTTATCGAACGGTAACCAAGCTTCGCCCATTTTTCAGAGAAGTTCTTCGACTCATGAGAGAATCGTTGCCATAACCAATGCAGCTCAGGGTCGCCATCCTCAGACGGATTAGCGGTCAGGATGACGCTCAATGGAGCTAGGGGACGTTTTGCTTTGTCCTTCCACGGCCACGCATCAATTCCACCAGCGTCAGAAAGAACCCAATGCGGAACCTTTGCTCCCTTCCAACGACCAAGGCGTCCCAGCAAAATGGTAAACGTAGACTCCTGCATCTGCTCAGCCTGATCAAGGATGGCAGCATTGATCTCCAGGCCCTTAAGTATCGTCGCGGAGTCTGGACGATCAAGATGGTGGAAAAGAAAACTTGATCCGTTCTTGAGAGTCACCACTTTCTCGTTAGTTGGTTCTCCAACAAACTCTGGCTTGATCCATTGATCGAAAGAGGGACGAGTCGTGAGTTTTAAGTCATTGAATGTCTTACGAAGTACAGCGACCTTATAGCCTGGGAAAGTTTCACACAACAACAACATATGAAGAATTGCAGACGTCGTTTTCGCGGAGTTGAATCCGCCGATAAGAAGAAGAGGCGTACCGGGCTTGTGCTCGACTGCCTGCTTCTGCTTATCTGAGGCCCACTCGAAGACTTCTTCTGGGACCTCTTCAGTGTGTTCGTTCATTTTTATGTCCGCAATTATCGCAACGCTGAGAAACAGCAACAAATACTAGTACAGGACGAACCTTTTTTCTGGTATATGGTCTACGATTCTTCATTTGTTGGCTTCTGGTAGCCCATCTGCAATTCTCTGGAGAGTAATTTCCATTGTTATCCACACGATCTATGCTGTAATCCTTACTTGGTCTACATCCCATGTCCTCGAAAAACCTAGGAAACGAATTCCATCTTGGGTCTATTGAAATACCCCTTTTCCCGTACCATTCCCATGCTGGATCAGAAGGAGAATTGCAACGACGCCTCATCCCACACCAAATTCTATACTCAGGAGTTCCATGACGATTACCGTTTGAGCAAACCCCATGAGTCAATGGCCTTCCCTTCTTAGATAGACCTCTTTCCTTAGACATTTCACTACCAAGACAACCACATGAACGAGTTTGATCTGTTCTTAAGTTTAATCCGTACACAATAGTTTCCTTGCCACAATCACATCGAACACGCCATCTGGAATTCTTATTCTTTGAGGGCTCCCTTGAGATAACGATGAGACGACCAAAAGCCTCGCCTGTTAGATCATTATTTCTCTTCAAGCTCATCGATCTCCTCTGCTTCAACATCAATTACATCAACCTCAACAACCGGCATTAAGGCTTTCTGCTTCCACGGCATTTGAGTATTTTTCGGCAAGATTATCATTGGCGTCGAAGGCGGTACATAACCCTCAAGCTGGTGCTCCTTATATCGAGCAGCTAGCCTTGTAGCAGCAGCTAGACCAAGTGCTGCAGCTTTCAGCCTTAATACCGGGTCTTTGCTGTCTAGAGCCTCCTGTACGGTCTGAAGGGAGTTGTTCGCAACGATCATCACGCGAGATTCAAACCGCTGACGAGTACGCTCCAGCATGGTGCGCAACTCCTCACGAAACAGATCATCCTTCATCCATAAGGTGATGGTATTCGGCTTAACGGTTGCGACCTCAGCGGCTTGCTTATGCGAGCCCCCTACAGCCAGAACCATAATCGCCTTACCCTGCTTCGCTGTTAGTTCTTTATCTTCCATGCTTAATAGCTTATCCCTTGAACCCCTTCAAGAGAATCAAGAGCGCTGTCGAACCCTTATCCGGTGGGTCTTGCTCCCCAAGCCATGACTCTAAGATTATAATCATTCCGTTAAAAGAAGACGACTTAGACATGATACCAAGCGCTGCTACGATCCCCTTATCACTCGGAGCCTCGTACCCACGCCAGTTTCCGCGACCACCATCGATTCCGTACCGCCAGAGAACCTCATGACGTGCAGCGTTCTCTGCGGCAAGCATAGCCTGATGAAGACGATCTTCGGTCAAGTCCTTGAAGGGTGTAGCTATTGCCAGAAAGCCCCTCATCGCAGCACGGATAATCCACGCTGAAGAGTTCACTGGAATCATGTTCTCCGTGAATCCCCACGCAACAGCATCATCACCTAGATCCCTCTGTGCTCGAATAATCCAACGAGTGTTGGCTCTCGCGCATGCCTGAAGGATGTGCCTGTACGTCTGTTTATCACGATCAGTGATAGTTTTGTCACGCTTGGCGAGAGCGAGCGCCTCTATCGCATTCTTGAATCGTTCAGCTAGGGTCATGCCTTATCGATAGCCTCCTTGATTACATCGGACGTGGGAACCGCATCGTCCCTATCTAGCGCTTTCTTCTTATGCTCTGGAATTTCAATACCGTCAAGATCAAAATCCATATCCACCATCCTCTTTCCGTACTCTGTCATCACAAGCTTTCCATCAATCATTTCGTACTGAGGAGCACTACGAGCATTAAGAATCCAATCTGGTCCATAAGTCCTCATTTGTTCTCCTCCCACGGAAGCTCATTACACTCGAAACCAGCAGCATTTTTGTGACCACCACCACCGAAGGTCTTAGCAACCTCAGACACGTCGAAGTCACCAATAGAGCGCAGAGAGAAGCTCCACTTTCCATCAGAACGACGGTAGTAACCAACAGAAAACTCAGCCTTCGGACTCAACTTCGCAAGACGGTTCAGGTGCTCAGAGTTGTTCGGTATCGGGATGTTAATCGTCGGAACCTTGTACTTCCCAATATGCTCATACCTTACGGAGTCAATGACGATACTGCCGTACTGATCTATGTACTTCAAAACAGAAGATCCAGATTGAGCGACATCCTCAACACCAATCTTCTCAACATCGTCCCACGCCTCGAACGTCATCGGAGCAGTAGCGAGATACGCAGAAACCTCCTCTGTATCAGGAAGCTTGTTGGCCCAAATATCACGATCTTCAACATAGTCCACAAGCCAGAGAGAGCGACGATCATTAAAGCGAGGCTTCGTTCCGCCATGCTTCAATCCATGCTCGCGCTCCAACTCATCGAACGTGATTCCTGCGCCGCTACGGCTCATGTCGAAGACGACCTTGTCATCGTTGCGAAGAACGTTCCTCTGATCACGGATATCTTGGATGATGTTTTCTAGGTCGGCCTTCGCAGACTTGTGGTGGTCGTAGATCGTGGTTCTCTTCGAGGCCACGATGAGATCCATCATGATCTCCTTCGGATACGTGAAGTCTACAAACCACACTTGACGACCCTTGGTATCGGGTAGGTTCTCGATGTCCCCATGCTTTGCAGGAAAGTACTCGATATCGTGACCCTTAAAGAGACGGTCCTTGCTCTTAAAGTAGCGAAACACCCATGCGGCTGTCCAGCCATCGGAGCAGTTCCCATGATAGACGACTAGCGGTGCCTTACTCATCTCTAGGATCTACCTTGTTTAGGGCATCACTCATCAAATAGTTGATGACAGCGTATGACTCCTCGACGTTGATCGGCTCCGTCTGACCGTACAGAAATAGACGCGAGTCTGTCGCATCTTTTGGCCCGTTAGGACAGTACGATGTGATGTGCTCATTACGAAACATGCGCGGCGTGCCGCGATTCTTCATGTGTAACTCGATGTACTGACTCATACCTTCTCCTTTTTAAAACGGTTGTACTCTTTCTTGAGCATCCGCCAGACGCTCTGTTTATAAGCAACCTCGCCGGTCTCCTCGTTGATATTGGTGATCTTAACCTTTGCTGGAAGCTCTCCCATCTTCTGACCGTACGCACGACGTAGCGCCTTTGCGCGAGATCCTCTCATTTCCAAAACCCATGCCACTCTGGTGGCTTATTTTCATGCTCAACACGATAAGCAATATCTTTAGCCCTCGCATCAGTTCTACGCCTCACGAACTCAGCATCACCGAGTACCTTACGAAAAAGTTCCTCTTCGGTCATGGAGACAATAGTACGCCACCCATCTTCAGCTTTCGTGACAGTGCTTATCCTTGGAAGAACTCCACGCTCACGTTCATCTCTCAATGCGATCTCCTATCTGTTGTCCTAACAAAGCGCTCGAACTCAATCCAGTTCTTCACACGAGGAGTCCATTCAAACTCCTCGTTGTACGCGCGAGTGAACAAAACCTGATGAGACGTGAACCTGTGATGCCTTAGGTTCTGTACGTTCTCAAGCTTGTCATCAAGGTAGATGTCGCAAGCAATCTCCCACTTCTCTTTCGTGGTGATGATGCCCTGGAAGTCGAAATCGAGGCTACGAGCAACCCAGTAGATCGTGTCCTTGCGTGCCTTCTGTGGCCGGTTGGTGATCAAGTAGACCCTATGATCCCGCGTGAGACGCTTCAACGAGTCGTACGCGCCGGGAAGAAGCTCAAGGTTGGCAAACAACCCTCGCTCTACACCAGCCGTCCATAACCATGACCAGTGCTTCTTGTGAACGTTCTCCTCGATCCAATCCCAGTGCGGAGATTCTCCGCACTCATCAAGATCGAGTTCGAACCTCGCGTTTAACATCTGAATTGCTCTTTTGGTCCAATTGCAAATCACGCCATCCATGTCGATTCCTAGTCTCACGATTCCCCCTCAGCAACTTCAGCGTGACCCTTCACCAGACATGACTTAGAGAAAATACGGGTGAACCCCTCAGGTTCAGTCATCTCGATACGACATGAACACTTCTCATCCTCTTCAGAATCACCAACATCCCTTCCTAATATCACCTCCCTGAGCAAGCCCTGCACATTGAAGAACATCGCGCAGAGAGCCTCTTCAAGTTTTGCGCGGTCGCATGTACCACCTTCATTGGCTTTGATTAGATCTTGAGTGACCTCTTCCCACACGTCAACGAAATGACGGAACAGACTCTCAATATAGACACGCCTAGGAAAACCAGACTTCCAGTTGTCGCTAGCACGAAGCGTCCCATCCTCCTGCTTCTGATGCTTTACCATGTACTCCCCGAATCGACGTAGCACGATAGGGCTCAGGAATCCGGCGAACTCTGGCTTACCCTCCTGAGAGCTTCGCGTTGCGCCGCCAGAAAACGAGCGCATCTGCGCTTCCCGGTAACCACGACCAGTAGCTCTCGATACCTCGTTCTCTATGAAGGGGTTTCGACCACACCAATCGCAATAAACACCATCCTTCTTGGTCGGAACGAACAAACCCGGTTGACCACTCTTACACTTACACTGATTCACAGTCATCTTTGCTTCATCTCCCTTATCGCTCTCTCGCTTACTCTTGCAACTTTCCCATTGGCGTTGAAAGTAATCCACTGTAGAACTTTTCGGCACATTGCTAAATCCTGCTGGTAACCTAAAATCTGCTTGTTTAGACATGCGTGATCTGCCTCCTCGTTAGTCACAACTTCTGGTATCTCTGGTTTGAGAAAAAGCTGAACAACAGAACCCCAACAAAAATCTTCCTATCGTCTGACATTCTTCTCTCCAATTAAAGCCCGCAAATCAGCGAGCCCACATTCACACGACTTCAACTTCACCATTCGACTACCAGTAGCGCTACAGAAGATGCTGTGCTTCATGTACGGTTTGAACTCAACCACCTTTCGAGCGGCCTTTTCCAGCCTGTTGTAGCGCACCTGAAGCTCGCTATCCATATCTGGGGCCTAGCTCTTCCAATCTCTGGAAATTCTTAACAGCCTCCTCAGCCTCACGGATGATTTTCTCAGCCTCCGCTTCATCCTCAGCAATCTCAGCCGCACGCCTTACGCGCATACGCTCCTCGAACGCATTGAGTTGATCGTCAGTCGGTCCAGCGTCTGTCACCATGACCTCCATGATTCTTTTAAAGTTCTCCAAAAATGCTCAGAAATCCAAGCATCTAAGAGAGCTACACGAAACCTAAAACAATAACCCTTATGCATCTCATTCACAGCTCTATCGAAAGCAAGATCAAAGGATTCTCTTTCTGGATAGTTTTTTCGAATCTTCTCTTTTTGCTCATCCGTAAAATGGTTCCAATGTGCTCTTGCAACGCCATCGTCCTTAACCTTGTTAGTAAACTTTCCCATTATTTCTTCTCCTTATGTTGAATGCAGTACTTCGAGCCGGGAAGCTTGAACAGAATCCCGCAGCGATCACACATCAACTCGCTCTTGCCTTTACCTTTCTTCTTAACCAACCAAGTCCACCTTCTGAATCTCGATCTCGACACGGTCAATTTCCGACAGCTTCAAGAACGTCGAAGACTTCTCCTTGCTGAGAACTAGAAACGTACCCGATGGATCAACACCAATGTTTAGGATGCTGAAAAAATTCTCCTGCGACGTTGTTCCTATAAAAGAAACCTTCACCGTCTGCTCCGGTGGAGCCTGCGGCGGTCCCTGCGATTCACGTTTGAACGGCATTACGTTCTCTCTACCCACTTAAACCTCCACTACAATCGTACGAATCAATAACTGCTTCGCTTTCGCAAGGTAGTCACTTGTACCTCTGTTTTGCTGCGTCGAATCCTTGAACCCGAACACAACCTTCGGATCAAAGTCCTTAAGCATCATCATATTCCTTGCGGGACCACCCGCTTTCCCGGCCCCCTTCCAATCAGCCTCATAGACCGTCACGTCAAACCCGCGCCATGTCGAATAGCAATGAACAATGCGATCAGCTCCGGAAGGGCAACCGCCATGAGCGATCTGATCCTTCTCAGGATTCAAGAGATCCACCATCGCCATCACCAACCTGAAGTTAACGAAGTTCCGAGAGCCTGTGAATACTGCCCTCACGGAAACAACCGCACAAACTGTTTTGCCCTTTTACGGTCCCGACTCCAATCCTTAAACTCACGATCTATATCAAGAAGCCCTCTAAGAATCTCAATAGCATGATCCCTGTCAGCCTCTGCATCCTGCGCCCGCGAGCGCCACTTCTCAATCGATGCTTGTCTCGCCATCTTCGTCTTTCTCCTTGTTGAGCTTCTCGTGAAACTTGAAATCGTGATGCTCCATGATCTCGTCGGCTGTCATGTTGTGATGCTGCTCGCACCAACGACACCAACGAGCCATTACCGAACGTGCTGCTCTACCCATCAAAAATGCTCTTATTCCGAACAACGACACGCTTCGGCTGGTCTTTAACCGTAACTCTTAAATGAGATAGTAGTGCCCTAAAATCACTATGAAGATCTCTAACACTTTTACTTAGATCAACCACTTCGTCTTCCAATTGTCTTATTCTTTCAAATTTCAAAACATCCTCCGTTCAACTGATTTTTTTGCTTCTAGGCCAGAGCTTCCCTGGCCCACCAAAGAAACACGGCATGCAAAGCCAGCGCTCCTTATGTAACACGCACATTTGACCACCTTGTTCCCCACACTCCGAACACTCGTTGCACTCAGGAAGAGGAATCTGCTCCTGATAGAAGGCGTCTATCTTTTTAGGCATCCTCACCTCGGAGGGCCTTAACGGTGGGGCTCTGACACCCCCCAAGTTCGTTCCAAGGATTTCCACATTCCAAACAAACACAAACGGCACCACTACAATCACCGTAAGGCACATGCAGAGCCAGCGCCGCGTAGATGCGGGCCGCTGCCACGTACGCCGCCTCGATGCGGGTTTCTAGCGCCTTGTTCGCCTCGATAGCGTTCTTCCAGATGCGGACAATCTGCTCGACACGCTCTACTAGCGGACGGTCGGCGTAAAAGGTCTCGGGAAGCGTAGCCCTTAGCCGCTCGTTCTCCTTCTGTAACTCGTGAACCTCACAAGGCCACAAGTCGTCACAATGAGAACAGAACGTTTCCTCAGCAGAATCAGGAAACGACATAGGACGCTTTCGAATAATAGGTAAGTGACTCACTCTTCCTCCTCAAAACACACGTCATGAGTCCAACGTCCGTCTTCTTGCTCACGACCGGGATCGTTACACTGCTTAAAGCCCTTCTCGCGAGGATCACCCCAACCGTAGATGAAAGGCTTGTTACAGATCTCACACCTCGAAGCGAATTCGTTCTTTGGAACGTCTTCAATCAAT
>SDBV01004290.1_pt1 | contig 20626 bp, 15 predicted proteins | sample 2277081 | NCBI WGS metagenome assembly SDBV01 (sample SAMN10402039, study PRJNA504765) | marine sediment metagenome | isolation source: marine sediment core GS10_PC15, 223 cmbsf | place: Arctic Ocean: Southern Knipovich Ridge | collected 2010 | reverse complement strand
CGCATACAGCGATACGATAGCAGCTGGTAATGTAATCAGTCAAAGCCCGGCTGCAGGAACCGGTGCGACAAGCGGAACAGCAGTTGATCTGATAATCTCTGACGGACTGCCTCTGATACCGAACGTAGTCGATACCACTCAGGCGGCGGCAACTGCAAGTATCACAGGTGCAGGATTTACCGTAGGAACAATAGGTAACGCATACAGTGATACGATAGTAGCCGGCAATGTAATCAGTCAAAGCCCGGCTGCAGGAACCGGTGCGACAAGCGGAACAGCAGTTGATCTGATAATCTCTGACGGACTGCCTCTGATACCGAACGTAGTCAATACCACTCAGGCGGCTGCAACTGCAAGTATTACAGGTGCAGGATTTACCGTCGGAACAATAGGTAACGCATACAGCGATACGATAGTAGCAGGCAATGTAATTAGTCAAAGCCTGGTGGGCCCTGCCACAAGCGGGACAGCAGTTGACCTGGTAGTCTCACTCGGTCTTGTGATAGATAATTTTGATGACAACATACAAGGCGCGATGTGGCAATCATTTGAAGACGATTCCAGTAAGGCCTGGCTGGTCGAAGACAATAATCAATTGAACTTAAGTTCTATCGTCGGTTTTGATTTGTCTTCTCTTGCCGGTCATTGGAAGATGAATGACGACGCCGGCAATACGACTGTTATCGACAGTTCCGGCAACGGAAACCATGGAACAGCACAGCAGAACACCGAAGATATTAATGACATCGGTAAGATAGGTGGTGCTTTAACGTTTAACGGGACAAGCGATTACGTAGATGTAGGAAGCGTTATCGGCACCGGAGCCTATACAAAAGTTGCCTGGATCAAAATAGCAGATGGGGATTACTACAACAATATACTTTCCTCAAGCAGTGCAGTTTCTACGGTATCTCACGCTCTTTTTGCTCCATCTTTTTGGTCATTTAAGCTTTCATCAGGACATTTAAACCCATACAACGCAGTTCAAGATAATAATGGATTAGAAGTTGATAAGTGGTATCACGTTGCGGTTACTTACGACCCTAATGTGGATTCTGGGAAAATGGTTTTGTATAAGGATGGTGGCGAGGTAGATAGCGCCACTGGTGTTCCAGCAAATTCAGCCAGTGTATCAACTCACATTGGAATGTATCGTAGCGTTAGCGGATTCAATGGCTTAATTGACAATGTTATGGTATTCAACAGGGCGTTGACCGCAAGTGAGATAGAGTCATTGCATAATGAAGGAAACGGCACAGAAGATGTAACTGACGACGCCGGCAGTTCTGCTTTCTATATAGATAACGGCTGGGATATTGATTCGACAGTGGACTTCAAGGTCAAAGTTGATTTCCACTACAGCGAGGTCAGTGACAAAGATGGCTGGATCGGAATAACAGTTGAAAATGATAACAATTACGTTTCAATCTGGGCAGGTTCCGACAATGGCCAGTCTTACTACTACTACGAGACAATTGTCGACGGCAATACCGTTGGTGAGCAGGAAGTCAGAGACACAAATGACGGGACATTATATGTTTCGTACGATGCCGGCACCGGTGAGGTGTACTTAAGTGGTGTTGGATATGGAAGTGCAAATGCCTACGTCTGGCAAACGATATCCGACCCACTGCAAATTCTATGGACGTCTCCGGTTGAAGTGGCGATCGGCGGTGGTTCCGCCGGCGTTGGGCTGAATTCAGGACAGGCTTATCTTGACAACTTTGAAATAACCCAAGCCGATCTTATTGGCTGGCCGCCGGTAACAGATATCAATGGTGACGGCTACATCGACTGGTTGGATGTTGCAATAATAGCTGGCAACTGGCTCGAAACGGGCCCGGCCGGTGACATCAACAACGATGGCCGTGTCAACTTTGGTGACTTTGCCGAGTTCGGCTTAGCCTGGTAAGTTTGATAACAAGACTTGAGGAACTGAACAATCAGCGGCCTGCAGGTATATACCTGCAGGCCGTTTTGTTTTCCTGATACTACCTACCGAAGTTTGTGCAGCAATTCAAAAGCCCAGGATTCTGGTGCAAAAAGATTTCGGGAGCAGCTTTCGAGTGATACTAATCAAAGCAAAACATATCGCTATTGTTATCGAAATAACAGTAACTTGATGCAATGGCCAAAATGAACAGATTATATTGGTTTTTTGAATAACATCAGCAACATGGTGAAGAATAAATATGTGTATAAAGTATATACCGAAAGAGTATCCGCCAATTCTAACTAAGAATTTTGGCCAACATTTAATACGTTTCCTTACAAAAAGAAAACCGAAAATTATACATCCGGAATACAAAAATGGAGAATACTTTGTCGGAGAAATCGCAAAATAGGACCTACCATATTTTGACAATAAAAACATTGATTCCATCGCTGAAATCAGCAGGGAAACCAATATAGCAGGCAAAATAATAAGACGCATATTTTCAGGCATGAACCTTTTTTTGTTATCGTGGTTCCCCACTAATAAGCCAATTTCATAAAAAATAATCCATGAATAAAACGCTACTGAAACTGGAATCCAGTAATTGAAGTACAATCTCGAAAGGTAGGCAGATAACAAACTTATCACATTTAATATAAGAACCAGTATTAAGCCATATCGCTTGTGGTTGATGTACTGCAAAAGTGGAGTTATTATATAGAGTTGGCAAATCACTATTATAAAAAAATAAATACTGGATGCCCTTCCCGTCAGAAGTTTGAATGTTATTTGTGCTATGTCAACATGATGTGTCCCGATGGCCTCACATCCAAGCAAGAGGCATGACCAGAATAAGTATGGAACAAGAACCCGTGAAAGTCTTTTTTTTAGAAAAATCTTATAGTCTTCTAATGATTTAATCGGCTTCTTCGACATCCAATATCCGGAAATGAAAATAAATGCTGGAACGGCAAAATTCAACAATTGACGATAAGTAACAAGAAAAAAGAAGTTCCACATATCGGTTGAGGAATATCTCCATAGAAAAGCAGTATCAACGGCATGAATTGCAACAACAGCAATTGCTGCGAGTCCACGAAAAGCATTAAATGACAAGTCTATGTCTTTTTGCATAATCGAATATCATCCGTGAAAACAACATTCTTTGACTGACCTTGTGAGAGGCAATTTTAACTCCACGGTCCCTCCTGTTTGGGCATCTTTCTTTTTATGGCAGACCAAGACCTTTGCCCAGAATGTATGTTATCAGCTACAGCGTCACTGGATACCTTATGTTACCAAACTGGAATGTAAAAGGCAAATATTTCTACATTTTTCTCGCATATTTGCAGTTAAAAGGGGCTTATCAGGTATTTTGAAATTTTTTTAAAAATAAGTGATTTTATGCTTGCATTGTCCTGCTTAATGTGTTATATTCCACATAAATCATATAAGCATATCTACTGCTGGGGGGCGGGAAAACTCATCGGTTGTGCATTATTGCGATGCGCTAGTCTGTCTGTGTTTGTAACAGCGTCCAGTGTTTTTAGTTATGTCAGTTCACTGCAGAGACGACGATGACGTAGAACAGGATGTATTCATACACTGATTAGTTTTTATTTGCTTTGCACTCACAGATAAAAAAACGGAATTACGGAAAATTCTGAGGAGGCCTTATTATAATGGGTCTAAAGCAAAAATTGGTACCGATGTGGGTCACGGTAAACATGTTGCTGTTGGGCTGCTTTGCAGCCAATGCGATGGCCGGTGAGTCTGTAAAAATATTGCCTTTAGGCGACTCTATAACCAGAGGTTATTACGGTTCTGCAAATAATAATGGTTACCGAAAGCCCTTATACCTCAATCTCATAAACAATGGGTATAACATTGACTTCGTCGGAAGTCGAATCGACGGCGATTTCCCGGACCCAAACCACGAAGGCTACGACGGAAAAACTGCATCGTGGTTAAATCCAAGATTGGATGGCCTAACCAATTATTGGCTGTCAGAACATCAGCCGGACATCATTCTTTATCACATAGGAACTAATGATTTAAGATTCGGGGCCGACATTGAAACTTATGCCCAGGACGCTAATGAAACGATTGAAATAATTTATGATTTTGACCCTGATATAACAGTGGTTCTGGCAAAAATAATTCTTACACGTGACAATGATGCGCAAAATACACTGACCGGCAATTACAATTTATTACTGGCCGACATCGCGCAGGTTTGGGCAGATGCCGGGTATTCGATAGTAGTTGTAGATATGGAAAGCGCATTAAACTACACAACCGATATGGCTGACAACCTTCATCCCAACGATAACGGCTACGCAAAGATGGCAGATGCCTGGTATTATGCTTTGGATAATCTCCTGGCAGCCGCGGCCACGATTACTTCCACTGCGGTAATGGATACGACTTTAGGCCAGCTTTATACCTACGATGTCAATGCAGACGGCAGTCCTGAGCCCAGCTACACGCTAACAACCTATCCGTCCGGAATGACGATTGACCCCAATACCGGACTAATTGAATGGACTGCCGCCGCCACCGGTAATTTCGATGTCACCGTTGTTGCAGACAACGGCTATCTGCCTGACGCCAATCAGAGCTTTACCATTATCGTAACCTCATTCATCAAGTTTGACGCCGCCAGTGAAGCTTCCGGCAGCGGTAGCGATACCACCCTAAGCTGGTCTCATGCTATCGGCAGTGGTAACAAACGTATCCTGGTTGTAGGTATCGCTGGTGAAGATGACAGTGCCAACGACCTGGCAGTAAGTAGTGTCACATACAATGACATCAGTATGGACCTTGTAGCCGGCTCGAGCCAATCTGTAGGCAGCGACCCAATTAAGACAGAGCTGTATTACCTGCTCGACAGTAATTTGCCTGCGGCCGGTACTTATATGGTTGAGGTTACGTATTCCGGCAACGTCAACAAAAGATGTGCCGGCGCCATTTCGCTCGAAGGTGCACAGCAGCAACCCCCGGAGGCCGTCGTCACCAACTCAAACGAAAACACAGGCACTATCTCCACCAATATCACCAGTTTGACCGATAACGCCTGGATAGTTGATGTAGTGGGCAGCAACAGCACCGGTTCATTCACCGCCGACCAGGGAGCCGGTCAAACAGGACGGTTTGACACCAACAGCGACAGTAGTACAACAGCCGGCAGTACCAGGCCGGCGGCATCCGCAGGACCGGCCACAGTGGGGTGGAGTTATTCTGCCACCGCCGACCGACTGGTCCATTCGGCAGCAGCTTTTGCACCTGCTACCTGTATTATCTCAGGTTACGTTCTTGACCCTAACGATGAGCCGATAGATACTGTATCGGTAACATCGAATAATGGAGGAGGTTCCGGTATAAGTGACTCTAACGGCTATTACGGAGAACTAATAGTGCCGTATAACTGGTCCGGTATCATTAAAGCCGCAAAAACAGGATACGAGTTTATTCCATCTGAGCGAATACGTAACAATGTAACAGAAGACCAATGGTATGAGGATTTTCAGGGCGAAAGTATCGGTATCTATGACCTGGAACCTGACGGCGTAATTGATTTGCTTGATCTTAAGGTAATGTGCGAACATTGGCTCGAAACCGGCACGGATGTTCCAGGTGATATCTACAAGGACGAAGATGATATTGTTAACTTCCTGGATTTAGCTGAGTTTGCTAATGTGTGGCCAGATTAACAAAGTATAGTTAATGAACCCAAAGGCGAGGCTGTTTTGAATTTCTCGCAACTGCTGCAAATATCCGGGCTTAGCCAACGACCATAGACGAGGTAATCGGTCATGAGCAGTTTACTTAGCTATTGTCCGTCAAACGCACCGCAAGGTCCGATAAATACCGCTCTTGCAATCTTACCCTTGATATGATATATTCAGGTGTTCAAAAAGAAGGAAAGTTTCGGAGGGCTTTCTGCCTGCTTTTTTCATCGAATAAAAGCAGGCAAAACGCTGTTATCAGCTACCCTGTATGGGTCTGCATTCACGGACGAAAAGACCGGATAGATTATAAAACGTACAATCTGTCCGTGTTTCCACACAAGGAGGCATAAGCGGGAGATGTGTGCATTGAGCGCAACTGGCGTAAGAACTAACATAAAGGTTTTGAAGCAAAAGCCGGCATTGATGCTAATTTTAGTTAGCCTGATGTTTTTGGCCTCTATTTTAGCCTGCGCGGCGGAAGCTCAATTGAGAATTATGCCCCTCGGTGATTCTATAACCGAAGGTGCTGTAGGCAGTTCTGATGACACCGGCTATCGTCGTTCGCTGTATTTGTCCTTGACTGCTGCAGGATGTGATGCTGATTTCGTTGGGGGGCTGGCTGCGGGCATTCCCACCGATTTCGACCGTGACCACGAGGGACATTCTGGTTGGCAAGCCGACCAGATAAGGGACAATGTCTACGATTGGCTTGATAGTAATCCTGCTGATATTGTACTGCTTCACATCGGAACAAATGATATCACCGACGCAAACGAAGACGTTGCTGAGGTCAATGATATTTTAAATGAGATTGATAGATACAGCCAGGACATTACCGTGGTGCTGGCAGCTCGTATTATTCTGCGAAACGATAGCAGGAACCCGCAGACAATAGCATTTAACGATGCTGTTGAGGCAATGGCCCAGGATCGTATCGACAATGGCGACGACATCATTATAGTAGATATGGCCCTTGCCCTGACGTATCCTGACGATCTGGTGGATTCAGTTCATCCAAACGACAGCGGTTACGCCAGGATGGCAGAGGCCTGGTATGATGCCTTGATTAATGATTACTTTGCGCCTGTGATAACATCGGCGCCGGTAACAAATGGAGCCGTAGGTCTGCTTTACACTTACGATGTTAATGCCACCGGCTACCCCGAACCCAATTACACCCTGCTCGAATATCCAACTGAAATGACAATCGAGCCTAATACGGGATTAATCGAGTGGATCCCCACCGCTGCCAATGATTTTAACGTTACCGTTGTTGCCGGAAACGATACTGCTGACATTAATCAAAGTTTCACCATTATCATTACCACGGCCATTGAGTTTGATGCCAATAGTTCTGCTACCAACGGCGATGTTAGTGATGATACGATAAACTGGTCGCATACAATCGGCAGCGGCAACAATCGTATTCTGTTAGTAGGAACGGTCGGCAAAGATAGAAGTGACAATAATTTGTTAATAGATACCATAACTTACAACAGCATTCCTTTGATACCGGTAGCCGGTTCGGCAATAATGGTGGGCACAGGAACCGGCAATGACTTGAGAGTTAAAACGGAGTTGTATTATCTGCTGGACGGCAATTTACCTCCAGCCGGCTCTTATGACGTAAATGTAACTTATTCCGGAAATGTCAAGAGAATATGTACCGGCGCTGTTTCACTCAGGAACGTAGAGCAGCAACCCGCGGAAGCGGTGAATACTAACTACAACGAAAACTTAGATACTATTTCCACCAATATTACGACTCTAACTGATGGCTCATGGCTGATTGATGTGGTCGGCTGTAGCAACCAGGGCATTTTTGATGTAAACAACGGCAACAAGCAGATTGAGCGATTCGATGTCAACAGCGTCAGCAGTGCCGCGGCCGGCAGTACCAGGGCGACAGCTTCCGCAGGACCAACGGCAATGGGCTGGACTTTTTCTTATGGCGCTGAACGGCTGGCCCATTCCGTAGCAGCATTTGCACCGGCAAAGCGGATTATCTCAGGCTATATTTTGGAACCCAATGATACACCCGTCGAGGGTGTACTTGTTTCTGCAACTCCATCTGGAATATCTGATACTACCGACCCTAATGGCTATTACGAAATTATGGTTTCCTATGGCTGGTCCGGGACAGTTACACCAACCAAAGGGGGAAATATCTTTTCTCCGCCCCAACGATTTTATGATATTGTAGTCGTTGACCACCTGCAGGATGACTTCGAAGATATCTCCATCTATAATCTTGAACCTGACGACACGATCGATTTGCGTGATCTTAAGGTAATGTGCGAACATTGGCTTGAGACCGGCTTGGATGTTCCAGGCGACCTCAACAACGATAATATAGTAAGCTTTCCGGATTTTGCTGATTTTAGCCTGGCCTGGTAGAAGCTGCAGCCTATTTGTCAGTCATTAGTTTCATTACTTCTGCTGATTCTGATTTCGTCAAGGATTTCCTGTCCGCCGCTGGTTAACAGTTTTTGTGCGAGTTCCTTTGCAAAGATTTTGGCCTGGTCAACATGGCCGGTCTTTGAGTACTTGATGTACCTTTTACCTTCGAGGTCACAAATCATTGCGTCAATGATTATGGTATCGGCATCAATTCTCGCATATGCCCCTAATGGTATGCTGCATCCACCCTGCATAGCTGCCAATATATCTCTTTCAGCTTCAACTGCGATTCGGGTTAACTTATCATCGACTTGTCGGACAAGTTCAATAAGCCGGCTGTCATCGGCGCGGACCTGCACCGCAAGCGCCCCCTGCCCCGGGGCCGGAAGAAACTGTTCGGGCGCAAGGACAGCAGAGATATTCTCAGCCAGACCCAGTCGATTCAAACCCGCCTGCGCGATAACAATAGCATCTACCTGGCCGTCGGCAACTTTGCTGACTCTGGTTTCGACATTTCCCCGCATAGCAACACAATTCAGGTCGCCTCTGGCGTGATGCAACTGGCCGATACGTCGCAGACTGGATGTACCCACGCTTGCGCCGGCGGGTAAATCCTCGATTGAGGCGGCTTTACCCGACACCACCAAAACATCAGCCACAGCCTCGCGTTTTGGCATAGCCCCGATTACCAGACCATCTGTTATAGCGGTTGGCAGGTCCTTGAGGCTGTGAACCGCGATATCGGCCCTGCCGTCCAGAATCGAATTTTCAACTTCAGAAGTAAAAAAACCTATGGAATCAGACTTGTAAAGAAAATCAGATTTGTCGCGGTCACCTTTGGTAGATACCTCGACGATGGAAATTTCAAGGCCCGGACACAATTCGAGCAATAAATTTCGTATGTAGCTGCTTTGTACCAGGGCCAGTTTACTCGCCCGGCTTGCTATTTTTATATGTGTCATTTTACTCCTTCGGCAAGTCATTTTTGTCGATTTTCTCAAGTTTCTACACTATAATCAAGGTTGATTCAAGTATTTCTGGAATTTCGTTCCATCTGGAGCATAAAACCGGGCAAAAAAGGCTGCAGCAGGAACTTGACTTGCAATTATAAGCTGAATTTAGTATGATATTTTAGTGTTTTTACTATTTATGGGAAGTTATCAAAAGTAACTACGACTTGACGGGTTTATTGAGTGTCGCAGGTTATTAAAGAAACAAAAGATGATATGTCTGACGTAGAACGCAGGATTTTGGCCGTTCTGCAGAATGGATTGCCAAAAAGCCGGACTCCGTACAAGGATATGGCCCGGCGAGTAGGAATAGAGACTGCCCAACTACTGGCTGTATTGGAGGATTGGAAAAAGCAAGGCAAGCTTCGGCGAATAGGAGCGATTGTAAATCATTTCAAAGTAGGCTTCGGTGCCGGAGCCATGGTAGTGTGGCAGGTAGAGGCCGAACGCACAGTCGAAGTTGGCCGGATATTTGCCGAATTCAAAGAAGTCAGTCATGCCTACGAACGAAACACCTGCGAAGACTGGCCATACAACCTCTATACTATGGTTCATGCAACGACCAGCGGGGAACTTGAGCAAATTGTTTTGCGCATGAGCCAGGCCGGCAGTGTTTCGGATTACCGCGCACTGGCCACGGAAAAGGAACTTAAGAAAGCACCTCCTACGTATATTGTATCAAAAGAACCATAAAAAAAATAAGGATAAAGAATGTCAGAACTGCCAATCCCGGAAATGGTCATATTCATATCCGTGGCAATCTTATATCTTGCTGCCTCGATAGCGGGCGTTGTGCAACTGCGAGCCAGAGACCAGAGATACCGCCGTTTCATGATACCTATCGTCTCTCTGGCAGTGTGCCTGGAGGCGGTAATACTTATATTCAGGGCTGTTGCTATAAAAGCGGTCCCGCTGACAGGGCTGTTCGAATCGATGATTGGTCTTACTGTAGTATTTGGTTTGATATTCCTTTTTTTCAATATCGGGATCAGGCAGGTTTGGTTTAGCTCGGTAATGGTCTGGGTGATTCTGGCCATGATTTTGCTGGCAGCTATTGTTGCTGCCCCTGCCTCAGAGCCTCACGCCGCAGCAGCTACACCATGGGGAATTGCTCATGGTATCGCCATGGTTCTCAGTGGAGCAATGATAACTTTTGCAATGGCAAACGCATTTCTTTATTTGCTTACCACGGACAGGCTGAAACAGAAAAAAGTTATGATGGTGCTTGGCAAAGTACCAAACATCGAGCGGCTCAAAAACATGGGACTGTTCGGGTTGAATGCTTGTTTCGTGACGATGACCTTTGGGATGGCAAGTGGAATCGGATTAGCAGTGGTAAAATCAGCTTCGCTTCAAATCAGTGCTCACGAATGGCTGATAGACCCAAAAATTGTACTTATCATAGCAGCATGGATATTATTGGCAGCGATACTGATATTGCGACGCACAGTTAAACTTAAAGATAAAACAGTAGCATATATAACGATGCTTACCTTTTTTCTGATTCTGTTTGCCATGGTAGGAGTGGCTGTTTTCTGCGGTACAAAACATGATTTTACTGCCAATGACAGTAAGATAGTTGAAACCAGAAGATAAGTGTACAAATGAAAATTGTAGTTACAGGACTGAATCATAAAAGTGCTCCGATAGATATTCGTGAGAAATTAGCCTTTGATTCTGCAAAGGCTATGACGGCACTTAAAAAACTCAAGAACCGATTCCCAGCCTCTGAGTTTGTTTTGCTCTCGACGTGTAATCGCGTTGAATTATATTGTGCCGGAGAATCATCCGAAGGGGCAGACGCCGATAACCTCGCAGAGTTCTTCTCGGAGTTTCACGATGTGCCTTTGGCCGATTTCCAGGATTTTCTGTATGTCCATGACGGAACCGATACCGTCAGGCACCTGCTGACGGTTGCTTCCAGTCTCGATAGCATGGTGGTCGGAGAGTCACAGATAATCGCGCAGGTTAAAGAAAGCTATCGCCTTGCCTGTACCGCAAAGAGTGCGGGAAAAGTATTAAATCGTCTGTTTCACACTGCGTTCACTATCAGCAAGAAGATATATACTAATACCTCAATTGCAAGCGGTCGAATCAGCGTTGCAGGTGTTGCCGTTGAGTTAGCTATGCAGATTTTCGCTAAAATATCCTCTGCCAAAGTCGTGGTGATTGGAGCCGGTGAAATGGGTGAACTGCTGGTGCAGCATCTTCTTCACGTTGGATGTAAGAATATAACAGTTGTCAATCGCTCTTATGACCGTGGCTTGAAAATGGCTGACAACTATGGCATCACTGCCCTAAAATGGGACAAGTTGCTCGAACAGATACCTCTCGCAGATATTGTTATAGCTTCGGCAGGGGCACAGGATTACCTTTTCAAAAAGGATGCCTTTGAGAAGATAACCGCCGGCCGGCGCAAAGGCGCTCTGTTGGTTATTGATATAGCTGTACCGAGAAACTTTGAGCCTTCCATAAATAATATAGACGATGTATATCTCTACAGTGTCGATGAACTTTCCGAGGTCGCTGAACAGAACCGTAAAGTCCGAGAAGAAGATGTCGCCAAAGGTGCCGAGATTATCTGCAAAGGTGTTGCAGCTTTTATGGACTGGTTTGGTGCCAGAGACATTGGGCCGCTGATAGGAAAGATGCGTCAAAGATTTGCGCAGATCGGTCAAAAAGAACTTGAACGTTTCTTTGTCGGTTCGAGGCAGGAAGCATCCTGTAAAGAAATGGCTGAATCAATGGTGAATCGCATTGTCAATAAACTGCTGCATTGCGTTATCAAAAATGTCAACACCATAGCCAGGGAACATAACCCAAGCGAGGCCGCAAAGCTGGTTGACAGCATCGTAAAACACGCTGAAGAAATTTCATCCGAAAGCGATGGGCAGGATGCTAAGGCAGTGACAGAACAGAATCTAAAGTCAAGGCAAATTCTGCGGCTTTTGTTCTGGGAGAGTACGATTAAATGCAATTTGACCTGTGCTCATTGCCGACGTCTGGAATCCGACGAAGCGGCTGTTACAGACTTATCGACGGCACAAGCTAAGAATCTGATAGACCAGTTAGCCCGGTTGGGCAAGAGCCAGCCGATGATGCCCGTGTTGGTCTTTTCCGGAGGCGAACCTCTTTGTCGCCAGGACCTGTTCGAACTGGTCGATTACGCCGGTTCCCTTGGGATTACCCCTGCCCTTGCGACTAACGGCACGTTGATAGACCAAGAGGTGGCCAAGCGTATACACGACAGTAAGATTGCCAGGGTTGCGGTCAGCCTGGATGGCGCCACCGCCGAAGTCCACAATAAACTAAGGCAATTGGATGGCTCTTTTGAAAGAGCGATTGAAGGAATTGGCTATCTGCATGAGGAAAATATACCTTTTCAGATAAATATTACACTGACCAAGAATAATGCTGCGCAATTAGAACAGATCTATGAACTTGCCAAATCACTTGGTGCAGTAGCGGTGCACATATTCATGCTGGTTCCTGTAGGCTGTGGACAAACGTTGGCCGAAACCGATATGCTCTCACCCCATCAGTACGAACAGATGCTGCTTGAGGCCTGCCAACTGGATGGCCGTGGTCAGTTACAGGTGAAAGTCACATGCGCTCCTCATTACCAGCGGGTCATAAGGGAGCAGGGATTGTATCAGACTCGTCGCGAAACAGAGGGTGGCGGCGCTAATGTTCCGGGAAGAGGCAAACACGGAGGCAGTTCCAAAGGGTGCCTTGCCGGTCTTGGCGTGCTGTTCGTGGGGCACGCCGGAGACGTATTTCCCTGCGGCTATCTGCCGGTAAAGTGCGGCAATGTATTAAAAGAAAAACTTGCCGATATATGGTACCAAAGCAGCAAACTTGCAGTAATGCGCGATAGCAGAAAACTTGAAGGCAAGTGCGGTATCTGTGAATACAAACATGTTTGCGGTGGCTGTCGCGCCCGGGCGTTCGCCCAGACCGGCAATTACATGGCCGAAGAGCCGTTTTGTGAGTATGTACCCCATGCGGGTTGTAAACAACTAAATACTAAAAATTAACGACTAAACACTGGTGACTATTTTATGATAAATATCAGCAAATTATATTGTGACGAGGTTACACCTGGAGACTGGCTTCGGTATGGTAAAGAAGGTTCCGGTGAACGTGCCGGCGAGATTGTTCCAAAACGGGCCTCTGAAAGGCGGCCAATCGTTGTATGGAATATCACAAGGGCGTGCAATCTAAAGTGCGTGCATTGTTATAATGACAGCGGGGCTGGTAAAAGCTGTAATGATGTAACGACAGAGGAAGCCAAAGCTGTTCTTGATGATTTAGCTGAATTTGGTGTGCCGTCTGTGTTGTTTTCCGGCGGTGAGCCATTGATGCGGCCGGATTTGTTCGAGTTGATTACCTATGCCGACCAGGCTGGTTTGCGCACGGTAATTTCAACCAACGGAACACTTATAACCGCTGACGTAGCTAAGAAAATAAAGGACCAAGGCGTTTCATACGTAGGCATCAGCCTTGATGGAATAGGCCAAATCAATGACAAGTTCAGAGGTGTAGATGGTGCCTTTGACCAGGCTGTGCAAGGGATAAGAAATTGTATGAAAGCTGGTGTTCGGGTTGGACTTAGATTGACGCTGACAAAAAGAAACGTCCAGGACATTGAGCGGCTGTTTGACTTTTTTGAAGAAGAAGGTATTGAACGGGCATGCTTTTATCATCTGGTCCCAAGTGGCAGAGGGGCCGGCATTGCGACAGAAGACCTGACGCATGCCCAGAGCAGAGCAGCAATTGAAACGATATTAGCTAAGACCAGGCGATTTAAAGAAATCGGCAAAAAGACCGATATTTTGACCGTGGATAATCATGTTGACGGGATATACCTGTATCTCAAATTGCTTGCTGATGACCCGGCAAGGGCAAAAGACGTTTGGAAACTGTTGACCTGGAACGGCGGAGGAATGTACAGCAGCGGAGTTGGAATCGGGTGTATTGATTTTAACGGCAAGGTGCATCCCAATCAGTTTTGGGGCCATTACGATCTGGGAGATGTGCGTAAAAAACGTTTCAGTGAGATATGGACAAACGATGATGAGCCTTTATTAAAGGGCTTGAGGGACCGCAGAGGATATGTTAAAGGCCGATGCAGACTGTGCAAGTTTTTCAAAGCTTGCGGGGGTAGTTTGCGAGTACGGGCGGACCTGCATTTTGGCGACCCCTGGGCGCCGGATCCGGGGTGTTATTTGACAGATGAAGAAATTGGCCTCGATGAAGAGAAACAGGCCCAATTATTAGAGGCTGGCGAGGTTTTCAATTTACCGGATTAGCTCTCTCAAAATGAGAGAGGTGGTTTAAAAATCAATCATATGCGCAGGTATTAGTAATGATTTATTTGGGCCGGCTTGTTGAAGAACATCCGAACATTTGCGGTCGTTTAGTTTATCTCAGTCAACCGTTGCTGGATAATCCTGACTCTCTCTTATACCGTTTATCAGGAGGCTTGACTGAAGCGATAAACACCTGCTTTTGGCCCCACAAGGATTTGCTGAGGAAAAGCTTGCGAGAAAAACCCTGAGTTTGAGAATCTAATTGTTGATAAAGGTTTGTAACGCCGATATAATAACCATGTTTATAAGAATCGGAATCGTTATTATATTTTGTGGAGGTTTATAGCTATGTTACTTAATATCTTCAGAGGCGTTTTTCTTATCATCCTTTTGGCCGTTATATTTGCCAACATAACCACACTCGAAATTTCCGAAGAGGAAGGGCGCACAAGTTTCTACGTGATTCTCTGGAGCGGTATCGGTCTTGCATTGGTCGCCTTCCTGGTTGATATCCTGACGCCCAAGAAATCTCTGGCGGCATTGGCCGGTGTCTTTTTCGGACTCCTGGTGGGAATATTTATCAGTTGGGCACTATCGCCGGTACTGGAGATGGTAAATGAAATCTATAATTTCGGTTTAAGCCCCACAGTGATACAGGCAATTCAGTGGATGATGGGTATATGCATATGTTACCTGATTATCACTATAGTAATGCGCACTAAGGATGATGTCCGTTTTGTGATCCCCTATGTCGAATTCGCAAAGCAGACCAAGGGCACTCGGCCATTAGTCCTCGATACCTCAGCAATCATCGACGGGCGAATTGCCGACCTCTATCACAGCAAACTCTTTGACGCGCCGCTGATTGTACCACGTTTTGTTCTAAATGAACTCCAGCTTCTCGCCGATTCCGCTGACAAGCTCAAACGCAACCGAGGCAGACGCGGCCTCGATATACTAAAACAAATGCAGGACGGTACCGCCATCGATATAGACATCGATGACACCGTCATTCCGGAAGTCGCCGATGTCAAAGGCGTCGACCAGAAGCTGATTGTGTTTACTAAGAATTGTAACGGACGGCTGACAACGACCGACTATAACCTCAGCAAAGTTGCAGATGTGCGAGAGGTTGACGTTATGAACATAAACGATTTGGCCAATACGCTAAAAGCTATTGCCCTGCCCGGCGAGACCCTCACGGTCAGAATAATAAAAGCCGGCGAAGAGGCAGAACAAGGCATCGGCTATCTCGATGATGGCACAATGGTCGTTGTAGAAGGAGCAAACAATAAAATTGGAAAAGATGTGCTCATTAGTATCACCAGTTCACTGCAGACCTCAGCCGGCAAAATGATTTTTGGCAAATTCGAAAGCTTCGCCAACCGTTCCGCCCTCAGAGCACATAATCCCCAAAGGAACACTAACGAAAGAAACAATTCAACCTGAACATAACGGCTAAAATTGACAACTAACCGGATTTTAGTACACACCGTAAGAACAGAGCGATTGCACCTATATACCCCAAAGCAAATAACCACACATGAAAATAATCTTTGTAGTTCACCTCTGCTATATGAAAACCTGCTATGCAAAACGAAACTATCACCACTGCGGTGGCAGCTACGAAACTGAGCCACTCCGCCGCGTTGACTCTAATAAGCCTGCCACACCGGTCACGCCATAATATTACCATGCCGACTCCAAGCATTGTCAGCGAAATAACAACCGGTGCATAAACCGGTGACGCCCACACCACAGGCATCAAAAACAGTATGTCCCAGTCCGTAACCGACCCCGGCCAATCAAGAAGAACCTTCAACCACACATAATAAAAGATGTCCCACACGGCAAAGATGGTCAAAAAATAGGCCAAGCGCTGCCGGCTATTTCGACCGATAAGCCGGCAGCTTGTCAATATCAAAACCAGTGTAGCCCCTTCTCTGCCAACCTCGCTCAACAAAAGTCGCCGCCAAAGCGCGCTGTCACCGAAAGCCAAAGGAAACGTAAAACCATCCGGATAAAAAATCGCCCGCAGATATACAACCACAGCCGCTTCAATGTAGGCAAAAGCAATGCCAAAAACAACAACAACACAGAAACGCTTTAACAACACCCTAATAGTTTTACTGGAACTACTCTGCTGATTTGTCTCCATCTGTCACAATCCCAGATAATTTACTAATGCAACAAAACTAAAATCGCATTATAATGCAATATCTCGTTGAATGTCAAAAAGCAATAATTGAGGAGAAGGATTATGACCTCTTATTCACGACGTGATTTCTTAAAACCCACTGGCTTATAAAGAACAATAAGACCAACGGATAATAAGAAAGCTTGATTTTCAAGATAAATTTGATATCTTATTGGAAATGAGACTTCACAGCTTTTTCAGTTCCTTCAGCATCGCCGGAACAATATTCTTTTCAGGCACAACACCTATTTTTCGCCCATGGCGATATAAGTATGCTTTACCCTTTGCCGCGCATATCGCAAGGTCTGCGTCCGCCGCTTCCCCCGGCCCGTTGACAATACACCCCATCACTGCAATTCGCAGTGGTTTATCAATCGCAACTATAGCTTTCTTGACCCGCCGTGCCAGCTTGGTTATATCAATCTCACACCTGCCGCAGGTAGGGCATACAATCAGTTCCGGCCCGCGCCGCTGATAAAGCCCAAGCGGAATTAAAATTTGCTTTGCAATCTCAACTTCTGTCACCGGGTCACCGGCCACACTTACCCTGATGGTGTCACCTATACCTTCGGCAAGCAGTGTCCCGATAGCAACAGCCGAGGGCACCTGCGCATCTTCCGGCAGCCCCGCATGTGTCAAGCCAATATGTATCGGATATTCAAAAGTCTCCGCAATTCGGCGGTTGATTTCGATAGTCCGTAAAGTGTCACTGCTTTTTGCACTCAGCACTAATTGCCCGAACCCGCGATTCTCAAACAGCCGAACATATTTCTTAATCTCTCTGAGCATCAAAGCAACCCGCCTTGACGCCGGCACTTCCTGTTTCCCAAGGTCCCTGATACTGGCCTCGTTAACACCAACCCGCATCGCGATTTTATGCATCCTGGCTGCATCTATTATCCGGAAAATATCTTTGCGATTTTTTATATTACCCGGATTCAATCGCACCTTCGCAGCCCCCGCCTCTATAGCCTCAATCGCCCGCGCAGCACTGAAATGCACATCCGCAATCAAAGGCACATCAACCTTCTGAACTATTTTCGCAAAAGCAGCCGTATCACGCCTGGTCGGCACCGCTATCCTGACCAGTTGACACCCGGCATCGGCCAGACGATTTACCTGTCGAACACACCGCCCAATATCACCGGTCGACACCTTCGTCATCGATTGAATAACGATATCGGCTCCACCGCCGATTTTCACCCCCCCCACCTTCACAGCCATTGTCTTTCTTCTTCCGCTCATAGCGAGATTGTAGCCTTTTCCATATCTTTGAGCAAACTAAAATGAGTTTGGGCTGCATACTTTGCCCAATTTACCACACACCTATCACACACAAAAAACAGGTTGACGTCCAAATCCACAACGATTATATTCTAACTGTGAAACTTAAAGTTATGGTGCGGAATAAAAGAATGAACTCTGTATTTATATTCATTGAAATCGCCGTTGTACTGCTTATCGCTTATTCGGCTTTAGGCTGGACACTCTACTTCATGCAGCCGTCATTCCTCTATAAACCACTCCGAGGCGTACCATATACCCCGGGCGAACTCGGCCTGGACTTCGAATCCGTAGCTTTCAAAACCAGCGACCGCCTGCGATTGACCGGCTGGTATGTCCCCGCCGAAAACGCTGAATTTACCATCCTGTTTTGTCACGGCAACGGCGGAAATATTATGCACCGCCTCGACAGCATAAACATCCTTTACAATCTCGGATTGAACTGCTTTATTTTTGACTATCGAGGCTACGGTGACAGTCAGGGCACCCCCACCGAAGAAGGAACCTACAAAGACGTTAAGGCCGCATACAAGTGGCTTACCAAAGAAAAAAATATCCCCCCCGATAATATCATTATCTTCGGCAGGTCCCTGGGTGCAGCCATCGCCGCACAGTTGGCAACAAAAGTACAAACCAGGGCCCTGGTTCTCGAAAGCGCCTTCACCTCGTACGTCGACATCGGCAAAAAATTCTACCCCTATATGCCGGTCCGCTGGTTCGCCCGATTCAGCTACGATACTCTCAGCTATATCAAGAAGGTTCACTGCCCGGTGATGATAATTCACAGCCGAGGCGACGAGACTATTCCCTTCGAGTTCGGCCTGGAATTGTACGACGCCGCAAACGAGCCGAGTAAGTTCATCGAAATTTTCGGCAACCACAACGATGGCTTCTTAGTCTCAAGCGACATTTACAAACAGGCATGGAGCGGATTGCTGAAGTCCCTAAAAGAAAACAAAACCCAAACTAAAAAACACCACGCTGGTTAATACAGCCCCCTGCTGCCTCTCGTTTAGGGTCTACGCAATAACTCCAAAGCATCTTGTAAATGATTATAAGCATTGGTACCGCTTGAGCCTGTATTATTGCCGGTGGCATAAGTATCGACATATATGATTTGACCGGCCAAAACCGGCTGCACTATTGCTGCCGTTAAAAGTATAATTAGATATGTTATTTGTTTCATCTACCCCTCTCCTTATTGATTTTGTCCGACTTCTTACCCGATTATTTGTTTTTCTTTCACCATTTTTGCCATGCCGTTAATTTATCTTCTTCGCCTTTTCTATAAAATTATCCGGTATGGCAGTTGCGTTTCCGTCTTTATCTTTTGTTGCAAATAATATAACGTAAGGTTGAGCTGGCACACCCATAGCAGTCTGAAAGTCCTTAAAGCGAGGACTGTTTATACCAACCCAATAAAATTTGCCCGTCTCAAGTTTGACCGGCAAAGTGCACGTTGTTTTGCTTTTGTCATAACGAGGCTCACCCGTCTTCTCAGGAAAAGTCTCCCCAGATCTAACCCACGACCAACTCAGATTCATCATAGGCCTATCAAACGTCACCGTAATCTTCTTCAACGCCGGCGACACACTATCATCAAACGCCGCCGGCACAGTCTTTACCACCAACGGCCTTTTCCTACTATCTTTTAGAGACACCTGTCTCAACTTGTAATGCTTCTCAAGGTCACTTAGCGTAACCGCTCTGTATCCTATAAAGATCAACTTCTTACTTTTATCGATCATATTTACAATCGCTTTTTTCGCAGCCTTATTATCCACGCAGATAAGACCTTCCAACTTGTCACCACGAATTCTGGTTCTATAATGATGCGTCCTGACTTTACGAGGATGGTTTTTATTAAACGCGGTCAAAAGCTCTTCAGCTGTTTGAGGCTGAAATGGCGCCACTGCCTCGAACATCACTATATAGCCCACATATTTATTCACTTTGGACTTCCCTGTTCTACTGCCCGAACCGGTCTTAAATCGAATAGGATAGACGACCGCTGCTTCACCCTGCTCATTTTTGAAATTCTTATAGCTTCGGCAGTTTACGCTCAGTTCATACTCACGATTTGGTTCGAGCTTCACCCGCATCACAATAGTGCGTTTATTAATCCACCGCGGCTTACCAACTGTCTTAGGAAACTTCGGCCCACTACAGATTGAAAATCCTTGCCTATCCATATCCTGGTCGAATTTGATACGGATTTGTCTGAGCTTCGGGTTTACATCTTGATTGCCGTATTCCGGCACCGTTTTAACAACCTTCGGACGCACCCCAAGCGCCGGACTGGCCATAATAACAAACAAAAGCACCAACCTAAGACTTGTCCGCATGTCAAAAATTTGTCCCATTATCATTTCTTTATGCTCCTCATTAGTTTTTTAACATTTTTTTTCAAGCCTTCTCTTATGGTGTTAACTTCGTTGCAGTCCGCTTATCATGTAACGAATTCACCTCTTTTGCGTCTTCCATAAAATTATCTGGTATAGCTGTCGCGTTTCCGTCCTTATCTTTGGTTGAAAATAATATAACGTAAGGCTGAGCCGCCACACCCATATCAGTCTGAAAGTGCTTAAACTGTGGACTGTTTATACCGACCCGATAAAACCTGCCTGCCTTAAGCTTGACCGGCAAACTGCAACTCGTCTTACTCTTGTCATAACGAGGCTTACCTTTCATTTCAGGAAAAGTCTCTCCGCCCCCCACCCACGACCAGCTCAAGTTCATCATCGGCTGATCAAACG
>SDBV01004289.1_pt1 | contig 20627 bp, 12 predicted proteins | sample 2277081 | NCBI WGS metagenome assembly SDBV01 (sample SAMN10402039, study PRJNA504765) | marine sediment metagenome | isolation source: marine sediment core GS10_PC15, 223 cmbsf | place: Arctic Ocean: Southern Knipovich Ridge | collected 2010 | reverse complement strand
AGCATCTTGGATAGCGGCAACCCATTGCTTCCGGGGGCAGGCAGCCATACGTCCCTCATGGTATCCGAGGTCCAGACCGGCGCCGGCATGATGCTCGATGAGATTCTGCCTTACGAATCGGCGAGCCGCACCATCATCCTCCCGGCACCCCTGATTGCGCAGATGGACCCGTCAGGGGACACCTCCCTGCGCAGCATGGCCGTGCGCACCGACACTATCGAAGCCGCCCGGGCCGTGGCAGGCGAGGTCGGGCGCCGCTTTGCCTTCCCGGCCTTCTACGGGTCGCCGGAGGAGGGGGTCCAGATCCTCGCCCTCGTGCCATTCCTGCCCAAGTCGCCGCGGAGCCTCGCGATCCTGATGATCATCGCCGGCCTCATCATCTTTAACACCATGATGAGTTCGATTGCGGATCGAAAGAAGGAAATCTACATCTACACCAGCATGGGTCTCGCCCCACTGCACATCGGCGTTCTCTTTCTGGCGGAGGCCGTTACCTACGGCCTGATGGGCTCCATCTTCGGCTATATCGCCGGGCAGGGCCTGGCCACCTTCCTCAGCTACATGGGCTGGATGGGTACAGCCAGCCTCAACTACTCCGGGACCCACGCCATCGCCACCATGGTCATGGTCGTTGCCATCACCGTCGTGTCATCGCTGATTCCCGCGTATCTCGCGGGCCGGATGGCCGTGCCGAGCAACAAGATGCGATGGGCCGTCCCGACACCGGTCGACGGCGTGATCGTGGACAAGCTGCCCTTCACCGTGACCCACAAGACGGCAGACGGAATCCTCCTCTATCTTCACGACTACTTGGACGCGCACCGCGACGGCACCATCGGCTGTTTCCTCACGGACCGCCTCGAGTTCTCCTCCAACAGGGAAGGACCGGCCCTTAGGGGGCTGCGCGGAACGGTTTCGCTGGCGCCCTATGACATGGGTGTGCTGCAGGACTTCGAGATCACGGTCCGGCCGACCGATACCGAAGACATCCTCGAAATTGACGTGGCGCTCCGGCACCAGGCCGGCCAGACTGCGGTTTGGATCAGACTGAATCGGATCTTCCTCCGCGACCTCAGGCGGCAACTGCTCGGCTGGCGCAATCTGAAGGCCACCCGGATTCACCGGTACATTTCTGACGCCAACGAACGGTTGACTGCCGTGGCCGCCGGGAGCTGACGTGCGCGAAGACAAGGAATTCAAAGAGTTTCGTGACCTCATGGCCACGCCGGACACCTATTTCGATGGGTTCGGCTGGGGTACGGTCTTCATGGCCTTCTTCGTCGGCCTTCTTATGGTGCCTGCGCAGATGTACCTTCAGCTCGTGGCCGGTATGGCGCTTGGCAGCGCCGCCGAATGGGTCACGGTGATCCTGTATGTCGAAGTCGCCCGGCGGGCCTTCAAAAAACTGAAACGTCCCGAAATATTCGTTCTCTTTTACATGTGCGGGGCCGTGGTGTCTTCGAGTTACGCGGGTACCGGCCTTCTGTGGCAACAATTCACCGTCCAGAGCGAACAACTGCGGAGCATGGGCGTCACGGAGTATATCCCGACGTGGTACGCCCCGAGCGATCCGGATGTGCTCGCGCAGCGCTCTTTTATGATGCAGGCGTGGGTGATCCCGCTCACGATCATGGTCTTTGGTATGTTCATGGCCCGGCTCAACAATTTCGGCCTGGGCTACATCATGTTCCGCCTCACCTCGGACATGGAGAGGCTGCCTTTCCCCATGGCGCCCGTGGCCGCGATGGGCATGACCGCGCTGGCCGATGCATCGGACGACAGAGAAACCTGGCGCTGGCGGACCTTCTGCATCGGGGCCGTCGTCGGAATGCTCTTCGGCTTCATCTATTTGGGGATTCCAACGATCACCGGCGCGGTCTTCTCGCAGAGCCTCAGACTTCTCCCGCTGCCCTTCGTGGATCTGACGCGCTTCAGCGAGCATTTCATTCCCGGCATGCCCATGCTCATCAGTTTCGATCTGGCCTTCGTGGTCTCGGGCATGGTCCTGCCTTTCTGGGCCATGGTGGGGAGTTTCATCGGCCTCATCTTCACGATGATCCTCAACCCCGTCCTCGTCCATGTGGGTGTCCTCGACAACTGGGAACCCGGCATCGGGGGCATCAAGACCATCCAGGCCAACATCATGGACTTCTACTTCAGCTTCGGCCTCGGCCTGAGCATGGCCATCGCCGTCATCGGCTTCTACCACCTCTACAAAGCTTTCCGTGGTTACGGCAAGGACGGGGACTCTGGCTCCCAGCTGCACTTGCGGCGTTTCTTCGAACCCCCAGCCGGGCGCGGCGACATTCCCCTCTGGGTGGCCGCGCTCATCTACATCGTCTCCACCTCGATGTACATAGCCCTTTGCTACGTCCTCGTCAACCACCTCTCCGGCGAACTCGACGGCCCGAAATTCCCCCTCTCCCTCCTCATCTTCTTTGGCTTCGTCTACACGCCGCTGGTCAGCTACGTGGCCACGCGCATGGAGGGCATCGTGGGCCAGCAGATGCCCATCCCCTTCGTCCGCGAAGCGACGCTCATTCTATCGGGTTACAAAGGCGCCGCCATCTGGTTCGCCCCTCTGCCCATTTACGACTCATCGCGCCAGGCCCTGTTCTTCCGGACCACCGAGTTGACGCAAACGAAATTCACCTCCCTGATCAAGTCCGAGCTCCTCATCTTCCCCATCATGGTCATCGGCGCCGTGACCTTCAGCCAGTTCCTGTGGTCCATCGACAACGTGCCCAGCGAAATGTTCCCCTACGCGAACCAATTCTGGGAACTGAACGCCTTTCAGCAGGGCCTCATCTATTCGGCGACGCTTCCCGGTGAAGCGTCAAGCCCCTTCTACGAGGCCTTCCGCCCCGAATTCATCGGGGCCGGGCTTACCATAGCTTTGGCCGTTTATGCGGCCCTCAGCCATTTCGGCCTCCCCATCTTCCTGGTATTCGGCATCATACGCGGCCTCGATCAGTCCATGCCCCATGTCATCATTCCGATGTTTATCGGGGCCTTGTTGGGACGCTACGTGTTCAGAAAGCGCTTCGGCGACAAGTGGCCCCAGTACCGCATCGTGGTGGCGGCGGGGTTCTCGGCCGGTGTGGGGCTGATCACGATGTTGTCATTGGGTATCGTTTTCGTCGCGAAGAGCGTGATCACGCTGCCGTTTTAGCGGCGTGAGGAGGCATGCGGATTCTTGAGTAAGGCGCATACAGCAGAGTGGTCCTGGCTCGCGTGGGCCGGATGGCGGGCAAAGATCCCGGTGAACTGGCGTCCCCTGCGCCTGGAAAACCGCGATTCCTCCGGCCACCTCATGCTTGGCGACTCCGAGCAGGCGACGGTACAGTTCAAATGGTGGAACCCGCCCACGAAGGGCTTTGACATTTCCCGCTGGCTCGACAAGCGGCTGCGAAAGGTTGGCAAGAGAGTGCAAGTCGCGAAGAAGGCCCCCGCGGCACACCGCTTCGACCGATCGCTTTGGCTCCCTGAAGTGCGGACGCGAAAGGATGCGGTGTCCTCGGTGTGGTACGGCTACTCAGCCAGCGCCCCGCTGGTGCTCGAGGTGGTCGTCAACAACGGCGCAGGCCCGGAAGCCAGCGATCTGGCGATAGACCTTCTCCTGCCGTCGCTTGACGTGTCTGCCGCGGACGCACCGACGCTCTGGTCCGTGTACGACACCAGTTTCGAGTCGCCCCCCGGATACACGATCTACGATAGCCGGCTGCACCTCGGAGCGATCTCGTTGTTCCTGGAGAACGGGAAACGCCAGCTCATGTTATGTCAGGTCTATCCCGCCACAGCCGCGCTGGCGAAGAAGCCCCTGGAAACGTGGCTCGACATGTCCTCGCTCAAAGGCAAGTGGCGTTCCGGCGCCGCCAACGGCCCCGAAGCCGTGAGGGTGGGTGCTTTCAGCGGGCTCAGCCGGGCGGTCACCAAGCGCCGTCCCTTTCCACTGGGCAGGTTCGTGCAACGGCAATGCGTGGCCGTCGTCGCCCATGACGAGGCCCTCGATCGTCTACTGCTGGCCGAGCACATCAGCCCGGATGCCACGGTATCTGAGTTCGTGTCGAATGCAGTCCGTTCGATGAACTGGGCACACCGGGAAAGGAGCGCGGTATGAAGGCCGCACGGAAACATCCCCCTAGATCCCCCTTCAAAGGGGGACCAAAGGAAGGTCTGACGCGCGCGACCGCCCTAAACGCCCTTCCCCGCCCCACGGCCGGCCTCAATACCACGGAAGAAGAAGATGGATCCATCAGTGTGAAGATGCGGCTCAAGAGCACCAAGTGGCAGAAGTTTTTCGGCGCTCCCCCCGAGTACGACCGGCGCTATGTGTTGGACGCTCTCGGCCGGGAAGTGTTGGAGGCCTGCGACGGCCGCGCTTTCGTCCGGGAGATCGTGGACAATTTTGCACGTGACCACAATGTGAGTGTCCCGGAAGCCGAGATTGCGGTGACTGCTTATCTCAAGACGCTTATGTCGAAGGGATTGATCGGAATGGAAATCGGGAGTACTTCCTGATCGGCGGTAGACGCGACATTTTGTGAGGAATGCGTACGTGGTTGAAATGCAACGACAAACGAAGCTCCCGCTTCGAAGGGTAATAAAGATATCCTGGAAGAATATCCGGGTGCGTTGGTGGCGTTCCATGCTGGTGACGTGCGGCATCGTGCTCGCGCTGGCGTTCCTGACTTACGTTCTCTACTCCGACGCCCTGTTGCGCTATGCCGTGGATCGCGGCAGTCCGGCCCTGCAGGAAGTGTTGAGAGACTCAGGGATATTGTCTATCGCGGAGAGCTCCGACAGCCGCGTCCAGACCCGGTGGATGGTGGGACTGGCGCTCCTGATTAGTTTCGTGGGGATTCTCAACGCCATGGTGATGAGTGTCACGGAACGCTTCCGCGAGATCGGCACGATGAAGTGCCTGGGCGCGCTCGATTCTCTTATCATCAAGCTCTATCTCATCGAGAGCATGTTCCAGGGCCTGGGAGGCACCCTCATCGGCATCCTTTTCGGGCTTGTCCTGGCCTTGCTCGAAGGTTTCGGCGCCTATGGTAGCGAGACTCTTGGGCTCGTTCCCTTGCTGGTGCTCGTGCGAATCGTAACGACGTGTCTGGTGGCCGGCGTGCTGCTCAGCGTCGGAGGAGCGCTTTACCCGGCGTGGGTGGCCGCGCGGATGCAGCCGGTCGACGCCATGCGGCAAGAAGTGTAGCGGAGGACAACCGATGAAGTTTATTGGAGAACCAGCGTGAGTGACGCTTTAGACGAAGAGTCCTTCGCAGAGCAGGAAGAAGAGGAACGGCTTCAGCGGGAGTCGCTCTACGCGACGCATATCGTGCGGGCCATTGACGTGAACAAGACGTATCACCTCGGCACTGAGCCGGTGCATGCCTTGCGGGGCATCAACTTCTTGGTGCGCCGCGGCGAATATGTTGCCATCATGGGACCAAGCGGCTCCGGAAAGACCACCTTATTCAATATGATTGGCGGATTGGACAAACCGGAGACGGGCCGGGTGTTCATTGACGAAGTAGACATTGCGGCCCTGGACACCATTGAACTGGCCTGGCTGCGCTGTCACAAGATTGGCTACATCTTTCAGACCTTCAATCTACTTCGCGTTTCCACAGCGCTGGACAATGTCATGACGCCGATGCTCTTTGCCGGCATGCAGCACGCGGACGCCCAGGACAAGGCGGTCGGGCTGCTTGAGCGCGTGGGCTTGGGCGATCGCATCCTCCACAAGCCAGTCGAGATGTCCGGCGGCCAGCAACAGCGCGTCGCCATCGCGCGCGCCTTGGCCAACAGCCCGTCCATTCTGCTGGCCGACGAGCCGACGGGTAATCTGGATGCTGCGACAGGCCTGCAGATCATAGAGTTGATGAAAGAGTTAAATGAGACCGAAGGCGTCACCGTCATTTGCGCCACCCACGACCACAAGATGCTCGATCTGTCGGACCGCATCGCCTGGATTCGCGACGGCCAGGTGGAGCGCTTCAGGGACCGTAGCGAAATCACCATCACTGAGGGCCGGGCCGATGCCAAGCAGTGAATCTGCGATCATTTCAGCGAGGGACCTAAAGCGCCTTTACGAGGTCGGCGGCGAGCAAGTCTGGGCTCTCAATGGTGTCGACCTCGACATCTACCGCGGCGAGTATCTCAGTATCATGGGACCCAGCGGCTCGGGTAAGAGCACGCTATTCAACATGGTTGGCGGACTCGACAAGCCTACCGAAGGGAAGGTGACAATCGATGGCGCCGACATCGGCGCGCTTGATCAGGAGCAGGTGGCCTACCTTCGTTGCCACAAGATCGGTTTTATCTTCCAAACCTTCAACCTCGTCGAGGTCATGACGGCCCAAGAGAACGTCATGTTGCCCATGATCTTCGCGGACGTGCCGGATAAAGAGGCCGAGGAAAAGGCCATGGCATTGCTTACGCGCGTGGGGCTGGACAAGCGGGGGAACCATCGGCCGGAGGAGCTCTCCGGCGGACAGCAGCAGCGCGTGGCCATCGCGCGGTCCCTGGCCAATGACCCGGACATCATTCTGGCCGACGAACCCACGGGAAACCTCGACCTTAAGACGGGCGAGGAAATCATCCAGATGCTCGAGGCGCTCAAGGACGAATTGGGAGTGACGGTCATCAGCGCCACCCACGACCACAAGATGCTGGCCGCCTCGGACCGGGTCGTCTATCTGGAAGATGGAAAGATTTCGGATATCAAGAAGCGCGGCGAACTGGACATCTCTTTCGGCACAATCGACGGCAGCACCGACTGACAAAATGCTCGCGGCTGCCGCTGCGCCGGAGGGCGGCCGGATCCGTGCTTAGGGCCCCAGCAATACGGCTATGTTCTCGCCATTGAAGACCGAATCGAAGGCCCTCTGGCAATCGTCAAACGGTATCACCTCAGAAATCAGCGGTTTCGGGTCGATCTGTCTATGAGAAATCATATGCAGCGAATCCACCATGCTCCCGCCCAAAATGCCGATGATTCTCAGTTGCTTTACCGCCCAGAGCATCGGGTTTACTTCCATCGGCAAGACGAAACCGGCGAGTACGATCGTAGCCCCTCCGCGTCTTGCCATCTCTACCGCTTGGTTCAAGACCTTACCGTCACGGACACAAATTAGGACGGCGTCGGCCCCCGCGCCGGTCAGCTTTGCCACTTCGGTAATAACGTCCACTTCGCTTGCATTAAGAGCGGCGTCAACTCCCAATTCAAGTGCCTTGTCCAACCTCGATTGGACAAGGTCGATGCTGATCACTGGCGATGCGCCGGCCACCTTGGCCGCCATGGCCGCCAAGAGGCCGATCTTTCCCGCGCCAAAGACCACCGCTGAACGGCCCGGTCTAAGGCCTGCCGCTGCTACAGCGCCGTTTCCAGTGCTGAGCGGCTCTACGAACACCGCCTCCTCATCGGAAACGTGCGCGGGCACCTTCAGCAATCCAGAAGGCGTGGACAGGAAATACTCTGCCATGCACTTATAGTTCTCGTAGCCTTCTTGTGGCTCTCCAATCCCTTGCGGGTCTGGGCTGCCCAAAGGCGCCGCTCTGTCTCCCACCGCCCAGCCGCGAACGCCCTCGCCCACCTGGGTCACCTCGGCGACAAACTCGTGTCCGGGTATCGACCCGGGACGGATACCCATACCGGCAGGCGCGTTGCCGGCCGCTTCGCTCTGGCTTGTCCCGTGGGCCATGTAACCGAATGAACCATCGAGGTACTCAAGGTCGCTACCGCAGATACAGGCGTATTTCGTTTTCAGCAAAAGCCATCCCGACCCTGCTTCCGGCATTGGAATGTCTCTACACTCAACACGTCTCTTCTCTCCCGTGGCGACACACGCTCTCATGACACTCTCCTCGCAGGTTCCAGCACTGCCTTGGCCCAGGTCGCAAGTCTACAGGACGAGACAGTGCGCAGACGAACCATATCGACATCGTATCCCTTACGCAAGAGAGGCGAAGCACCTGCAAGGCCGGCAGCGCCAGGCCCAGATTCGTGCCCAGGGCGCTTGGGGAGATGCTGCCGCAATTGACACCCCCCTTTGAAATGAATAGACTTGAGCAGTCTGCACATAACATGGCTTCAACATCACCACCTTCTCAGCTAGGCCGAAGAGGAGGTCTTCTAATGTTAGATGCATCGGAGCAGGCAATGCCGCCACGAGAATTGAACGCTAACATCGCTTAAACAAACGGAGGTGCTAAATGAATCTGGAAGGAAAACTGGCCATCGTCACAGGAGCGGGCAAGGGAATCGGGCAAGGCATCGTCCACTGCATGGCCAAAGCAGGGGCCGACGTGGTCGTCAACTCGTTCCACCAGGAGACCGCCCAGGCGGTTGCCGATGAGGCAAAAGAACTGGGAAGCAAGAAGACGTTGGCAGTAGCCGCCGACGTAACCACGAAAGAGGGCGTGGTCAAGGTCGTCAAAGAAACGCTCGACGCCTTCGACAAGATAGACATACTCGTCAACAACTTCGGCGCGCACACCGAGGTCTTCTATACCCGGCGCAAACCGCAGTTCACCGACCAGGACATCTCGGAATGGGACGATGACTACAACTTCAACATGAAGAGCCAGGTACTGATGGCCCTGGAAGTGGTCCCCCATTTCATAGAGCAAGGGCACGGCAACATTGTGAATATATCGTCCGTTGCCGGCCGGATGACCGTGCCGTCGCAGATGCCATACGGGGCAATGAAGGCCGCGTCAATCTACTTCACCCGGACCCTGGCCCAGGAACTCGCCCCCAAGAACATCCGGGTGAACTGCGTCTGCCCAGGCGGCACCTACTCCGGCATGATGGAGCGGGGCCTGCAAGCGGCCATCGACAAGAACCCGGACCTCAAAGGCATGACGCCCAGAGAGTACTACGAGAAGAACATTCAGCCGAACATCGCCAAGACCGCGTACACGCCCTTGAAACAAGAACTGACGGCCGAGGACAGCGGGCACGCCACTGTATTCCTGGCTTCCGATCTATCCAGGAGCATCACCGGCCAGTCGCTGACCGTTGACTGCGGTATGGTCACCTATTAGCCGCAATCCAGAGTCTGCCGCAAGGTACTCAAGACGTGGCGGAGCTGAGATGTCGTCGTCGGCCGAGCGTTCGTCTACAACGGCCTGATCGCCGCTGATGGGCATCACAGACTGGAAGCCCACAGATACCGGGGCTTTGGCGTTGCGCGCGTCAAAGCCCCGCTACAGTTTGGCTCGGGGATTGACCTGTGGGCGGCCATGGTATAGGCTATTGAGTCGTTGAGGGTCTAAACGAGGATGTAAGAACGATCATGTCGCCCGATATCCAGGTACTGACCCTGACGGCGGCGTCCATCGGTTTTATCCATACCGTGCTGGGGCCCGACCACTACTTGCCGTTTGTGATGATGAGCCGGGCGCGGGGGTGGTCGCTCGCGAAGACGGCGTGTATCACCGCGGCCTGCGGCGTGGCCCACATCCTGAGTTCGCTGGTGCTGGGGAGTATCGGCATTGGGCTGGGGCTGGCGGCGGGGAAACTTGAAACTCTTCAAGCCATTCGGGGCAGCGTGGCCGCCTGGGCGCTCATCTGTTTGGGGTCCGCCTATTTCGTGTGGGGCCTGCGGCGGGCCATAAAGAACCGCTCCCATTCGCATCCGCACGCCCACGACGAGACGGGCCCGCACGCCCACGGGCACGGGCACGTGAGATACCACGCCCATGTACACTCGGCGGAGGAGGCGGCAAGCCTGACCCCGTGGTTCCTCTTTGTGATATTCGTCTTTGGGCCTTGCGAAGCGCTCATTCCCATTTTGATGTATCCGGCCTTCACAAGCAGTTTTTCGGGCCTGGTCTTGGTAACGGGCGTGTATGGCGGCGTCACCCTGGTGACGATGCTCAGCGTCGTGCTTCTGGCCACGTGGGGCGCGAATCTGCTCCCCTTAGGCAAGATGGAGCGCTATACCCATGCCGCGGCCGGCGCGGCCATCTGCCTCTGTGGCGTGGCCATCCAAATGTTCGGGGTCTAGGGGCGCGGCCAGGAAGCGCCTGGGGTCCCGGAATGGCTGAAGGCCGTCCTCCGTAAGTCTAGTGATAGCAACAATGGCCGGGCCGCGTCCTGTAAGGGGTCCGCAAGAGTCCCCGGTAACAACCAAAGGCATTGGTGAAAAGGAGTGTTTTCGAGGTACAATGATCTCCTTTTTCGGCCCCGTAGTTCGAAGACGCACTTTTGTCAAAGACTGCAAAGCGACGCCGGGCATGGCACGCCCGGCCCGTTTGTTTAGGGCCAATGGGAGGTTGGCACGCCGCCGGCGGGGACAGGCCCTGAGGCGGGAACGCTCTTTCGAGAGAAGTGGAGATCGATGACGATGAGTACCACCAGCACGAATGACGATTACACCACCCTAGCGGGGCAGTTGGGCTTTGCGGAATCCAAGTACTTTCGAGCTGTGTTGGAGCATCTGATGACGCCTGACCAAGCGCGGATGGCGGCCTCGTTGCCCGGTACGGCGGCGGAAGTGGCGGAGAAGACGGGTTTCGACGAAGCCCGAGTGGCGAAGGAGCTGGATGAGCTATTCTTCAAGGGCGTTCTGTTTCCCAGAGGCGATTTCCACAACCGGGGCACCTTCCGTTTTACGCGGTCCGTGGGCCAGTTTCACGACTCAAGCATGGCCCACCAAGATCTCGACATCGTAAAAGACGCCGAACTCTTCCGTCTCTGGCACGAGTTCTGCACCGAGGAGTACTACGAAATCGCGGGCGAACGCCAGGCCCAAAGCCCGGCGCCGGCGATGCGGATCGTTCCCGCCTACAAGGCGCTTGAGAGCATCCCGGATTCAGAGATCCTGCCCTGCGAAGATTTTCGCGAGCTCATCAAGGCCCAGGAGCTCATCGCCACCGTTCCCTGCCCGTGCCGGTACCGCACCGCATCGGTTGGCGAGCCCTGTCAGCATACCGACGAAGTGGACCGTTGGAAGTGTATACAGTTCGGCCGCGCGGCCGACTACGTGCTGGCCCGTGGCTCGGGCAAGAAACTCAGCACGGAGGAGGCCCTGGACTTGGCCGAGGAGTGCGAGAAGGACGGCCTTATCCACATCTGGATGAACACGACCGTTATGACGGGCATGCACTTCAGTTGCCAGTGCTGCCAGGACTGCTGCATCAGCTACGTGCCCATGCAGTTGCGGGGCGAAGGCGCCGAAAAGGTCTGGGCGAAGGCGCGTTTCGAAGCATTTATCGACCAATCCAAATGCGACGGCTGCCAGGATTGCGTGGAACGGTGTCATTTTGACGCGATCGAAATGGTCAAGCCCGAGGTCCCCGACAAGAAGAAACGTTCCAAGAAACTGAAGGCCGTGATCGATCCTGAGAAATGCTGGGGATGCGGAGTTTGCGTGCCTGGCTGCGAGGAAGCTAAGGCCATTGGTTTCAAGACTGTGAGACCTGTCGAGCACATTCCGACGCCTGCATGATCAAATATAGAACTCGCTTAGCGTTGGGGCGGGGCCCGGATTGTTGCTATAATTGGGCGTGATCAAAGGTCGCCCGAAGCTGCAACTACGCCTGTTGTCCTGAGGGCCGCCCCCACGTATTTGTCTGTTCGCGCGCAGGTCGCTCCGCTCTCTTGCTGATGGACGTTGCCGGTTTGGCACTGTATGCGCGTAAGTCCGAGTAGCGGGTGTAACTAGTCCCTTTTGAAAAAAGATGGAGTTCAGGAATTATGAGTACGGTTGGCACAGATGACAATTACACGACCCTCGCCGCACAGCTTGGGTATTCTGAGTCCAAACGGCTGCGGGCCATTTTGGAATTTCTGATGACGCCTGAGCAGGCGCAAGTCGCGGCCGCGTTGCCTGGTACGGCCGCGGACGTGGCGGGCAAGACGGGCATCGGCGAGGCCCAAGTGACCGAGACGCTGGACGCCCTGTTCTTCAAGGGGGTCGTTTTTCCTAAAGGGGATTTCAACCAACGCGAATACTACCGCTTTGCACGGAGCGTCGGGCAGTTCCACGATGCGACCCAGGCAACTCAAAAGTTGGACATAGACGACGATGAAGATTTCTACCGGTTGTGGCACGATTTCGTGATGAACGAGTGGTACCCGGACCTTGGGAGGCAACAGGCAGCTTTGTCAAAGCCCCCGTCGCGAATCGTCCCTTCGTACAAGGCGCTCAAGAGTATTCCAGAGTCAGAGATCCTGCCCAGTGAAGATTTTCGCGAGTTACTCAAGGCCCAGGAGCTCATCGCCGTCGTGCCGTGCGCGTGCCGTTACCGGACCTCGTCCGTGGATGAGCACTGTGAGCACGCCGAGGAAGAAGAGCGTTGGAACTGTCTTCAATTCGGCCGCGCCGCCGAATACGTGCTGGCCCGCGGCTCGGGCAAGAAACTTAGCACGGACGAAGCGCTTGAATTGTTAGATGAGATAGAAGAAGATGCGCTCCTCCATATCTGGCCCAACAGTAGCCGCATGACGGGCGTACACACGAGTTGCCAGTGCTGCCGGGATTGCTGCATGAACTTCGTGCCGATGGACATGTTGGACGAGTCCATTGGCAAGGTCTGGGAGAAAGCGCGCTTCGAGGCCGTTATCGACCACGACAAATGCGAGGGTTGCCAGAAATGCGGGGAACGGTGCCACTTCGACGCAATCGAAATGGTCAAACCCAAGACCGCCGCACAGAAGAAGAAGACGAGGAAACTAAGGTCACAAGTCATAGCCGATAAGTGCTGGGGCTGCGGCGTTTGTGTGGTAGGCTGCAGAGAACACCATGCCATCACCCTCAAGATCGTAAGGCCCGCCGAACACATTCCGGCCCCGGCATAGCCAGATTTCTCGTAAGGCGCGGCCCTAGTTGCCGTCTTCTTCCTTGAGCTGTCTGCAGCCGATGCGGTGGTGGCCTTTTTCCTGAGTGCCGAAGCATCCGCCGCACGAGATACACTCGGACTTGGCGGTGTCGCCGTCTTTCCAGCGCTTGATCAGATTGGGCTCGCGGATTAGCGGCCGGCTGATCCCGATCATGTCCGTTACGCCCGAAGCGAGGGTCTCCTCGATGACGGGCAAACTGCGGAAGCCCGCCACTAGGCAAGTCGGGCCTTCGGTCGCCTCCCTCACGACCTGGGCATCGTCGCGAAAACACACCTCTTGCTCCGGTTTTGTGATGCCCAAGATCAGCCGCCTCTCCGTTGAAATCCCGTGGCTGATTTCCACCAGGCAGAGGCCCTCTTCCTCAAGCGTGCGGGCCACTTTCGCCCCTTCTTCTATGGTCAGTCCATCGCCGTTGCCGACGTAGTCTCTCACCCCGAGCTTGATCGTCACGGGGAAGTCTTCGTCGACTTCCTTCTTGATGGCCCGGGTCACTTCGACCGCAAAACGCATCCGATTGTCGATACTGCCGCCCCACTGGTCCTGGCGGCGGTTCGTGATGGGTGACAGGAACTGCGAAAGGAGGTACCCGTGCGCCCCGTGGATTTGCACGCCGTCGAAGCCCGCCTCCTGGACCCGCCGCGCAGCTTTTCCGTAGGCGTCGATGATGCCCTCGATGTCTTCTTCCTTCATCTCGCGGGCCGGTTTGCGGAACTTGGGCATGGCCTCGTAAACGGACACCGCCATATAGTCGTCCCCGCGATACGACGCCGTGTAGGCGTTGGCCCCGCCATGGTTGATCTGCATCACCACGAGCCCATCCACGTCATGCACGGCGTCCGTCATTTTCCGATAGCACGGAATATGGTCGTCGGTATGGATTGCGTTCTGGTCCAGAACGCACTGCCCTTCGGCCGTCACGTACGCGAACCCGGTCACGACGAGGCCCACGTCGTTTTTCGCTAGCCCTGCGATCAGGTCTACCGAGGCCTCAGTGGCGAATCCGTCGTCGTCGGCCAGCCCGTAGTAGGTGGCGGACCGAAGGAAGCGGTTCTTCACGTTCATGTTGCCAATTTGGATCGGTTCGAATGGACTGGACATCTTCTTCTCCCTGGATAATGAATCATGCCACGGCGCCCGAACGGGCCGGGCCTCTGCCGACAGTTGATTGTAGCGGCAAGTCTCAGCGCGTGCAATCCCATATTGCGAGCGGGCGGCGCCAAGAAGGCACCGCCCGCTGAAAGGACGACAAATGTGGTGCGCGAACCGGTATCTAGCCTCTTAGACGGCGGCACCTCAAGAGGCCAATGCTTGCGCCAAAGGTGAGTGCGAGGAGTAGCGCGTAGGTGAATGAGAGCCGGAGAAGCAGCTCGGTGACCAGTACGACTGGCACCAAGACCATGCGCACACCAGAGCGCAATACGGCGTTTTGCGCCACCGCCTCGGCAATCGGCGGACTGAGCCTGTAGTAGGTGTCGACGAAGGCCGAACCGAATGCGGTGTCCAACAGGCACCTGTCTCTGAACTGCCGCAGAACACCGATCTCCGCCGCCAACGGCGTACCGTAGGCTGCCGTGGCGATGAAGCAAGCATCAACAATTCCTCCGTCATCGCCACCTACAGCACGCGCTTGAGCACCCATGAAGGTGGTCAGGTGGGTCACATCGAACTGTAGGAAGTCAGTCGGGGCGCCCTCAATGAATTGAACGTTGGTGATGCCGTCACTTGTCCAAGTCCCTGTCGCCTCGTCGTAGAACAAAACGATGAAGGGTGGATTCTCATCGAAACCATCGGGTAACGGAATCATGATGGTAATGGGCGTGGAGAAAACGGTCCCACTTGGGCCGATGTCCACAGCTATTCCAAAGGAATTGCTTGGCGGCGATGGCGGGTCCGGTACCGGGCCGGCCGTGAGAATAGTGTCATCGGACACTGCGTCGGCAGGGACCGTAATTGCGAGCCCATTCAATTCGCTATCTGGGTCGGTTATCTCAAGCGTACCGCCGTCCTCTGGCGTGATCTCGGTCTGGATTTCCACTTGGTTTTCGCTTAGCGTGATTGACCTCTGGACCGCGGTCGTAGCGCCTCTATCGTTGGTCACCCTCAACTCCACGGTGTACGCTCCGGGCTCTAGATCCTCGGTATAGGTGTGAGAAGGATTCTGCACATTGCTTGTCGTACCATCTCCGAAGTCGTACTCGAATGTCACGTCTCCTCCGATTGGATCCGATCCCAAGCCGGTGAAGTTGACCTGGAGTGGGAGCTGTCCTGAGCTTGGATCCGCCGAGAATGACGCTACAGGCAGATTATCGCCCACCTCGATCTGTACGGTCGTAGTGGAAGAGAATCCACTGTTGTCGAAGACCGTCAAGGTAGCGATAAACGACCCTGGAGCCTCGTAGGTAAACTGCGGGCCTGGCCCTTCAAGGTCGGTCTGGATGCCGTCAACGCTGTCGACGTCCCAAAGGTAGGACTCAACGCCCCATTCGTCGCTCGAAGCACTCGCGTCGAAGGTAACCGTAAGCGGCACGACTCCCGAGCTGGGATCCACTATGGCGACCGCAAGCGGCGCCGCGGTGTCCTCCACGCCTCCTGGTCCGCCATCCGCTCCGATGTCGTTTTGCGTGCCATCCAGATCGTCGAAGAATAGGTCCGGATCGCCGGCATCGCGTGCTGCGGAGTAGGCGCCAAGATGGAAGTTCGCGTCCAGCGCCGACACAAACGCCGGGTCGCCCGCCAGGTCTGTAGCGAAACCGGCGGGGCCTGCCAAATCAACGCCGTTGTTCCAGAACAAGTTATATCCACCGTCAGTGATCCCGCCCGAATCCGACGCAATACCAGTGGCATTGTCCGCAATTACAGTGTTCCTAAGGTCGGCAATTGCCGCGCCGGGCATGGCGTAGGCGCCGAACGAGGCGTTCCCCACCAGTGTGCAATTGACCACCTCGGCCAGAGAACCGGAGGCCAAATGCAGGCCTGTATCGCTCTCGAACAGGACGCAATTCGTGATTGTGACCAGTCCGGGTGTGGGCACGTCGACTGCCGCCATCGTTCCTCCGGTGATGCTGAACCCACTCAACGCGCTTGCCGGATGAAGGGTCACCGTCGCGGACAGACCTTGTTCGGGCGGCTCGCTTCCGAGAATGGCCGTGTTGAATGCGCCATCCTGCGAACGAATCTGCGTGGCTGACGGGACGATGAACGACTCAGCGTAGCTGCCCGCCATGACGATGATGGAATCGCCGCGATCGGCGGCAACAAGAGCGAGGGCCTCGCCTATCGTATCGAAGGGGTTGAATTCGGTTCCGTCTTCAATGCCGCTGTCGTTCGATGAATCGACAAAGAATGCTACTGGTGAATGCGCGGCAACTGTGACGCTGACGACATCTGACGCACTTTCGAGCCCGCCGTCGTCAGTCACAACCAAAGTGAATTCGTGTACGCCTGCCTCGAGTGTCACGTTCGGACCAACTGCATCCGCCGGATCCGGCGTGCCCGTCCACGTATAGCCCGCGATCGTTCCGTCTGCATCGCTCGAACTCGAAGCGTCCAGCGTCACGCTTACCGTGTTCTCGCCTAACGCCAAGGTAACGTTTTGGTCCGGGCCTGCATTTGCCGTTGGCGGTGCGTTCACAGGCGGATCCACTGTAACGGTGCGGACGGCCTGCGCCGCCGGGTTGCCCGAAGAGTCCGTCACGTCGTAGGTCACGCTATAGACGCCGACAGCGTTGGCATTGACGTTGTTGACCGTGACGATTGCAGCAGTCAGGTCGCCGTCGACATTGTCAAAGGCCGTGGCCCCTGCATCGACGTATCCCGAGCCCACCTCGATCGTGACGGGATTGGCGCCGAGAATGGTGATGACCGGCGCGGCCGAATCGACATCGTTAATCGTGGTTGTGACGGTACCTGAGCTGAGTTCTGCGGCAGTTGTACGGTATAGGACTTCGCCGACGACGTCTTTCGGGCCTGTCTCGCCGAGCGGCACGTTGACCCGGTACGTAAAGCTGACCGGGAAGGCCGGGACCGATATGTAGGCGAAGCCGAGTGTGTCCGCCGCACCTTGTACGGGCGCAATCGCCGGCACGTCTCCCGACACCACCGAATCGAAGCTCCAACCAGCAGGCAAAGTCTCCGCCAGTCCGAGCGCGGTGACTGTGTCGTCGCCGGCGCTCGAAATGGTCACCGTAATGTTGAAGGTACTCCCGGGCTCATAGGCCCCGACGCCGCCAAGCGTACGTGAGAGTGTCAGGACCGTCGCCGCCCGTGTCACCGTGGAAGCGCTCGACGAACCAGAAGCCAAATCTCCGACCGCTCCGGCTACGCGAGACGCTCCCGGTGCGTATCCATCTTCCGTCGAGTTGTCAACGTGATAGCTGCCAACATTGTAGAACTGGATGAGACGCAGTAACTCAGTCATATTGAGTGAGAAATCTTGGACATCGAAGTCGCTGTCGTGCGGGAAGCACGCTTGCGGGCCGGCTCCCGGTGCGTAGCCGTCTTCGCTCGTAGAATCACAGTGGAATCTACCAACGTCAAAGAGTTGGATCACGCGAAGGAGTTCAGACAGCGAGTTCGAATAGTCCTCATCCGTATCTGCGCTGTGATATAGCCTGGTCACGTTCACGACACGCACGGCCTGTGCCGCCGGGTTGCCCGAAGAGTCCGTCACGTCGTAGGTCACGCTGTAGACGCCAACGGCGTTGTCATCTACATTATTGACCGCAACGATTGAGCCTGTCAGGTCGCCGTCGACATTATCGAGGGCCGTAGCCCCTGCATCGACGTATCCCGCACCCAACTCGACGGTCACAGGGTTCGAGCCCGTGATCGCGATGACCGGCACCGTGGTATCGACAACGTTTACGACGCGCACGGCCTGCGCCGCCGGATTTCCGGAGGAGTCCGTTACGTCGTAGCTAACGTTGTACACGCCAACGGCGTTGGCATTGACACTGTTGACCGTAACGATGGAGCCTGTCAGGTTCCCATCGCCCACATCGAACGCTGTGGCCCCCGCATCGACGTATCCCGAGCCCACTTCGATGGTGGTGGGGTCTGCCCCGACGATTGTGATGACGGGCGCGGTGGTATCGACGACATTCACGACACGCACTGCCTGCGTCGCCGGATTTCCAGAGGAGTCCGTCACGTTATAGGTGACGTTGTACACGCCGACGGCGTTGGCATTGACACTGTTGACGGTAACGATCGCGCCTGTCAGGTTTCCGTCGCCCACGTCATATGCGGTCGCCCCTGCGTCGACGTATCCCGAGCCCACTTCGATGGTGGCGGGATTTGCGCCGAAGATTGTGATGCCCGGCGAAGTCGTATCGACGACGTTCACGACGCGTAGCGCCTGTGTTGCTGAGTTCCCAGAAGAGTCCGTCACATCGTAGGTGACGCTATACACGCCGACGGCGTTGGGATTGGCACTGTTGACTGTAACGATTGAGCCCGTCAAGTTGCCGTCGACATTGTCGAGGGCCGTGGCCCCTGCATCGGCGTATCCCGAGCCTACCTCGATGGTGACCGGGTTTGCGCCCTGGATGGTGATGATGGGCGCGGTGACATCGGCCTCTTCTATGGTCGTAGTCACGATGCCCGAGCTGAGCTCCGGCCCTGTTGTGCGGTAGAGGGCTTCGCCGAGAACGTCCTTCGGTCCTGTCGCGTTGACAGGCACGTTAACTCTGTACGTGAAGCTGACAGGGAATGCCGGGACCGATATGTAGGCGAAGCCGAGTGTGCCCGTCGTGCCTTGTGCGGGCGTGACCGATGGCACGTCTCCGGACACCACTGAATCGAAGCTCCACCCAGCAGGCAAAGTCTCCTCCAAGCCAAGCGCAGTGACTGTGTCATCGCCCGCACTCGATATGGTCACCGTGATGTCGAGGGTGCTCCCAGGCTCATAGGCCCCGGGGCCGCCGAGTGTGCGTAAGAGTGTAAGAACTGTCGCCGCCCGTGTCGCCGCGGCCGCACTCGGCGGACCAGAGTCGGGCGCAGACGGTTGGGCGTCCTGAGCTAGGCGAGACGCTCCCGGAGCGTATCCATCTTCGGTCGAGCCGTCGACGTGATAGGCGCCGACATTGAAGATCTGGATGAGGCGCAGCAACTCAATCATACTGATTGAGAAATCCTGGACGTCGTAATCGCTGTCGTGCGGGAAGCACACCTGCGAACCGGCACCCGGTGCGTAGCCGTCTTCAGTTGTCGCGTCACAGTGGAATTCGCCAACGTCGAAGAATTGGACCACGCGAAGGAGCTCGGAGAGCGATATCGAGAAGTCCCCATCCGTATCGGCACTGTGATGTATCCCAACTACGTCCACGACGCGGACGGCCTGTGGCGCTGGGATGTTCGATGAGTCCGTCACGTCATAGGTCACGGTATACGTGCCGATGGTGTCCGCGTCCACACTGTTGACCGTCACGATGTTGGCCGTGATGTCTCCGTCTTCGGCGTCCATCGCCGTGGCCCCCGCGTCAACGTACGGCGTGCCCACATCAATTGTGACTGGGTTGGCGCCGAGGACCGTGATTGCCGGAGCGGAAGGAGGCACTACATTGACCGTGCGGACGGCCTGCGGCGCCTGGTTCGCATCGGAGTCCGTGACATCGTAGGTCACCGTGTACGTCCCTACGCTGCTCGTGTCTACATTGTCGACCGTGACGATGCTGGCGGTGATGTTTCCGTCTTCGGGATCCGCCGCTGTGGCCCCCGCGTCAACGTAGGATGCGCCGCCTTCGATTGAGACCGGGTTGGGCCCGACTATCGTAATCGCCGGCGGCAAATTGGAGACCACATTCACTGTACGGAAGGACTGTGGTGCTGAGTTGCCATCGGAGTCTGCGACATCGTAGGTCACCGTGTAAGTGCCTGGACTGCTCGTGTCTACATTGTTGACCGTTACGATATTGGCCGTGATGTTCCCGTCTTCGGGATCTGAGGCCGTGGCCCCCGCATCAACGTACGCCGTCCCGGCATCGATCGTGACTGGATTGGGTCCGAGTATCGTGATTGCCGGTGGAGAATTGGGAGGAGAAGAAGAGAGAAACTCGTGAGGCCCGATATCGTAAAGCCCATTCTGCGGCCTCAGGGAGCCCAAGATGTCATTGTCGATCCCCACATTGGCCCCTGCGTCAATCGCGGGGCTCGTGGACAACAACTTGTAGCCGTCGTCCGCCGTAAATGGAAGTCCGTCAGCACCCAGCCAATTGTTGGCATTCGAGAAAAGGGGATCGACATTGACGATATCGCTCGGGTCGCTATAGTAGGGGTGCCCCTCTCTATTGAGTATGTTGTTCAGTCCCATTAATGGCGACGAGGCATCCGCATGGTAGTTGGCCCCGGCGTCATAGAAGATGTTGTTCGCTACAGTCCCTTCTGCGCCGAAACGCAGGAAGATTGCGTGGATATCCATGTTTGCGAAAATGTTGTGGGCGATGAGGAGATTTGTGACCCCCCACTTCGCGTAGACGCCATATGCCCCCGTTAAATTCCCACCGTCGAAGATGTTGTTCCTTATCATTACATCCGAAATGTTTCCAGATCCGTATCCGCTTTCCAGGATGATTCCCTCGTGGAAATCGGTGATGATATTTTCCTCAAAGGTGAAGTTGTGCAGGTACCAGCCATTATTGTCGAATGCTTGGAACCCGTCGACATGAGAAGACCCAATATCGGCCGCCTGCGTGCCATGGAAATGGTTGCCCCGGAAGGTGATATTGCTCCCAAATGCTCTCGAATAATCGGAATCCACGTTCAGGCCCGGATCCCGCAC
>SDBV01004288.1_pt1 | contig 20628 bp, 20 predicted proteins | sample 2277081 | NCBI WGS metagenome assembly SDBV01 (sample SAMN10402039, study PRJNA504765) | marine sediment metagenome | isolation source: marine sediment core GS10_PC15, 223 cmbsf | place: Arctic Ocean: Southern Knipovich Ridge | collected 2010 | reverse complement strand
GAAATGCTTCGGATCCGATGTGCAGTATACAATGGCACATATGATAAAGTTTTTGTAAGATATAAAAACGCCAATCTACCCCATGACTGACTTTTTTTATTAACAAACCGGTAATGCTCCCATGATGATGACGTTGATTTTATGGACAGTATTTACAGGGGACGGCATCCTGCAGAGGAAGGGCTTCTGCCCTTAAAAGCCCCAACACGTAAAGACGCTATGCGCACCATTAAAATTGCCGACAATATTATCGGACAACTCGAATTGTTTAAAGAATTAAGCAAGTAGATTCCTTCGGGCTCACGCCCGAGGTTCTCTGCTAATTTTAATAGAATAAATCTGCTTTCTCTCACAGAGCTCTCAAAGTCACAGAGTTTTTAATTTGAATCCTTGGGAAGGAGGATTCAATTAAATTGATAGGGCCCAGCGCAAAATTATCATTATATAAACCCGATGATTCTTTAACGGTCCCACCAGGACTTGAATTTGGCATGATTTTTCCTTCTCAAAAAATCATGCCAACCATAGGCTCCACCTTTGCGAACTCCGCGTGCTCAAGCGAATCTGCCATTGGCAGATAAAGCGGGTGTGAGATAATCATTTCATTCACTCACTTGTCGGGAGAAGGCAACAAATGAAAATCATCAATCAACCGTGAGTGAAGAGAAATTGCCCAAAGAGCTTAGCTTTTTTCCTGATCGCCATCTCCCGATCAGGAAAAACAAATCTCCCTCTGCGTACTTTGCGTCTTGAGCGAAGCGGGCGGTGAAATAATAGATCTTAAATTGATAACTGGAAGCATATCGCGCAACCGGCACAAAAAAATTAACCAACAAGATGATCCCCGTAATTAATGACAACTCGAGATAAAAAGTTGATCAAATCCCCCACAAAACCTTACATTAATCTTTTTCTTATCTTCCTGTTGTTTATCTTGTTCCTCTCCATTATCATCCTGTCATGGGTGCCACCGATAAGCCGTGATGCTTTGACCCACCACCTAGCCGTCCCAAAGCTTTATCTTAAACACGGCAGCATCTATGAAATCCCCGATCAGATCGTTTCCTATTATCCAATGAATCTTGACCTATTGTATATGATTCCCTTATATTTTGGAAATGACATTATCCCAAAATTAATCCATTTCATTTTTGCCCTGATGACCGCATGGCTCATTTACGGCTATCTAAAAAAAAGAACCACAGCCACTTATGCATTGCTGGGTTCTCTTTTTTTTCTTTCCATCCCTATTATCGTAAAACTTTCAATAACCGTGTATGTGGATTTGGGGCTGGTCTTTTTTTCGACAACTTCTCTGCTTCTTCTCCTTAAATGGGCTGAAAATAATTATAAGATCAAGTACTTCATTACCTCTGCCGCAGTGTGTGGCCTTGCCCTTGGAACCAAGTATAATGGCCTGATTTCTCTGTTATTATTAACTTCTCTGGTACCTTTTATTTATTTACGATATAGCCGGAAAACCGTTCAGAGTCAGTTCAAGTCCTTAGGTTTTGGGATTTTATTTATTTTAATTGCCTTGCTCATCTTTTCTCCATGGATAATTAGAAATTATAAGTGGACGAAAAACCCCATTTATCCTCTTTACAACAATATTTTCCAATCAATGACTCCAAAAGTCCAACCGTTGAAATCCGATCATGTTGACAAAGAATCCAAAGGGGGACTCACACATTTCTCAGTCAGAAAAATTGTTTATGGCGAAAAATGGTGGGAGACCCTTTTGATACCTGTTCGAATATTTTTTCAGGGCCAGGATGACAATCCGAAATATTTTGACGGAAAGCTTAATCCGTTTTTACTTTTTTTACCATTCCTGGCGTTTCTAAAAGGAAAACAAAATTCTTTAATTGTTGACTTCGAAAAAAAGATCTTTGCTTTTTTTTCAGTTTTTTTCTTGCTTTTTGCTTTTTTCCAAACCGACATGAGAATCCGATGGATTTCCCCAATCCTTCCGCCTCTGGTCATGCTCTCAATACTCGGCCTATATGAAATGAACGGGTTCATTAGGAACAAAAGTGGTAAACAAATTTTGAAAAAAATTCTATCTGGTTGTGTATATGCTTCCCTAATCGGTCTTTTTGCAATTAATTTCATCTATATTTTCAGACAATTTCATTATGTCGCTCCTCTTCCCTATATAACCGGAAAAATTAGCCGCGATGCTTACATCGAACGTTTCCGACCGGAATATACGACCATTAAATTTGCAAACCAAAATCTACCGGAAAATACCAAAATATTAGGTGTATTTTTAGGTAACCGCGGATATTATAGTGATCATGAAATTGTATTTGCCTATAATAAATATATTAGTAACTTTCTAAAAGGAAAAGATTCAGCTACAGATCTATTGATTTCATTTCGGGATAACGGTATTACACATTTAATGATTCGATACGATCTTTTTAACAAATGGATAAATTTCAATTTTAATAAATTGGAAAGGCAGGTCTTAAACAATTTCTTTAAAGAAAATGCTACTCTACTTTTTACGCTGAATGGACATGGACTCTTTCGCATTAATAAAAACGAAGCTGACACCAAATAGCTAAAATGGGCAATGCGTAACAAACCCTAATTGAAGTGAGAAGAAAATGTATCAAGATAAATCAATTTGCGTTGTGGTTCCGGCGTATAACGAAGAAACACAAATCAGACGAGTAATTGAAACCATGCCGTCATACGTGGATAAGATTGTGATTGTCGACGATGCCAGTCAAGATAACACCGTAGAAATTGTTCGGCAGCATCAAAAAAACGACAAAATTGAATTAATTCAACACGAGATAAATCAGGGTGTGGGTGGCACGATTGCAACCGGTTATAAATGGGCAAGGGACAATAAATTTCAAGTCACTGCCGTCATGGCCGGAGACGGACAGATGGATCCGGAAGATCTAGAAAAGATTATCAGACCCATCGCAAAAGGAGATGCAGATTACTCCAAGGGAAACCGGCTTTTTATGGGCGATGCCTGGACGCTCATACCGCACTACAGATATTTGGGTAATTCCTTCTTATCATTGCTCACAAAAATCGCCTCAGGATATTGGCATGTTGCAGATTCACAATGTGGCTATACTGCGATTTCCTTGCTCGCTTTAAAGCGAATCAACTTAGATGCCATTTATAAAGATTATGGAGTACCCAATGATCTTCTCATAAAACTGAATCAAGGTGATTTTCGCGTTAGAGACATCCATATCAAACCTGTTTATAATATTGGTGAGAAATCAGGTATTAAACTAAGAAGAGTAATTCCACGTATCAGTTGGGTTTTATTTAAAGGATTTTGGCAAAGACTTATTAATAAATATGTAATTAAAGACTTTCATCCTTTAATTTTCTTTTATCTTTTTTCGTTTTTCCTTCTTACCAGTAGCGTGCCGTTAGCGATCAGATTGTTTTATCTCTGGTTTGCGCGAGGAGATATACCCGATATGAACGCTCTGGCACTTATTTTTACTTTAATTAGCGGATTCCAAGCACTTTTTTTTGGGATGTGGTTTGATATGGAGTACAATAAAAATTTAAAATAGTGTCTGAACGAAATAGGAAAGCATGCGAATCTGTATCTTGACATCTTCATTTCCCAGATTCAAAGGAGATAGTGCTGGGATTTTTTTATATCATTTATGTTCCTGGTTGACTCGTAAGGGTGTAGAAATAGAAGTCGTTGCACCCCATGATTCTGATTTTAAATTTACCGAAAGTCTGGGAAAAATACATATTAACCGATTTCCATACTTCTACCCACTTAAATTTCAACAATTATGCTATTCTTCCGGAATTCTAAAAAATATTAAGAAAAATATCCTTGCCAAAATCCAGCTTCCGCTTTTTGTCGTCCTTGAAATAGTTTATACCTTTTGGATAATAAAGAAAAAGAACATTGATATCATTCATGCCCACTGGTCACTGCCTCAGGGTCTCGTCGGGATCTTATGCAAACAATTGTTCCAGATCCCTTGTATCACCACGATCCATGGAACAGATGTTCATCGATTCAAGTTTTCATTTTTTAAAAATCTTAACGCCTTTATTATCAATCGCTCAAATATTTGTACCGCAAATAGTCGTGCCACAAGCAAAATTGCTCAAACGATATCAGATACAAAAAAAATTGAAATTATACCGATGGGTGTTGATACATCGTTCTTCAATAAAAATAAAAGATCCGGAAGCATCAAAGATAAATACGGAATTGAAGGCAATGTGATACTGTATGTTGGTCGCCTGATCGACTGGAAAGGCATCGATTACCTGATTAATGCAATGCCAAGGGTTATCGATGCTGTTCCGAAAACAAAATTGTTCATAGTTGGATCCGGTCCATTAAAAAATGTTTTTGTTCAATTATCTGAAAGACTGAATATAAAAAAAAATATCATTTTTATCGATGCAGTTTCTCAAATCGATCTGATAGATTTTTATGCGTTAGCCGATCTTTTTGTTTTGCCTTCAATCATCAATGACAAAGGAGAGACCGAGGGACTCGGAGTAGTTCTGCTTGAAGCTATGGCTTGCGGGGTACCCGTTATCGGAACCAATGTTGGGGGAATTCGTGATATTATCAAGGATGGTAAAACCGGACTGCTTGCTCGGCAGAAAGATTCTGATGATTTAGCATTAAAAATTAACCGGTTGTTTTCAGATGAACAACTAAAGATAAAAATAGTAGAAAACGGGTTTAAATTAATTGAGGATAAATTTACGTGGGATGTGGTTTCTGATAGATTTATTCAAATATACACGGATGTTATCAAACGAAAAAAAATCTCCGATTTACTTTAATCTGACGATATCATTGAATGTTATTTAAAGGTCAGGCCTCGTCGGTAATCACTTCATCAAATAAATTTCTATATTCACTCACCATTTTATCTAATGTGAAATTTTTTTCAACTTTTGAACGGTTATATTTCCCCATGTCCTGCCTGAGTTTAGATGAATCTGCAAGGATATTTATTTTGTCTGCAAAAGCTTTTATTTCTCCTATGGGACAGAGGAATCCACCCTGGCCTTCATCGATTTGCTCCGGTAGGGACGAGCAGTTACTCGCAACAACTGGAAGTCCGCTTGCCATGGCCTCCATAACAGCCACGCTTAGCCCTTCTCGAACCGTTGGCATTAATAATATATCCATTTGGCGATAGCGATTAGGCATATCTTCGAATGGCACCGACCCTATTGAATGAAGGTTTGGCAAATCGGGCAATTTTTTTCTTGCTCGAAGTCCCTGAGTATAAAATATTTTGATGTTTTTATCGAGAAGTTTAGCAATTGCTGGGAGCCACTGAGCACCTTTACGACGGGTAAGATTGCCAGAAAAAAAGACGCGAACTTCATTTTGATTTATTCTTTTCACTCGATTGGGCCGAAACTGATCTATGTTCACTCCGTTATAAATAACCTGAATGGGAACTGAAAGCTTCATATCTTCTTTGACAAGATGGCCCGTAAACTCACTGACTGCAGTGATTCTTTCCGCGTTTTTGACAGCTAGGCGGGTCCATAATTTTAGATCTGTTGTATAATGAATTTTTTGGAGCCACGAGTTATAGGGCCACATCCAGTCATCTAAAATATAATTTTGGAATGAAATGATCAAAGGAACAGATTTGCGATGAAAAAACCAGGCATAATCGGGTACTGTGTGGATCAAATTGGCTTTTTTAATTTTTGCAACGAAAGGTAACGCAAAGGGGATGAATGTCCAATTTGGGTGATGAGAGACGACGCGATAACCTGATATATAGCGTTGCAAAAGGCGATGGATGATGTAAGCACCATTTCCTGTTCCCATGGGGCTGATTATTTTCAATTCATTAATCATCGGCCCCGTAGAGTTCATATTCATGTATTTTAGGAAAAACCGAGTGATAATTTTATTTTAAATTTCTTAAATGCTGGTGAATTAAACGTCGACTGGCTTGATTATCTATGTAGTCATGAGTATAAGACCGAACTTTCATACGCATCTCTGCGTATTGATCCTTACATCCTTTTTTGACAACGTCCTTAAGCTGTAATTCGAGTTCATCATAGCTATGGCATTTAGCTCCCGGGGTCATGGTATCATAGTCAAAATACATGCCCCGATCCTGGCTCAAATACTGTTCCAGATCGTATGCAAAAAACAGGATAGGTCGGTCAAGCAGTAGAAAATCAAAGAATATCGAGGAATAATCGGTGATTAATAGATCACTCAGCACCATGAGTGGATACACATCTTTGAGTGGAGCGTATTCGAGCAAGTTGGGATATTGGCTTATCCTGTATTTTGCGTGCATCAAGGGGTGTAATTTCAATACGATGAGCAGTTTGTTACGCTGGGCGAAGGCGGATAAGCGCGCTAAATCCACTTTCGACACAAAGGGGTTATCCAGATCCTTTCGAAACGTTGGTACATACAGGCAAATTGTATATCCCTGGGACTTATGTGTAGATACCTTCTCCATTGCCCGTTTGTCCACATTGATCCAGGATAGGCGGTAAGCCTTACTGCCAGGGTCCGGCCAGCCGAATAAAATATCATTTCGTGGATAGCCCGTTGCGATGAATTGTCTGGACTTAAAACACCGCTGAAAGGCTTCGGTTATAAAGTTTTGTGAGGTCGCCACAACCACATCGTAAATCGGATAGCGCCCGATCACTGCCTTTTGAATCTTTAAAAACGGCCTCAGCCATATCGGCATCCTGGCCAGACGCCTTCTGTATACATCCAGTTCGATGTGTTTGAGAGGTGCACCGTGCCAAATTTGAACTAGCTTTGCACCGCGCGTTAATGGATAAGCACTAAAAATAACCCAATCGGTAACCACCGTTCCACAGCGCAGCAGCAAGCAAAGAGAACGCCAGGAAGGGTGTAAAACCGCTTCACCTCCCGCATCGTTAATCTTGCCCTTAGTAAAACGGTCTGCCGTAAGCATGACAACCCGCTCGCCTTCGCGGGCCAGTTGAGTTGCATTAATAAAAAAATATTTACTGTTGTCCGCAAAGCCACTTTTCAGACGACTTATAACCACCGTCAAACTCGTGTCTCGCCGGATGACCCGCGTTAATGGGAATGCAAATAGCCAGCCAAGCACGGCCGTTAGTGTCTGCCTTATCGCAACAAAACTTTCGGCCATCATATGGCGAATCATTAAGGTGTTCATGGTGTTCGAATTTTCTCGATCACGGCCGTGGTTGAAATCGATGGGGTGCGGCGCAAATACTCAACTCTGCAAATATCTCTGAACTCATCGAACTTGCCCACCCAATCATCCCCCATCACAAGCACATTGGCCTTATAAGTTTTAATATAGTGGCGTTTGAGCTCAAGCGATTCTTCCAAAAACACCTCGTCCACATAGCGTATAGCGCTTATGATCTCCATGCGCTCCGTCTGATTATAAAAGGCGTTGCGGCCCTTTTTTGCATAGTTCAGTGCGTCGGTAGAAACCCCCACCAGTAAATAATCGCCCAGCTTGCGGGCGCGTTCCAGTATCCTCAAATGACCGGCGTGGAATACATCAAAGGTGCCAAAGGTGATGATGCGCCTCATCGAATCCCCCGGTTACGACCGCCGTGCCAAATTCGATGCACATGGTAAGTCAAATCGTGTCCAAAACGCCGGAAAAATTCGGGAATAACCCAAGGGGTCTGGTATGCCAGTTGAAACGCTTTGCGTAATTGCTTATCTTTTATTGCCCATACAAATGGCATATATTGCTCATCACGGGCAACCATAGCTATTTTTTTGCACAAGGCGGCCTGAACGAGTGGAGCATTTTCAAATTTACATATAACATCTTCTAATACTTCTCTCATCATTGTGATACGCCTTGTCTGGCTTGAGGCTGATCCTGGTGTTATGCGGTAAAGGTACATTGGTTTTGCTATATATCGAAGTTGCAGACCAAGTGCCATCAACTGCAGGAAAAAATCTGAATCTTCAACTGGCTCTTTAGAATCAGGGCGGTTGCGATGTCGAATACAGTTATTTTTTACAAGGGCTGTTGGCAAGAGCGGCTTGATAAGCAATCTTTTTGCACAAACGTAACGCTCGATCGGAACATCAATTACATCTGAATTATTGCCAGAAAAAGCATATTTCCCTCTAATATTATGCCAAGGGATCATACCGGATGACACATCATGACAACTCATAATGTCATCGAAAACCATTACTTTTTCAGCTGAGCCTGCCGCACACAACAAGGTCTCCAATCTTTCAGCCACCCAACAATCATCAGCATCGGTAAAGGCGAGCCATGTGCCGCGACCGATTTCGATAGCCCGATCTCGTGACGGTCCAGGTCCTATGTTAGTATCATTGTGAATGACTTTTACTCGCTCATCCGTAATGTTCTTTAAAATACTTCGCGTTTTATCAGTCGAGGCATCATTGCAGATAATTAATTCAAAATCACGAAAAGTCTGTGCCAAAATGGAATCAACTGCTTCCCTCAGTGTACGCCCTCCGTTGTATACAGGCATAACTACAGAGACTGTGGGCGAGTATTTACATTGTGAATTATCCATCAAATAAATCGGTTTTAGTTACCAGCTATGTCGAAGGCGCCATTGAAGGTATCCGATATAAATTCCCGTATATTGAACCCATCGCAATACACAAAATGTTTTTCGCTCATGAAGGCTTAAACCCCTAATTTTAGAATGTTTGATGGGGGTCGTAATGTACTGATTCACTAAATACCTTTCCATGTTTATTTTTTTTTCTTCCAAGTTGCGTCATCGAAAGTCGACTTCAGCCATGATTCTGAATCATTCGGAATATCCCGATCAACGAATCCCTATGGTCGTGTCGAATGACTGCATTCGGAGTTGTCGTAAAATAGGATAATGGTTGTCTGAAACAAAACGAGACCTTTGCATAACCCCCGGCAAAAAAAACACTCGGCGGTTGAACGTTTCTTATAAGTTGTTATAAGTTGTCATTTAAAAAAATCTTTGAGTCTTGCACACAGATGGATAAAAATTTAGCTTCTTCCTCAAAAGAAAATTGATGAAAATTCTAAAATCAGTAATCTGTCCAGTTTTTCAAACCTCTCGAATCTATATTCAAATACTCTACCGAAGACGTCGATATGTGGCTGATCTAGATAATGTAAGTTAAAAGGGCTGTACTAAACATTCAGCGAAAATATTTATATGAACTATTTGAGATCAGCTTATATTTTTTATAACATCATCGAAATCAACATGAGGGAATACATCTAAAGCAGTTTTTCGTGATGCATTAAAAATACTGCCTCCATATTTTTCAAAGGTTCTATTTGCGGCAAGAAAAGCTTTATATTGTAAGTCCAATAAAGGTCTTGTCCACGTTTCGCCAGGTTTTCTATATTCTGGATGAAAATGATTGGTTTCTCCTTGATGTTCCAAGATTTCGCCACTTCGACATGTTCGCCCGGTAGATTTTGGAACTTCAAAACTAAAATCTACTCCGATTAAATAAATCTCTCTGATACCCATAAAAAACGCAAGTTGGATTTGTGGATAAATAACAGTCCATCCACCGTAGACACCCTCATGGGCATTAGTAGAGAACTTTCCTTTATAGTCTCCATTCAAAATTGGCATTTTCAAGCTTTTAAGCCATATTATATCATCTGTATCGTTAAAATAGGACCTAACAGCTTCACAAAATATCTTGCACAACTTCAACTCATTAACATTCGAACGATTGTTTTCTGCCACAAGCACATCTAGTATTGAATAGTAAGTTGGTCTCCATTTCGTTTGATCAAAGGCTAAATAAATTTTGTTGCAGGCGAAGGTAATTTCATTTTTCAGTCTGTCTAAGTCCTCAATTTTCAAACTTGGTCCATTGCCTATTATGAAACATCTTTTCCCGGCATGTTTGTTTCTCAACTCTGAAAGTTTTTTTTCATTTTCAGTCAGAAAAATATTATATTTAGTCATCTCAAAACAAATTATATCCCATAGTCTTTGAGGAAGGGTTTTAAGAACTGGAAAAATTCTATCCCTTTTTTTATAGAGGTCATATGGATTTATGATAGGAGACATCATTACATCTTATTTTCCAGCTTCTTTGTAAATGCTCTCCACCAGTTCCATAACTTTAAGAGCATCATCGGTGTTCCCCAGTGGTCTATCCTTCTTCCCAACAACACAATCATAGAATTCTTCGACTTCGAAACGCCATGAATCATCTCGATCAAAATAAATACTTTCCTCCCGTGGCCTGCCAAAAGCAAATGTTTCATTTTCAAATTGTTTTTTTGCAAATGTTATATATTCGTCACCATAACTGCGGGTGGATGTTAAAATACCATTAATCATCAAATAGCCGTCTTCCATGAATATCTCCATCGAGAATTTGTGTTTCCAAAGCGTAGCACTCGAATGAATCATGGCTACCTTACCATCAAGGGACTTCATTATTATGAAGGCATTGTCTTCAAGTGGTGCCTTCCAATAGAGATTCTCTACAAAACTTTTCACCTCTACAAAATCACCTATCAAATAAAGCATCAAATCAAGCATATGAATGCCTTGATCCAGAAGAATGCCACCGCCTGCCAGTTCTTTATCCAAACGCCAATTTTTTTCAAAACCAAGTCCGCCAGCTTTTCCGTAAGTTCCACGTGCACAAAGAATTCGGCCAAATCTACCGCTATCTATTATGGCTTTGGCTTCCATTACGGAGTAATGAAACCGATGATTGAAACCATATTTGAGTATCCGATTTTTCGCTTTTTTTTCGGCGGCGATAACCTGTTTTACATCTGCAACAGATCTACCCGGAGGCTTTTCACAAAACACATGATAATTTTTTTTTAAGGCTGCACAGACAATCTCTGGCGCCACATTGTTGTAAGTGCAGATAAATACGGCATCTAAATCTACATCATTGATAAGACCTTTCCAATTTTTAAAAAATTGAAGTTCTGGAAATTCGGTTTTTATTTTTGGGTCTATATCACACAAGGCAATCACATCGAAGTTTGGATGCGCATCAATAACTTGTTTGCGAATCCGGCCCATTTTACCCATACCGACAATTGCCGTTCGTAATTGCATATCATCTCCACCTGGCAACACAGCGTAAATGTGAACTCAGGTTATTCCGCTGTAAAAAGCCCTGCATACGCTCAAAAAATTGATCATCCATATTGTTGAGTATGTAGCGTTGAAAGAACTGGTCGTTGGGTATTTTATTCATTGTATTCCGGATATACCGCATGTCGAGAAGACCGGGTGTAGTCAACTCGATCACCTCAAAACCGGTTTGTTCCAATAATTGTCTCAAACCTGAAGGAGAGGGGAGATATATATGGTCTAATGGAAAAATGCTTTCCGAATTTTCACGCAAGGTCAGGATATCAAAACCTGATCCCGCTCTACATACGGAAATCAACAACCCTCCTGGTCGTAATTTTTTTGAAATTCTTGTTAATAACTCACCTGGATTGCTTATGCGTTGAAGAACGTCCATCAGACTGATGATATCAACTGATTGAATCGGCTGTTCCTGGCGACTTATCGGCAAGAGTGGATCCTCCACAAAAAGGTTCTCGATAAAACTAGCGGTGCTGAGAAACTCAATCCAACCGACATATTTAGCTCCCCAATCTATAACACTATATTTGTCGTTACCCAAATATCGGTTAATTCGCCCCTCCATCCAACCCACCATATGCTCCCATAGCTCCCGCCTTTTTTTGGTTACCTGGTGCTGATACTCGCTTGATGCCCGGAGCCTCGATAATTTGGAATCATTAAAGTATTTGTCTATGGTTACTGCATCTGGAATATTAGCAAGTCCGATGGACCAGGTGTTTGGACAAATTGCATATGCGAGACCCCATTTTTCGAAAAGAATCTCATCCCTATGTGCTCTGCAAACCGGACAAGTCTGAATGCATTCTCCGGTTTTTACCGCATTGACGAATTGGTATGCTAAATTACGCTCCTTCTCGAAGACAGCACCGGGATGAATATCCTCTTCTCGTATTGTTTCATCTAAAAATTCGTAGCGTATCACGGCTGCCTCCCCTATTATGCCTGAATGTAGCTCCGGCTCGAACCGCTAAGGCCCATTTTTTTTTGAAATTGGACTGATATGATACCATTCCTTCTGCCGCTTTGACGAGTGCCATGCCGGCTGCGACATCCCATATCATAATATCTTCTTCAAAATATGCGTCACATCGACCGCAGGCGACGTATGCTAAAGACAGGCCCGCGGATCCAAGGAGTCGAATTTTCTTATATGATTGGATTTTCTTTAGAAATCCCATAATGGCATTGGAAGAAAAATCTCGATTAACAGGAAAACCTGTCGCCAAAACTGCTTTTGTTGAATCATTAACATCGGAAGCATAAATACTTAAATCATTGCAATAGGCACCCTGGCCGACAATACCGGTAAAAAGCTCTTCGTGATTAAAATCATAAACAACGCCTAACACAGGCTCGTTTCCTAGCCACAATGCGATAGAAATACAGGTGAATTTGATTCCCCTGCTGAAGTTTACCGTGCCATCAAGTGGATCAACCACCCAGACATAGTCGTTAGAGGCAATTTTAGGATATTGGCCGCTCTCTTCGGAAAGAATCGGATAGTCAGACAATTTATTCAAAATTTCGATTATCGTTTTTTCGGAAGTTATATCGGCAAAGTGCTTTACATCACGGCCATTGCTATTTAAAATATTTTCTAGGTCGACTCTACGAAGGGCTTTGCTTGCAGATTCTGCAGCAGTCTTCGCAATGTCGAGATATTTCCTAAAATCAATCACTCGATTACATTCCGTTTTTATTCATTACTGTTAATTTTTAGATCCCGAAGTAAATTATGCACTGCACTTTCTTCCATCGACCGCCGGCACTCAAGTGTGTATGTGCTGATGTGTGGGGTCAGCAATACCTGACCGAAATTTTTCAAAGGTCCATCATAGGGTTCATCATTGTACACATCCATCCAGGCCCCGCCCACAACATCGCTATTCAATGCATGTATTAATGCAGCTTCGTCAATCAATGAGCCTCGAGCTGAATTTAGAATAATAACGCCTTCCTGCATTTTTGAAAATTCAGATTTGCCCAATATCATTTCTGATCCTCCGACATGAAGTGAGATAACATCGGCGAGCTTCAACCCCTGATTCAACGATACAAATTGTTCATTGTGAGTAAGATATGATTGTTTCAATGCAGGATCACATACCAAAAGATTTGCATTGAAATATCTAAGGTGTTCACCAAACCGCTTTCCAATTCGCCCATAACCGATCAACAGGATATTGGAATTTTGCAAACTCCTCCCAATACGCTTTTTCCAAATGCCATGGTGAAGATCAGTATTATATGCACCCAGGTTTCTCTTGAGGGATAGCAAAGCCGTTAAGCACATTTCGGCCACTGCCTCAGTTGGGCCACCGGGTGTGTTAGACACTTTAACACCGAGTTCGGCTGCAGCTATTTGATCAATGTTATCCATACCAATGCCGACTCTTGCGATGGCTTTTAGTCGTGGGGCCGTTTCAAGGACATCACGTGTCAAAGGTTCCAATCCTGCAATCAAACCATCGACCCCATCCAGGTGGTCGATGATCTCGTTCTTTGACAAGCGACGCTTACACGGATTAGGTTTGACCTGAACACCCGCCTGTTTAAGTATACTCAGTGGTGTTTCATCTGCATCGGCAAATGATGAGGAACCAATGGCGACACAACATACTTCCATATACACCTCATTTCTAATTTTCGATCTATAATTGTTTATCCTCGTTTTTTTAATTGGAGCAAAACATCAGCAATTTGAAGATCTTCTTCGGTTTTAATGACATGCCCCGCCAAGCGATCGATGCTATAGAAACCAACCTTGCCAGAATAAGTGGCACAGCGTCCGGTCTCATAAGCCTCTAGATAGGTAGTACGCCGCCAACCGGTTATGCTCCATGTAATTCGTTGGATTGGTTCCAGTTTTTGAGAGTTGGTCTTAGTATTAAAGTTGAAGTTGATCGGTTTGTCTTTTATCGCGCATTCGATTTGCTCATTGACGGCGCTCAGCAGGACATCGAACTGTCCGGTTATCATGGTGTTGACAAAGTCTACAACTGCATTCGTCGTTAGAAGGGGCGCGATACTATGAACCTGAAAGAGAAATTCACATTCGTGCAATTTTAAAAACTCATAAACAAAATCTTCACTGGTCGCCTCATTACCAGCCAGCTCTGGTGGGCGCTGATGGAATTTCACTCCTTCCTGTAGCGCTATTTTTTTGAAAAGATGATGTTCTGAGTTTACCCATATCTCAGAAAAGATTCCGGCTTCCCGGCTCTTGCGAATAGCACGCGTAATCAGGGGAATTCCATCCAATGCGCGTAAATTTTTTTGTTTTAATCGTTGGCTGCCCATGCGAGCAGGAATCATGGCTATGGGACGTGGTTCTATCATCAGATCCTCATTTTTCGGCTATTTCTTGGCTGCTTAATTAAAGTCACCCTCTCTCATGAATTTACCTGTTCTGGGTCCACCGCCTAATAAATTGCAAGTACGATTGGAAGAAATAGAACAATGAATATCGGAGAGTTAAAAACCATCGTAAAAAACGCGGTATTATTTAAACACTTTGTTTAAGAATTTAATCCTTTTTCTGGTTATCTTTTTTCTTTGATTGGGGCTTGCAAAGTGAGACGATTTCCTGAATTCACCATCCTTTTTTACGAAAACCAAATCTATTTGGGATAAGGCACCATCCAGCGGCCGGGTCATTGCCCAAAAATGTCATAAACTAAAAAATCCATATTTTTGAGATAGAGAACAATATCTGAAAGTAGAGGGGTATTTTCGTAAAAATTGAATAAAAAAGCCTCCAAAACAATTACTTCTGTACGATTGAGAATGTTTATTGCACCATTTAATACTTTTACTTCAGCACCCTGAGTATCTATTTTTATTAGAAAAGGGCCTTCGATGTTTCTTTTCTGACAAATATAATCTAAGGTTATGGTGGGGACAATGCGTGGTTTCCAGCCAACATGGGCCCTTCAGATTCATTAAACAAAGATGATCCACTTAAGTCAGGATGGACATTAATTTTAATTTGACCGACAGAATCGCTAGCCGCTGCCAGAATATACTCACTTCCGTATTTCTTTATAAGATTTTGGCATGACTTTTCATATTCTCTTAGAGGTTCAACTAATAGATAATGAACATTTTTATATTTGCCGTATAAACCTTTTGTGCCGTAGGCGCCAACATCAATAATTGTTTTAGGTGTAAAGTTAAACTTTTTTAGATGGTCAATAGCCTCATCCAGATTATTTCGTAACATTTAAAGCACCATTATTTTATTTTCGAAATTTAAGATGGCGATAAGTCATAGTAAATTGTCGAAGTTTACTGTTTGAAATACGTCTAATTTAGTTCTTCTTGAAGCGTTATAAATTCTTCGATTATCTTTTTCAAATGCTTTTTTGGCAACTTGAAAGGCTTTGTACTGGCAATCCAGATTGGGTATTGTCCAAAGCTCTCCCTTTGGCCTATAGTCTGGATGAAAGTGATTGATTTCGCCGCTGCTCTTCAAAATCTCTTCACCAGCAGATGTTTTTCCTCCTGTGCGCTTTGATTCAGTGAAATCAAAATCAACCCCTATTAGATAGACTTGCGTGATACCCATATAGAATGCGAGTTGTAACTGAGTGTAAATGACCGTAAACCCGCCATGGATTCCCCTGGCAACGTCGGTTGAAAATTGAAATATTCTTTCACCCTGGATCGTTGGCGATAATAGATCATTTAGCCAGATAACATCTTTGGATTTTTTGAAAAAAGGTTTTGTGACACTGCTGAAAATTTTAGTCAATGCAAGATGTTCTATTTCATCCTTATTGTTTTCAGCAACCATTCTGTCAATTACTGAATAATATGTGGGTCTCCAGTCTGTTTCAGCAAATGCCAAATATATTTTATTACATCCAAAAGTCACCTCATTCTTTAACTGATCCAAATCGCTGACACAGAGACTTGGCCCAGTGCCAACAATAAAAGCCCGCTTGTTTAAATGGATGTTTTTCAGTTTTACTAACCGATATCTGCTTCGAGAAAAAAAATTGATCAGAAATCTTTTAATATTCTTTTTTTCCAATAAATCAACTCCAGTTACCGGGTGTTTTTAAAATATTGTAGTATTTTGAATTTTGAATATAGAAATCAGTTTTAAAATTTCCAGAATTTCGATTCAATATTTTTCTATGTCAATTTTCCTATCAATGAATCGATGCGGCTAAATCGGCTTTCTCGCAACATTGACTGAAGTATTTTCCTCGGGCTGTTATGATAAATTTTACCTGCCCAATTTTTTGAAAACATCAAGTCTATTCTATTTTTTTTGTAATATTTGTTGAGATTAGGAATTAGTAGCGTTTTGACGTACCGTTTATTAATATGCGCAGGATTTTCATATGTATGATTGCCTTCATGAATTCTATAAATTCCCCAGCACTCATGGTCGGCTGCGACTTCCCCGTAACAAAAACAGGTCCTGGTCAAATAGCCATCAGCACAGGTTACGAAACTATCTGGAATCGGAAGTACTTTATCGATAATATCCCTGCTAAAGGACAAACTGCTCGTCGGTGAAAAGATTGGTAAAATTCTGCTTTTTTTTGTCTCACTAAAAGTATCTCCTGTTATCAGAGTATCTCTAAATTTCTGGTCGGTTATTTTTTCTCCTTGCATACAAAAAAGGTTATGCTGGTGAAAAGCAAATTTGCTTTTTGAGGTATACGCATTGTATACATTTTGAAGTTTGTTTTTAAACCACAAGTCATCACTGTCCAAAAAAGAAACAATATTTCCTGCCGACCGTTTGATGCCAATGTTAAAACAGGCGCCCTGGCCCATATTTTCAGATCGGTAAACAGGTTTTATTTTATCTTTATGCAGGCGATGATATTTCTCAATTATTTCTCTTGATTCATCTGTTGAGGCATCATCAATAATAATAAATTCAAAATTATTATAGCGCTGTGCAATAACACTCTCGATTGCGTCACTTAAATACTTTGCACCATTGTAGTTTGCCATTATAACTGAAATTAACATCCGTATAGTCCAATAATATTGTTAACTAATCCTCACAGAAATCAGATCAGAGTTTTTCCTTTGCGCCACGTAAGCTGATATATTTTCTTTTTAATTTTGATATGATAATTCGAAGCATATAATAAGCTAGGTTAATAAAACCTTTGTCGTCTTTAATACTTGTTACTTTCAATAAACTCAGATAAGTAGGTGATAGCAAATACCGCAGACCTTTCAGAATAGAGATAGGATATGAACAATTACTTGATTGGTTTCTGATATAATACTGAATCGATAGCTCGTAAAAATACTTTAAATACCTATCACACAAAGGTTTATATTCTCTCCCTATATATTTTGGTATATTCTTAAAAAAGATATTTCTGTTTAACGCGTCTGATAACTGAGTAAAATTGCTGCTAATGCCTCCCTGATGAATTCTTCTCACCGACCCAAAGAAATCCAAGTATTTTATTTTGCCGTGTTTAGATGACATGGTAAAAATAATTCTATCACCGAGAACACAAGAATAAAACCAATCAAAGTATTGAGTTAGGAAATTATTTCTTAATACAATTGACGCAGTCGGAGCAAATGAGCGAAATGGATAAAGAGTATCTTCAGTATCAAAGACCGACTTATCCAAAGGTGGTAGAATATTTTTTTTGGTTAATTTATCATCCTCCATTATTAAGGCATTATGAAAGCACATTGAAAAACTTGGATTGGCCTCAAGAAAATCCACTTGCTTCTGTAGTTTGTAAGGATCAATCCAGTAATCATCTCCTTCGCATATAGCGATGTATTTGCCTCGGGCATTAAATAGATTGTACATAATATTAAACCGCCCGGTAGGCATGTTGTTGATCTTGATATTATTTTCCCTATGATGTAAAAATAACCCTATTTTATCTGGATTTTTTTCAGCATAATTTTTACATACTTCTCTTGTTCCATCAGTCGAAGCATCCTCCCCAAGTAGTATTTCAAAGAAGAAATCTGTTTTCTGCATCAATATGCCATCTAGGCAGTCTTTGATGAAATTGACATGCTGGTAAGTTTGTACGCATACTGAAACCAACGGTTCAGCATGAGTTCGATGTTGATACACATCAACCGGAATCTTTTGGAATCTATCTAAAAATTTATCTCGGCTCATTTTTTTGTATTTAATTTAAACTGACTAAAATCTTCATAACCATCCTTAAGGTTTTTTACTAAGCCAGTCAGCTTTTTTGAGTTTTGTTTCGAGGAACAGCTATGATTTTCTAAAGCAATGAGAATATTAAACGGGATTAGTTAAATGTAATTTGGCCAGAGGCAAAGTCATCATAAGCAGACTGCAGTGAATCTATTTCTTTTTGGGGTAAACGAATCTTGTTGCCGCAAACGAAAGATTTCGGACCGTTATATTCATGGTCTAAATCACAACCCAATACGGCATATTTTTCAACAATCATCCTATAGATCGCCATCGGATTCTCACAAAGAGATTCGTATTCAATCGTCAACTGATTCCTATCTGAGACATACTGCAGCCCATCTGCAATCGCCATTTCCGTAAAATATACCTGCCCCGCAATCTGGTGATATAAATCCATGTCCTTAAGCTGCTCATACTCTTTTGGCTTAACCGACCACCAAATATTTCGAGTTCCATAATATTTTTCCCTGGAAATCAATATAGACTGCATAATGAATATCATCGATCTTTTTATATACACGTAGAACAGAGATGGTATTTCCCGAGCGAAGTACTCCAGGTTATATTGAAGAATATTCGCTTTTGTTACAAATGGTCGCTCAAAAGCTTTCTCGATGGAAGCCAGCCCTTTTGTCAACGCCTTACAATCAACTTTCTTCAATGCGCCATCATTCAGCCATTCAATGTCAAAGTTCGGCATATAGTTGCGGAAAAAGTGCTGAAACTCATTTGTGGCCAATGCTCCTTTGCTCTTTCCCAAGTCCGATGTAAAGTTCATTCGAGACTGAATGTCTGCAAAATCCCCATGGAAATCATATTCTGGATCAAATAACATTTTCTGAATCAACGCACCAATATATGGTGCATACGAAAACCGAGTTAACACGTTCGTAGGATAGGAAAACACGCCGGTCAACGCCATAAACTGGAGTTGCAACGTCGATCCACTTCGGGGATTTCCAATAATACACCCCACCGGCCATTGAGGTTGTGATGAGCAATCAATTGTCACTTGCACTGGGAAAAGCAACTCTTTCAATTCCGATAGCAACGCATTCAGCTTATCATTCGAACGAAATGGCTCTGACTTATCGGCTTCATTTTCTAAAAATATTGATTTCATGAATTTCTTTCACCACTTCGCTTATGACTGTATTCATACCCAGCTACAATTATCTCTAATCGTTTACGCCCGTCTATCTTTTTTTATTGGCAACAAGTCTAAACTGTTTAAGCATTGAATGAATTTGTTCAACGGAGTTGAACATCAGTACATCTATTATCGACAGGCTGGGCACAAATTCATTTGAGAATTGCTTGTACGGTTCTGCCTTGCATTCCAAAAATCGAAGATCAATGTTATTTGCAGCAAATTCTGCAGGCGAGTACAAATCCTGACCACCGATTGGGTTGACATAGCGATTTCCTCCAAGTTCCTTCACTATTGCTATAACTCTATCCTGCCCTTTGAAGGACTTATCAAAACTCAAATGCGATGAACGCCTTATATCAGCGCTAATACCCAGATAATCAAGTATCCTTTGTTGAGAGTTTTCAGCAAACCTGGCAACATTATTTTCGTTTACTTTGGCAATATCCTCCAAAAGAGAATACACGGATTGAAAAAAGGGGGCTTTTGAATATGCCTGTCGCAATGTAGACAATATCTTCTTTTTTTCCTTTCCTATGCTATCGTGGAAAAAAATATGATTAATTACGGTATTACGCGGAGCCTTATTAACTGAAAAAGTGATATATTTAGGATTACCATGGTATAATATCCTGTTACGATTTATCCAACCACGTCTTATATATTGAACATCATCATAGCTTACAAAGATATCGCATACTTCAAAAAGCTGAAAATATCCAATATGCGGAAATATATATGGTTGTATAATGACAATAGTTTTCATTGTAGATCGCCACGTTCATTGTTTAAAGTTTTAAGGACAGAGCTTACCATACGATGTATGTCTTCACTGCCGTATCTATGATTACACGGCAAGGTCATAATCTGACATGCCAGTCGATGATTCTCGATTAATTCCGATAGCACCACTTCATCAATCGGCCAGTGGACAGGTGGGTAAATCTGCTCCTGAAACAGTTTTATCCGTATCTTATCGCCACGTGGGATATCTTATGGGAAAACCCAGAGGAACCGTTCCTTCCGGCAATGCCGGAAACATAGCAATATCTTTTAGGTCATGAGGTAATTTAATAGTCCAAGACCCCTGATTTTACGCCGGTTTTCAACCCATCTTTTTCCATTTCAACCCAAAAATCAGTGCCAATTTTTGTGAAAAACTCACTGGTGCGATTTTTTTTTG
>SDBV01004287.1_pt1 | contig 20628 bp, 16 predicted proteins | sample 2277081 | NCBI WGS metagenome assembly SDBV01 (sample SAMN10402039, study PRJNA504765) | marine sediment metagenome | isolation source: marine sediment core GS10_PC15, 223 cmbsf | place: Arctic Ocean: Southern Knipovich Ridge | collected 2010 | reverse complement strand
GCATTTTTTATTACATCTAAATTATGCTCAATAACAATGATGGTGTTTTTCTTATCTACGAGCGAGTGAAAGATTTTTAAAAGCTTTTCAATATCTACAAAATGAAGTCCGATAGTTGGCTCGTCTAGTAGATAGAGTGTTTTATTCGATCTTTTTTTAGATAGCTCTTTTGCGAGCCTGAGTCTTTGAACTTCTCCTCCAGAGAGGGTAGTTAGTCCTTGACCTAGTTTTAAGTAACCAAGGCCTACCTCAATTAAATAATCTAATTTTTTTGTAAGTTTAGCAAAAGCTTCAAAAAAATCAAATGCTTCTAAAATTGTTAAATCTAGTAAATGACCTATGTGCTTGTTTTTATATTTAACTTCTAAAGAGATGGGGTTCAATTTAAAGCCTGTGCATGATTCACAAAGAGTTGTGACAGGAGGCAAGAATTGAAGTTGAACTTTTTTATAACCAAGACCCCAACATGTTCGACACATACCGGAGAGATGATTATAGCTAAAGTGCCTAGGTTTCAATCCTTTTGTTTTAGCAAGTATTAGATTTGAGTAAATGGATCTTACAATTGGTTGAATATCAGAGTATGTAGAAACGTCTGATCTGGAAGATTGATGGATAGGGGATTGATCTAATGAAATCACTTTATTAAAATTATCAAGCCCACTTACTTTAGCGTATGGAAGAGTTATCTCATCTTTTCTTTGATGAATTCCTAAAAAGGCAGCTTTTTTTAAGATGTCATTAATCAGTGTTGATTTTCCAGAGCCAGAGACTCCTGTAACTATGGTAAGAGCATTTACAGGAAAGGAGACATCGATATTTTTTAAGTTGTGAAGATTAGCTTTTTTTATTTTAAGATTTTTTTCAGAGATATCTCTTCTTTTAGTTGGCATAGGTATCTGCTTTTTGTGAGATAGATATAGGCCAGTTAGAGATTTTGGATCTTTTTTTATCTCATTATATGTTCCCTTGGCAATTATTTGGCCTCCTTGCATGCCAGCTTTTGGACCAAAATCAAAGATATAGTCTGCCTCTTTTATTAGCATCTCATCGTGCTCTACTAAAATTAGGGTGTTACCTAAGTCTTTTAGTTTTTTAAGTGCATTTATAAGTAAGTAACTGTTGTGAGGATGCAGCCCAATAGTTGGTTCATCTAATATGTATATGCATGACGTTAGATAAGAGCCCAGCTGAGTAGCTAGTCTAATTCTTTGAAACTCCCCGCCGCTAAGAGAGGGAGCTGATCTATCTAAAGATAGATAGCCAAGACCAATTTCTATTAAAAATTTTAAGTTTTGCTCTATTGTATCTAAGGTATCCTTTAGGATTTTTTTCTGAGTCTCTGTTAGTTCTATTTTGGATATAAAAGTATAGGCTTTTTCAACAGGAAGAGAGCAAAAATCTGTAATTGATAAATTTTTTATTCTTACATTTCTAGATAGTGGATTTAGTCTTTTACCTGAGCATGACGGGCACGTTGTTTTTTCCATTAGAGGAACTAAAGACTCTTTTAGGTTTTTAGAACTGTGTTTTGCCATTTCTGCTAGGGTAGAATTTAAACCTTTGAAAATAAATGAAGCGTTTTTTTGTTTAAATTTGGTTTTAGAGCCATTTAGAAAAATGTTTAGATCTCTATCTGAGAGATTTTTCATTGGAGTATCTACATCGATATTTAAATAATCAAAATAAGAGATTAAAAAATCGATCTCGCTATCTTCAAAAAATATATAGGCGAGATCTAATATACTTGCTTTTGATAATTTTTTTTCTGATAAAATATCCATGCCGTATAAGTAACCAAGACCCTGGCAGTCTAAACACATTCCATCTTGTGAGTTAAATAAGAAGCTTTTAGGTGTAATTTGTGAATAAGATTTTCCAGTTTTTTCATCCGCAAAAGCTAGGTTAAAAAAAAGATCTTCTTTTTCAAAAGCTATTATAATTTTATTATCAGAAATTTTAGATGCTAGATCTATAGCTTCTAGAAGTCTTGAATGAATTTTTTTTGAGATTTTTAGTCTATCTACAACTAATAAAATCTCGTTTTTTAAAGAGGGGTCAAATGGGATTTTTTCATCAAATGAAAAATAATTCTTATTTAATCGAATCCTTAAAAAACCTTGTTTTGAAAAATCTTCTACAAGATCTTCAAAGCTTTGGTTTGATTTGAGAGCAATAGGCGCTAAGACTTGAATTTTATCATTTTCTTTAAAAGATAAAATCTTATCAGCAACATATTCAGGGCTTATTGTTTTTAGTTTTTCATTTGTATCTGGAGAAAATGCTACTCCTAGATGTGAATATAATACTCTTAAGCGATCATATATTTCAGTTATTGTTCCAATCGTTGATCTTGGATTTAATGAATGGGATTTTTGCTCGATTGCTATAGGCGGGAAAATATTTTGAACTTTTTCAACATTTGCTCTTTTTGCGTTTTTTAAAAAAAATCGAGAAAAAGTATCTAAAGATTCCATGTACCTGAGCTGACCTTCTTGATAAATCGTATCAAAAGCAAGTGATGTTTTCCCAGAGCCAGATGGACCTGTAAATACCGTCATTTTACCATGCTCTATATTAGCCGATACATTTTTTAAGTTGTTCTCTTTAGCGTTTTCTATAATCAAGTTTTTTGGATAGTTCTTTTCTTTTTCTAAAAGCCTTGGTTTTGATTTTAATTTTGTTTTTTTTAGAGTTTTTTTTAGTGCTAAACCAGTTTTATTTTGAGTTTTTATAATCTTATCTACAGGTCCTTCAAAAATGATTTCACCTCCACCAGAGCCTCCTTTGGGACCTAAATCAATTATCCAATCAGCTGTTTTAACAAAATCCATGTTATGTTCAATTACAATCACAGTGTTTTTTTTATCAACTAGCTCATGCAAGATATTTAAGAGCTTTTCAATATCATAGAAATGAAGTCCAGTTGTTGGCTCATCTAAAATATAGAGAGTTTGTCCCTGGCTTGGTCTTATTAGCTCTTTTGCAAGTTTAATTCTTTGAGCTTCTCCACCAGATAGTGTAGTTGCGCTTTGTCCAAGGGGTAGGTATCCAAGCCCTACCTTATTTAAAAACTCTAGCTTTCTTCTTATCTGAGGAATTTTATCAAAAAACTCAAAAGCCTCTTCAATATCCATATTTAAAACATCGAAAATGTTTTTGTTTTTATATGATATAGATAAAACCTCAGATGAAAATCTCTTTCCTTTGCATTGAATACATGTAGAAAAAGTATCTTCCATAAAATCCATATCTACTTTTACTTTTCCAAGGCCTCTGCAATATGGACAGGTTCCCTCTTGCGTGTTAAATGAAAACTCTGAAGATGTGAATCCTTTTATTTTGCTCTGTTTTAGATTCGAAAAAAAGCCTCTTATATCATCGAAAAGTTTTGTGTACGTTGCGGCATTTGATCTAATCGTTCTTCCAATTGGGCTTTGATCAACAAAAATAACTTTATCGATAATATCTTCGCCTAAAAGCTTTTCAAATTTGCCTGAATCAAGATTTGTTTTATTAACCTTATTAGAAAGTGCAGGATATAGGGTATCTGAAATTAATGAAGATTTTCCAGAGCCAGATACTCCTGTAATGCAAATAAATGTGTTTAATGGAATTTTTAGATCTACATTTTTTAAATTGTGAAGTGAGCATTTTTTTAAAGTTATTTTTTTTTCTGAAACTTTTCTTTTTTTATATGTAGGAAATTCTCTTTCATATGATAAATATTTTCCAGTTATTGAGTCTTTAGCTTTTATGATATCTTCAATTTTTCCCTTAGCTATAATTTTACCACCCCTTTTTCCAGCATAAGGTCCAATATCTACGATAGTGTCAGCAGCTTCCATCGTATCTTTATCATGCTCTACTACAATCACAGTGTTTTTCTGATTTTTTAAAGTGATTAGAGTGTCGATTAGTTTGTTATGATCAAAAGGATGCAGTCCAATAGATGGCTCATCTAAAATGTACGTTGCGCCACTTAAATTTGCGCCTAGTTGAGCCGCGAGTCTAACTCTTTGCGACTCGCCTCCACTGAGCGTCGGCGCTATCCTATCTATTGTAAGATAGTGAAGTCCCACATTTATTAAAAAATTTAATTTTTTAGTTATCTCATTTATCAGATCTTTAGCGATCGTAGATTCTTCTTTTGGAAGTTTTAGATTTTTGAAAAAATCTAAAACTTCTAAAATGGTAAAAGCTGTTAGTTCATGAATTTTCTTTCCATTTAATGTAGAGACGCTAGGGTATGGTTTTATTCTTGATCCCTTGCAGCTAGGGCAGATGGTTTTTGTCATGAGAGTTTGCTGCCTTTTTCTATGGACATCGCTAGTTGCAATATTTAATTTTTTATGAGCCTCAAAAATTACTCCTTTCCATGAGACGTATTCTGTCCATCTTATCTTTTTTTTAGGGTGATAAAACCTCATTTTTATCCACTTTTTATCAACCCCATATAAGAAAATATCTTTGGCTTTATCAGATAATTTTTTCCAAGGAGTTTTTATACTGAATTTATAAATCTTTGCTAGATTATCATAGATGTTTTTGAATCGAACAGTGTTATAGTGGCCAGCAATGGAGCAGCAATCCTCTGATATGCTTAAATTCGGATCTACTATTTTATCTATATCATATTCATAAACAGTAGCTAGACCTTGGCATTTTTCGCACATAGATGATGGATGGTTAAATGAAAAATCAGTTGGTTTTAAAGCTGAATAGGAAAGATTGGATTTTTTGGAATATGCTACTTCAGAGAATAGTTTTTCTTCATCTTTTATTGTATCTAAAATAATGAGAGATCCTTTAGATATCTCAAGTGCTAAAAATGAGCTCTCTTTTAGTCTAGAGAGAGTTTCTTTTGTTAGTTTGATCCTATCTATAACAATATCTAAAAAATGCTCTTTTTTGGCATCTAACGGCTTTACTTCAGAAATATCTAATATTTTCTTATCGATTCTTACTTTTGTAAAACCCTTTTTTTGAATCTCATTTATCTCATCTTTAAGTGAGCTTTTTTTGTTTTTAATATAAGGGCTTAAAATAATTATTTTTTTATTTAAATAGAGCTTTTCTATTGCTTCTAAAATATTTTCTTTGCTTCTCGGTTTTACAACTTCTTTACTAATAGGGCAGTGAGGAGTTGCAACTTTAGCATATAAAACTCTTAAAAAATCATAAATTCCTGTTATCGTTCCAACAGATGATCTTGGCGTTTTATGCACAGTCTTTTGTTCTATTGCAATAGTAGGAGACAGTCCTAAAATAACCTCGGCATCAACTCTTTGCTTTTCTGCTATATATCTTTTAGCAGACGCAGGGAGCGTTTCAATATATCTTCTTTGTCCCTCTTGAAATATCGTATCAAAGGCGAGTGATGATTTACCTGAGCCAGATACTCCTGTAAATACAATTAATTCAAAAGGATCTAGAATTAAATCTACGCTTTTGAGATTATGAACTTTTACTTTTTTTAAAACAATTTGACGGTTATTCAATTTTTCTATAATTGTTAGGTTTAATTATAAGAAGTATTATAGCTGTTTTAGAATTAACAAGAAGTTAAAAAAATATGCATATTCATACTAAAATAATTTGTACTATAGGCCCTGTTTCTAAGTCAAAAGAGATGCTACTCAAATTAATAGACGCTGGCATGAACGTTGCTAGAATTAATTTTTCACATGGTAATCACGATGAGCATCGAATCACCATCAATAATATCAAAGAAGTGAGATTTGAGGCAAAAAAACCAATTGCTATTATGCTCGATACAAAAGGTCCAGAAATTAGAGTTGGAAAAGTAAAAAATGATATTTTGCACTTAGAGCCGAAACAAAAAATTAGACTCGTTAGATCAGAGATTGAAAACGATACAGATGTGCCGATACATCCATTTGAGGTTTTAGATGTTTTAAAACCTACTCAAAAAATACTTTTTGATGATGGCTATATTATAGCTAAAGTAATAGAGAAAGAAAAAGATGCTGTTTTAGTTGAAATCCAAAATAGCGGAGTTTTGAAAAGCTCTAAAAGTATTAATATCCCAAATGTTATTCTTCCTCTTCCAGCTGTGACTGAGCAAGATATTTTAGATCTAATATTTGGCTGCGAAAATGATATAGATATCGTAGCAGCTTCTTTTATAAGATCTGCAGATCACGTATTAGAGATAAAAAAAATACTCTCTGAACATACTAAAGCAGACATTCCAATAATTGCGAAAATAGAGAGTTCAGAAGGTGTTGAGAACTTTGATGAAATTGCAGATGCCGCAGATGGAATTATGATAGCAAGAGGGGATTTAGGGGTAGAAGTTGATCTATCTTTAGTTCCAAAACTTCAAAAGTCGATGATTGCAAAATGCTACGAAGCTGCAAAACCTGTTGTTGTTGCAACTCAAATGTTAGAGTCAATGATAAATAATCCTCGCCCTACTAGAGCAGAAGTATCTGATGTAGCTAATGCTATTTACGATAGCGCATCTTGCGTGATGCTCTCTGGTGAGAGCGCTGTTGGAAAATATCCAATTGAAACAGTAGAGCAAATGAAAAAAATAGTCTATCAAGCAGAGCAAGATTTTGATTATAAAGACTTTTTTTATAAAGAATCTAGAATTGAGTGTGAAGATGTTTCATCATCTGTTGCAATAGCCTCTGTAAAAACAGCGTATAATTGCGATGCAAAAGCTATTTTTGCAATAACAAGAACAGGTTTTACAACCAGGCTCCTTACAAGGCTAAGACCTAATATTCCAATAATTGCACTCACTAAAAATGAAAAAAAATATCATCAACTCTCATTTTTATGGGGAGTTATTCCTATTCACTCTGAAGAGTGGACAATAGAAAGAGAAGCTTTTGGTGTTATGAGTCAATATGCTATGGACAGCGGCTTTATCTCCTTTGGAGATTTTGTTGTTTTAATATCTTCTTTTCCTTTCGATAAAAGAGGAATCACAAATCTTATGCTCGTTGAAAGTGTTGGTGAAGTTCTAATTAGAGGATTTAAAGGTCATGGAAATAAAGTAAAAGGCAAAATAGTTAAAATAATAGCTGTAAATGGAGATTCTATCTCTAAAGCTAAAGATAAAATAATCGTTATCTCAAAATGCTCAGAGAGCTACCTACCTCTTTTTGAAGTTGCAAAAGCTGTGATTTTACAAAATAGAGATGTAGATACAATCTCTGAAAAGTTAGCGCTTGAACATGCTCAGAAATTAGATCTACCTTTAGTTATTAGAGCTAAACATGCAAACGATATTTTATTAAATGATGAAACTGTTCATTTGGATCCTCAAAAGGGCTTAGTATTTAAAGTTTCAGAAGATGAGCTGCTATAGCTATACTTGCAATAGCGGCTGTTTCTGCTCTTAAAATATTATTATTTAACTTGATACCTAACGCATTTAGATTATTTTTTAAATATGAAATTTCACCCAAAAAAAATCCCATCTCTGGGCCTATAAAAAAATAGCAATTTTTTTTATCTTTTTTAGTTTTATCTTCTTTATATACATCCAAAAGTCTTTTAGCTTTTTTATCTACATCCCCAAAATAGATGTTTCCATCTATATTTTTTATATCTTTTATAGATTCAAAAATCTCTATTTTTGGAAGATATAATCTCCCACTTTGTTTTATTGCTGCTATCAAAATAGATCTCATTCTATCTAATCTATTTTTTGAGAAATTCAATTTCTCAGAGTTTTTAGATTTAAATAGCCAGATTGCGTCTACTCCAAGCTCAGTTGTTTTCTCTAGTAAAAACTCTAGTTTATTTGGTTTTATAAAAGCTTGTACTAAAATTAGTTTTTGCTTTTTTTCTTTTTCAAAAAAAACATCTATAACTCTAATTTTTATAGATTTTTTATCAAAATTCTCTATTTTGGCTTTTGCTAAAAATCCCTTCCCATTTATTACTTCTATAAATTCACCCACTTTTTTTCTAAGAATTTTTATATGGTGGGCTTCTTTATCTTTTATCTCTAAAGAAGAGTTTTTCTTTAGATCTTGATCTATAAAATAACGATCTTTTGGCATTTTTATTTTCTTTGTTATTTAATATGAATTATCACTTAAAAAAATATTAAATTACAAAGTTTTTGCTTGTGGTTTTCTTGATCTTTATGCAATCTACTGCTTTTTAAAATTTCAACTAAGGAGAAAGTTATGGGAATTGAAGCAATAGGGCCAAATACAGCCCCAATAAGAAAGGCTTATGATGAACTCGATACTAAAGTGAAAGATCTGAATAAGCAAGTTAGAAACCATAATATCAAAACAATTTTAAAGGTTTCTTTGGTAGGTTCAGTTTGTTTTGCTATAGGATTTGGAATAGGTTATGGAGTTATAGGTATAGCAATGAGTGCTTTTCCTCTAGTTCCAATAGCACCGAAAGTTATAACTGCTTTTTTAATAACTATAGGAAGCTGTTGGGTAATTGGTGAAAAATTAGATGTTATGTTAAATTCAGCTATGAAAAAATCTCAAACTGATTTTTTATTTAAAATAAATAAAGAATTTAAAAAAGCCTATAAGGATAATAGTAATGATCTAAATCTAGCTCTATTTGGTCGTGAATGGATTTTTGAAGGAAAATGCTTTGCTCTACCCCCTGCCTATCTACCATCTTCTGAATTTAAAGCTGATAAGATAGAATTAGATTCTTATGAAACTATTGAAAAAAGATATATAGATAATCAACAAGCAAATATCAGAAGGAAAGAAGAACAAAATAGACAAAATAGTGGTATATTAAGTTTTTTATCATCATTTTTCAGAAGAGAAGCTTCGGCTTAAATTTAGGCTAAAAAGGGATCTTAAAAGGTCCCTTTTGTATTAAATTCAAGAAATAATCTTTTTCTATAGACATTCCAAATTTTATGTTTTATTTTTTTTCAATTTTAAGTATTATTCCAGTGTTTTTTAAAATTTCAACAAGGAGATAAGTTATGCCAGTTCAACCAACAGCGATAGATACAGCTTCATTAAAAAAAGCTTATGGTGAGCTAAATACTAAAGTGAATGATTTGAATAAGCAAGTTAGAAACCATAATATCAAAACAATTTTAAAGGTATATTTGTGTGTTGCATCTAGTATGGCTTTGGGTGTAGGATTAATTATGTTAAGCGTTAGTTTAGCTGGAATAGCTACTCCTTTAACTACATTTAGTTTGAAAGCTGTAAGCATTTTATCATTAGATATGTTGATTTTATATGCTGTTGGTTCTCTAATTCAGCGTAAGCTCTCTGATGGAGCGAGAAAAACTCAAAATGAGTTTCTATCTAAGATTAATATAGATTTTAAAAGAGCATGTGATAAGAATTCTAATGAAATTAATAATTCTATATTCTTTTGTGGTCGATTTGATTGGATTCAATACAAAGAAAGTAAAAGTTTTAAAGTTCAGAAAATTGAATTAGCTCCTTTTGAAGAAGTTAAAGAAATGTATATTGAAATTCAAAAAGTTAAAAGACAAGAAGAGCAAAACAGTGGTTTTTCAAGTTTTTTATCATCATTTTTAAGAAGAGAAGAAGCTTCGGCTTAAATTTAGGCTAAAAAGGGATCTTTAAAGATCCCTTTTTGCATTAAATTCAAGAAACAATCTTTTTCTTTATACTCTGAAAATTTTAAGTTTGATTTTTTTTCAAGTTTAAGTATGCTGCTCCCTTTTAAAACTTCAACAAAGGAGAAAATGTTATGTCATTTATAACACCTAGAATAGATACAGCACCACTAAGAAAAGCTTATGACGCTGTTAATTCTACAATGAATGATTTAAATTCTCAGGTAGTAAAGCATAATGCTAAAACAGTAATTAAAACAAGCCTAGTATTTGCAAGCATTGTTGCAGCGAGTATTTTCACAATGTTTGCAGCAGCGAGTTTATTAGGATATGCTTTTCCTGTACTAATTGGGAAGACTCTTCTTATTGAAATGGTGGTTGGTATTACAGCATTACGAATGATTGAGAAAACTTTTGGCAAAATAATGTATAATAAAATAGAACGAAATACAGACGAATTCTTATCAAAGATAAATGCAGATCTTAATAAGAGTAGGGAAGATAATATTTTCAGTGTGCCAGAAGCATCGTATATTAAAATGAGCTTAGACTTATGTGCGCCAGAGTTTAAATCAAGTCGTTATACAATCGAAGAGAGAAAAATGAACTCTTTTGAGGTTGTTGAAAGAGCATATACAAGCGACTTACAGAAAGCGAAAGATGAAGAAGCTAAGCGAAGACAAGAAGAGAAAAATAGCGGTTTATTTAGGTTTTTACCATCCTTTAGAAGAGAAGCTTCGGCTTAAATTTAGGCCAAAAAGGGATCTTAAAAGGTCCCTTTTTTTATAAATTCAAGAAATAATCTTTTTCTTTATACTCTGCAAATTTTAAGTATTATTTCAGTACTTTTTAAAATTTCAACTAAGGAGAAAGTTATGCCAATTCCAGCTCCTATTTTCTTAGATGAATTTATTAGTTCCTATATTTGTTTGATTTCTCTTGTGAAATTATTGAGTATATATTATTTTTTTCAGTTTAATTTGCAATTTTAGAAGGGGGTAATATGGAAAGCGTTTCTCAAAGAGATTTTTCTCAAATAATGACAGAGAGTATAGGTTGGCCCTTTGAAAGAAAGGAGAACTTTTTTTCAGCGCTAATTCCTCTAATCACTATTATAGCAACTAAAAAGATGAGTGAAATTTCAATTATTCCTTCTTTGTTAATTGCAGCAGGTTCTTTTGCATGGTATAGATTATATCTTAACAATCAAAGCTCCAATGAAGTTATAGAAAAAAAGAGCCTAGAAGAGAAAGGGGAAAAATATAAACTTCTGGCATCTTACTTGCCATTAGGTTACGCAGAAATGCAAAAGGTTTTTATTGGTTTTGAATTAAATGATAAAGGCGAGGAAATAAATCGAGAATATTATTTTCCAAGACGGAGAGGTATTTTAGAAGCTTGCAAAACTTTTAATTTAGATCCTGATTCGGTAGAAAATATATGGAAGAGTTTTCCTAAAACAGCAGTGGATTCCCAGGATCAATTTGATACTAGAGTCAGAATGTTATTGGATTTTATGCCAAATGAAAAGAAAGAACCAAGTAGCGGTAAATCTGAATAAACTTTAATTATTGCTGATCGATATGATAGCAGATAGATCAATTGTATTTAGGGGCATTGAGAGCATTGTAAAATGGCCTTTTCAAAATGAAGATAACTTTTATTCTTCTGCCATTGCAACAATTGCTTTATTGGCATCTCAAAGACTTTTTAATGTTTCTTATCCCTTTTCGTTAGGTTTTGCTACAACTATTTTTTTTGCTACAAGAGTATATCAGGTTTTTCAAGTTTCTAATAATGAAGATTATCAAATAATATCTACTCATGAGGGATTGATTATTGCAAAAGAAGGAAACCCAAAAGCTGATTTGCAAGATTTGCAAAAAGCTGTCAATAAGTATTGGATAACAAAATGCATTGGAATAATCATGCAAGCATATGAGATAGATAAAAAAAGAAAAGAAACCCTTCTTCTTGAAAAGGAAGAAAATATAGAAGAGATGAAAAAGTTTCTAAAGAAAAACCTACTTTATATGAGAGATGTTTTTAGAGGATATTCTCTAAATGAAAAGGAAGAAAAAATAGAGACAGATAAATTTGCAAAAGAAAATGAAGAATTTACTAAATTATGCGAGTATTTTAATCTAGATATTGAGGTTTTTAGAAAGGCTTGGTTCCAGTGGCCGGGAGTTCCTAAACAAGAATTTGTTTTACATTGTAAAAACAGAGCTGAGTTCTTTTTTGGGAATATTCAATGAAAAAGAAAAGTTTTAGTAAGACATTATCACGTTGGATTCACATTTTTCATTTTTTCCTTGTTTTAGAATGCAATATTCTCTAAATTTTTTATTTTTTAAATCAAAATATAAGGATTTATATGGTTAATAAGGTGTATCAAAGCTGTTCTTTTAGCAATTTAATTAATCTGATAAGTTGGCCATTTCAAAATAGTAAAAACTTTGTCTCTTTTACAGCTCCAACAATTTCTTTTATTGCAGCTCAAAGATTTCTGGAAATATCATATCTAACCTCTTTTGCTATAGCGGGATCTTCATTATTCTGTATAGGTTTACATCAATATTATAAAGTTAATACCTTCAATAAAACGAAAGAAGATCCTAGAGTTGGTAAGGTAGCTAAAAAAACTTTATCAAAAGATGTTCGTTCAAAAAGTGATGAAATAGCAAAAGAAAAAATGAATTCATTAAAATCATTTCTTGCCTTAAGTAAAGAGAGTATTAACGAAATAGTAAATGGATCTGAAGTGGATAATAAGGACGAAAAAACTGAGCAAAATGACAGAGATATTCAAAAGAAAACCTTAATAGAGCTATGTAATTATTTCGAGATTACATTTGATGATTTTGTGAAAATATTTGAATGGTTTCCTTATATTGATGAGCAGTATTTAACTGAAAGAAGCGCTGCTTTAAAAGATCTTATAGACAAAATTAAATTAAAATAATCGCTCTTAAAAATTCTATTCATAGAATGGTTTAAGATTATTTTTTTTGAGAAATCGGTTTTCTACAAATTACTGCTTCAAATACTTTTGATAGATCAGATATTTGGGTTTTATCTAATTTTTTTAAAGCTAGCTTTTGAAGTTTTTCAATTGTTATTACTTCGAAGGCAGATAATTTTAAAAAGTGAGATTTTATTTTTTTAAAAGGAGTGAAGTTGTAGACGAGTTTGAACCTATAATCTTTAAGAAGAGTATCTTTATAATTTTTATAGTAAATTACATCATCAGAATCTATTAAAGTATCATTTTTATATTTTTTTGGGCAAAGTAAAAATATGAAATCTCTATAATAAATTAATTTTAAAATTGGGAGGTGTTTTAAAATTTTTTCAAAATCCTCTCTTTTCTTAGGTAGTATTATACAAATGCAATCGTGTCTAAATCTTTTATAAATAACTCTTGGGGTTTGTTGTTTCCAGCGATTATGCTGCCAGAGCCATTCAAAGGGTCTATTTTTAATGGTTTGTTGTAAAAGGCTAAGTGAGCTATTCATTAACCTTTTTACTTCTTTTTCTAAAGGCTTTTTTTGATCTGGCCAAATAGGATCTGAGTAGCGGATTCTATAGCCACCGTTTATTCTTCTTGTCGTTGCAACAATTATTGGGCAATTAGTTTTATATGAAAGCAATGCTGGCGCTGTGGATGTCCATGCTCTTCTTCCAAAAAAGGGAAAAAAATAGCTGCTATCCGGCATGGATTGGTCTCCAACGATTCCCATAAAAACACCTTTTCTTAGGTTTCTTAAACCCTCTTTAAGAGCGTTTTTAGGAGTTATTATCTTGCCTCCCATTTTTTCTCTAATTTTTACTATCCATTTATATAGCTTTTTATTCTTAATAGGTCTTCCTATAGCTATTCCTTGCATCCTAGATGTTCCATCTAAAAATAATACTTCCCAGTTAGACTGATGAGCGCAAAAAAAGATGATTCCTTTTTTTTCAGAATATAACTTATCTGCAATCTCGGGATTTTCACATTTTATGATTTTAGAAAGATCTTTTTTTGCATGAAGTTTTGGGTATTCTAAAACAGTGATTGCTAAATTTTGAAAAGATTGAATTGCAATTTTTTTTATCTCTCTATTCGATAGTTTTAAGTCATTTGCAAGAGCTAGATTGCTAAGTGTTCTTTTTCTGTATTCCCTTAGTACAAAATAAGCAAAAAAGCCCAAAACTCTTCCTATTTTATGAATGAGTTTAAATGGCATATACATTAGAGGAAAAGTAACTACTCTAATTAGATAGTAAGCTAGCTTATTGCTATTTATTTTAGGATATAACTTCATTTATCAATGTTTCTAGTTGATTAGAAAAATCTAAATCTTTTACAGTTTGTCTTATTTCTTTTGAATTTTCAAAGGTTTTTTTAGTTTGTGTGCAAGTTAATAGAGCTTTAGTAAACGATAAAGTGTCTAGTGGGTCTATTACAAAACCATTTTTATTAGTAATAATTTGTTTCGCTCCATTGTATTTTGATGTTAGCACAAAGACTCCCATAGCTAAAGCTTCGATTAGAGCATTTGCAAAAGGATCATATAGAGTTGGAAGAGTAAAACAATCAGCTATCTTTAAAAAGTCTATGATATCTTTTCTAGGACCAAAAAAACTAACCTTTTTATCAAGTTTATTTTTTTTTGCAAATGAAATGTATTTTTTTATGTTTTTATCTTTTCCAATAACAGATAAATGAAAGTTTTTATCTTTGATGTTTGATAGAGCTTTTAATAAAAATTTTAGACCCTTCCTATTATAGTCGTTTCCAATAAATACAAAATGAAAATCTCTCAGATCCAAATTTAGTTTTTTTGCAATGAGGGGTTTTTTATGATGCCAATTTAAAAATTCATTTTCTATCTCATTGTATTCCACGCCATTTGGAATAACTTTTATTTTTTTAGGATCGAAATTGTACTCTTTTAATAATTCATCTTGAATCATTGTTGAGTTTACGATTACCTTTTTCAATTTTTTTTGCTCAAAACCTTTCTTTTCAATTTTTAGTATAGTTCTATGCAACGGATTGATTTTATTTATAAATGATTTGAGGGGCTTTTCAAAAAGCTCTCTTCTTTTTAGATAAGATAAATGAAGCCCATTTCCAAGGCGTGTATGTGTGAAATTTGAGGTTCTATCAAAAGAAAATACCGTTTTTGCTTTGTTTTTCTTGATCCACAAATTGCATCTAAAATCAAAGGTTTTTAGCTTTAAAAATTTAAAAGTTTTAAAGGATTTAAAAGTAATTATTTTTAAGTTTTTTGAAGTTTTTTTCTCAGAGCTGTTAGTTGTCAGTATCGTTATCTTATATCCTTTTTTTAAAAAGGCATCAATTATACGTGAAAAATATTTCTCTAAACCTCCAAAAGAATTTAAATGATATTTAATAAAAATTAAATCTGACATTATAATTTATCTGGGAGTACCTGTACTTTATTTCCTTCAAGAGTAATCTTTAAATTTAGTTTTTTTTCAGGTGAAATATACAACCTACATATATTCATATATGATCTAAAAATGTGTCTTTGATATTCTTCTCGCATATGTGGTTCCATCTCTTTAGCTTCTGCATCGGTTTCTTCAGCTAATATTTTGTTGACAAATTTCTCTTCTAATTCAATGGGTATTATTACTTGAGTATTCCACACTAATTTGTTGACGTCCTCTTTAGGGTCAACCAATATCACAATATGCATTCTTTCTTTTATTACACTTATGAAATCTTCGCTCACTCCTTGAGCTAAAAGTGGTGTTGTAATCATATTCGAGTTGTTTATTTTTTTTAAGAATTCGTTGTTTTCTAAAGTAATTGTATCTGGATTGAGTTTGTCTATTGTACTTGGAGGAAAAAACATAGCTACGGGAATAGATGCATCAATCGGAATTAAATCATTTTTTATAAAATCTAGGCGAAGAGCTTTTGAATTTGGATCCTCGATTTCCATAGGATAGGGAGAAAGAGAAGGGATATTTATTTTTTTCCATACAGTAGGAATAAAAAAGCTGACTATATCTTTTTTTCCCCGTTTATTAGCTGCATTTATTATATCTAGTTCATTTTGAGAGATATCACTTAAATTGAAGGTTAATTGAAGACCTTTAGCTTTCAAGTTTTTTATAATTTCTTCAGCTCCCTTTAAAGTAATATAGAGTTGATATGGCCATACATCCAAAAATTGATAACCCTTCGGAGCTTCTCCAATTGGTTTTGTGATAAGCACTGGTATTTTTTCTTTTACTAGCCGAGAGATTTTTATCGTTAGTTCAGAGGAAATGACTTTTTTTATTGATCTTTCAAGATTGATATTAGGGTTTTTGGATATAAGATTGTTTTTAGTAATGAGTGTTGTAAAATTATGGGTTTTATTTTTCAGATCAATGTGTATCTCCAAATCATTGGCATTGATTTGATTAATAAAATTTTGATTTCCTATGATAGTTACTGAGAGGGTTTCAGATAGAGCTCCACCAGGAAGCATGCCGGGAATTGTTTTATCATCAGCTAAGTTAATAACTTTAATCGGGATATTACCAACGGTTTTAGTGACTGTTAAGGAATTATTTATAAAAACCCATGTAATTAGTGCAATTATTAAAGCAAGGATTTTTCTTAGCCAATTATCAATAAATATTTTTTTTAAAATGCTTTTCATTTTTTTAACCACTCTTTTAGGTTAAATTTACTTTGAAAAGAAATTTTATTAGGAGGATTAAAAATACTTCTAATTATTCCTTTATACCTATCAATTTTTATTCCACGAGTCATTATGCCGTCTCGAGCAATCGATACTTTTCCGGTCTCTTCAGAGATAACAATAATTAATGCATCTGTTAAATTTGATAAGCCCAATGCTGCTCTGTGTCTTGTCCCCATAGACTTGGTAAGTTGCGTAGAGTCCTCAGCTAAAGGAAGAATACAAGCCGCTGATAGTATGGTTTGATCTCTAACAATAATAGCGCCATCATGCAGGGGAGTTGTGGTTGCAAATATAGTTTCTAAAAGCTCAGATGAAAAATTACCATTTAATATAACCCCTTTTTTAGCGTACTCTTCTAATGAATCTTCATTTTCTAAAGTAATTAATGCTCCTATCCTTTTTTCAGCTAAACGATATGTCGAATTAGCTAAATGATCTAAAAATTTATCAAATTCAGTAATCTCTTTATAACGTTTGCCTTTTAAGGAAAACTTAGATAGAGCCATTCGAAGCTCAGGCTGAAAAAGAATAACAAAGGAAATTATAGCAGCAGAACCTAGCTGAATCATTATTTTATGTAGCACAGGAAGATTAAAATAAGTAACAATGGCAAATAAAAAAATGAATGCAAAGACTCCCCAAATCAAATCTATTGATTTGGTATTCCAGAAAAATGAAAGCAAGTAATTAATTGCTATCGCAATAATTAAAATTTCAATAATAGGAGTTATTATATATAGGTAAGCTATCATTAATTTTTTTTTCTATCTACTAGATAGATCCTTCAGGGCTTTTGAATATCTATTATGTCAAATAAAGTAAAAAAACTCAACTGGAAAGGGTAAAAATTATTTTTATAAAAATTTGCAGAAACTCTAAGTTGTTAAATATGGAAAGCCAACAACATTTTTATAACATAAAATCAAGTGATTTACCCCATTCATCGCTCTGTGGGGTTTTTCTTCTTGAGGAAGTTTATAATGTGCTGCTATTAAATCTTTAGAAAATCCTGTTTCCCATGGGAAATATGAGTGATTTTGAGAGGCTTCTTTTAAAGTTAGAGCCCAATACATTGAAGCTAAATCAAGCCAATGATATGGCCATCCTAAAACGTTTTGTTTATCTGAATCGATTAGTTGAAAAAAAAATGCTCGATCAAAAGAAGGGTTTTGACAAATATATACCGAATTTTCATTTCGAATAGAGTTTTTTTCAAAGGATTTAAGGATTTCAAAAGATACATCTTTTTCTTGTTTGCCTTTCTTTATTTCTTCTAGGGTAAACCCATTAATTTCTAAACTTTTTAAATTACTTTTTTCCCAAAGAGATTCAGGCTGATTAATTAGAGTTTGGTAGCTCTCCTTTTCCTCTCCTGAATATAAATCAATAATTTTATATGCGATCTCTAATATTTTATGTTTATTAGGATCGAGACCATTTGTTTCTGTATCTAAAAATATAGCTTGCATAACACTCCTTAAAAAGGTCATTTTGAGCTTGAAAAAAATAATATTCAAGAAAATATTTTAAATTTTTTATAATTCCCTTTTTTTCTATAAAAACTAAATTTTAAAAAGCATTTTTTTGTTCAATTTTGTTATAGTATTTGCAAAGAGGAAAAAAATGGCGCTAGTTAAACAAAAATTTAGAGAAATTGTATTTCAAATACTTTTTTCAAATAATTTTATTGCTTCCGAAGAGAAAACCATAGTCCCTTTTATAATGAAGCAAATTAAAACTACTAAGAAAAACACACTTCTTTCCTTGGATTACGTAAATAAAATAGTTCCAAATCTAGAAACGATAGATGCTGAGATAAAAAAAACATCTACCTCTTATGAAATAGAAAGGATATGCAAAGTCGAGATAACGATACTTAGATTAGCTTTGTATGAAATGCTATTTGATGAAAATATACCTTGCAAAGTAGCTATCTCAGAAGCTATAAGATTAACTAAGAAGTTTGCAAATGTAAAGAGCGCAAGTTTTATAAATGCTATTTTAGATGCAATTTTTCAAAAGCATGAAAGTACAAAAAAATAGATCTTTAAAAGAATTCACTACCTTTAAAATTGGTGGTAGAGCGAAATATTTTGTAGAAGCCAAAACATTCGATGAGGTAAAACAAGGTTTTTTATTTGCCAAAGAACATAATTTAAAAACCTTTATCTTAGGTAAAGGCTCTAATATCTTGTTTGACGATAAAGGTTATTTTGGGCTTGTGATTTATAACAACATTAATTTTTTAAGAATTTCTAAAACTAATGTCTACGTAGGAGCGGGCTATAGTTTTCCTGCTTTAGGGGTTAGAACTGCGAATAATAATTTAAGTGGTCTTGAGTTTGCGGCAGGCGTGCCTGGAAGCGTAGGTGGTGCAATTTTCATGAATGCTTCATCGTACTCTCAATCAGTTTCAGATGCAATTAAAAGCGTTGTTTATCTAACTTTAGATGGTGAAATAAAAACACTGAAAAAAGATGATTGTAATTTCGAATATAGAAACTCGGTTTTTCAAAAAATGAATGGTGCTATACTTTCTAGTGTTTTTTCATTAAAACAGGATGAAAACGCTAAAAATAGACAACTTGAAATTTTTCAAAAAAAGATAAAAAATCAACCGATGAATGAAAAAAATGCTGGATGTGTTTTTAAAAACCCTAAAGATACATCTGCGAAAATACTTATAGATCAATGCTCATTAAAAAACTATAAAATGGGTGGCGCTATAATATCTCATGTTCACCCAAATTTCATTATAAATGACAAGCAAGCAACTTCAAAAGATGTTTTGGATTTAATGTCACATATAAAAAAAGTTGTTAAAGAAAGAAAGAATATTAATCTGATAGAAGAAGTTAAAGTAATTGCACCCTAGAAAAAATATGGATTTTAGAGCAGATCTACATATGCATAGCTATTTTTCTGATGGTACTAATTCACCACAGGAGCTTTTATATTTAGCTAAAGAAAAGAACCTATCAGCTATTTCCATTACAGATCATGATACTATTGATGCATATGATGATAAACTATTCGAAATAGCCGATGAGTTGGGTATTAGGCTACTTGTAGGCTCAGAGATTTCATCTCAGCTTTTTAATAAAACTGTGCATATCTTAGCCTATGGAATTGATCTGCACTCTAAAAGTTTTAAAATTTTTTTAGAAAAACTTTGGGAAAAAAGAAGAGACAGAAATATTCAAATTTTAGAAAAACTCTCTATAAAAAATATTGATATTTCAGAGAATGATCTAATCGAATTCTCAAGAAAAACAAATATTTCAAAAACGGTTTTAGGCAGAGTGCATATAGCGAAACTTATGATTGAAAAGGGATATGTAAAAACTCTAAATGAAGCTTTTGATGAATATATAAAAGATGATGGCCCTTGCTTTGTTATGGGAGATAGATTTACTCCAAAAGAAGTAATCGATCAAATACATATGGCAAGTGGAAAGGCTATTCTTGCTCATCCAAATGTTATTAAAAGTAGTAGAGTTATAGATTCTCTTTTAGAGCATGATTTTGATGGCATTGAAGTTTACTATGCCAAACTGTATCCAATGCATGAAAAAAAATGGCTTAAAATTGCGGAGAAAAAAAATCTTATAGCTTCTGGTGGATCTGATTTTCATGGCACTGTAAAACCATTTATCACAATTGGGTGCTCTTGGGTCGATGAAAAAACTTTTAATAAAATTATTTGCAAATGAATGAATATCAAAAGTTAAAAGGGAAATTATTTTCTCTTTTTTCTAATAAAGTTAAGTGCAGATTAGAAAATGTTTCGGTTGTAAGTCAGTATTTAAATAATCCCCACATAGATTTTAAAAGCATACACGTAGCTGGAACAAATGGTAAAGGCTCTGTTGCGACAAAAATTGCTAAAGCCTTGAGTCTCTCTGGATATAAAACAGCTTTATATACTTCTCCACATATAACTTCATATGAAGAGAGAATTTCTGTTGACGGCAAGCTTATTTCCAAAAAAGATGTCAAAGTTTTATTAAAAAAAATATTTAAGTTAAGAAAAAAATTAAAAATTTATTTAAGTTTTTTTGAAATAACAACTCTTTTAGCTTTTTTATATTTTTCTAAAAAAAAGGTTGATTTTGCAATAATAGAGACAGGCCTTGGAGGAAGATTAGACGCAACAAATATTATTACTCCAATTTTATCTATTATCACCTCAATTGGTTTAGATCATACAAATATATTAGGAGATACTATAGATCTCATTGCATTTGAAAAAGCTGGAATAATAAAACCTAAAATCCCTGTTGTAATAGGAAGAAAAGCAAATGTTGAGCCTATTATAAAAAAAGCAAAAAAATCTAAATC
>SDBV01004286.1_pt1 | contig 20632 bp, 14 predicted proteins | sample 2277081 | NCBI WGS metagenome assembly SDBV01 (sample SAMN10402039, study PRJNA504765) | marine sediment metagenome | isolation source: marine sediment core GS10_PC15, 223 cmbsf | place: Arctic Ocean: Southern Knipovich Ridge | collected 2010 | reverse complement strand
GGCCGAGTTTGGCGCAACAGCCGAGGAAACTCTCTTCGTAGGAGACGACCTGGTTGACCTGGCGGCGATGCGTTGGGTGGGGGTGACCGCCGCGCCCTCCGATGCCGTCGAGGATATCCTGGATATGGCGGACTTCGTTACCGAGAGACCCGGGGGGAGGGGAGCGCTTCGGGAAGTGATTGAGGCCGTCCTCCGCTCTCAGGGCCGCTGGGAAGATTTGGTCGAGCAGTTCGCCGCAGGTCCGTGAGATTTAGCTCGCTCCATTCCTGGGACGTCGACACCCGAGGGGCTGCCGCCCTTCAGGAAAAACTCCGCACGAAAATTGATTCCCGGTCCTCCCTTAAGGACGTGGAATGGGTCGCCGGGGCCGATGTTTCCTACATCAAGGAGACCAACCGGATCTACGGGGCGGTTGTCCTCTTCCGTCTTCCGGAACTCGATGTTGTCGAGAATGTTTTTTGTGCGGGGGAGGCTCAGTTCCCCTACGTTCCGGGGCTGCTCTCATTCCGGGAAGCTCCCATCCTTCTTCAGGCCTTCAAAAAGCTGAAGCGACGTCCCCAGGCCGTCATCTTCGACGGCCAGGGAATCGCCCATCCCAGGCGCTTCGGACTGGCCAGCCACCTCGGCCTGTGGCTGGATTTGCCTTCGGTCGGCTGTGCCAAAACCCGGCTCATTGGCGAACATCGCGAGCCCCCGGACCGGGTGGGGGCCTCGGCTCCTTTGGTCGACGCCGGCGAAACCATCGGCTCCGTCCTCAGGACGCGGAAGGGGGTCAAGCCGGTCTTCATCTCCGTGGGTCACCGAATCAACCTGAAATCAGCCATCCGGCTCATAATGGCCTGCCGGACGCGCTATCGGTTGCCCGAACCCACCCGTATGGCCCATCAGCTGGTCAAGAAGGCCGCCCTGAGCGACTCGTAGTCTCCACAAGTCGCCGTTCTCTCTACTCTTGGTTTCGAGCTGGTTACGGGCTTCAGCCGTTTCCTGTTGGACATGATGGACAATTGGGGTATAAGCGATTATATTTAATAGAATTCCGCTCCATAATAGGGCGGTCTTAGAGCAGAAATTGAGCCCAGGATCCGATATACGATACTGAGCGAGTCGGACTGGAAATCGTCCGGCTCTGCAGGCATTCTGGGACGAATCAACTTCATTCAAGGACAGATTGGCGACCCATCGTGGCCGAACGAGACAAAAAAAGTGTGCAGGTGCGAATAGGCGATGTGCTCAAACAGGCCGGGCTTATCACCGAGGAGCAGATCCTGGACGTTCAAACCCGGCACCTGGGGGAGAAGAAGCGCCTGGGAGAACTGCTTATCGAGGACAAGATCGTTGGGGAAAAGGAACTTGCCACGGCCCTTGCCAAGCACCTCGATTTGCCCTTCGTCCAACTCGGCGAGGAAGTTCCCGAACCAGACGCATTGAGTCTTTTCCCCGAGCCGCTGGCCCGGCGACATCTCTTGATTCCCGTTCGGCGCCGGGGGGGGCAACTGACAGTCGCCATGGCTGACCCGCTGGACTTGATCGCTGTCGAGGACATCCGCATGCGGAGCGAATACGAAATTGTCCTCCGGGTAGGGCTCAAGTCCGAGATCCTTAACGCTATTGACCTGCATTACGGGCAATTGGCACTCGGAGAAGAAGGCGCGCCGCCCCCGCAAGTCAGCATCGAATCGGCCATCTATTCCTATCCGCCCGAAGCGCAGAAGGCGCAGACCTACGTTTTCATATCATCGAGGCCTGGAGTCGGCACGAGCCATGTGATTTCGAACCTCGCAATTTGCCTGGGGAGGATCTCCTCCACGTTGCTTATCGACGCGGATCTTCGAGAGGCGCCCATCGCGCCCAGGTTGGGACTGTTCCCGGGGAGCACCTTCCTTGATTTTGCCACTGAAGAAGAGATCGGCGCCGTAACCGTGGATTCCAGGCTGGGTTTCGACCTGATCCCGGGAGACCTGCTGGAATCAAGTCTTCCTCGGTTGTCCGAATCCCATAAACACCGTTTCCTGTTGAATCTCAAGAAGGTCCACCAGAGTTACAGCCATATACTCATCGACGTCGGCGCAGGCAAGGATCCGTTGTTGATGGAGATTGGAATAGGAGCCGATCATACCGTGCTGGTGACCACCCCTGACTCGGTGGTGGGTACCTACGCGCTGATCAGGACAGGATTTGAGGCGTTCGTCGCGATGGAAAGCAACATTCGCCAGATCGCCCCGGACCTGAAGCCGCGAACGGTTTATTCCCCCCTGGTTATCTTCAACCAAGTCGGGCCCGACGACGACGCGCAGCAGGATTTCGCCAAGATTCAGAAGGCTCTGACTGTCCGCACCAAGGATGTTGGGGAAGGATACCGGGTAGAGCCCATTCTGGCAGGCGCGGTCCCCGATGACAGGGATTACATGGCCGAGGCGGAAAGATCGCATCGAGCCTATCTCGACCTCTATCCCCGGAGAGACGCCTCGCAGGCCTTCGAAGCGCTGGCCCAGCGGCTCGTGGAAATCGCCGACCAGAATTTCCGCGGGCAGGAAGATGTCAATCGCTTCCAGCGGCTATGCGACGCCGTCCTCCGCACCCACGTCCCCTCCGCCGGCACCGCAGCATAATCGACAGTCCCTCCCAACCCATCCGGTCGAAAATAGGTACAGGCATTCATAAATACACTAACGTTTAGGCGGCTCCATATTGCATGCCGTCATTGCGAGGCGCGAAGCGCCGTGGCAATCTCATCCTGGAAAATCCGCTTTCACAAACGAGATTGCCGCGCTCCCTTCAGTCGCTCGCAATGACGGTTGAGCCAATGCTGGACGCCGAATACGTTACCGAACTTGTGAATCAGGGCACTAAGCAGCTTAGCTGAACGGAACTCCAATCTCTTGGGAGGGTTCCGAATGGCGCTAAGTAAGGAGAGTCAGGTGACCTTTCCCCACAATCCCCGATGGGGATGACGGAATAGAGCCCAGGGTGACCCTGGGAATCTTCCAGAAAACGATGAACCCGCGGAGCGGGTGACGGAAGCAGGGATGGAAGGTTCCGTCGCCCCTTTCCGCCAGCGGCGGACAAGTCAGGGGCTCTCTCTACACGCCCACTCCATCCCAGGGTTCTCCGCCTTCGGCGCGTTCACCCTGGGCTTTAATCCGCCGCCCCGCTGCAGGCGGGGCTGAAATCTGCTTAAGTTATCGCCATTCGGCTGGGTTCCCTATTTGAATAAATCGTCCCAGTCTTTCCTGCTATTGTCCTGTTCCGCGATGTCGGGATGTGCAGTCGAGACAAACTCGAACTCCACGCAGAAGTTCATTTTCTCCTTATCCGAAACCCATTCTATCGTCGGGCTCTTGCACTGATTCGGAGCGTGCGGGTCGTAAAAGACGCAGTTCAGACAGCAATGCAAATAGACCCCGCACTGCTCACACTCCGCCCGGAAGAATACCCTTTCGATTATCTCGATCTCCGCCCCGCATTTATGGCATTGATAGGCCATCCTTGTGCTTCTCCGAAGCAAATCGAAAAGACATGTCCTTCCTTTAGGAAAAAGTTCTCCGTGCGAAGTTCTCAGTGCGAGGTTGCTCTCGTCCCCAATTCATTCATTGCTTCAAAGAAAGTTCTATCCGAGTTGCAGGCACTTCGCACTCCTCAGAACTTGTAAGCGACTTCTACCGAAATGAGCAAGGCTTCGAGGCGGTTTGTGCTGCTCTCATAGACCCTCCCCAGCAGGTTTTCCCTTGTGCTTTTCTGATTTGCCAATGAGTACTGGATCGCGCTGCTGATTTCCCAGTCCGTCCTGCGGTAAGTGAAACCCGCTGAAACGGCCTTCTCGAACAACCCCGCCAGCGGAGGAATCAGCGTGCGGGAAGGGATGGGATCGCTTCCACTGGTGAATCCGGCGCGAAACGTCCACCGCTCGGTCGCATCCCATTCGATTCCCACCCGGACCTGGTAGGTGTCTCTCCACTTGAATGGGACGCGTTCATTGAAGTCTGCCAGGCCGGGGATGGCGGCGAGGACAGGATTGGTTGGGTTGTCGAAATCCAGGCGAAGGCCGTCCAGGCTGCGCCCCCAGTTGATCCAATACACATCGCCCAGGACCCGGACTCTCTCGAAAGGCGCACCCATGAACCCAATCACGAGCGTCCTGGGGAGCTGCATGTTCTTGGCTTCCAGGTCGTACTTTCCGATGTCGAACGGGGCCCCCAGGCTCATTTTCCCGTCCATATCAAAATGAGTTTCACTGGTGTAGGCCGCCCCGATTGAAAATCGATCACTCAGCCGATACCGCGCCCCAAGGGCGTAGCCGATCCCCCACCCGTCCAGATCGGCTCTTGTCAGGAGCGATATCCCCCGGAGCGGACCGCCGGAAAAGGTGTATGGAAACCGAGTCTTGATGCTGGAGTAGGTGGGCATAACCGCCGCCCCCAGGCTGAATCTTTCCGTCACGGCGAACGATGCGCTCAAATGACCGCGAATGAAAACCATATTGGAGCTGGTCCGCTGCCGACCAAACAGCGGATCAACGACGTCGAGATCATTCCCCAGACCTCCGACGGGGTAGATCGCCCCTGAGAAAGTCCATCTTCCCGGCGGGTTGAAGACCAGCGTGCCCCACGGAAGGGATGCATCCTGGTACTTTGCGCTGTCACTGCCGAGGGAATTCTCGAACCGGGTGTTTCCGAGGAGTTGGTCATACCCGATTTCGAGCCGATGGGAGTCCAAATCATCCAGAAGCGCGGGATTAAAAAACGCGGACGAACCGCCGTCTCCGTATGCGGCTGTCGTTCCGCCTCGCCCGATAAGCCGGGCCCCTATTCCGTCGCGCAGGATGCCGTTGTCAGCCCAAACGTCACAGGAGGAAAAAGTAACACCACAGATGAAGAGAGTGCGCCATAGCCACGACCGGAAAGGTTGTCCGCAGATTACGCAGATTGAGATTGCCGCGTCACTCGCGGACTCGTTCCTCGCAATGACGGTTCGCGCGCTTTTCTCCTCCGTCATTGCGAGGAGTCCGCGACGAAGCAATCTCGCGCGGGCCTTTGGTGAGTCAAGCATTTCATGTTACCAGAGCCTGTTCCCTAATCCGTGTTTATCCGTGTTCATCTGTGGTTCCACTTTATTCTCTATCCAATCTTGAACAACTCGCCCAACCGCCGCCCCAGTATCAGGCCAGCGACAAGGAGACTTCCCCCCAGGAGGATCATTCCGAGAACGCCCAACGCGCTGGCCATCTCGGCCCCATCCGTAATGCGGGACATGAGGTGGTAGATGGCCTTGGTGATGGGGTAGTCCCGCTCATTGAAGGCAAGGATCAGACTGTCGCTCACTTCGAGCATCGCGAAAGAAAAGGCGAGGATGACACCGGCGGCGATGTTGGCGCTCATCAGCGGCAGCGTGATCCGAATCACCGTCCGAAGCGGTCCCGCGCCCAGGTTTTCGGAAGCCTCCTCCAGCACCCGCGGGATTTGCTGGAAACCGGCCAGGGCCGCGCGCACGACATAGGGGAGACGCCGGATCGCGTAGCTGACGACGAGCAGTATCGTGGGGTCTCTCATGGGGTCGAGCCATGTGTTCGCGTAACATCCGACGTATCCGAACGCCAAGACCAGTCCCGGCACGGCCAGAGGCAGCATGGCCATGGCGTCCAGCACTCCCGCGAACGGGATCCGCCGTCGCGCCAGGATAAAAGCGAGCGTCACCCCTATCAGCACGTCCAGGCCGGTGCTCATGAGGCTCAAGAAAAGGCTGTTCCGGATGCTCTGGATCGTCAACCCATGCTCGAAGATCTTCTGATAGAACCCGGTTGTGTACTCTTCCGGGACGGGGGTCATGAACCATTTCTCGCTCACTGAGGTCAACAAAATACTGACGTGGGGCAGAAGCGCGACCAGGCTGATGCCGATCAGGAGCGGGTACACAACCGCTTTGACTTTTCCCGGCGCGGGGGTGGCCACGGACCCGACTGTGCCCTTTGCCATCGCCTCGTACTTTCGAGTTCCAATTAGCCTTCGCGTCACGACGAAAAGGACCAGGGTCACCAAGAGCACGAATACAACAAGCGCATACCCGGCTGGATTGGCGTTGATGTCGGTCACTTGATCAAAGATCTGCACGGGAACCACGCGGCGGTACTGGAACATGAGCGGCGTTCCCAGATCGGTAAACGCCCACACAAACACGATGATCGCTCCGGCAAAGTACCCCGGAAGCGCGAGCGGGAAAGTCACCGTGCGGAAAAGCCGCCACCCGGAAGCGCCCAGGCTCTGGGCCGCCTCGCGTGTGGATGGATCCACATTGGCGAGCGCGGAGGAAACATTGAGATACATGATCGGGTAAAGATGCAGTGTGGACAGGATCACCACGCCCCAAAAACCTCCCCGTCCGAACCAATCGATGGGCTGATCGATAATTCCCGCCTCAAGCAGAAAGAGGTTGATGGTTCCGAAACGCGCCAGGATACGGCTCATTCCTATCGCCGCTACGAAAGGCGGAAGGATTAGCGGCATCATGATAAGCGCGGAAAGGAGACCTTTGAACCGGAATTCATACCGCGTCATTGACCAGGCCAGTGGGATTCCCAGGAGAGTCGTGAGTCCCGTGACCGCAACCGCGAGGAACAAACTGTTGGTCAGCGCTTCACGGGTGAGATCATTCTGGAAGAGCAGTGAATAGAAATAGAGCGGCTGTTCTGGCGCGTCGGCGATCGATTCTTTGAAGACGTAAGCCAGGGGATAAAAGAAGAAAAAGGCCATGAACAGGGCGATGGCCGGCAGGAAGATCACGAGATCCGGGGTCAAGCGAAATCGCCGAGTCGGGTGAGAATTCACGTCTGGGAAAGCTTCTCTATGGGCTGAAGCGGACTAATGAGCGCTGCAAAGATAAGGGAACATCTGTGACCGGCTCGGCAGGAGCCCTTCGGCAAGCTCAGGGCAAGCTCTCGCCCTCCCCCCTGCCCCTTTTCAGTTCGGTTCGGGAGGGCGAAGCTCCCGCTGAGCCGCCTTCGTTCGGAAGTCATCTTTCGTTCCATTTACATTGCAGCCATCAATAATTGTCACCGGATCTCAAGAGCACCACGTCATCAGGAGAGCAGCTCAAGACGACTTCGCCTCCACTGTCCGGATCAGTCGGCGAAGGATTCTGCTGGACCGCCCTGAAAATATCGCCCGACGAAAGCTGGAATTCGAGATGCCCCACATCGCCGAGATAGGTTTGCCGGCTCAGTTTCGCTTTGAAGGAGCTGGATCGCTCTCCGACGGGTTCCCCCAGGCGGACCGCCTCCGGCCGGATGACACACACAACCCGCTCGCCGGATTGGAAAGCGTCGGCGGGACCTCGCTTCGCGGTCAAGACTCCTGCGGGCGTTTCCACGGTGTAATGGCTGTTGGAGACATCCCGGATCCGGCCTTCAAGGAAGTTGGATTCTCCAATGAAATCCGCCACGAAGCGATTTTCCGGGTGGCGATACACCTCGAACGGTGTTCCCACCTGCTGGACCCGGCCTTCGCTGATCACGGCGATTCGATCGGCAAGGGAGAGGGCTTCCTTCTGGTCGTGCGTGACATAGATGGCGGTTAACCCCGTTCGCTGCTGTATCTCCCGGAGCTCCTGCCGCATGTCGCCCCTCAGCTTTGCGTCCAGGTTGCTCAGGGGTTCGTCCAGCAGGACCACCTTGGGGCGCACCGCCAGCGCCCGCGCCAGGGCGACACGCTGCTGCTGCCCTCCCGACAACTCCGCCGGCTGCCGTTGGGAGAATGAGTCCATCCGAACCATCTGCAGCGCGGCCCTCGCCCGCGATTCCCGCTCGGCGGCGGGCAGCTTCTGGACCTTCAGCCCGTATTCAACGTTTTGCATTACCGACATGTGGGGCCAGAGGGCGTAATTCTGGAACACCATCGCGGTCCCGCGCCGGTGGGGCGGAACCTGGTTGATGACCTTTCCCCCGATCGCGATCTCGCCCGAGGTCGGTTCGACAAAACCGGCGATCATACGCAAAATCGTTGTCTTCCCGCATCCGGAAGGACCCAGGAGGAAGAAGAATTCCCCGTCGGCGATCTCCACAGACACATCCGAACATGCGCACACTTCTCCGTAGTATTTGGTCAGATCCTTAAGAGAAACGTCACTCATCGGCAGGCGATCTATGGTAAGTCAGGACCGTATTCGACTCGATGTGGTCCTGGAGGTCTTCGAAGCGATGCCAGGTCGGCTTTAATTCTCCCTTCGCAAAGAGCTTCTCCGCCTGATCCGAAAAATGGGGCGATCGCGGATCGTCACTCGCTCCGTAAGGCGTGGCGCTCCACGATTCAATCCGTCCACGCTCCCGAAGGATCATGACCGAGGTGGCCGACTGGCCGAAGTGCCCGTAAAGCTTCTTCGAGTCGTCACTCCATCGGAACCCGACGGCGCGCAGCGTCGACATCTGCGGCAGGGAAACCCCCGAGACAGGCCAATCCCGCGTCCCACGCCTTATGCGCGCGATGTCTCCATACTTCACGTCGAGTGTCGAATACGCCGACTGCATGTTCTCCGCAGCCTTGCCCAGGCATTCGACGAGGACCTTTGCGGATTCCGGATCGAGTTGTCGACGACTCTGGATTTTCTCCAGGGGAATCTCGTCCAGCTTTCTGTCTATCTGCTGTCGCCACAAGAGATAGGCCGCCGCGCCGAAACTGTCCCAGTCCGCTCGGCCGTCCCATTCGAGAATCCTTTGCGCCAAGACCGCACTGTGTTCGTCCAGTTCCCCGAATGCCAGTGCCTGTCTCAGGGCATACTGCCACTCGGGAGAATCGGCCACGAAGGTATCCATGACGAACTCCATCAGTTCCTCGCGCGTGACTGACGGGTCGTGCTCGAGAAGCTGGATTGCCCGGATGCCGCGGGGATTCGTTCGCCCGGGGATGTCGTGGTAAATGTAGGGGGGGTATCTTTCGGGCCGCAACGGCGAGTCGGGCATCATCCGGTCCGGTCCGATGTTGTTGTTCTGCATGAATCCGACCTGCGGATTCAGGATCTGCACCAGGTCATTCATCGGATGGATGCCGTTCCATTCCGTGGCCGAGGTGTTCCCCGGCACGGGACGGTTCCAATCGTATCCCTCCGGGCGGACGGGAACCCGCCCCGTTCGCACGTAGTAGATGTTGCCGTCTACGTCGGCCACCATGACGTTCTGGGCCATGAACTCGTTCATCGCCAGTGCCGATTTCAATTCCTCCAGGTTTTCGGCGGCGCACATCTTGTATATCTGGTCCGCGATCCCGACGCGCCCCGAGTACGGGAGTTTCGCCGCATAAACCTTCCCACCATCCTGGAAAATGACCGGACCGTGATGGGTCCGGTAGATTGTCTTCCTGATGAAGCGATGACCAATCGCGATTTTGACCCGGATGCGCAGTTCTTCCTTCTCCAGCCGCCGCGATTCCCCATCGTAGATATACCGGCTCGGGTCGTCGGGATCGAGGGCGACCTCGTAGACATCGCAGGTGTCCGGGCCTCCGGTCGTACAAGCCCAGGCAACCGCATCGTTGTGTCCGAAACCGATCAGCGGCACCCCGGCGATGCCGAAACCGAAGAGATTGAAATCCTTGCAATGGAGATGCACTTCGTGCCAACGGAATGCTCCGTCCCAGGGGACATGCGGATCCGACACAAGCATTGCGCATCCTTCCGCGGAGCGCTGGGGAGAGACGGCAAACTGGTTCGACCCAAACGGAAACGCCGGTGTTCCCGGTCGGTTCAATTCGGCATACACTTCGCCGACGGGCCAGGTATAGATTACAGACCGCATCAAAGCCACACAGTGATACGGCTCGGGCTCGAAGCCCCACTCCGGCACCTGGTCGGGGTGGCTGCGCATGTAATGGACGAACCCCTGAACGAAGGATTCGGTGACTTCTCGCAATTCCGGCGACAGCCGAGAGTACCCCTCGCGGCATTCCTCCGCGTGCCGCCAGAACCTCTGGAAAACATCCAATTCCAGGAACTCTTCCCCGAAAACTTCCGACAACCGGCCCTCGACCCCTCGGAAATTCCTCAGGCATTGCTCGAGCCGGTCTTCCGCCTGTGCATATCCCTGCCCAAACGCAGCCCCTGCCGCCGATTCCGCGTAAATATGCGGAATTCCCCACGTATCGCGATAGATCGTGACCTCTTCACCCCACGCAGAAGAAACGAACAAAAAAATGAGTATGAGGAGGAGTGTGACCTTTTCTCTATTTGCCATGAGCATGCTCCTTGACAAGCGCTTTCGGAGAACAAGTTCTTCACCTGCCGCATCACGCGCCAGTCGCCGTTTGTGCATATGATTCCGCTGTGCTCCGCAGCCGCCGATACTTCGCGAGGCTGGTTTCCACCCACTCCTGGATAACCGCGGCCCTCTTTGCGGGGTTGTTCCATTCTGTCTCTGCGAGAGTGAGCAGCTCTTCTTCAGTCACAGGTGGGCGCCCCAGTTCAGATATCAGCTCTTCCGGAGAGCCCGCTTCCCCGATCGCCTTCCAACAGGCAGTCAGCTCCCGATGAGGGTCAATGATCACGGCGGCTATCAGGTCGTTCAGAATACTCCATCGCCGCGTCCCCAGGGATGAATTATAAGAGAAACCGGAGATCTCTTGGAAGGGGTTGAGAGTGACGACTCCCTCCGCTGTGTCATACAGATGCGGCATGACGCTGAGGCGCTGGATGTTGAACTCCTTCGGCCCGAACGGCGAGCCGGTCGGCTCTAAAAGAAGCTGCTGCCCTGTCTCGGACAGCACAAATTCGACGAACCGTTCCGCTCGGGCGCGGTTTGGCGCTCCTTTGAGAATGGCGATCCCGTCAGGATTGATCACCGTTTTCCCTTCCGGCAGCACGAACGCCATCTTCTCTTTTCCCACCTCCGCCACTATCGGCCATGCATAGATATCGATGGTTAGACAGTAGGCAATCTCTCCGTATGCCGTTTCCCGCGGAACCTGGGAGGAGCCATGATAAAAGGTCCTCGTGTTTCCGCCTATGCGCATGATGATATCAAACCCCTTCTCCCAACCGTCTCCTTGGAGGATGATTTCATATAACATGTGAACCGAACCGCTGCTGCGGGGATCGGCGATTCCCAGCCATCCGCGTAAGCGCGGGTCCGCCAGATCCTCCCAGGTATGCACTTCGGGAAGGCCCATCCAGTCAAGCGCAACCCGGTTGTACAGAATCCCGAATCCGGAAAGAGCCGTCCCATACCACCTGTACTCGGCGTCGTACAAGGGAACTCCACCCAGGTCCGGAGGTATCCGCGAGAGGGACTGCGCCGGGATTTGATATGGCTCGAGAAAATCCCTGTCCGAAAGCGTGAGATATGGATCCGTTCCGCCACCGAAAAAAACATCCGCCCCGATTCCTTCAGGAGTCCGCCCGAACCGATCGAGGATGTAGCGAAGACAGTTCGAAGTGCCTCCCAGGTCGATCCAGTTGACGTCGACCCGACTCCCGAATCGTTCCGCGTGCCAGCGATTGAACGCGCGGGTGTATTCAGTTCTCAGCCCCTCCCAATGCGGGGACACGATATACAGGGGACCCTCTACCGGCGCGTCTGAAGATTCCCCCGCATTTTCACGGGCGCAGCCGAAAACGCAAACGAGCAGGGATAGTTGCAGCAAAAACGAGGGAAGACAGCCTGCCCCAAAACTCGCATGCCTTGATGCCGGTGCCGCGCTACATCTCACAGTCCGCTCCCAGATCAAATATCATGGCTTCTTCGTCTTGAAAAATCGGACGGCCTCCTCCCTGTCTGAGGGGCGCCTCAGACGCAGGCACGACCAGATATCGCAGGTGATAATCCTGGCACAGCTCGCTGTATTGTTCATTGAACACGAGCGCTCTAACAATCGGCTCCCGGTCGAAAAGGCTTGCCGGCAAACGAGAGACCAATCCGAAGGCCATGGGCTTCTGATGGTATGTTTGGTAGAGGAGGGCAAGAGATGGATCGGAAACGAGGTCGATGATCCCGCCCTTTCCCGGTAGCCGCGCCAATTTCCCGGCATATCGTGAATAGGAAATCTCATAGGTACTCATTTGCCCTGGTAGATATCCCGTGAATAACAAGAGGAGGAGGGCGAAGGCAAGATAGCGCTTCTTTCTCGATTCTCGAAAGAGAACCTCGAAGCTCGCAGCGCAAAGGATCGCGGCGCAAAGATAAACCATGATCATCATGCGTATGGGAATTCCTCCGACCTTCAGAATGGGAAGCGCCATCACAAGAAATTCGTACGGCAGCTTACTGGCGGATATTTCTTCACCCCATACGTGCAACGTAGGGCCCAGAGACATCACAAAGAAGAAGAGGATGAGAGAGTACCACATGTTCAGATGGCGAACTTGCAGGCTTTTCCTTTTGGCCCATGCGTAGATGAGCAAGAACACAACGGCCACACCGAGGTGAGTGCTGTGCTCAATCGCCAACCCCGGCAGTCGCTTCCAGTAAGGCTCTGTCAGTGACGAAAAACACCAGTATTTCCCCGGGATGACGAGGCTTGGCAGATCTAAGGAATAGCTTTCCGGGGCGGTGTGCCCTCCCTGCAAAGGATTATTCAAGTGTACGTATATGAGACACGCCACAAACAGACCCGAAGTAAGGAGGAAAGTTTGCAGGAAACATAGACAAGGGATCTTGTATTCCTGCCAACGTGATCGGATTTCCTTCTTTCGAAGGAAATATGCTGCGATGATGACGGCCGAAAGAAGACAATATGAGAAGTAGTAATGGTCACAGAGAAGAACGGCAAAGATCGCGATGGCGGCTGCGATTCCATTCGTTACAGAGGGCTTTGTCATCAGCCCGTACCAGAAAAGGATGAAAACAGGAATCCATTCAAGCGAGATCAGATTCATGTGCCCGGCTGCATGGGCAAAATGGTAGTTCGAAAAGGTAAATATATACCCGGCTATCAGGCTGCCCCAGTATGATCCAGTGATGGAATGGGCCAGGAGAAAAGCCGTGTACCCGGCAGCCACAAAGCTGAATATGACAATGAAATTGTAAGTCTGGGACAGGGTGAGAAACTTCTGGAGGAAAATGCCCAGGAAACCATTAAAGAGACTCAGGCTGTGGCTCAAAAGGGAGATTCCATCCGGGTAGTAGAGGTAATTCGTATACCACACGGATTGGTGCAGCTCGGTAGCGGCCTTGTTCACCCACCACAAGTTCCAGTAATTGGAAAGACCGTCTCCTCCCATCGAAAACAAGTGCGTAGAGAACTTAAGGATCAACGGAAAGGTGAGGGCGCAGAAAAAGACGAAATAAAGGAGAAGGGGAAAGGCGAAGAACCTGGCTGTTACCCCTGCCAGAGTCTTGAGGTCGCGTCCTTTCCTTCTTTGCTTTCTTTTCTTTTTCGCCCGCATTGCTTCCTGGGGGGTGACTGGAAAGAAAACGGATAAGGGGGATTCCCGATACCCTTGATCGCAGATCGTATCTTATCAGATTCGGGAGTTCGCGAAACAATACCTGTCCGAGACCCCCTCTCACTGATTCGCATGTTCTGCCGGTGTTCGAGACTTGGGGCCGGCCTTCCGCCGGGCAAGGCAGTAAAGAAGGTTTCCGGGAAGACCTGGAAAGGCCAATTCCAGGTTGAAAAGGCGGCTGGCGAGGCGAGGGGATATCCAGGCCGCAATCGGGCTGAGAAAGTTGAAAGCGCCTAGCTGGACCACTTCGAAACCATACTCTTCCAGGACGGTTCGAAGGCGGTTGCGGCTGAATGTCGACAAGTGCTGCTCACCTCCCATGGGGGGGGTCAGCCGGAACGTGTCGAGGACGAATTCCATCAGCGGCCAAAGACTCCAGTGATTCGGAGTGGTCAAGAAAATCAGGCCGTTGGTTGCCAGAACCCGTCGAAATTCCTGAAGACAACGGCGGATATCTTCGGTTTTCAGGTGCTCAATAACCTCCTGAAAGATGATCTTCGTCACCCGATCTGAAAGAATGGGCAAGCGGCATACATCGGCATTGACAAAATGGCTGCCCGATGCGCCGTGTCGCTTTGCGGCAAAAGCCACCGCGTCGAAATTCGTGTCGACCCCGAACGCTTTGGCGCCTCGGTCCGCCGCCTTGCGGAAAATAATCGCCGATCCGCTTCCGGCATCGAGCACGATGTCGGAAGGCTCGAACTGAAGCACATGATCCAGCAGCCTCAGCCTGTTCCGGTTCCAGGCGCATTGTATGGGATGGCCCCCTTTGAGCGCCCTTTCCTGATAGTCTCCGGGGATGATGCTGCGGTCCGAATCGAGTTCGTATCGGTGGCGGATGTCGCCGATGCGGATGAGAAACAGTTCCAGAAACATCCGGCAGGAGTCGCGAACTAACCTGACGGTCGATCCCTCTGAACTCTTGAGTGTGACCGGAATCCGTTTGATCCGGAAACCGTTCACCTGGGCAATGTGAATGATTTCGAGGTCGAAGCCGAAGCCGTTGATGGTGGCCTTCGAAAAGATCTTCTTCGCGATGCCCTGTCGAAAAAACTTCAATCCGCATTGTGTGTCCGGGATCCGGGTGTTCAAGAAGATCTGACCCAGGACGGAATACACTCTTCCTGCGACTTTCCGTGCCGGTGGCAGGCCGTTCGGAAACGAAGAACCCGGGAGGTCGCGACCGCCGATCACGATGTCGAAAGGCGATTCCTCCCGCAGCGATTCCAGGGCGGCCTCCACCGGATCCATCCCGTACGGGAGATCGGCATCCGTGAATCCGACAATCTCCCCGGTGGCCTCTTCGACACCCCGCTTGACCGCCGCGCCCTTTCCCATATTCGTCGGCAAGTGGATAAGGCGAAAGGTAGCCGGCCCGGACCTTTCCGTGAAGTCTCTTACAACGTCTCCCGTGGCATCACTGCTGCCGTCGAGGACCACAATCACTTCGCAGGATATGTCTTTAGCGTGAAGGTAAGACTCGATCGTCTCAAGGGTCCGCCCGATACGCTCTCCTTCGTTGTATGCGGGTATGACAAGCGAGAGCTGGAACTTTTTCACAAAGAGTGCCTGATTCTGACTGGGGTCGGCCGGAAATTAAATTGCCCCCTTCCGGACGACCCATCGAAGTTCGGTGTGCGGGAGGATTTCAGTTTCTAGTTTGTGGCAAAGCCGGACGGGTTCGGGTCACGATCGATACTAAACACTGGGCTTTGAAAGATCCACGTTTTCAATCCCGGACTTTCAACTCTGATCGGATTTGTACAGCCCTTTCTCTCGAATGTATGCCTCAACCGGGTCCGGAACCCAAAACCGGATGGAGCGGCCCAACCGCACCCGCAACCGGATTTCCCTGCCCGAGATCCCCATGTCCGGCACCTGAATCCGAAGAATCGGCTCGTACCAATCCGTTTTCGAAGGGGAGCCCGTATCGGAGGGCCTGTTCACAACCACCAGTTGCGCCAGCTTCACAATCTCATCGGGAGCCCGCCAGATCGGCATTTCCTCATACGCATCGCGACCGACGATATAGTAAAGCTCCTCATCCGGGTACCTCTCCCTCAGCTCCGTCAGCGTGTCCCGCGTGAAAGTGAGCCCTTCCCGCTCAAATTCCGTCGCATCGGCTTCGAAAATATCGTGCCCCTCGATAGCCCGGCGGACCATTTCCATCCGATCCTCTGCGGAAGCCAGCTCGTCATCGGACTTATGTGGGGGCCGCCCGGAAGGGATGAACAATACCTTGTCGAGGCTCAGGCGGTCGCGGCATTCCTCGGCGACCAGCAGATGCGCATTATGAATGGGATTGAAAGTTCCCCCCAATACCCCGATTCTCATCCAGATTCACTCTCTTTCGCTTGGCATTGACGCCGGCAAGGGTAAAATCTTATGCTATCTCAATAACCTTCAGGGAAACAAGCCTCGCGGGGGGAAGAGTTTCCGGTAATCCTTGCTTTCGAGGGTTCGGGATACGGTTGCAGCCTGCCCTGGCAGGGGCAGTTGCGCTTCGAGTTGACCCCTGGAAGGCCAAAGGATAGGATGGTACCTCTGACAATTCCAATTACCGACACTCACGAGGAGAACGATGGTTAGACAGCTGGTAGAAGACCAACAAATCAAACAAGATTCCCTGAAACTGGACCCGATTCCCATTTATCCCTATCGCGGCGGCTTGAAAGACGAAATCGACCGGAAGAACCTGACCGCAGACCAGGCCAAGTTGTTCCTGGAACAGATGGTCACGATCCGGGAGTTCGAGTCCATGATCGAGCGGGTCCGGTCCGGGCAGTACAAGCCTCTGGCCGAGATAAACAATGGCGCCCCTTACGTTTACCGCGGTCCGACCCACCTTTGCATCGGCCAGGAAGCCGCCTCCGTGGGAATGATGGCCGCCCTGAACGCACAGGATTACATCGTCAGCAGCCACCGCGGCCATGGGGACACGATCGCCAAGGGCTTCTTCGCTATTTGTGAGATGGATTCCGCCGCACTGAAAGGATTTCTCGGTTCCTCCTTCGACGCCTCTCTTGGCGATGACGAATTGAGAGAAAAGGCCTTGGAGGAGCATATCTTCCGGACGGTCGCCGAGCTTTTCGGAAAACACGAGGGCTATTGCCGGGGTCGCGGCGGGAGCATGCATATCGCCCACTTCGGATTCGGACACCTGGGAAATAACGCCATCGTCGGGGGGAGCGCCGGAATCTTGACGGGTGCCGCCGTATCGGCCCGATACCGGCGATCCGGCCAGGTGGGGGTCCACATTGCGGGGGACGGGGCCTATAGCAACGGAATCGTCCTCGAATCCCTGAATTTCGCAGCCCAGGCGCAGTTCAAGAACCCCGATTTGACGGAGAACGTGTACGGCCTTCCGGTCATTTTCATCATCGTCAACAACGAGTACGCCATGACCGGGCGGGAAAGCGGCGAGATCACCGGGGTGGAATTCCTGGCCCAGCGTGCCGCCGGATTCAGCAGCAACAACATGCACGCCGAGGTCGTTGACGCGATGAACATTCTGGCGGTTCACGACTCCATGAGGTCCGCCGTCGAATTGGCTCGCGACGGGGAAGGTCCGGTTCTCAGGGAGCTCCGAACCTATCGGTACAGGGGCCATTCCCTCAGCGATGACCGCACCGCCTATCGGGACGACGCGGAAGAGGCTATCTGGGAGGCTCGCGATCCTGTGGCCAATTTCAAAGGCGAGCTGCTCGATCTGGGACTTATGGCAGAGAAAGAATACGAGGACATTATCCAACGAGTCGAGGAGCGAAACGCCCGGGCCGCTGTCAGGGCAGCGGTCCTGCCGGAACCCGACCCTTCAACCGTCACGGACTACATCTTCGCGGATACCACGTCCGATGAAGTCCCCAAGAGCGCCGTTCCCAAGAAGAAAGTAAGCCCTCCCGAGCGCAAGGGCGAGGTGATCAAGCTCCAGGACGCCATTCGCGAGGCGTTGGTCGAGGAAATGGCGAGGGACTCCCGGGTCGTCTTTTACGGGGAGGATGTAGCCGATTATGGCGGCGCTTTCAAGGTGACCGTCGGCCTGCTGGACCTCTTCGGGCGGGAGAGGGTGTTCAACGTGCCCATCTCCGAGGCCGCCATCATCGGTACCGGCGTCGGAGCCGCCATGACGGGCCTGCGGCCGATCGTGGAGCTGATGTACTCCGATTTCGAGCTCCAGGCGGGCGACCAACTTTACAACCAGGCCGCCAAGTGGTCCTTCATGTCCGGCGGCCAGACCTCTGTCCCCATGGTCATCCGCACCTCCCAGGGCGCAGGCAAAGGCTATGGCGGGCAGCATTCCCAGTGCCTGGAATCATTCGCAGCCCACATCCCGGGCATCAAGGTGGCCATTCCCTCGACCCCCTACGACGCGAAAGGGCTTCTCAAGACGGCCATTCGGGATGACAACCCGGTCCTGTTCGTGGAAAACCAGAATATCTACGGTCTGCGCGGGCCGGTCCCGACCGAAGAGTACCTGATCCCCTTCGGTGAGGCCGACATCAAGCGCGAAGGTGAGGATGTGACTGTCGTGGCCTGGTCTTTCATGGCCCAGGAAGCCCTGAAAGCGGCTGAGAAGATTCAGAAGGAATACGGCAAGAGCGTCGAAGTCGTCGATCCGAGGACACTGGTCCCCTTTGACATCGACACGATCATTGAATCAGTCCGGAAAACCAACCGCGCCATTGTCGCTTCCCAGGCCGTCCGATTCGGAAGTTTCACAGCCCAGGTCGCTTCGGATATTCAGGAGCTGGCCTTCGACTATCTCGACGGGCCGGTTCTCCGCGTGGGCGCGCAATCCTGCATCTCGCCCCAGTCCCAGATTCTCGAACAAACCTACCTTCCCTACGCCGCCGACATCGAAGCGGCTATCAAGCAGGCGCTGAGTCTGGATTAAGTTGGAATGGAACCACAGATAAATCAAGAAAGAAATTGACAAGGATATACAGGATGAACAGGATAAGGGAATAGGAAGTTACGCCAGGATTCGAAATCATCCTGTCTATCCTGTCCATCCCTGTTTGTTCTTTTTTCCGTGTTTATCTGTGTCTATCTGTGGTTTCTATTTTTTCCAGCCGACGCGGCGATCTTCATATCCACACGACGTCTCATTCGTGAAGCGCTTTAATGGCCCGGCAACGTATCAACGTTTTCAGTTGACAAGGTTTTCAGCGGGGGGCGACTGAAAAACTTCTCATGTTGCCGGCGTTCAAAAATCGCGCACCGAACCGTCTCGCGCATTCAACCTTGGTTGCAGTCCGCCCCCGCTGAACGGTCTGGATGCGGCCAAGGCCTCATCGAACGTGACGCCCAGGCCCGGGCCTTCCAGCGGGAAGGCGTATCCGTCTATCGTGGTCGGGAACGGTTTTACGACGTCTCCCTCATCATCGCCGTTCACCCAACCCGCCTCAATCAGGGCGATGTTCGGAATGGCAAGCGCCGCGTGCACGGTGGCAGCCGATCCAAGGGGTCCGGAGTTGTTGTGCGGAACCAAGTCCGTGTAGTAAAGCTCGGCCATGGCGCCGATTTTCTTCATCTCACTGATGCCGCAACAATGGTTCACATCCACCCGCAGATAATCGACGTACTGATTCACAATGGTTTCGCGGAAATCCCACTTGTCGTGATAGCGCTCGCCGATGGCGAGGGGTACATCCGTGCGTTCGCGAAGCCATTTCAGGGCTTCCGGGTTTTCGTGGCGAATAGGGTCTTCGATGAAGAATGGGTTGTACGGCTTGGCTAACTGGGCGAGCTTTAGGGCCCATACCGGGTCATAGCGACCGTGGCATTCGAGTATCAAATCGACGTCGTCGCCGACCGCTTCACGAATGGCGGCCAGGTATTCGATTTGTTGACGCACGGCCAAATGGTGTTCGTGAAAGCCCTCGGCGTCGTAGCTGTGAAACGCCCGAAAGCGGATGGCCGTGACGCCTCTTGCCACCCGTTGTTTTGCCTGTCTGGCGGCCTCTTCCGCGGTTCTTCCGCCGACGTGTCCATAACAGCGCACACTGGTTCTTGCCAGCCCTCCCAGCAGTTGGTAGACCGGCATGCCGCACGCTTTACCCTTGATGTCCCAAAGGGCCTGATCGATGCCTGCTATGGCCGCGCCGGTTGCGGGACCGCCGCGGTGGAAGCGCCGCCGATAACAAACCTGCCAAAGGTACTCGATGCGCTGCGGGTCTTCGCCGATGAGATAGGGATAGAGGTCCTTAAGCATGCCTTCGACGGCATACGGCAAGAAATAGTCCGTGGCGTCGCCATAGCCCACGATTCCGGCATCAGTTTCAATTCTGACAAAGATATCCCCCCCGGTCATTATCGTGTCCGCCTTCACAATCTTCATCTTCGGAATCGGGCCGGGCAGGGCCATCGATGATCCGCCCGCAGATTGCGTGCTTTGTGAAGAAGCGTTTCGGGCGACCGCCAGGGAAAGTGCAGAAACGGCCACTCCCTTTGCGAAGTTGCGCCGCGAGGTCGTCGATTTGATGGGCGTTGTCATGTGTATCGCCTCCCTAGGGTTTTGATTGGAGTTCCAGCGCGATGTCCTCATACAGACCAGTAAAACGATTTGTCCTTTCTACCATCGTAAACGAAAGGACCGGCGCGGGCAAGGCCGACATTTCTATCCTGGCCCCTCCCCCGAATCCATTTCTTGACGTATGGTCCCACGTGACTTTGAGCTTGGGATTACCTGGAATGTAACCACAGATGAACACAGATAAATCAAGAAAAAAATTGACAAGGATATACAGGATGAACAGGATAAGGGAATAGGAAGTTATGCCAGGATTTGAAATCATCCTGTCCATCCCTGTTTGTTCTTTTTCCCGTGTTCATCTGTGTGAATCTGTGGTTTCTATCTGTTTCTAATCCTGGCCCTCTATACCGCCGAAGCGCCTGGTGCGCTGCTGGAAGTCGAGGACGGCCTTGATCAGCGCCTCCTTGCCGAAATCGGGCCACAGGAGGTCCGTGATGTACATCTCGGAATAGGAAAGCTGCCAGAGGAGGAAATTGCTGATGCGGTACTCTCCGCTTGTCCGGATCAACAGGTCCGGGTCGGGCATGTCCGCCGTGTAGAGGTATTTGGAGAAACGCTTCTCGGTGATCTGGCTGACCTTCAGCTTGCCGGACGCCACGTCCTCGGCGATCCGCTGCACCCCGTGGACAATCTCGTTCCGTCCCCCGTAATTCAGGGCCAGGACCAGGGTCATCCCCCGGT
>SDBV01004285.1_pt1 | contig 20634 bp, 9 predicted proteins | sample 2277081 | NCBI WGS metagenome assembly SDBV01 (sample SAMN10402039, study PRJNA504765) | marine sediment metagenome | isolation source: marine sediment core GS10_PC15, 223 cmbsf | place: Arctic Ocean: Southern Knipovich Ridge | collected 2010 | reverse complement strand
TCTCGGAGGAGCCCCCTCGGATTCCTTAGGCGGGACGCTGCAGATCGACGTGTTCGGCGGCTATGTCCCGCTGCCGGCGGACGAATTCCGGATCTTTGAGGCCGTTGCCGTTCCGCTGCCGCCGGGCCTGGTGCCGGGCGACCAGTTGCCGGCGGGTAACTTCACGGGCTGGTTCGACACCGTCGCGCTCGATTCGGGTCTGACCGGCGACTGGTTCTGGCGGTGGGAGTACATGGACCACAGCACCGAGTTGGGGCCCGCCGTGGGTGGCCGGCCCTCGCAGGACTTTTTCCTCAGCGCGACGCTGACGATGGTTTCCGAGCCTGGCACCATCGTGTTTCCCGAGCCTGCCCCCATCGTGGTTCCCGAGCCCGACCCCATCGTGGTTCCCGAGCCTGCCCCCATCGTTGTTCCCGAGCCCGACCCCATCGTTGCTCCCGAGCCTGCCCCCATCGTTGTTCCCGAGCCCGACCCCATCGTGGTTCCCGAGCCTGCCCCCATCGTGGTTCCCGAGCCCGCCCCCATCGTGGTTCCCGAGCCTGCCCCCATCGTGGTTCCCGAGCCCGACCCCATCGTGGTTCCCGAGCCTGGCTTTGAGTTTGTGGTAGGAATACCGCCCGAGGGTTGGCAGCCCGGGGACGACATCCCCATCATCCGCGTCTGGCTGCCGGCGGGAAGACTTTTGCCCGGCTGGTCCGTGTCCGGGGACTATATCTATGGGCATAGGACAGACCCAACCTATTGGCCCACGGAGGAAGGGTGGGCTTTTCTTGGACTTGGCCCTGCGTCCGGGCTACGAGTGGCGTCTGAGGGTTGGGGGCCCGGAGACAATGTCGCCTTGTTTTCGTCGAACGACATGTTCTTGCTCTCCGGCGGTGCGGCAGGATCCGCCAACCTGTTGACCCTCGGGAACCAGGCCTACGGGGGCGGCGAGGTTCCCGAACCGGGCACGCTGGTGCTGTTGATCAGCGGCGCCCTGGGCCTGCTGTTGCTGGTCTGGCGAAGACGCCGCCGCCGCTGACACGCAGCCGAAAAGGGGGCAGGTCCAATTTGCCCCCAACCGCCCGAAGGGTGCTTCGCACGAATTGGACTGTCCCCTTTTGGCCGCACCGCCAGGAATTCCGGGCCGCACACGGCCCACGGCCCGCCTGGAAATCTTCGCCAACCTGGGGTACACTCCCACGGACGCCCCACGATCAGGCTGGACGCTGGACCCATGGACAACATGGAAACCCCCCCAAGGCCCCAGGTCTCCGAACTGATTGAGCGGGCCCGAAAGGGAGACGCCGAAGGCCGGGAACGGCTCTTCGAGCTCTGCCGCAACTACCTGGGGATCGTGGCCCGCTGCCAGGTCGAGAGCTGGCTGCGGGTGAAGGTCGACGCCTCCGACCTGGTGCAACAGACGATGCTGGAGGCCCATCGCGATTTCAACGGCTTCCAAGGCAGCTCGGAGAAGGAGTGGCTGGCCTGGCTGCGGAAGATCCTCTCCCATAACGCGGCCGACTTTGTCCGTCACTATCGCGGTACGGCCAAGCGCCAGGCCGGCCGCGAAGTCCGGTTTCGCGATCCGGCCGACACCCTCTCCCGCGGCGCCCCCGAGCCGGCCGCCCCCGGGGCCACTCCCAGCCAGGAATTTCTCCGGCTGGACAACGAGTTGCGGGTCACCGCCGCGGTGGCCGACCTCCCGCCCGACTATCAAGAGGTGATCGTCCTGCGCAATCTCCAGCGGCTCCCCTTCAACGACGTCGCCGAGCGGATGGGCCGCTCCCGTCCCGCGGTGCAGATGCTCTGGATGCGAGCGATCAAGAGACTGCAGGAGGCAATGGGGAACGATCTGTGAACAACTCGGGCGATGATCCGGACGTGCTGCGGCTACTGGACGACTACCTCGCCCGTCTCCAGGCCGGGGAAGTACCCGATCGAGAGAAGCTGCTCCGCGAACACCCCGACTTGGCTTCGGCATTGGAGGTCCTCCAGACGCTCGAAGACGTCGCTCCGTCGCCCCCGGTTGGCCCTGCGCCCGGCGAGAACGAAACGCCCGACAGCTCGTCGGCCCTGGGCGAGCTGCCCCGTCCCTTCGGGCAGTACGAGCTGTTGAGCGAAATCGGCCGCGGCGGGATGGGCGTGGTCTACAAGGCTCGCCAGGCCGGCCTGGACCGCACCGTGGCCATCAAGATGATCCTGGCCAGCCACCTCGCTTCGCCCGAGCACGTCCGCCGCTTCCAAGCCGAGGCCAAGGCGGCCGCCCGCGTGCAGCACTCCGGCATCGTCCACATCCACGAGGTGGGCCAACTCCACGGCCAGCATTATTTCACCATGGAGTATATTGAGGGCGAAAGCCTGGCCCAGCGGATCGCCCAGAAACCGCTCGACCTGAAATCCGCCGTACGGCTGCTGGCGACCGTGGCCCGGGCAGTCGACCATCTGCACCAGCAGGACATCGTACACCGCGACCTGAAGCCGCTGAACATCCTCCTGGACACCGCCGGCGAGCCCTACCTGACCGACTTCGGGCTGGCCAAGGTATTCGCGCCCGACTCGGAGATCACGGCCACCGGCGTGATTGCCGGCTCCCCCCCTTATATGTCCCCGGAACAAGCCGCCGGGCGAAGCCGCGAAGTGGGGCCGGCCACCGACATCTACAGCCTGGGCGCGATCCTGTTCGAGCTGTTGACCGGCCAACCGCCCTTTGGCCGGGACAATCCGTTGGACACCCTGATGGAAGTGCTCAGCCGCGAGCCCACGTTGCCCAGGCGGCTGAACCCGCGGGTACCCAGGGGGTTGGAATTGATCTGCCTGAAGTGTCTGGCCAAGTCGCCCGCAGATCGCTACTCGTCCGCCGGGGCCTTGGCCGACGACCTGGAGCACTTCGCCCGGGGTGAGTCCCTCCAGGTCCGCCCCCCCCACCTGGGACAGCGACTCTGGGGCTGGACCCGCCGACAGCCGGCCCTGGCTTCGCGCTTCGCGGCCCTGGGCCTACTCTACACGGCGTCGGTCGTGGTGGTGACGCTGAAGTACTTCCTCAAAGGAACCGCCCCCGACTGGAGCTTCCAAGGGAAGATCGCCGTGCTGCTGGGCATCTGGGCGGCGGTTTCGATCATCTGTCAGCGGCTGCACGAGAGCCAACGCTGGTCGATCCACTCAAGGTTCATCTGGGGTACCCTCGACTCCTTGCTGTTGCTGGCCGTATTGCGCACGGCCGACGGCCTGGCCAGCCCGCTGGTGGTGGGATACGCGCTGCTGATCGTCGGTTCCGGCCTCTGGTTTCGGGTGCGCTTCGTCTGGTTCATGACGGCCCTATGCTTGGTGTCGTACGTGATTTTGATCTTCGATTTCTACTGCTGGCGGCCGGAGCTTCAGCCAGGCTTCGACACCGACCCCGACCGTCACGTGATCAACCTGATCGCCCTGACGCTGTTGGGCCTGGCGGTTGCCTACCTGGTCCACCGAGTCCGAACGCTCAGCAGCTTCTACCGGCGGCACGTGCCTTAGAGCACACCCCCTGAGATGGCCGTCAACTGCCTCGCTTCCGCGGCCAAACGTAGTGGTCAAAGCGGTCTACGCAACGACGAGCATATCGGCCAACCTGGCTCACTTCATGCTGCGTATACTACCTGAATGGTCGCACGACTCCTAAACAACCCAGTACGCCCCACCAGAATTATCTCGAATATCTGGAGAGTTGGTTAAACCCTGAAAATCCTGCTGTCCGATACCACATGATGAGGTTGTGCCGTAATCCACTGTCGATCTTTCTGCGCGGGAACATTGTCATGCTCAGCAAGAGGTTTGCCACGGCCGTTTTGGCCTTCGGGGTGTTGGGGGTCGTCTCCTCGGGACTGGCACAGGGACCATCCACCACGACCGGACGAGGGATGTATCCGAGATCGACGCCGAAGTCGCTGGCGGAACAACTGGACGATTTTGGCCGGAAGCTCTTGGGATTGGCGCCCCGCGACCAAGATCAGTGGGACCGGCTCGGTAAATCGGAAAGCCGGAGGACCGCCCCGCGCTGGGATCGGCGGGGCTCCAGTTCTCCGCGCGGCGGCAGTCTTCTGGCGTTTCCCTCAAGGCCCAAGGGTAATGCTAACCTGCCCCACCCATCGGTGGGGAATGGAGAGGCCCCGCCGAATGGGCGGGCCTCGTCGCGGACCGCCGGCGGACAGACGGTGGCGGCCAAACGTGCCGGCAGCCGGACCACGCCCCCGGCGGGACGCCCAATGCCCCAGAGGGTCGCGGATGAACGTGGCCAGAGCTTCACGATACCATCGCCTTTGGATCGAGGTCCGGCCGGCGCCCGGCGCACCCGAATCAACGCCACCCCCAGGGGCTTGTCCGAATCAGACAATCCGATGGTCCGCCCGCTGCACGAGCGGCTGAGGAGTTTCCGGAACTCCGCTTTTGACCTCCGCACCCGGACCACCACAGGTCCGAACGTGGCTCCCACTTTCGATTCCTCTACGGTGGTCGAGCCTGCCACCCCCTCCACGGAGGAACCGGCGGCCACGGCCCCAGGCAACCTCACTAACAGGCCGGAACGTTGGTTTCCCAACGGACCACTCAATCGGCCCGTGATCGTACAGCGGACTTCGCCGACCACTCGGCCCAACTATGTCCCGCTCAAGGATACCACGCCCGACAGTATCCCACCGGCGGTGGGACGAAAGCGCGGCCTGCTGTTTGCTCGAAGAAGCCCGCTGCTTGACGTGGAAACCGTGGGGCCGCGGCAGATTTCCGTGGGCAAGGAATCGGTCTATGAAGTGACGATGCGAAACCGCGGGGAAGTTGAGGCCGAGGAAGTCGTGGTTTACGTCGGCCTTCCCGCCTGGGCCCACGTCGTGGGGGCCCAAGTAAGCTCGGGCGCCACCCACGCGACGCCTCCCGATCAAACCGCCGAACCGTTTCAGTGGCGGATCGGAAACCTCCCGGCACGTGGCCGCGAAAGGCTCCTGCTGAAAATCGTGCCGCGCGAAAGCCGCCCCTTCGATCTGGCCGTGCGATGGGACTACCGACAGGTCGCCTCCCAGGCACTGATCGAGGTCCAGGAGGCGAAACTGGAGATCGAGTTGGCCGGGCCGCGGGAGGTTCATTACGGGGAAAAACAGATCTACACTCTGAAACTCTCCAACACCGGCAACGGCGACGCCGAAAACGTGCTCATCAAGTTGATCCCCATCGGATCCAGTGGAAACCAGCCAGTTGCGCACAACGTGGGAACCATCCAAGCCGGGCAACGCAAAACCGTCGAGGTCGAACTGACCGCCCGGCAGGTCGGCAATCTGACGATCAAGGTCGAGGTCCGGGCCGACGGAGGCCTCTATGCCGAGTTGGCCGAGAGCGTGCTCGTCAGACGCGCCGCCCTCCAGGTCGACATCGAAGGGCCCAGACTCCAGTACGTGGGCGCCGTGGCCAAGTATTTGATCTTTGTGCGGAATCCCGGCACGGCAGCGGCGAAAAACGTGGGGTTTTCCGTGGTCATTCCGCCGGGAGCAAAGTACGTCTCCGGAATCCAGGGCGGCCGTCTCGAGGCCAATGGCACAAAGCTCGGATGGGACCTGCAGACTCTGGAGCCGGCCGAGGAGCGCACCTTCGTCCTGAATTGCCGACTGGACTTGCCCGGCTCTACCCAGATCGACGTGGTTTCCGCCGCTGACGGAGACCTCACGGCCTCGGCCGGCATGACTACCCAAGTGGAAGCCATGGCCGATCTGGTGATGGTGGTCGAGGATCCGGCCGGTCCGATCCCGGTGGGAGAAGAAGCCGCTTACGTAGTGCGGATCCGCAACCGGGGAACCAAGAATGCACTGAACGTCGAGGTGCTCACGTACTTCTCCCGTGGGATCGAACCCACCACGGCCGAGGGCGCACAGCACAAGGTTGCCCCCGGACAAGTGATCTTCAGCCCCATTCCATCACTGGCACCCGGTGAGGATATCGTGCTGAAGGTCTACGCGCGGGCCGAGACGGCCGGGAACCACATTTTCCGAGCCGAGGTCCATTGCCGGCCGCTGGGGACACGGCTGGTCAGCGAAGACAGCACCCATTTCTACAAGGGCGACCCGTCGGTGGGACACGAACCTGCCCCACCGAATGGGCAGGTCTCCCGACAGGCCTCGCAATTTGTGCCGGCCGAATCGCCCCCAGACGAAAATCAGCAGGCACCGACGGCCACCCCGATCACGGCCACCAAGCCGACTCCCGCCCCACCGCAAAGATGACCCCTCTCGGCCCAGTCTGCCGTGGGCACACTGGCCTGCCAGGACCAAGGTCCTACGTTGGCCCGCGTCGGAAATGATGAATTATGAACGGTCCGGAAACCGCGCAAATTCATCATTCATCATTCATCATTCGCTTGTTCCACAGCAGGCTGCTGTCCGGCTCAACGCGGCAGCCTATTCGCTTTCTGCGTAGTCGTGGCCCTCCACGCCCAGCTTGAGCCTGAATACGGCTTCCTTGGCAGCCACCGTGACGTAGAGATAGCCGTCGTGGAAATGGCAGTTGGTGGCCCGGTCGCCGCCGGCCTTGTACTGGCGGATGAGCTTGCCGGTAGGAACGTCGACCACGTTGATCACCCCTCCCGTGTACATGGCCACGTAGAGCCGTGCCGCGGCGTCGAAGATCATTCCGCCGGGTGGAATCGCGCCGCCGATTATCTGGCCGCGCGTTTCCGTGGGAAAATCGATCAGCACTCGGCGATTCGCCAGCTCCGCCTCCTTCAGATCGAAAATCAGGATGCGGTATCTCTGGCTCTCGGCCACGCAAAGGTGTTTCCCGTCCGGCGTTACACCCAATCCGTTGGGATATGCCAAACCGGTTGTCAATTGCGTGACCTTGGTGGTCGTGATGTCGTAACGATAGACCGAGCCGACGGGGTTCTTAACACTGGAACCGCCGGGATCCGTGAAATAAATGTTGCCGCCGCGGTCCAGCGCCACGTCGTTGATGTTGTTGAAACGTTTTCCTCCGCAACGGTCGGCCAGCACCTCCGCGCTCTTGCCGTCAGCCGCAATTCGCAACACGCGTCCCGCCCCGTAGTCCGCCACTATCAGCCGCCCTTCGCCGTCGACCTTCAGACCGTTGGCTCTGGATTCTCGCCCTTCCAGGGGCTCGGCTTCACGCAGGTCGCAGAAGATGCCTGCCGTCCCGTCGGGCGTAATGCGGCCGATCGTGCCGTTGGCCCGGTAATTGACCACGAATAGATCGCCGCCGCGATTCAGCGCGGGGCCTTCGGCAAACTCGAAGCCCGTAGCGTACAGTCTCGGATCAACGGTGTGCGACGCCGGCAGATCGGCCTGCTTTTCAGCCCCGTTGAGCACAGCCCCGGCCAGTCTGCCGTGGGCACACTGGCAGGCGGCAAACAGACAGGCGAGTCGCAGGGCTGTGAGTTTCATGGCTCGGCCTTTGGTGATCCTAAAACAGGTAACGTGGCCCGCGAAACGAAGCAATCAACCTATTCGGATTTCTATTGAAACACAAGGGGGGCCCGCGGGACATTGTCCCCCGGCTATCGTCAGTGGACCTCGATCTTCTGGCTCCACCCCAGCCGGGCCAGGATACTGTACAAGCACGGCACCAACAGCAGGACCAGCACCGTGGCGAACATCAGGCCAAACGAAATCGAGACCGCCATGGGCACCAGAAACTGGGCCTGCAAGCTCGTCTCCAACATGATCGGCAGAAGCCCCGCCACCGTCGTGGCCGAGGTCAGCAGCACCGGCCGAAAGCGACCCATCCCGGCCAGGTGAACCGCCTGAAGAACACTCTTGCCCTCGGCCAGCCGCAACTTGATGAAGTTCACCAGGATGATCGAGTCGTTGACCACGATGCCCGAAAGCGAAACGAACCCGATCGTGCTGGGCATGGTCCAGTCCAGCCCCAGCAGCAGGTGCCCACAGACGGACCCGATCAGGCCGAAAGGTATCGCCGCCATCACGATCAGCGGCTCCACGAACGACTTGAAAACAAACGACAACAGCAGAAAAATGATGCACACCCCAATCGCAAATCCACGCATCACGCTCAGATTCGTCTTGCTCGACTCCTTGCGCTGCCCTTCCAGGTCGACTGTAATCCCGGCGTGTCTCTGGAGGAATCCCGGCAGGAAGTTGGCCTCCAGGTCGCGCACGATCTGCTCTGCATTGCCTTCCCCCGTATTCAGGTCGGCCGTCACCGAAACCGCACGTTGCCGGCCGACTCGCACGATCTGCGAAAAACCCCGAACCTTCTGCGCCGTTGCCACCTCGTGAAAGGGCACCATCCGGCCGTCGGGGGTCCGAACCTTGAAATCGTCCAGGTCCGCCAGCGAACGCCGGTCGCCCGGGGCAAACAGCACTTCCACCTCGAAAGTATCGCGGCCTCGCTGAAACTCCTCGGCGATGCTCCCCCAGAATGCCTCGCGCAACTGCGTCGCCAACGCCGCCGACGTGATCCCCAGCGGGCGCCCCACCGCCTTCAACCGCACGAACACCTCTTCCTTCCCCGGGCGGAGATTGTCCGTCACGTTGCGGATCCCCGGATACGTCGCGATCCGGTCCTGCAATTCCAGGCTGGCGTCCTTCAACTCCCGCAGGTCTTTACCCCGCAGTCGAACGTCTACCGGCTTACCGCCCGGCATAAGCTGCATCTGCTCGAACCTCAGGCTGACCACGTCCGGCACCCCGCCCACGGCATCCTGCCAGACCGCCAGGATCTGGTCGCACGTGGCCGTCCGCTGATCCGCCCCCAACAGCTCCACGACTACCTGGGCCAGATGGCTGCCGGTCTCCGGCTCAACCGGCTCGGTACGCAAGGTCCTGCTGAAACCGAAGGAACTGTTCACGTTGCGGATCAGCCTCCCACCTCCCGGTTGCTCACCGAACTTCTGCTCCACCTCCTCCTCCACCTCATCCAGGGCTCTTTCGATCCGCTGGACCACCTTCTCCGTCACGGCCATAGCGGTACCCGCCGGAAGCTCCACCTGGGCAACCAGAAAATCGCCGTCCAACTCCGGAAACGGCCGGAACCTCAACCGCCCACCGGCCAACATCCCCAGTGAAATCAGAAGCAGCATCACCACCGCCGCGATGGGAATCAGCGGGCGCCTGGCCGACCAGTCCAGCACCGGGCCGTAAACGCTCTGGGTGAACCAGGCCACCGCCCGATTGATCGCGAGGCGAATCCGCGTGGGCTGTTTCGGAATCTTCTCCAACGAATGACGCAGATGATGGGGCAGGATCAGAAATGCCTCCACCAGGCTCACACTCAGCGCCGCGACCACCCCGATCGGCAATGCTCGCAACACCTTGCCGATTTCTCCCTGCATCGTGATCAGCGGCATGAACACCGCCACGGTCGTCAGCATCGACGCCACCACGCCCAGCCAGACCTCCTTGGGGCCCTCCACCGCCGCCTGCACAGCCGACGCCCCACGGCTGTAGTGCGTGTAGACGTTCTCGCCGATCACGATCGCGTCGTCCACGATGATACCCACCGCCACGATCAGACTGAACATCGTGATCATGTTCAGGCTCATGTCCAATTGTTCCAGCACGTAAAGCGTCCCCAGGAATGAGATCGGAATCCCCACCGCCACCCAGATCGCCAGCCTGAAGTGCAGGAACAGCCACAACGTGAGGAACACCAGCACGAATCCCCAGATGCCGTTCTTCTCCAACATCCACAACCGCTCCTCCACGTAGGAGGACCAGTCGCCCCACAGGCTCAGGTTGACGCCTCGCGGAACCAACTCCCTCAACTCCTCCAGCCGGGCCTCCACCGCCTCCTTTGCCGTGATCGTGTCCTCGCTGCGCGTCTTGTTGATCTCCAGATTCACGCAGGGATGACCCCCGAACGTGCTCCGCGTCCATTCCTCTTCGAACGTGTCCGTCACCGTGGCCACGTCCCGTAGCAATATCCGTGCGCCCCCCGGGCTGACCTTCACCGGCAAGTCCCGGAAATCCTCCGCCTGCCGACGCTGGTCCACCGTCCGAATCTTGATCTCCCGCTGCTGAGTCTCCACGCTCCCCGACGGCAGGTCGATGCTCTGGGCCTCGATCTCCCGGGCCACGTCGCCGATGGTCAGGCCCCGGGCCAGAAGATCCTGCTGGCGAACCTCCACCCGGATCTGGTGCGCGGAGAATCCGCTAACCTTCACCAGGCTTACTTCGTCCAACGCCAGCAACTCGTCCTTGATCGTCTCGGCCAGCGCCAGCAGGTCCTTCTCCGGCATCTCCTCCGACCACACCGACACCGCGCACACCCTCTCGATCGGCTCCACCTCCCAGATTATGGGGTCCTCGGCGTTCTCGGGAAAATAGTCGATCTGCTGAACCACGTTTTCCACGTCCCTCAGCACGTCGCGCATCCGGTAGCCGTCGGCCACCTCCACGGTCACCAGGCCGGAGCTCTCCCGTGAAGTCGACCGAACCTCTTCGATCCCCTCGATCCCCTCGATCTCCTCCTCGATCGGCCGGCAGATCGCCTCTTCCACCTCTTCCGCCGATGCGCCCCTGTAAATCACGCGCACGTTGATGAAGTCCGAAGAGAACTCCGGAAAGACCTCCCTGGTCAGCGACTGCATGCCCAGCAACCCCAGCAAGATGATGATCACCATCAGCAGGTTGGCCGCCGTCGGATGACGTACAAAATATCCGATCACTTACCTGGTCTCCGGAAGCCCGGCGGCACAGCGTCCCTCGCTGCCGGCGGAACTGGCAAACTATCGGCGGGAACGTCCCTCCTGCGCCGGTCGTTCGGCTCTCCAACCTCCTCGAAGAGGCTCTCCGGAAAGTCGATCTTCTGGCGCGGCTCGACCGGGTTCTCCACCAGCTCGCCACGCAAGGGCATCTCCTTGCCGGCCGGCGAAAGCACGCCCAGCTCGGCCCGGGGAACGTCGCTGAGAATCACCAGATCCCCCTCCTCGATCCCCTCCCCGATCACCGCACGGTCCTTCTCCAAGGCCAGAACGGTTACGTCTTTCACCTCCAACTCGCCGTGGATGCGCAAGATGCGGTTGCGTGTTTCCGTGCCTGCACGCATCGCGCCCGCCAGTTTCTCCTGGGGCCCTTTCCCGTCGCCTGCCTCTTCGATATAGAGCTTCCCGCCGCGCATTTCCTCGACAAACATCTTCCAATTCCGCAGCACGTAAACCACCGCGCGGTTCCCGGCGTCGCCGTGAGAGCGCTGCCGCGGGATCTCGTGCAGGCAGTCTCGCGGTATCACCACCACCTCCTCCACCGTGGCCCCGTAGGCGGTGATTTCACAGAAGGCGTCCGGCAACAGCGGCGGCCGCACTCCCAGACGGACGTCCTTGTACGGATTGCGGACCTCGATGATCAACGGGACGGTCTGCGTTGCCGGATCCAGCGAACTGCTGATCCGTGCCAGCCGACCCCACCACACCACCGGCTCCCCCCCCAGCGCCCAGCTCACTTCCACCGGAATTCGGAATCTCTTCCAGAGCGACCCCTGGCGACTAATCTCGATCAGATCCAGCGTCTCCGGCTCTGCGTCGATCCCTCGCAGCAACGCGGCCACCTTGCGCGTCTGGACCAGCGCCACGACCTCGGCCGTCTCCATGCCCAGAAACGTCCCCAAACGCTCCTCCGCCGTGACAAACTGATGAAGCTCGACCGATTTCGACGCGCACAGCGAGTCGGAAGGCAATCGGATCTGGCACCGCTGGAGGTCCCGCTGCGCCTGCTGCAACTGGACCGTGGCCGCCTTCAGCAAGGCCTCCAACCGCAACCGCTGCACCGACACCAGCGAGAGCGTGTTCCTGGTACCCTGCACGGCCGTCTGTTGTGTCACGTAAGCGTTCTCGGCCGCCTCCACCTCGCTCAGCGGCACCACCCTATTCTTCGCATACATCTTGGCCTGCCGCTCGTACTCGTGCTGGGCCAACTCGAGTTGGCGCTGCTGCAGTTCCAAGATCTCCTTCAAATGGACCTCGTTCTCGTTCAACTCCTTGATCTGCAACTGCTTGGCGTCGGCTTCGGCCTGGAAACGGTCGTGGGCCAACTCGTAGTCCGTCGGGTCGATCCGCACCAGCACCGTCCCGGCCGGAAGAATCTCGCCCGGCTCGAACCGCGAATTCACCTCCTCGGCCCGGCCCGCCACCTCGGTAATCGCGGTCCACACCTCCGCCGCACGGCTGGTTCCGTAGGATGAGATCGCCAACCGGTGGGACGTCTTGTGGGCCTTAAACACGCGCACCAAGCGCCCGGAACCACCCCCGGACTCGCCGCCCGGTTTCGGCCGGTTGAAGACCAGGTACGCGAAAACAGCGCCGCCAACGATCAACAGCGTCAGGACCGTCAGCAAATAAACGGCGAGATTGTCGAACCTGGCGGGAGACTTGCCTGGCTCGCTCTGCTGGGCCATCGTCTATCTCACATTGCATACACTTAAGGCAGCGCCGGAAAAAAGCCGGTAAGCCGCATCTCGGCGCCGTCCACAAGCCCTGCCCCACTGGGAACTGGTCGATGCAGAATGATGAATCATGAATGATGAACGGCCCAGAAACCGCGCGACTTCGTCATTCATAATTCATAATTCATCGTTCATAATTCACTTGGTGGCGAGTGACCACTGGCCCGCTGAAGTGTAGGTTGCCCCTAACCCTCCGGCATCTACTTTTTCCGCTGGATGGGCTTTTTCCGCTGGATGGGCTTTTCCCGGTCGATGGGCCGCAGCCAGATGTTCCGGTAGGCTACCGGTCCGTGGTCACCCTGGAGCATCAACGGACCTCTCGGCCTCTCGTCACGATACGCCGCCGCCCTGGTCGGACCGGTCACCTCCACGTTCTCGTGCACCACCTTGCCGTTGTGGACCACCTTGACGAACTTCGCGTTGGCCACCTTCTTCCCCTTGGCATCGAAGCGGGGCGCGCGGAACACCACGTCGAAGGTCTGCCACCGCCCGGGCGGACGGCTGGCGTTGATCCGCGGCGGATGCCCCTCGAAACCCTTCCCCTTCTCCCACCGCTGGTAAATGCCCCCGCAGTCGCCGTGCTTCAGCTTCTCCTTCTCGACCCCCCAACTGTCCAGGATCTGAATCTCGTAGCGGCCCTGGAAGTAGACGCCCGAGTTCGACCCCGCCGGAACCATGAACTCCAGGTGCGCCACCACGTCGCCATGTTCGTGCTTGCTCAACAGGTTTCGCGTCCGCCCCTTTGGTCCGTTGACCGCCACACCCGTTCCCGGTCGGCTGGTGAGTTGGCCCGCCTTGGCCGGGTCGGCCTCAACTTCGCCCACGATCACCCAGTCCCCGGTCTCACCTCGCCAGGCCGCCAGGTCCTTGCCCACCAGCGAAATCTTCTCCCGCTGGGCCCCCGCTGAAACCACCGCCGGCAAGACAACGCACCAGACGATCACCGGCACAATACCACGTTTGAGATGGACGCTCTGCATCTGAAGTCACTCCTCCCGTTCAACTTAGGGCTTTTCCAAAAACGAGCCAAGACCCCAGCAGATAGCTCCCTCAGCCGAACGTACTTGCCGGGGATTCCCCAACTACCCTCTTTTTCCGTCGTGATAACTATACGAGCCGCCGGTACCGGAAGCAACGTTTTCCGATCCTCGGGGCGATCTCCGCGTATTTCGTCGGCCCGGCGTCGCCATACGTGCCACGATACGATCCGTAAATCGTTCTGCAATAACATCTTACGTCGATCTACCGGGTTCCGCCGAGTCGCCGAAAATGGGCATTTTGGCGAGAACCGCTTTTCGCTATAATCCGCCGCTGCTCTTCGACCCTTTCCTACCTGGAGACCCCAGGATGCGATCTTGCCTCTCGGCAATCTTTATCTGCTGCGCGATCTCGACCGGATGCGGGACCACAAAGTGGAGCGACACCAGTCGGACGGCCACCGAACAGTTGTTGATCTCCGATGCCATGGACCGCGCGGTCGAAAAGCTGGACTTTCGCGCAGTGACCGACAAGAGCGTCTATCTCGATTCCGCGCCGCTGAGCGGGGTGACGGACTCGGCCTATCTGATCAGCCTCCTGCGACAGCACATGCTGGCCGAGGGCTGCCTCATAATGGACCGGCGCGAGGACGCCGACTACGTGGTCGAAGTCCGCGCCGGCGCCGTCGGCACCGACCGCCGCGAGGTCGTCTTCGGCATTCCAGCCACCAGCGCCGGAGGGGCCATCCCCCTGCCCGGCGTCCCCACCAATATCCCTGAGATGCCGCTGGCCACCAAGACCGAGCAACGCGCAGTGGCCAAGATCGCCGTGTTTGCCTACAACCGCCGCTCCGGCCGCCCCGTCTGGCAATCGGGAGTGACGCTGGTCGAGAGCAAGACCAAGGACGTCTGGCTGTTAGGCGCGGGCCCGTTCCGGCGCGGAACCATTCACGACGGAATGGAATTCGCCGGCCAGAAGATCGCCATTCCCCTGATCGCCCCCGGCAAGAACAAGAAGGAAGACCGAAAGCCGGGCGAGCTAACCGTGGGCGACCAGGCCTTCTTCTTCGAGCCGCAAGAGTTACTGGCCGAAAACGATGGCCGGTCCCCACGGCAGCACGCCCCCCCCGACGCCGCCGAACAACCCCACCCGCCCCCGGCGTCCGAAGAAGTGATGCACGCCGGCTACACGGCTCCCCTGCCTGCGCCCTCGCCCGACTCCACTCCGCGCCCAATCCAGGATGCCCAACCACCTCCGGAAATGTCCCCGCTGATTATCACTGTGCCCGACACGCCTTGGCCGCAGAGCCAACTTGCCACGCCACTGCCGCCCAGTGTGCCCACGGCAGACGGGGATTGACGCAGACGCGGGCCCTTTTTCTCTCCAGGAGTGGCTCCGCGTGTGGGTCCGACGCCAGGCGGCACGATTCTACCCGGGCTCAAGTGACAACTCGTCAGCGCCCATCTTGGGTTGAGATCTCGCCGAGAAGTTCCCTCATCCAGTCCCATTTGCCGATCAGGAAATCGACGGCCTGGGCACGATCCTTCGTTGCGTCCCGGTTGCCGTCCGTGGCTTCTACCTCGTCAAAGTCGTACGCCTTCAGGTCACGGTCCCAGAGGTTGTTCGCCGGGCTTCCCCACCAGCGGTCGGCCCTCTCATCGGTGGGATATAAAGATATACCGCCAAATGGGTGGGCGGCTTCCAGGTGGTCCCCGGACCGTGACGAGTCGTACAGAGACGCTCCCACGTCGCTCTTGCTCGCGTGTTCTTTCACCTCGGGTAACCCGACCGCCAGATACGCGAACGAGAAGGTGTCGCCATAGAGGGCCGTGTGCCCGGACGTGCCCACCAACCGGTCGTTTCGGTCCGGGCCGTACGCCCCGGTGACTTGCGCCCCGCCGGCGGAGAACGAGTTGAAGTGGCGCGGCGCGACCGGGTAATCCAAAGACAGGTTGTGGGAAAGTACGCGATCGGCGAGCGTGGCGGTAGACGCGTCGGCCTTGCGGTCGACGTTGTGGTCGAGGTTGTGGTCGAGGTTGTGGTCGACGTTGTGGTCGACGTTGTGGTCGACGTTGTGGTCGACGTTGTGGTCGACGTTCTGGTCGACGTTCGTGCCGGTGAGGATCACGGCACCCCGGCCTCCTCGCCCGTCCAACTCGAGGGTGTCCACTTCAGGGCCGACGTCCACGAGTGCGCCGATGCGCTTGACGGTCCACGAGTCCGCCCAGTTGACCAGCGGCCCTTGCACGACTGGCCCCCTCGCGACTGGACCCGTCGCGATTGGTCCCCACACGATTGGCCCCCGCATGAGTGACCCTTGCACGAGTGGCCCCCTCATGAGCCGCCCTCTCTCGACTGGACCCGTCGCGATTGGCCCTCTCACAACTGGCCCCTTCGCGATTGGCCCCCTCACGAGTGGCCCTGGCGCGATTGGCCCCTTCGCAACTGGTCCCAAAACGCCGGGCCGGTCCCTGCCTGCCAGGGGCCGACTATCGAGCCTTAGCTCCGCAAACCTGACCGTCGGATCCGCGATGCTGACCGCCTCAACGGAATCATTCGCCACCGAGTAGAGCACGTCTTCGATAAAGGCACTGCGGCGGACCGCCGAATCGTGTTCAATCTCGCCCAGCAGCTCGATCCCACCGCCCGACCGTCCCCTGCCGGTGACGTCGATCTTGAAAACGAACAATCCATATTCGCGGACCAGGCTGCGAGTTTCGCGATATCCGTCACCGTCTGCATCGACCCGTTCCCAGTAGACCCGGGCCGAAGGCACCGCCAGCACCTGGTGCTCCGCGAACCAGCCGAAGGCGTGGTGATCGGTTTCCGCTTCCGACGTGGAAAACCGCTCGAACGTGTACTGATCGATCAAGCGCGGCCGGCTCAGATCCTGTACGTCGAACAGGGACACCTGCGTCGGGCCGCTGCCGCCGACCGGTGTGTTGCGGCCGACCGTCAGAATGTGATGCTGATCGATCAACTGCATGTAGCTGTTGTATCCCGGTATCGTGACGTAGCCCCGCGACTGCGGATCGGCCGGGTCGCTGAGATCCAGGGCGAAAAGCGGATCGACGTCGCGGAACGTGGTCAAAAAAGCCCGTTTGCCCATGAAACGAACCGAGCGAATCCTCTCTCCCAACGCCAAATTCTGCATGCTGCCGACGAATTCCAGCACACCGCCGTCTTCGCCCAAGACAAACAGCACGTTTTCGGATCGGCCCGACCAGTTGCCCGCGCGGCGATTGGTGATCGTGGTCGCAATTCGTAGATATCCCTTGTATTCGTCGGCGGAGAACTGATTCAACATCTGACCGGCAACCTGGCCTTGGGCGGCCAACTCGACGCCGCCGGTCTCGGCGTTCCAGTCAAACTTCAAGATCTGCGTGACCCGCCCGTCTTCCCAGGTGTATTGCTCGTCGAACACGTAGAGGTTATCCAAAGAGCCGTAGATCTTGCTCGCGCCGGTGGTGAAGATTCCCGTGGAAGCGGTGATCCCGGCTTCGTCGTCGCTGACGTTCAGCGAGACCACCGACACCAGGTTCTGGACCTCCGGGCGCAAGGGTTGGAACAAGTCCTCCGGCGCGTGCAACAGCCCCGCTTCGACGAGTTCCCCGCCGGCGTCATAGCTGGCGTAGTTCGGCAGCACCGACTCGAGGATGCCGTCCATCTCCTCCCGCACGCGCTGGATGTAGTCTTCGCGCGTTTCGTAAACGTATGAGCCACCGGGCACCACCGGCATGCGGGCGATCAATGAGCCCCCGCCTATCTCCGGCGGGTCGGCCGTTTGCGACGAATCTTCCGCGTCGTCGGCCAGCGGAATCCGCTCCGGCCCCGGCAGTTGGAGGACCACGCGGTTGTTGCGCAGCACGATAAAGACAAAATCGTCGATCCGCCGCGATTCGACGTAGCTGCCGTCGAATTCCGTCCGCTCGACCACTGCGGGAGATCCCCGGTCCGACACGTCGTACACGGTCACCATGGTCTTCTCGGTCCGGGGCCAGTACCACCAATCGATCCAAGGATTCTCGAGAGCCGGCGGGCCCTCCCATATCCGCGAGATGACCGTCAAACGGTCACCGTTGAGATACGCCCCGATCGGCGAGCCCTCGATCGTCAGTCGCGATGCGATCGAGAGTTCCTCGGCGGGCCAGGCCGCGGCGATGATCAACTCGCCTGCCGACAAAATGTAGAGATAATCGCCGTCCGTCTCGATGATGTCGCCTTCGTCTACCCCCGCAACCTGCACGTTGGTTTCGGAGTGCTCACGCGAGGAAGCGCTCGCCCCGCCAAAACTGAGCGAACCGGCGTCATCAAAGTTGGCAACCCAGCCACCAAGAAACGGCCCGTACCAACTCCCCTCCTGCCCGAACAGATGCTCGTACCGCTGAAGCGCATCCTCGAGAAGCGCCTGTTTCAGCTCCGCCAGAGAGTCGAACCGGAAGAGCATTTCCTCGACCGAGGTGCCGACCCAAACCGTCACTTCGGCCTTCAAGGCACCGTCCACCGTGTAGGTGAACTTATCTTCGCCCGTAAAACCCCCTGGCGGCGCGTACAAGATCGACCGGCCGTCCGCACTCACGGCAGCCGTCCCGCCGGCGATGGTCTCCGTAACGGCCGTAACTTGCCCCGCACCGGAGTAATTGGCACCGAACAGGTCGTTGATCAGCACGGGCAGGGCGTTCTTGCGGCTGTCCGCCTTTACCCGAAACACGTCGTCGCGAACCCGCCGGATCACCTGCACGCTCACCGTCCGCTGCATCAACCCGTCGACGGTATAGGTGAAACGGTCGGTGCCGAAGAAATCGGGCGCGGGCGAGTAGATCACCGTCTTTCCGTTCGCCCCGATCGCCACCGTTCCGCCATGCTCCGACGGCCCTACGGAAGTGATCTCCCGGGGACCTCGGTAATCGCGGCCGGCCCGGGAGCGGAAATCGTTCTCCAAGGGGTCCAGCTCGGCCTCTGGGCTGTTCTGATCAACCACCACCGAATCGGCCGCCAGATAGTTGGTGAAAGAAACGGCGACCGACGCCTCGTACCTGCCGTCTACCGTGTAAGTGAACCTGTCCGAGCCGCCCTCGGCCGGCACGAATCGCAGCCACCTGCCGCCTCCTGAGATCGTCACCACGCCCCCGTTGGTGGTCGGACCCACGGCCGTGATCGTGCCCCGGCCCGGGTAGTTCGATCCGAAGTGATCGTTCTCCAGGACGTCCAGCACGTACCCCGTCCGCGCCGGATCGGGATCAAAGTGGTAGGAGTCGACCGAGATGATCGACCCCACCTGAACTCGAACCTCGGCTTCCAGCCCGCCGGCGACCGTATAGCTGAACGTGTCGACACCGCGGAATCCCGCCGGCGGCGTGTACACCAGCCAGCGGCCGCCCCACCCCACCGTCACGACTGCTCCCTCGGACGTTTCGCCCACGGAGGTGATTACCTTCGGGCCCCGGTAACCGTTTCCTTTGAAGTCGTTCCGCAATACATCGACGACGTTGTTTACCGTGTCCTCGTAGACGCCCTCACCGACAAAATCGTCGCGCACCGGGCGCGTGACGTCGACCACCACGGTGCACCCGTACCTGCCGTCGGCCACGTACTCGAAGGTATCCCTCCCTTCGAAGCCGGCAGGGGCGGAGTAATACACGCCCTGACCGCCCGGCATAATCTCGACCGTACCACCGTGAGCCGTTTCGCCCAGCGAAGTAACTCGATCAACCACGTCGCGCCGTATCCGGGTGGGACCGTCCCAGTATTCGAAATAGTCATTGCCCGTCACCATCAACGGATAGTTGGCGGTGTTTGTATCCACCTCGAACCGGTCATCCCGAACCGGGCGGTGGACCTGAAGCGAGACGGAAGCTTCCCATCCGCCGTCGACGATGTAACGGAATCCATACCGGCCTGAAAAATCGGCTGCCGGCGTGTAGAGCAACCCCTTGCCGTCTGCCGAAATGGTCACCGCCCCGCCGTCACCGGGCTCGATCACCCGCGTGATCGTCCCATCCCCGGTATACCCCGCCCAGAACGGGTCATTCGCCAGCACGTCCAGCACGTTGTGCTCGCTTTGCTGCACGATTCCATCGAATCGATCGTCCTTCAGCGGATTGGAGATCCCAATCTTGACTTGTGCCGGGTAGAGATCGTCGACGATATACACGAACGCATCCTGGCCATAAGCGTCGCCGGCCGGCGTGTACAGCAACGACTTGCCGTCGGCGGCGATCCTCACCTCGCTGCCGAGGCTCGTCGTGCTGACCGACGTAATCTCTCTGGGGCCGTCGTACCCGGACCAGAACGGGTCGTTGCCCAACACGTCCAGCACCCTCGCTTGGCCGTCGGGCGGGAACTCGTAATCGTCGAAGGCCAGCGGTGATGAAACCGCCACTCTCACCGTGGCCGACCACACGTTGTCCACGAAATAGACGAACGTCTCCGTTCCAGAGAAGTCGGCGGGCGGAGCGTACGAGATCCAACGGCCGTTCTCCGCGATCTCGACCCTCCCGCCTTCGCTGCCGTAGCTTACCGACGTGATTCGCCGCTGGCCTCGGTAGTCGGGCGGCAAGGTGTCGTTGTCCAACACGTCCAGCCGTTGCGGCTGACCGTTCTGCTCGACGTCGAACAAATCGTCGGCCAGTACCACCCCGCCCGTATCCAGCAACACCCGGTCCTCGAGTCGCTCGAAGACCAATCGGCGTCGCCCACAACGGCGGCGCTGAGAAGAGCGATTCCCCAGCAAACCACTTCCCATGACAACAACTCCAGGTAGCTCTCCCAACCATTGGCGGGGCAGCCCACAGTCGTCCACGACTGGCTACATGCTTACCAAATAGTGGTGGAGTTGTCTACCTCTTGACGGCTGCCTGGCGATCTGACGAGGGAAATCTCCGGATTCCGTCCAAACGGCCGAAAAGGGGCGCTTTGGGTAACCTGCGGAATTCACCCTGTCCCGGCCGGCCACCTCCGCCTGCCACGTGCCGGTCGCGAGGGGGTTCCGGCGTTGGGCGGCCGACGCAGACGCAGCCCGCAGTGGGGGCCTCTTTGCCCACCGGCGACACACCCTGCATGTTCCCGGTCAGCAGGGAAATGCCCGCTGGGTGGCTCTCAAGAGAGCACTTCGCACTTTGGGGAAATAGCCCCGCCCGGGAGGGCTTGTCCTTACCCACAAATCCAGAAGTCAAATGCAGCAATCCCAGTATTTCTCGAGTCTTCTTGAGGCCGAGCTGCCTGGCGTAATGGCGCCCCTGCTAGCAT
>SDBV01004284.1_pt1 | contig 20634 bp, 25 predicted proteins | sample 2277081 | NCBI WGS metagenome assembly SDBV01 (sample SAMN10402039, study PRJNA504765) | marine sediment metagenome | isolation source: marine sediment core GS10_PC15, 223 cmbsf | place: Arctic Ocean: Southern Knipovich Ridge | collected 2010 | reverse complement strand
TTAAATAGGTATATGGAGTAAACCAGTCTGGCTTCTGCCATTCTGGCGGTGGAGGTGGTGGTGGGGTTATCGGAGGCGGGTATGTTTGTTCTGGTGGTTTAATCGGTTGGATAATCGCATTATCATCTGTTGAATCTGGGATTTTAGGCGGAGTTGTATCTGTTCCTCCCTGATCTTCCACCCAAGGCGGCGGTTGTAATTCCTTAAAGTTTATCATGTTTCCCCCTCATACATAGGACTAGTCGTCTTATAACAACCTGTAGCCATATCTAAATATTTATATTGAATATCCTGAACACCCTTATCTACCGTTCCAATTACAGGTGCATCCTCACACCCGCATGAAAAGATAGATTCATCTGGAGAAAAATGTGCACCAGGCCACGGACATCCTTGACGGGCGGTCTTATTACTTTTACCTCTTCCCCCACCTATAGGTAGAAGAACTGTGCGGATTTCCCGTTTATCATTTACGTCATGACAGTTAACCATATATTTATACGCATTCCCATACCCATCATAATGGGTTAATCCCTCAGTAAAGGCATCTATTACTTCTCTTGAAATAGGGTCATGCCATTTATCTATACTCAACACGCCATGTAGATATCCTTTCTTAGCCATCTCCGCTATTAGGAGTGCGTCTTTTTTATTCGACCCGTTAGTAACCATCCACGGGGTACCGTATTTCCATGCTAACTCAACCATATTCCAGAACTCTTGGTTTAGTGTCGGTTCTCCCCCGCCGAGAGTAACATATCCATTTCCACTCTCTATTACTGAGTGCCATTTGTCTAATATCTTTTTAAAGGTACATAAACTCATATCTTCGCCTGCCGTGGTGGCAGAATAGCAACAATGCTCACACGTCATATTGCATCTTGTAGTGATTCTAATATACATCGGTTCTCCCTTGTTCTAAATTTCCCTTATTCAAATCTACCTCCACATAACATCAACATTACCCCTAATCGGGGCTCCAGGATATACTCCAGGATACATATTAATCGGTGGACCTATTGGGGGACCAATGGGACCAACCGGACCGACGGGGCCTACTAGACCAGCAAGACCAACTAGGCCAGACTTATCTGCTGGTTTCATTGGGATTTGAGCATTCCAGTTTACCCCTACAGCTGGATCAACCTTTGTATATGCCGCTGGACCTGGGCTCCTTGGATATATCTCAACTGGTGGACCTGGATTAGCTCTTGACGGATCACCTTGAGGCTCTGGAAATGCACCGGGAGTTGGAAAATTTGTCGGTTCTGCACCTGGGTGAACCAAGACATTTGGATCTACTATCGATGGCTTTGGATAGGGGGCTGGGACTGGCTGCGGTGATTCGTTTGGAAGAACAGTCGGAAGAGGATCTGGGTCTGGATAAGGCATCCCTGGTCTTGGATCTGGGACTGGCATTGGTAATGGGTTCCTTGGTCTAGGGCCCTCTTGTGGAATAGGGAAAGGCGGAGAATTCGGTTTACCTGGACCTCGACTGGGGTTAACCGGATGGGGACCATTTGGAGTAACTGGTCCAGGTGGGTCAACTGGGAGTGAAGTAGGCCTAGCCACTGGCGTTGGCCTTAGGGGTTCAATCGGGCCACTTGGACTAGGCGGAGGTGGGGGTGCATTATAATCACCGTACCCACCAATATTCATCATGGTATTCATGGCTGCTACCATACCTGGGTCAGCCTCTTGTGATAACTTACCAGTAAACGGCGTAGCCCCCTTATCTATATTTTCCATTATGATTCTGAGAAGTTCAGTCCCCATTTCCTTCTGACCCTCAGTTCTTCCTAGTTCCTCAACATTAATTTTTTCCCCTTCACAGCACGCCATCTTTTACCTCCCGTGAGCGTATCCGCCCAGTGGGGCGAGTCCGTCCAATTAAATATGTATCGTATAATTCTTTATCCCAGTAAAACTCTTTCCGTCTAATCCCCTCTATCTTAAACCTTATCATCTTAGACATTCTGCGCACCCTAGTATCGGCAGTCTGACTAGAGAGTTTAATTAAATCACCAGTCTTCATAACTAAATCGAATAGATGATTAGACTCCCTAACTAACTGTTTACTCCAAATGCGGGGATTTAATAACTCAAAAATTACGTGAGCCTTCCAGCCGAACATGATATCAGTAAACCCAAACACCCCGTCCATGTCTCCTATCTCATAAAAAATACAGTTAGGACTTGAAATATACCTATTCAATATCGCATGAATAGTATCATAGTTTCGTAACTCGTCACTAAGTGAAAACTTATTCTCCATTAGGTGCTTTGCTAAAGCCTTCATTTTATCGGCAGTCGGTTCAAACATCTTAATTAACGGAGAGGGATTAACGAGTCGATTTCCCATAGTTTTATCTACACGTTTATTGGACGTGTCGATTGAATCAACGCCAACCCTACCTTCCCCCTTACCTTTAGTAGGAACGCCTCGTAGGGAGCCTCTCTGTGCGTCTGGGGACATACTGACAGTCTGTTCTATTGCCATTGTTTCACCCATTCCATCTATATCCTTGAATAAATGACTTTTTAGGCCGTGGAAAAATCTCATAGGCATTATCAATATGTATAAAACTTCCAGCCTCTGTGTATTTACCACGCCTCAAATACGATGCTACTTCTTCAATTAGATTATCCAAATCATTAACCTCGTCTGGACTGACATCTAAATCTAACGCCATCCCAAATACATGAGCACTTAATAACGACCCGCCTATACTAGAATTATACTTAGGGCATCTGTACCCTGAAGATATATTAATAGCCTTTCCCCATTGTCCGCGGATAACAGAGAAATCATCGAACAACTGAGAGTACACTAGTAATTGCTCACCGTTAAATGTCGGAGGTAATTCCCCGCAATGTGGACACTGATACTCCTCAATAGAAATATACTGGGCTATTTGAGCCATCGTCATTGTTTTCCCGCGTATGTCAGCATCTCATCATTAAACTCATCAGACTGCCAGGGGTCAATGTTAGTCAACCCTGGTAATCCGCTGAATCTGAATCCGTAATATTGGACTCCATTAATACCCACATCGAAAGCCATGTCCATACGTCTTTCTATTTCCTCTATCGGTAGCTGTTCTCTCATAGCGAAGTATTCGTTCCACACAACAGGCTTCATATATGAAAGAGTGTCCCCGAAAGATTGAGATGTCCAATCCCTGTGATGGGTTACTATATCCACATCAAATATTTCTAAAAACTCATCAGCTAGTACCTGCCCGTCACCACTCCATGCACCACCACTAACGAGACATCCATTATCTCTTAGTTGAGTGGCGATATTAAATACGGTGTTTACCTCACCCTCGTTGGTACCGATAAACTCGTTACACACATCAAAAAACACATTCCCTAAATCAGCTAACTCACCCATACGGTCTAACTCAACCAGTACTCCCTCAGTTTCGGCAACCCTATACACGGATACCTCGACTATAATCCTTGCATCTTTCATTCTTTTACAATGTTCATATAATAGTGAACTATCCATTATTCCGCCATGACGGACGTAGTTGATACCACTATTAATTAGTTGCTGTTCATACCATTCTAAGCTGTACTCTCCCCAGTTGTGCCATTTATGCTCACCATACTCACGCCAGAGTGCTTCCCACCTGGATACTCCGCATAGTTTTATGGGTTCCCCACCGTATAGTATGTCTCTTCCTTCTATAGATAATTTTTTATCTTCTGGCGGAGGAGGCGGTGGAGGCGGCGGTATCACAATATCGCCACTGGGGTCTGGAAATTCTAATGGATTAGAATACCATGTTCTAAATCCACTACCAGACGGATAAGCGACCTCTATGTTTCCATGAGTCTTACTTATGAACATATCACCTATACCGTTTGCCTCTGTAGATATAATCCTTCCATCATCTATAGGAAACGGAGATTTAGAACCCCGTACAAAATGCCAGAGATTTCCATTGGTTTCCCTGCCAACAATATGGAAACATCCTCTCGAATCGGGGGTCATTAATATATTAACAAACCCTTTACCTAAATCGAAATATGCACCCTGTTTCCATTTTCCCATTATTAACCTCCGTGTCCTTGCAACCATGCAAGCTCTGTATTTGATATATCTTCTTTGTTTTTAACCTTATCTTTAATCCTTTTCGTTTCTGTCCTTACTGCCTCCATCTTTATTTTCTCTGCCATGTTGACTATAATCTTCCCATTCTTCTTTTCGATTGGTTCGTCTGAGCCACATAATTCTTCTGAGATTTCAATAACCTCATCATACGAATCCAAAGATAGATGCTCTGGGATAGTTCCACTTTTCTTTCTCCAGATTCCGTTTTTTAAACAAGCATAATAGTTCATTTTATCTCCTATTGCCTATACATAACCCAGCATTTTCCGTCTGCACCTCCGCCGCCCTGAGCCTTTGCCTCAACAAGGATGGTTTTCAAAAATGAATATGTACCCATATGTTGCAAATCCGAACCTGTCGACTGAGTTTGAAACTCAGTAGAAGGCAACGGACCAACTCCATCAATAGTCACCCTGAAAAATGAAAAGATAGCAGTGTTTATATTTGTAATCCAAACCTGTACTTCACCTGGCCCACCAGATGTGATGTTTAGAATAGTATCGAAAGAATTGTCTCCAGGAATTGTCGCATAGGCAGAATTGTTATAAGGTTTTTCGTCCCAACTTTTATTTATACTCAAGTTTTTTCTATCCCCCATGCTATAAAATTAACATCCACAATTCCACTCCGAACAAGTAACGAATGAGTAGCCTCCATTGTTATCCCAAGAATAATGTTCTCGTGGTTCTCCGCAGGGATATCTATGTTAAATACAATCCAATCCTCATCTGCTACTACCCCAATAGCACCATCAACGTGAGCAATCTGTATGTCATCAGCCGAATTGTTAGAGCGATTACATATATTTATTGACGACACAATAGTTTCCGTAGAACCTGGAACGGTATATAGATTAATATTAGTATCCACAGCATTAGAAGAACCATCTATCTCTACAGCCCCTAATCGTTTATATGTATCTGTCATGTTATGCCCCTAGAAATAAAAATGGATGTGGAATTGGATCTGACGCTGCCCCGCCCGTATGCGTATGTCCTGGGTCAGCACCAGATGTTACGTTAGCCCCAGTTACAGTCCCAGCAGCCATTGTCCCTGGTATAGTAACTAATCCACTCGTATTAAGGGATAGTCCAGTATTCCAGGCGAGTGTAGATCCCTGGGCGACTCCTGAATCGTACATTATTTTAAATAAATTAGAAACCTTGAAAATAGCATAATTTGACCCTGCATCTGAACTTTTGTTTGCCCCATCCCAATATGAATCAAAGCGGATAGATATGTCATCATGCCGATAATTCAAAATCTGCATAGTTGGATAAGAGTCCGTAGATACGGTCATCTGTATGTGCGGGCCAGCAGCATTTGAAGATGTCCCATCAATCGCTAACTTCGCCCATCCCACCCCACCATGAGGGACAGTAGCGGTTCCTAATCCCAACGTCGCTATATCAGAAAGTGCAAAATTCCCAACATCCCAATCCCCCGTGAGGGGCGTTGTCCCGTCCCGTCTCACATAGATTGTATTAAATATTGCTGATGGAGCGTGTATTGATATATGGGTACCAGTAATACCCTCAACATGAAAAATCATCGTTGCATTATTTCCAGAATTCCCGTTACCAAAAAACTTGAACAAGAATCGTTTGTCTGAAGCTAATTCAACGTCGGCGGGCAAAACGGCATGAATAGTATATGCTGTTTCACTACCGCTTATCTCCTCCCTCGTTTCAGAGGTCATTAAAAGAGTCTCATTTGTTCCATCATCATCAATAAAAGAAAGAGTCCAATACACATCAACCGTCCTAGCTCCAGATCCAGTAACCTCTAAGTGTAGATGGGAGCTATAGGTTCCATGAACCAAATCCAAACCTCCTGGTTCACCAGAAAGCGTTGCGAATACAAATAGTAACTGGTCAGAAGCAGCGGTTATCCCTGATTTTGATAATTCTTCCTCACCAGCATAGATAACATCCTCCATATTATATGTAGTTTCTGATTCTAGGTCTATATCAGAAGCGGTGTTATTAAACTGATAGTCAATAATCATTCCAATCGCGTCATCGACATATTCCTTTGTAGCTAAATGGGGATGTGCAGTCGGAGAAATTCCACCAACGACTCCAGTGAATGCCCTAGTTCCATCAACTAGACTATAGATTGTATGGTCTACACCGTCTACATATGCTTTAACTGCCTGCTCTGTAGGTACGGCAGAATCAGAATCGCCACTTAATGTGTCATCTGTAGAGAATTCCGTAATTGCATTAACGAGAGTCAATCCACCCAGCGTCGGAGTAGCCGCCACATCATAATCTTGGGGAAGACTCAGAGTTATCGTACCGTCACCATCTGTGGTAGATACAATCTGATCTGTTGTACCAGCAATCCAACTCGTTAAATCGTTTACACTAGTAACTACCTTACTTGAGTTTGTAGACATCAACCGATTCGCTGTTAAATAATTCAATGTCAGCGAACTCTCAACTATCCAGTCCGTAACCGTGAGTGTCGTAATAACCAAGTTCTCGAAGTCCTCAATCCTTGCCGTTGATTCTTCCTCGTGCTCAATATGATGAATACGCATCCACTCTTTAATCCCAGTAATAGATTCTGGGTCATCTATAGCTGGTTTAATATTCGGATACTGCCAGTTTGGTATTCTTTTTATGCCCATAATTCTATGCCGTAGCCCAATGCTCCCCAGAATCCTGATACTCTATTTCCATTCCAAGTAACTTAAAGAACGAACTTGCAGAACCACTCGAAGCCCGAAACATAAAAAACTGCCCAGTAACTATAAAATGATAGACAGAATCCTTCCGTGCCCCATTCCCATTCCCTAGTGTCTGCGATTTACTATAAGGCCACGTAACGCCACCATCCGTGCTTATGGCCGCAACTATATCTGTATCCGCATAAACATCTTCATAGAACAACTTAATTGCGTACACAGTTTTCCACCTGTCATTTGATGCATTATCCTGGTCAGCAAAATCCGTGTTCTTTGTAATATATTGACACGCAATAATCATTCCAGCATCACCCTTATATGTGTCAGAATAGATGTGGACGGTTCCACTATCAGTTCCAAAATAATACTCATATGTAGGTCTAAGCGATTGAGAACTCCCGATGCTAGGTGTTAGGTTTACGGTATCTGTTACTGTAACATTGAAGTCCGCTTGGTGTAATGCTGTCGGAGATAGACTAATAGTAACTGTAGGGGTAGCGGTGTAATCCACAATCTGAGATACAGACGGAGATAAAGACAGGGAATCAGTCACGGTATCTACATAATGAATAGCATCTGTAACTGCATCACCCTCGAAGATTATTGTATCAATGAACACATCGGTGTTGGTGTCTGCCGTAACGGTTTTCCATGAAATATGAGTAACCGCATCCGTAGAACCAACTAGAGATTTAGTAGCCTTTAAAACAAAATCTACTATAAATGACACAGTTTTGGCCTCTACGTCAAAGGACATCTGTACAAAGTGATTATTATCATAACTGAATGAGACTAGATTTGACCATGTGCTTCCATCATATCCCCGGATTTGTTGTGTGGCATCATCCATCCCGATTGCACAAATTGTGTCATTCTCGTTAGAAGAGGATTGCAATGTACAATAAGAAGAACCACTCCCAGGCTGTGTGTTGTATTGAAAAAGAAGATACCCACTCTCTGATTGATACCCACTATCCAACGAAAATCCAGCGACTACCTTTTGTGAGGCATTATTATCGAGTAACTGTAAATATGTCTGGACTATGACCTCGGCTGAACAACTAGCACCTGTACCGGTAGTACTCCATGCAGAGGCATGGGCATAGCTACCCTGACCATTGATATCGCCGTTATTGAGACTAGAAAACGTCTCGGATATAGAATTAGCACCAATAGCCATTATACGGCACCCCTTCCAGCAGTCCTAATCACATCAGCGAACTGAAAAACAGTCCACTGGTCTGTAACATAATTCCACACATACGCGAAATCGCCATCACTTAAACTAGCGAACCAACTGATAGTACTGTCATCGGCATTGTGATACCCCCACACTCTCTCGGCCTCAGCCTTGCCTATCTTACTAAAGAAGTCATACCTGATCGGCTCTCCTATCGCGATTGGGATACTAGATTCTAATTTATAGAAGTTCTCTCTACCTATGAAAGCATTATTTCCCTGATAATGCACAATGCTATTTGATGCGATACAGCCAATCCCAGGTCTATCCTTAACAAAGTTTATCGGTGCGGTCGCCGTACCTGTCCTACTTCCGAATATCAATGCCTCTTCTTTATATACAACTAACGATGCCCCAACCTTACCAAGACCAGTTATGGGACTCTCTGTCTCTAAAAATATATTAGAACCTGCCGTGGTATCATCGCTGGCGTTGAATGTATTGGGATCGCCCTCAGCAGACCAAGCCAACCTCAACGGATCACGCGTCGTACCATAATCTGCAATGATTAGCCTATTTGCATATTCTATACAATACCTTGCCTTTATAGCCACTATACCACTCGCCGATGTATCGCAATCACTTGCATATCCAGTTCCACTATACGACTGTAGATTAGTATTCCCGTTAGTGAAACAAAACTGGTCATCAACCACAGCGAATGCCCACCTCTCATTTGTTGGTGTAGTATAAACCTTCCGAGCCTTATACGTGCCAGACGCATTGGAATAGCTAGCGGTTAGTTCCAAGTGTGTATTATCGGTTATTGATAATATCGTTCCCCAGTCAGAATCCTCCTCTATAGATGCTGAGTGATCTGAGTCCACTATGAATTTATCCCCACTAGCAAGTCCCGCCGAATTCCAATTAGTACTACTCCCAGTTACCGTCGTCCCTGATACCCCAGTGATAGTCCCAGTCGTGTATGTATCAGTCTTGTATGACCATGTTTCACCACCAGCAGTCTCTCTCTGTGCTAGATTGTACGGAGTTAAATACATCGTCTTACGTGTTCCATCCTTCAACTGAAATATAGATATCTGTTGCACCTCTATTCCACTTCCGAGACTACGGTCAGTCGTATGATACCCAGGTCGCTTCTTAATTGAATACTCATCCACTATAACATTTTTAGTCGGCCAATTAGCAAAACTAGAATCCATGTGCATATCTGGATGCTGTATAGCAAGACCCTTCTGAATGGGTCTAAAGAAGAACCGTTTTCTAGGCATTTAAGCAAATACTATCTTTGCTGTTAATGTGTATGTATCACCAGACACGACACTCTTAGTCGAGGATAACTTATCCCTAAATGCCATAGTTCCGCTAGATGAGGCATTGAATACCCCTACCTCAGAGATTGTTTTTGTGCCAGTCACAGTAAACGCCTTCACTAACTGAAGTGTATCATTCGACTGACTTGTAGTCTGCTGAGTAACCGTAGCAGATGCCCTTGCTAGCCCAGAATCAGAAATCTCTGTGCCTAACGTAGTATCTCCGGCAGATTCTGAACCTGTCCCAGTTCCAGTCGCCAAGTATGTGAATGCCGTTTTTGAACCAGTATCTCCAGCTAATCCAGAATACTCCGCTAAACTAGCGTTTGTCGTTGTCGCCATTTTTCCTCCCTCTCATTGTCATATATCTTATAACCGTATCCCCTATACTCCGCCTAAGAGAACCACATTTCGGACACGGAACTCGCCCACCATTCATTTCCCTGTCGGGGATATCTCCACCACAATCGTTACAGTTGATACTAGAACCTGTAATCTCTATCACTTACGCTAATCCTTAATTGTTCTTCCCTATCTCTACGTTCCTTATCATACATCCCGACTAATCCATACATCAACTGTTGCCAACTCTTCTTCTCTATAGCAGATTCTTCATACCGCTTTAGTTTTGCCAGCCCATCAACTACGGCCAATTTTAGAATCGCTTCATCCCACTCCTTTCCTATAATAGTGAGATCACTATCAGCAGAAAGCACAGTGGGTTTCTTTTTGTAGTAAATAGTACATGCATACGTATCATCTGGAGTTGAATGCAAGTATAAAAACGCCCCCCTTCTAGTCCACTCTGTAGGTTTAGCCCGTGCATCTTCATTGGAACGCCCGCTACGTTCTTTATACTCAGGCCAACTAATATTCTCCATCTCTATATCATTAGTTGTATCCCATATCCCCTCGACATAAAGAGCATCAGACGGAGTATTTAGTGTCTTTGTCCCATCCGCAGTTGATTGGGTAGCATCGTTAGTATGCAATTCAGGGAAATACAGTTGGTTCTTTATCCCAGGTATACTAGTGCTTGTCGAGATTGTCAGATAAGACAGATTGATCCATTTACCATATAAGTTACCCAAGTTGCCCCAATTCGATAAATCAGTCCTTTCCCCTAACTCGAACTTTAGGTAATCCTTAAACTCAGAGAATGTTACTTCGCCCATGTTATTCCCCTAATTCTTTAGCCTTCCCTTTAAGAAACTCATCCCTTGTCTTCTTATGCCATTTATCTATTTCTTTGGATTCTTCCTCTGTATCAGAGTACATACTTATAAACTCATCCTCTCTGCACATCCTATGTCTTTCTCCATCTGTCCATACATCTTCCATACATAAAAACAAATGAACACCTGTGTACTTTGACGTTAGAACCTTATCTCCGACCTTAACGATCTCACACGTTGGGCCAACAGCCCGAACAATAGCTTTCCTTACGGCGATTGCCGCACCTGCTGGAATTACGATATGTCCTATCTTCTTCTCGATATCCTCCCAAACATAATAGACGTTGTTTAAAATGGGTTTTATATTCAACTAAATTTCTCCTTTAAATCCACTCACTGTAATCCTCCTCGATATCAAGATGTTCTTCTTCCCTCCATTCTCTCTCAAATCTATAATTAAAATGCCACGGACAATATGTAGATCCTCTATATTTTGTAATCATACTCTCTGGATGAGGTCTTCCGTATTGCTTACCCTGTCCAAGAGCAGTAGATGAGCACAACATTACATTAGATGCTGCCGTAGTGGTGTTGTTTATATTCTCTGATAACGTAAATGCAGTAAAGGGATTGTCGTCGGCTGTCTGTGACGATAACCCAGATGGACTTGTTAACTCGATTATGCCAGTAGCGTCACCACCTGCCCATGTGCCAGTCCATAATGCTATAGAAGCAACCGTACCTGAGTCGGTACTAGATGCGCCAGTTAATACATCGTCAACAGATGGCTCCGTACTTCCGTTTTCAAACTGTAACTCTACAGTCCTGTGTGATGTTCCGCATATAATACAATCATACCACCTCTCGCTAACGTCAGTATTATGCAGGAATGTTGGGCGAATCATGTGAGTTCCCGCATATTACGTACTCACCGTCACTGTCCAACCCTTTCCCTCTAGGTTTCCCTTTGCTGTCAGTCCTGCCGCATTTGGAATGGCATTTGTACCAGAGATATTAAGAGTTCCATTCCCTGGACTACCAGTTGCATTATCTAAATCAACGAGAAAATCACTGACCTCAGTCACGTCTAACCCTAAATCCTGGATATAGATAGCCGTTCCCTCCCAATCCGGAAGAGTTCCTTGGGTATAAGTATCAATAGAGGATGAGCTAATATCCGAGTATGTTAATGAAGTCAATCCTGAGAGATTGGTGATATCCCCACTAACCGAGGTGCCATAGAGATCCAAGTATGTTAATGAAGTCAATCCCGAGAGATTGGTGATATCTCCACTAACCGAGGTGCCGTAGAGAGACAAGCGTGTCAGTGAAGTTAATTCCGAAAGGTTGGCAATGTCTCCAGTGATAGAATTGTCGGAAATATCCAGATATGTCAACAAGGTTAATCCTGAAAAGTTAGCAATGTCTCCAGTGGTAGAATCGCCGAAGAGATACAAGTATGTCAAATTCGTCAGTCTTCTAAACTGTGCGATATCTATACTTATAGGTTCATTGAAACATCTAAAATCAGTTATATTCTTTGTCCGCCCATAGATAACGATATTGTATGTCCCCGTTCCAGCCGCCGTATAATCATTTGAATACTTAGTCGAACTTGCCCCAGTTGCCGCAGTTGTATTCCCGTCACCCCAATCAATAGTACAACTCCCAGAACTTATAGCCAGGTAAATATCTGTCGTGTTCAAAGAACTCTGGTCGTTAGAGAATTGGATTATAGGCTCATTCGTTGCCACCATCAACCGTACTGTTATGGGTTCGTTGTGTAATTGATTTCTTATACTGAACATTAGACAACTTCCAGAGTCCCTATAGCTGTCGTTGCTCCGGAAGCAATACACCAAATCTGCACAGTAGAATCTGCCGTTAAAGGTATCGAGTCTCTTGACCCCAACTCAATTCCACCAGTTGCCGCTGTGTCATCTGCGGTTAGTACAAAATAATATGCTTGCATGAGAGCATAGTCTCTACCTGGTTCTGTTTGTCCCGTTGATCCACCGCTTCTAACGTACAATGTATTATATCCCAATGTATCATTATTCCCCCAGTCCCAATTATGCTGTGCCCCTAAAGAACCAACGGTACCAGCCGTTGCCAACGTCTCTGACCCAGTGTTGGTCTTATAAACCATGTAAGTAATTTCTGTTAATCCTGGATCACTATCAGCAGATGTAGTTAGATACCACTCATTCGTGCCACTCCCAGATAACCTCCATATAAGATTTCTCTTATCATGTGCGGCATCTGAATACACTTCTCCTGCATGTGACCTTGCCTCAATCAAATAAGGTATTCCTCCGCCAACATACACTACATTCGTTGCGTGTTTGTTTTGGATAATAATACCTTTCCTTCCAACTAAGTTTGTAGCTGGCACCGGTAATACCGCAGTACCAACTATCGTACAACCATGCTTTACTCCCTGAAATAATTCTATTGTAGGGATAGCTATTTTCCCCTTAGTCTGTGCTGCTCTGTTAGCCATTTTCTTCTCTCCTCCTTTTTTACGCCATATGGAAGAGGGGCGTTTCCGCCCCCATCCCTAACTTCTAACTAGCTTTCTTTTTCTTTTCATTCGAGGGTATCACTGGAGTCACCTCCTGTTTCAACCCCTCAATCAACTCATTAACCGTTTCCAGTTTGCCAGACTGTTTGAGGAACGCAGCTTTAATGCCCTCAAGTTGTCGCCCGACATCAGAATGTTGCCGTTGAAGGTCAGCCTGAAAATCAGCCCCCTTCTTACTCTCTTCCTGCAACCGTTTGATTTCGGTTTCAATAACCTTCTTGCGTTCTAAATACTGTGTACCTAAAGATTCTGTCATTTAAAAACTCCTTAAATAAATTAAAGGGGCGGTTTCCCACCCCGATTATTATGTTTGTGCAATAACTCGAATACCCAGATTGTAAACAGAAACAGCCTCAGTAGAAGCATCTGTAACAACAGCCTTAAAGTGAGCCATTTCACCTGTATCAATCGTTACATTTCCACCAACCAGGGTGACATCAACACCAGCAGACACAATAATATCATGTGTAGCATCATCGTTTTTCACAAAGAACTCAAAGGATGAACCATTGGCACACCCAGGAATCGCAGCAACAATCTCAGTAGCAGTGGCAGTAATATCAGTCCTATCACCATCTATGCCATCACGAAGAATCATTCCACCAAGCAACATTGCCGTAGTATAGGTGAGATTCCCATTAGTAGAATCAGAGGTTACTGTCGTCGGACTTGTCAAATATCCACCAGCAATAGTTGCGCTTTCTTCAAAAACCGCATGTCCACTTGAACAATGCAATGCCCCACCAGTTGCCGTAGCCGACATTTCAACTACATATGAATCAGTACGAGCAGTACCAGTCTGTAAGAACCTAGCACACACCCCCTCTCCACCTACAGCAGGTTGTCCTACGTGAACAACATGCAATCCAGCAGCACCAGCAACATTGAGTATCTTAGTATTGATATGTACACAACCAACGTCATCCGCTCCGTCCCAACCGTTTGTAGTACTTCCATCAACGACTATCATAGATGATGTCTGGGCATCCACACCAGTACATACCAAGTTACTCGTAGCAACAGCACCAGTAACCAGATTCAATGCACTATTCGCAGTTGAAGCAATATACGCAGCATAACTCGTTCCAGCAACAGACCCAGTATCAGTAATATTTAAACAAGTTCCAAGAGTAGAGCCAGCCCATGTACCAGCACCAATTATCTCAACCAAGTGACTCTCTGTAGCAGGAGCACCAGTATTTTGATTTACCCGAAGTAAGTTTCCACCAGCAATTAAGACACCAGTAGATTTTATATCAATCATTCCTTCATCAACAGCACCAGTATAAGCACCATCAACAATTATTGCATGTTCAGCTAATTGGTCAGCCATTGGAATGTGGATAACATACCCAGTTCTAGCCACACCGGCAGACAAATGCAATAACGGACTTGTACCCTTATTAGAAATACTCAGTCCTCCAGAAGCTCCAGATGAAGCCGCCTGAATAATAGACATTGCATAACCAGTACCAGTCGCATGTGTGTTTTCAATAGCCAGTACAGGAGTACTCGAACCAGAAAAGCTCCGTTTAAAATAATTTTGCAAATTCTGTATTGTATCAGCAACTATCATCCCATCGGCTAAATCTATGTTTCCAAGAGTTAAGTCAATTAATCCAGCGGTAAGCAATATGTCTCCAGCCGTCAACGTAAGAGCATCTGTTCCAGAGGCAGTTCCAGTAATAGTCGTTGCCCCATATTCACCAATCTTAAATACTGATCCAGTTCCGAGACACTCAAGATACTCACCAGAAGCCCCAACTCCACCATCCGCATCAAGAACAAGCAATCTGCCATTTGCTGTAGCATCTGCGGTAATTTGAATAACATCAGCAGTCGTGTTTGAACTCTCAATCTGTATGCTATCAACAGTAGTGGCAGCCAATGTCCATACCGCCGACTCACCACTAGCGGCATTAGTCCAGGTAAAGTTACCGTCTGTAATCGTGAAATTTCCATTAATTGTTGGATTAAGCGTGGTTCCAGTAGCTAACTCATTCAACGTCCACGGTCCAGTCGTAGTATCCCAAAATTGCATTACCGAACCAGTATATTGGATGTAACAATCTGATTCATCATCCACTCCCCATGTCATCTTTACGTTATCAGCGCCAATCTGCACCTGAGCAGTTGAATCAATAACCGCTGTAGTATTTACAATTCCCTGACATGTAACTAAGCTTGTCCACGTAGGTGCTCCACTAGCCGATAAATCCTGGTCTATAGTAGCAGCACCACTAACCGTTAAATCAGCATTAATATCAACCGTAGTACCTGTCGCCTGGTCAAAAGCCGCAGTACCATTAAACTGAATCGCCCCAGTGCCAAAATCGACATCTCCAGCAGCACCAACATTCAAATCACCAGCCGCAGCTACCGCAATGGTAGCCGTACCCTGTGTTAAACTAATTGCATTACTTCCGGCAACAACTGTCAACCCATTATAGGTTTTAGTCGTTAACGCCTGAGATGCCGCCAAATACGCAACGCTATCAGCCCCACCAGGATCGCCAAAATTTACAGTCCTAGCCGAACTTGCAGGTTCACTGGCCGTCAGAGTCAAATTCCTTGTCGTCTGATTAAAAACCAAACTTGTCGAAAGAAACGCTGACGAAAATCCCTTGCCATCAGAACCTAATGTAACCGTATTATTATTAACTGGGATTAGATCACCAACATCGGGAATCTGAACAGATGCCAAATTACTTAATGCCGTATCCGCACCACTCGTACCTGTATCATATAAAGTCCCCTGAGCATCCACATCAGTAGGAACAGACGTATGTGTCTTTAACCTACCAGACGTATCGCGGAATAAATATCCATCACTTACAGTTGTTCCGCTAACCGACTGTAAATTAAACATCCCAGGCTTATTAGCCTCAGCCTTTGCAGGTATGAGTACGATAGCCTGTTTTCTGTTAAACCGATCCCCCAAAGGAATCTGGTCAACATCTGTGTTAATAGCCATTATAAAATCCTCCTATTTATCCGACCCCCTCCACCAAAATAGGATAAAGAGGGCGGTTGTACCCGCCCATCGAAATCCATATCTCATTATACTCGTAACTATATTAGAATCAAGTATTTCCAATAAAGACACATCTAGGATCACCAAAACCCCAGTCAAATAACTGAGCAGAAGTAACCAGTGTGTCCCTAGTCGTATCAAACGGTCCCTCAAAAACGAGGTCTGGTTCACGCGATGTGAAACAGTTGATATCGTACGCTTCGTCTTTCTTACATGCCATTCCCCACGCAGTAGTCGAAGTCAACCTATGGTAATTGAAGAGTGTTAAATCCCAATCCTTATAGGTATTAATCGTGTTTGAAAATTCGTGAGGTTTATCAGAACTTCTCATCAACTCATTAGCCGTCCACTGTAGAGTGGGCTGGTAATACAGGAAATCCGCACGTTTAGGTGCAGAGTTTCCCTGATCATCAACCAAGGTATCAAAATAATACATCCCATCCTGAAGCGACGTAGTACCAAGAGCCGAGCCACCAAGGTTGTCATACCCTGTAGCCGCATCGTCAAGCGTAGTTTGTGAAGCCGACCCCAACACCACACCGGTAAAACCAGTATATGTTGCTGTAGGTGAGTTCCACAGTTTTGCTAACTCAACATCCTTTGTTTCCAACATGATCTTCTTTAAACTCTTAGTGAGTCTTTTTACCAGTTCGATCTTATTGAAAATCTTCATTTCCATAGTAATCCTAAACCCAGTACCATACTTTTCCTGTTCGTAATCTAGTTTCTGTCCGAACTTTGGATCTTGGATCGGAATCTGCGCGCCTTCTAATACCTTCCCGCCATGATCCAACATAGCCATCCTGACATCACGCTCTTGAAACTCTCCAGTACTCATCATATTATACAACGTCCCAGACTCAGTTAAAGCCGTCCCTCCAGTAGAGTCGAATACATTACGTATCCCTCCTCTAAGAACGTCCTGATTTGCTGTTTGATCCCATTGTGTTCTTGTAGTTGCCATCTTTCATTACCCCCTTATCCTGTCGCGTCAACAAGCTGTTGTGCAGCTGGTATAATTTTTAAAATAACCCTACCACCACTAGTACCTACTGGATCATCGAAATCAACAAGCACTGCATCAGAAGAACCAGTAGTCACGGTCTGTGCTCCGGTAGTAAAGGTGAAATCCATAACCGCATTAAGATTCAACTCGACATTAGACGAAGAAGCCGAAACTGCACTAAACTCATCGCCATACAATACATCAACAGGAATCTTCGTATTATCCACGCCAGTTGCAGCCTTCTGTGCAATTCCTAAAATCACACCAGTGGTCGCAAGTTCTAACTCACCCTCGGTATTTAACTTTACTAAATCACCAGGCTGAAAAGCGTCAGCTGACAATCCGTTATCCTCGTCATAGAATTTTATATTTGGGCTTCCTGTAACCCTTTTACAACTAATAATAGCCAATTTACTCCTCCTTAAAAATTTTACTGGCTATCTAACAAATGCGTATTAAGCTGTGAATCCTATAGCTTTCTGTATCTCCTCTTCGTCTACATAAGCCCCGTGCTGTTTCAACTCGTTATAGAATCTCTCTAAGTTCGGTTTTTTACCGATACCCGCCCGTCTAAGCTCATCTTTTCTCCTGGCAATCCAATCCTCAAGTGTGACCTTCATCAAAATAAGATCACCCCTAATAAAATTCTTTGCCTGGTTTGGAGGTATACTCTCCGGCCAGTACCCATCGGCTTCAACAACTAAGGTAAACCCAAATTGATGTTGCCAATCTCTAATTCCTCTATCGGTATTTAACCCCCAAAAGAACTTAAACGGCGGTCTGACTGCCTTACTAGCAGTCCTGTAATCACCTGGAACATAACGCCTAACCGTTTTCCATTTTTTCGGAATAACCTTTCCATTCATAATGTCTTCCCATTTATCTTTAGGTATTCCAGTCCTATTCATATCAATAATATCCGGTCTTCCTGGGTTATATCCTGGCATCACATTCCTCCTCTAAGTTTTCTAGCCTTCGCTTCATTACGCTTTGCCTCAATAGCCTTCTTCTCATCCCCATCAAAGAATACATTTTTTATATCCTCTGGTATATCCTCACCACCCACATCATCAACAGTTGTACTCTTGATAGAAGATGGTGTATCCATCGCCGTCGCTTCTACTGGGTTTACTTTCTGTTGTCCGTCCCTACCTTTTTTCCCTTTAACCATATCTGCACACCCATACCATGTTGTAGGGTCTTCGATTAGGTCTGCTCTAATAGCTCCACTAGCAGCCAGGTTAGAAACCATCTTAGATGTTTCTTCCTCGACCCCCTTGAAATAAGCGGGGTTATTCTGAATCACCTGTTTTCCCCTTGAAAACGACGTACCTACTTGCTGTTGCTGTTGATATGCAGCGTATTGTCTAAATCCCTCATTCTGTGCATCCAACATCTTCTTTCGTTCAACAGCATGTAAGCGTTTAACGGACTCTGGGTCATACATATCATACGTTTCCTCAACACTTCCCGCCGGACTACCCGTTTCTGGATTCTGCGGATGCTGTTGTTGAGCCTGCTGACCCTGACTCCGATAGTAAGCATTATCATTTCTGAGTTGACTCAACTCATCTGTATGCTGTCCTATCAGACCTTGTGCGTGTTCTGCCTGCTGTACGGCACTATCACGCTCTTTTTCCATAGCATCGAGCCTACCCTGTAACTCTTTTGGAGCTTCAGGAGCGTCTTGCTCTGGTTTTTGAGTTTTCTGGACCGCCTCTGGCGACTCCCCAGTCTTCTCAATTACTTCTTCTGTCATAATAACTCCTTAATGAACTTCGCGTTCACTCGTTAACGGATACCTATTCGGTACTACCCGTTTCTTGTTTTAAGTCTTCTCTAATCTTTTCGAGTAGAGAGTTGATTCCTTTATCTCTATTACCAAGTATCGTTCCTAACACCTCCCATTTTCCTTGATTTCTATATAATTTCGGACCCTCAATATTCTTACACATATCTCTATAAAACACTAACTTACCTTCCAGTTCTTTAGTAAACCGCTTAATTAATTCAGATTGTAATATACCGTCGCACTCTTTAAAATGACGAGCAACATTAACAGTTCTTTCAGACATTAAAACCTCACCGGTTGACCTTGCGGTTGACCTTGCTGCTGCCCCTGTCCGCCCTGACTCCCATCAGGAGGCATCGGAGGCATCGAAGGTTTTCCCGCCATCTCCTTCATCCCAGGAAAATCATCCAAACTCATCACCGCATCTTCTGGATTCATCATATCCATATCCTGAAGTATCTTTTCCATTTCCTTCTCGGCTTTCTGACTAGCCGTAATATAGAACTGTTTAATCGCCGGAGGTGCATTAGGATTAACTATCACCTGTGCCATACCCGCCAAACTTGTCCAGTATCGCTCCAACACCATATACCGTTCCTGAGCCTTAGACCTGCGGACTTCTTCGTTCTCTAACTCTGTGGTCCCAGATAACTTAATCTTAATTCTGTCTCGCAGATATTCTAACGGATATGTAATAACCCTCTGTTCCTGCATCTGCCCGTTCTGAACAGTATACGTGTGAGTCGGTTGGTACTGTGCGGAAATCTCTAAAAACATCATCCCAATACGCTCTATGCGTTCCCTAAATAGTCGATTAAGGAACCTAAACTTCTTATTCGCCTCAGCCTGCCTAGAAGCCATCTCTCTAAAAACTGGTCGTTCCGAAGTCGGCTGACCCAGCATATCAAGAGTTATCCCCATAGCCTTCATACAAAGGTCAATTAGGTGTTGTTCTTCGGCTGTATTAGAATATGTAGTATCCGCGAATTTAACCTCATGTATAATATCCTCAAGAGGCGTTTCATCTACCCAAAATATCTGTCTCGGACGGATAGAGAATTTCTCCATCCCACGAACATTAGCCTTAATGAGGTATATTGGCCCATTTATCTGACTAATGCGGTCAATCCGCTGATTGTGCATAGTATCTATTTCTTCAACAAGTTTCTCAAGAATCTCGCACGATCCCTCTCCCTCCGATGTGTATTCAGACGGATTGTAAATGAAATCAATAAACGGCCTAAACCCAGCGAAAATAGGATTGTATATACACCTAAGAATAGCCTTACTCTCGGGATGGTACCAGATAACAATGTCATCCTCTTCTCCATCTTCATCTACATCGAATTTATAAAATAACTGCCAGATAGCAAACTTGTCTCTCTTATAATCTTGTATCTCTTTCTTTTCACTAACCGCACGTTCTTTCTTAGCCTCGTCTATCTCATCGCCAGCAATTAGCTTCTTTGCCTCGATACTGTCATATAGTGACTGTTTCACACGTAATTCAACATCGGGTTTCCGCAAGTACGTCCTGAATCCGCACAACGTCGCTTTTTGAATATCATATTCATCGGTAGACTGCACCCAGTCCTCACGGGATATCCCGAACACATCAGGCTGTTGACTCTCGGTAACTACAGTTTTTATCGCATTCTGCCCACCTGGGAGTTTGAATGTATGTAGGTCTTTATTTTTCACCTCGGCATCTGTG